>Ga0156185_1229_pt2 | contig 9673 bp, 8 predicted proteins | sample RifCSPlowO2_12_FD_107838 | JGI IMG/M metagenome (GOLD analysis project Ga0156185, IMG submission 107838) | Candidatus Glassbacteria bacterium RIFCSPLOWO2_12_FULL_58_11 | reverse complement strand
ATTATCGCGGACAAGGCGGGCAATAGCCGGGATTATACGCAGCTCGGTTTCGTTATCGGTAATGTCAATAGCCGCCCCACAGTGACCCAGGTATCCGCGCCTTTCGGCGCGGTGGTGAACGAGGCGGGGCTGCCCCAGCCCCCCCAGCCCCTGACAGTCACGCTGACTCTGGTGGACAACAGCGGCACGGGCCTGGATTTCGGGAATAGCCTGTTGAAGCTGTTCAGTCCGGATTCCTCGGAAGTGGCCGGGACCGTGACCTCAGAGTCGCCGACTACACTCAAATTCACCGCCAGCAGACTGCTGTCCAACGACGGCTCGGAGGACGGGCGCTTTATCCTGCTGGCGCATATTGTGGACAAGATGCCGGTCACCGGCGATCTCGATACCAGTTTCACTTTTGTCTACGATAACCGGCGGCCGGCGATCACCGAGGTGAAATACGCAGCGGACACCTCCTCGGTAACGGTCAGGTTCGAGGACCTGCCCGCCCGGACCGGCCGGGCCAGCGCGGGTATTGTCTTGCAGTCCGCTGCGGCTGCCGCCGCCGATCCCTCAGGCGCGGCGCTGGCGGTTCGCACGAGCCACGACGGGGTCAGCCGGCTCACGCTGATTTTCGAGGGCGGGAAACCCACCGCCTCCGGCATTTATTCCCTGACCTTCAATATCACCGACCAGGCCGGCAATACCCTGGACAGCGTGATCAGTTTCCCGCTCAACATAGTCGGCCTGGTGGAGCTTTTTCCGCCGGACAGCTCGGTGGTCACCGGGCCGCTGGCCCGGCTCTACGCCCGGGTCAAGGGAACCGCCGAGCGGATGATCCCGGGCGCTGACCGCTCTCTGACGGTCTTGCACTTCGGCGTGTCCCTTCAGGGGACTACGGCCCTGTCCGGGGATACGCTCTTTCTCAACCTGGCGGACACCCTGGCTACGGATGGCAGCGCGGACGGCCTCTACGAGGTGCGGGCGGACCTGGCGATTCCCGAGCTCGGTTCCCGCTCGATCGCGCGGGGCATCTTTACCTTCGACAACGTGCCGCCGGACACTGAAGCAGTGGAAGTCCTGTTCGAGGCCGACAATGTCAGGGCGCTGGTCCAATTCACGGACCACGGTGCCTATCCGGCGGTTTCGGAAATCGATAACGATTCCACGATAGTGGAGATCGAAGACCCGCGCGGCAACCAGCTCCAGCCGACAAGCCGGGTCTGGTCCGACAACACGCATCTGGAGGCCCGTTTCGCCAAACTGCAGAATGCCGGTCTGCACCGTCTGCGCCTGGATATCCGCGACCGCGCGGGCCTGCGAACAGTTTACCGGGTGCCCCTGGTCAATGCCGCGGGCGGCGCGGCGGGCCGCTCGGTGGCTTTTGTCGATGAGGTTCCGGCGCGGACCAGCGCGCGGATCAATTTCTTCTCCGGCCAGAGCGGCAAGCGCATCCAGCGGGCGATGCTGCGGATATTCAACCTGCGCGGCGACCTGATCCGCAAGCTGGATGTCACCAACCGGATTGAGGGCGGGGGCAACTCAGTGACCGCGGAATGGCTCCTGGAGAACGACGGAGGGAGCCTGGTAACCAACGGCGTGTTCATCTATTACTGGGAAGTTACTTTCGATGACGGCAGCACGGAGCGCATCCGCAAGACCCTGGCAGTGGCGCGAAGGTGATAAGTGGCTCTAATGCTATAATATATAATAAGTTGTGATAATTTATGGAAACCCTTAAAAAATATTTGCAATTTTTAATTCCTTATGGTACAATGGGTTGCCTTTTGAGAAAAATAACGCTGTTCCAGCCGGTCCTGCTGCTGGCACTCCTGGCCTGTCCGGGATACCTGGCGGCGGGCGGCTCCGATGTCACCGCCGGCGCTTTCGCCAGCTTCCCGGTGTCGGTACGCGGCGCCGGGATGGGCGGGACCTACACGGCGGTCGTGCGCAGGACCGGGGCGGCCTATCATAACCCGGCCTGGCTGGGCTACGCCGACACACGCAGCGCGGGCCTGAGCTACGCCGATTTGAGCTCGCTGGGCCTGGTGCGCAATGTCTATCTGGAATACGTACAGCCGGACAAGGGCTATGGGGCCAGCGGAATTTACTGGAACTGGCGGGGCACCACGGTCGAGGGGCCGGGCGGAATCGGCGAGCTGGGCTACGCGGAGAACACGGTCTGCTATGCCCTGGGTAAGCGGCTGGGGGATTACCTGTCCGCGGGAGTGGCGGTCAAAGGCTATTTTATCAGCACGGATATCGTGGATACGGGCGGCAAGGGCGCGGGACTGGACCTGGCGCTCTACGCCGAGCCGGACCCGTTCAGCACAGTCGGAGTGGTGCTGCGCAACGCTCTGAGCCGCCTTTCCTGGGACAGCGGCCTGTCGGATGGCCTGCCCATGGAGATCGACCTGGGCGGGAGCTACCTGATTGTCGAGGGCCTGCTGGCGGCGGCCGAGCTGCATTTCGAGCGCGGCCATTACGGCTCGTTCGGAGCCGGCGCTGAGTACGAAATCCTGCCGGAAACATTCTTTATCCGCGGCGGAGTGACCCGGCGTTTCGACCGCACCACTCCTTCGTTCGGCCTGGGGTATCAGCGGGAGGTTTTCCGCTTTGACTATGCGGCCGAGATCGATGCCGGCCACGCGGGGATCGGGACCACCCACCGGGTGGGAATGAGCCTGGATTTTTAAATGAACTTTTTCGCAACCAAGTAAATTAAACGGTTTACCGTAGGGGCATCCGTGCCCTTACAGCTAAGCATTATGGAGATTTTCGCGCAAATTTGTGAATTATCCGGGTAATACGGCTGGTGGAGGAAACCGGGGGGGCGGTAAGAGACCTGAATCAGAAAGGTGCAACGATGAAAGCTCAATTTGTCAGAGCCGGGCGGGTGCTGATACTGACCTGCGGGCTCGCCCTGTGCGCGCTGGGACTGGCGGCGATGGTGGCCTCGAACGAGCTTACCGTCCGGCTGACCGCGGCGCTGGTGTTCGCCGCCGGGCTGGTGGTGATCCTGCTGTCGCTGCTGCTGCTGCGTTTCGGCGTGTTTGTAACCGTGCTGCGGCATGTCCAGTACCTGACCCAGTCCTCGGAGTACATGGCGCGGCTGGTGCGCGAGATCACCGAGGTGATGAAAGCGATCGAGGAGGCCGAGTCTGAGGAGCGCAGAAAGCCCAGGCGTAAAAACAGCTCGCTTTACGAGGAGCAGTTATCTCCCGAGGAGCTGGAGCTGGAAAGCACGGTACGGCAGTTCGAGGAGTAAGGGGGAGAGGAAAATATTTAATATGCTGCGAGCTGTAGCGGAACATTACAGCAAGTGAAATTGAGCTACAAGCATTTTAACAGGCTGTTTCCTAAAATTGGAGCAGCCTTTTTTATTTAGGCAATAGCATCGAAGCTATCGATACCTGCCTTCTCCAGATTTCATCCAGCAGCAGCAGGTCGCTTAAGACTTCGACCATGCTCACGCCCATCTCCACCATCCGGTGAATATTTTCCTCCTCGGTGGGTGCGCCCACATATACGCCGTGCCGGCGCGCGGTGGCGATAGTTTTTTCCATCGCCTTGAGCACCTGCTTGTTGTAGCGCTCCGGCCCTCCCAGGCCGATGGACATGGAAAAGTCCGCCGCGCCGAAAAGCACCCAATCCAGCCCCTCGACAGAGAGGATCTCCTCGATATGCTCCATTGCCGCCACGTGCTCGATCATGATCCCGATCAGCGGCTCGCTGTCGCTCCACTCGACCCACTCCTTGCCGGCCTTCGTGCCCCAGTAGGCCGAGAAACAGTCGCCGCAGTAGCCGCGGATACCGCGGGGCGGGAACTTGGCCGCTTTCACCACCTGCTCGGCCTCCTTTGGCGTATGGATATTGGGGACCAGCACCGCTCCGGCGCCGATCTCCAGGGCCTTGCGCACCAGGTAGGGGTCATCCTTGTCCACGCGCAGGATCGCCACCACATCGGCAATCGTGGCCGCGCGCATCAGGTTTTCCGCGGTCAGGTCCCGTCTCCAGGAGTGCTCCCCGTCGATACGCACGAAATCCAGGCCGGCATAGCCCGCGATCTCCACCACGTTGGGGCTCCAGGAGTGCACCGCGCTGCCGACCGCCACCTTGCCGCTTTTCAGCTTGGCCCTGAGTTTATTCGGTTGTCTGATCATGCAGAAAGGCCCTCATGTTATGGATAAAGTTAACTCGAAACGAAATAAAGCAAATCCCCCTCGAATCCCCCTTTTGCCAAGGGGGAAGAGTTGCTTTACCCCTCTTTGAAAGTCGATCGGCTCACATTCCTGCCGCTCCCTTGTATCCCGGGCCGCGCACGATCCTGCCGGGCTTGGCTCCGGTGTGCTCGCCGTCCTTGATCACCTGGCCGCCGTTGACAAAGACATGCGCCACGCCGGTGGCGTACTGTTTCGGGTTCTCGAAAGTGGCGTGGTCGATAATGGTCTGCGGGTCGAAAACCACCACATCGGCGAAATAGCCCGGCTTGAGCAGGCCTCTGCGCGCCAGGCGCAAATTTGAGGCCGGAAGTCCGCTCAGCCTGTGCACCGCTTCCTGGATGGGGATGAGCCCCTCCTCGCGGGCATACTTGCCGATAAAGCGCGCGAAAGAGCCATAAGCCCGGGGGTGGGTGCTGGATTCCAGGAACACGCCCTCGGGTGCGCTGGACTCCATGTCCGAGCCCACGCTGACCCAGGGCAGGGCGACTTTCCTGCGGACATTCTCCTCGCTCATCAGGAAGTACACTGTCTCGAGGCGGCTGCCATCCTGGTACACCAGGTCCATCGCGGTCTCAGCCGCCGGGGTTCCCCGCAGGGCGGCAACCTCGGCCAGGGTCTTGCCGGTATAGGACTTGAGGCTGTCGTTCTTGAATTTGATCAGCAGCATATTTTCCGGGCCGGCCAGGGAGAAGAAATTCTCCCAGTTTTTGCCGGGCTGGCCCATCTCGGCGGACACTTTTTTGCGGATCGCCGGGTCCTGCAGCCGGGCGGCCCAGGCGTCGAAGCCGCCCTCCTGGACCCAGGGCGGCATGGCGGCATCCAGGCCGGTGGCTGCGGCGGTGTATGGATAGATGTCGGCGGTGATTTGCAGGCCCTCTGTGCGAGCGGCCTCGATTTTCCGGATCGCCTCCTCCAGCTTGGGCCAGTTGGCCTCGCCGGCGGCTTTGAAATGGTAGATTTCCGCGCGCACCCCGGCCCGGCGGGCGATTGTCAGCAGCTCATCGAGCGCCTCCAGGAATCCATTGCCCTCGCTGCGCATGTGGGAAATGTACATCCCGCCGTATTTTCCCGCCTCCTGCGCCAGGGCGATCAGCTCCTCGGTGCCGGCGTAGAAGCTCGGGGCGTAAATCAGCGAGGAAGCTACCCCCATCGCCCCCTCCAGCATGGACTGGCGCACCAGGGCGCGCATCCGGTCCAGCTCCTCGAGAGTGGGCGGACGGTTCTCATAGCCGATCACATTGATCCGTGGAGTGGCCGCGCCGATGAAGGAGGCCAGGTTGGTCGAGATGCCCCTTTTCTCCATGTATTCGAGGTATTCGCCGAGAGTGTTCCATTCGATAGCGTACTTGATATCGCTCTGGCGGTCGAGCAGCTCCTGTTTCATCTTGTCGCTGAGCGGTCCCATCGACTCGCCCTCGCCCAGCACTTCGAGGGTTACCCCCTGGCGGATGTCGCTTTGCGAGCGGCCGTCGGCGATCAGGGATTCATTGGCCCAGCTCAGCATGTTGATAAAACCCGGGCAGACCGCCAGACCATGGGCGTCGATCTCGCCGCGGCCGCGGGCGTTCCCGGGCAGCTTGCCCAGCGCGGCGATACTGTCGCCGGAGATCGCCAGGTCACCGGAGTACGGCGCGGAGCCGCTGCCATCGTAAATCATCCCGTTGCGGATAATCGTATCGTATTCGACAGCCGGTGAACAGCCGAAGGGGATACTGAGGGCGATCAGGGCTACGGCGCTTTTGAGCAGCGTTGACATGGGGAAGCTCCTTCATTACGGGTGCGGGAGAAATGTTCAGCCGGGGCTTTCGAGCGCGCCGGACTATCCTTGTCTAACCAGACCGCAGAAACTCCTGGCAACCACTATAATCAATGCGAATAGATCGACGGTTTGTGGACGTAGCATTCCTCGTAATCCGAGGGTTCGGTGCCGACCTTGAAGATTTCGGTATAGACCGATTCCGGGGGGCAGAACTGGGTGGACAGCAGCCCGGAGCTCTTGCAGACCAGCCGGCTGGTGAGCCCATCCGGCGCATCTGGGAATTCGTGGGTTTCGGTCCCCTGGAGGGCCTCTTTCATGAAATTGGCCCAAATCGGCAGGGCGAGCACGCTGCCGGTCCCCTGGTTGATGATGCGCTGCGGCTGGTCGAAGCCGACCCAGACCCCGCAGGTCAGGTCCGGGGTGTAGCCGACAAACCAGGCATCGGTGTAATTATTGGTAGTGCCGGTCTTGCCTCCGGCGGGCAGGGTGAAGCCCAGGGCCCGAGAGCCTATACCGGTCCCGTAATCCACCACATCGCGCATCATGCTCAGCACGATATAGGTAGTCTGCGGGCTGAGTACCTCCTCGCGGCTGGTCTGGAAACTATGCAGCAGGCTGCCCTGCTGGTCGCGGATTTCGGTGATTGCCAGCGGTTCGACCCGGACGCCCAGGTTGGGGAACACCGTGTAGGCGGCGACCAGCTCGATCGGGTAAACATCGGCGCTGCCCACGGCGATTGATTCCACCGGGGGGATCCGGGTAGTGATCCCCATCCGCCGGGCATAGGCGGCGACAGTTTCCGCACCGACAGTCATCAGGGTCTTGATCGCCACGAGGTTGATCGAGCTGACCATCCCGGATCGCATGGTGACCGCGCCCCGGAAATCGCCGGTGTAATTCGAAGGGCGCCAGACAGTGCCATCGGCCTGGTCAATCGAAATCGGCGAGTCTTCCACCACCTGGCAGGCCGGGATACCATTGTCGATAGCCGCGGTATAGACGAAGGGCTTGAAGGCGCTTCCCGGCTGGCGCAGCGCCTGGACCGCGCGATTGAACTTGCTCTCCCAGAAATTCCTTCCCCCGACCATGGCCCTGATATAGCCGGTTTTCGGCTCGAGGGCGATCAGGGCGGCCTGCAGGTATTCGGTTTGAGCCATCTCGGCGGCGGAGAGCGAGTCGGCTCCGATTATCTGGCGGCGTGTCCGGTGACTGAAAGACCGGAGCTGTCCCGATTCGATAGTTTGAAGGTATTCGGCGATATTTTTTTCGGCGGCTTTCTGCATCCGCACGTTGAGAGTGGTATAGACCTGCAAACCCGAGCGGAAAAGGTCCTCCTCGGAATAATCTTTCAGCAGCAGGCTCTTTACGTACTCGACGAAATAGGGGGCGATCCAGCCCCGATTGGAGCGCGGCTTGATCTTGACCGGCAATTTTTTAACCGAATCGGCCACCGCTGCGCTGATCGCGCCGGTCTCTTCCATGCAGGTCAGCACCCAGTTGCGCCGTTCCAGGGCGTTTTCCTGGCTGATAATCGGACTGTTGCGGCTGGGAGCATTGGGCAGGCCGGCCAGCAGCGAGCACTCGGCCAGGTCCAGCTCGCCGACTTTCTTACTGAAATAGGTCTGCGCGGCCTCGCCGATACCCCAGGCGCCGCTGCCGAAATAAATCTGGTTGAAATAGCGCTCCAGGATTTCATCCTTGGTGTAGGTGCGCTCAATCTCCCAGGAAAGGATTGCCTCGCGGATTTTACGGGTGTAGGTTTTTTCGCGGTTGAGGAACAGCTCGCGGGCCAGCTGCTGGGTAATCGTCGAGCCACCCTGGACAATCTTGCCGGAAACCTGGTTTACTACGAAGGCCCGGGTAATGCCCCAGAGGTCGATGCCCCAGTGCGAATAGAACTTGCGATCCTCGACCGAGAGCAGGGCGGATTTCAGGTTGTCCGGCAACTGGTCCAGGGAGACCGGAATCCGGCGCTCGGTATAGAGCTCGGCCAGCAGAACACTGTCCGCAGAAAAGATACGGGTCACCAGATTCGGCGGATCGAGCTCCATCTTGGCGATCGAGGGCAGCTCGGACTTGTAAAACTTGAAAAGCTGGTAGCACATGCCCATGCCGAAAAACACCGTGCTGACCACGACCAGGGCGACCACCTTGAATATCGTCCTGAACCTGGGCTGGGATTCCGCCGGGCCGAACGCTGGATTTTCCTTTTTGTCCATCGGGTGTCAAACCCCTGAAAGCTGTTAGAGTTATCCGCGCTGAAAAATATATCCCGAAAGCTCTTATGGCAAGCTCTCACAGCGGTCCGAAGGCCTGAACGGCGAAGTCCATGGCCAATAAATGACTTGCCAAAGGCTGGAAAATTAGTTATTTAAGTCTTTCTGTGTTAGTACATTAGATTGAAAAACATATACGCTTTACGGAAGGTCTAAAAGCCATGTCATTTCCGCCGCTGAACGAACAGATGGACTTGATCCGCCGCGGCTGCACGGAGATCATTTCCGAGCAGGAGCTGGAGAAAAAAATCTCCCGCTCGATCCGCAAGGGCCAGCCGCTGACAGTCAAGCAGGGCTTCGATCCCACCGCGCCCGACCTTCACCTGGGCCATACGGTATCAATCCAGAAGCTGAGGGATTTCCAGACGCTGGGCCACCGGGTGGTCTTTCTGATCGGGGATTTTACCGGAATGATCGGCGACCCGACCGGCCGCACCGAGACCCGCAAGCGGATGACCCGCGAGGAGGTGCTGCGCAACGCGGAAACCTACAAGCAGCAGGTTTTCAAAATCCTGGACCCCGAAAAGACGGTGATCGATTTCAACAGCCGCTGGCTGGGCGAGCTGGGGGTGGAGGGAGTACTCAGGCTCTGCGGTCTTTATACGGTGGCCCGGATGCTCGAGCGCGATGATTTCGCCAAGCGCTACGCCGAGCAGCGGCCGATCTCGATCCTCGAGTTCCTTTATCCGCTGTTCCAGGGGTATGATTCTGTGGCGCTCAAGGCGGATGTCGAGTTCGGTGGGACGGACCAGAAGTTCAACCTGCTGGTCGGCCGGGAGCTGCAGCGCGACTGGATGGTGGAGCCGCAAGTGGTGATCACCGTGCCGCTGCTTCTCGGCACGGATGGCACCCAGAAAATGAGCAAGAGCTTCGGCAATTATATCGGGATCAGCGAGCCGCCGGAGGAGATATACGGCAAGCTGCTGTCAATCCCGGACGAGCTGATCTATCCCTATTTCGAGCTGATTTCCGGAGTGCCGCTGGACCAGCTAGAGGAGATCAGGCAGGACCTGGAAAGCGGAAAGTCTAACCCGCGGGATCTCAAGCACGAGCTGGCCCTGGTGGTGACCGGGCTGTATCACGGCAAGGAGGCCGCCCTGGGGGCGCGCGCGCATTTCGAGCAGGTGTTTGTCAAACGGGACCGTCCCGGCGAGGTAGCCGAGCACCGGCTGGAGGCCGGGCCGGAGCCGGTCTGGCTGGCCGGTTTGCTGCGCGACCTGGAGCTGGTGACCAGCTCCAGCGAGGCGGTCCGGATGATCAAGCAGGGAGCGGTATTTGTCAACGACCGGAAGGTCGAGGACGCCGGCCTGCAACTGGAGCGACGGGGCGAGGCTTTTCTGAAAGTGGGCAAGCGCCGTTTCGCCAAGGTCATATTTGAATAGCGTGTACCGGGGGTAGCCAGGCTTTAGACAGCCTCGAGCGGAACCCCGAGC
>Ga0156185_1225_pt2 | contig 9694 bp, 7 predicted proteins | sample RifCSPlowO2_12_FD_107838 | JGI IMG/M metagenome (GOLD analysis project Ga0156185, IMG submission 107838) | Candidatus Glassbacteria bacterium RIFCSPLOWO2_12_FULL_58_11 | reverse complement strand
GCGTATTCCCCCGGCAACCATTACCGGCAAGCCGCAGGCCTGACGGATTATCTTCGATTGTTCCCTGAAATAGGCTTCCTTTTCCTTTTTCACGATCCGGGTGCGGGTTGGATTGCTGCCGCTGACTGAGATGACATCGCAGTCCGCCTCGGCCAGCATGATCGCGGTATTGCGGCTGTCCTCCAGGGTGATTCCGAGGGGCGTGAAATCCTCGCAGTTAAGCCGGAAGAATATGGGCATCTCGGGCAGCGCTTTCCTGATCCGCGAGACCACCTCAACGGCAAAGCGGGCGCGCTGACGGGTCCCGCCGCCGTAAATATCCGTCCGCTTGTTGAAAGCCGGACTGAGGAATTCGCTGATCAGGTAATGGTGCGCCCCGTGGACTTCCACAGCGTCGAAACCGGCTTTCGCGGCTCGCAGGGCGGCCTGGAGGAAATCGTGCTGGATCTGCTCGATCTGCCAGCGGGTGAGCGAGCGCATGATATGGGCGTTGCCCTTGTGCAGCCGCCCCGCTTTTTCGCTCAGGGTCTGCCCGGTCAGGGCAATCAGGGAGGGGCCGTAAATCAAGCCGTCCGGATCGAAGGAAGCCATCGCGTTCAGGCCGCAGTGGGCCAGCTGGAGACAGATCTTGTCCCCCTTGGCATGCACCGCCTCGGCCAGCCGCTGCAGCCCCGGCAGGAATTCATCGTCCGCGGCCCCCAGCATGCGCGGCATCGCCCGGCTGTTGGCGCTTACAAAGGTAAAACCGGTGATAATCAGCCCGAGACCATTGCCGGCCAGCTTGTCGTAGAACTCGACAGTCCGGTCGGTGACATAGCCCTGTTCATCCGCTGTGCCGGTCCAGACCGGCGCCCGGACCAGGCGGCCGGGCAGATCGATCCGTTTCGAGTGGAATGGCTCAAATGCGCAATCGATTAAGGATTTGGCGATATCCGGCATTCTAATCTCCCTTTCGGGTCTTTCCCTGTTTTTTTCTGGTTGATTTTATAATCCGGCTTATCCGGGCCGGGGATGTAAAAACTTTTAATATGTTCTGAAGCAGAGATACATCTGAAACAGCTTACGCGGAGTGGCCGTAAACCCGCTTGATCTCCTCGAAACGCTCCAGGATCGGCAGGTGCTGGGTGCATACCTTTTCGCATTCCCGGCAGGCGCTGCAAAGATTCAAGGCTTCGACTCCATCCACCCCGTGGTGCCACTTCAGGCGGTCGTACAGGCTCTCCCCGCCTTTTAGCATCAGGTGGTTGTAGGCTTCGATGTATTTATAGACCTCGATACCCTGAGGACAATCCTTGCAGTAGCGGCAGCCGGTGCAGAGCTGGTCGAAAGAGGCCTCGATGTGGCCCTTTATTTTTTCGAGGTCCAGCTTGCGGCCGGGTGTGAATTTTTTCCAGGCCGCAGAAGCTTCTTTCACCTGTTCGATATTGCTGAAACCCACCAGGGCGGTAGTTACTTCAGCATGAGACCAGAGGAAGTCGAGCGCGGCCTCGGGCATGGATTGACGGCTGTGGCTCTTGATAAAGGAGAATACCGCCGGGTTCTCGGGGATTATCCCGCCGCCCAGCGGATTCATCACCGCCACACCGAGCCCCGCGCGGCCTGCCGCTTTGATACCCGCCTCGCGGTAAGGGAAATTGACCGCATTGTAACCCAGGGTCACCCCTTCGAAAATATCCTCGTCGATAACCTTGACAATCTCCTCGCCGGGCAGGTGCGTGCTGAATACCAGATGCGAGATCAACCCCTGCTCGCGGGCCGCGAGCAGGGCATCCACCGCTCCACCGCTCTTGCGGCGCTCCCAGCCCTCGAGGCTCAGGATGTACCAGCAGTGGTAGAAATCCAGGCAGTCCACTCCGAGGCGCTCGAGACTTTTACTCAGATCGCGCCGCACGCCCTCGGCATCGGATTTGCTCGTTTTCGAGGACAGGTAAAACCGGTTTCCGCTGCGCTGAAGCTGCCGGACCGCATGGCCGATAATCTTCTCGCTCATGTCCGCGCAGTAACCGGGCGCCGTATCGAAGTAGTTGATACCCTCCCCGGCGGCCGCCAGCACCACCTCCGCCATCTTTTCCACGTTGCGCGGTTCAGCGAACCGCATCCCGCCGAAAGCAAGTCGGCTGAGCCTCACTCCGGTTTTACCGTAAGCAGCGAACTCCAAGACCCGCACTCCTGAGCTCTTGCAGATATTCCATGAGCCCGTACATCCTTCCAGAACGAGCGATACCTGCCGGCGCTGCCCGATTTCATCGACAGGTTTTGCGGCGCGGACTGGAAAATTTAATCAAAAATGAACCGCTTGATTACCGCCGGTGGTCCCGGTCCTGTTTTTACCTGGGGAGGGATAACCGCTGAATAGAATTTAAAATTGATCCGGGAAAAAATCTACTGTCAAGTTTTCGGATTTGGCAGGCTTTCGGAAAACAGAAGAATAAGCATGAAAGCCAAATCCTGACTGAAGATGACCGGACGTAAGTTAAAATATAGTTTGACTACCAATTTGTTAGAAAGTATTATTGCAGCGGTAAAATCAGTCAATAATTTTCAATTTGTCCGGATCGGATCGACAGGTGAATTTCATCCTGACAGGCGGCGGCACCGGGGGCCACGTGTACCCGGCGCTGGCCATCGCGGAGGCGCTCAAGCAGCATTTTAAGGACGCCCGTTTCCTTTATTTGGGGGTCCGCGGGAGGGCCGAGGAAAACATAGTGCCCCAACTCGGCTACAAAATCAAATTCGTGGCGAGCGAGGGTCTGGCCGGGCGCAAGCCGGGGCTGCGGTTTCTGCTCCCTGCGCTGAAAATGCTGATCGGCCTTTGCCAGGCCCTGGTAATTCATCTTCAGTTCAGGCCGGCGGCGGTAATCGGCACCGGCGGGTATGCCAGCGTGCCCGCGGTTCTGGCGGCTGTCATCCTGCGGCGCTGCGGGCTGGCCAAGGTGCGGATATTCATTCATGAACAGAACTATGCTCCGGGCCGCTGGAACCGACTGATCAGCCGCTGGGCTGATCGGGTCTGGATCTCCTTTCTCGAATCGGAGCGTTATTTTCCTCTCTCCAGGGTGGAATTCACCGGTTATCCCGTGCGCCGGCAGTTCGCGCCTCGGGACCGCCTGGAGGCCCGGAAAGAGCTGGGGCTGCCGGCCGAGGCCAAGGTGCTGCTGGTATTTGGCGGCTCCCAGGGAGCCCGATCGATCAACCGGGCGATCGTGGATGCCCTGCCCGCGCTGCTTGCCGACCCGCTGGTCGAGGTGTTTCACGGGACCGGCAATCTGAAAGCGCCTAATTACTCGGCGGTAAAGGACACTGCCGCCAGGGTCGCTGAGCTAAAGTTGGACCTGGAGCAGCTGGCCCGCTACCATCCCCGCGACTTTATCACCGAGATACAGGTCTATTACGCCGCCGCCGATCTTTTGGTCTGCCGGGCCGGGGCCGGGACGCTTAACGAAATCTGCCGCTGCGGCAAGCCGGCGCTGATTATCCCGAAATCGAGCCTGGCGGGCGAGCATCAGGCGGTCAATGCCCTGGCTATGGCCAGGGCCGGGGTCTGCGAGGTTATCCTCGAGCGGCCGGTGGCTGATGGCGAGGGCGGCGCCGGGGCGTTCATCGATGGAGCCCAGCTTGCCGCACGGATCCAAGCCCTTCTCGCCGACCGGGAGACCCTGGAAAGGATGTCCCGGGCGGCCCTCAGCGTAAACGGGGCGGCCGACATGGAGGTTTTTGTCCGGTCGGTAGGCGATGAGCTTCAGGGGATCCGCCTGGGGCCGCGGAGGATAAAAGCGGCCCCGGACGGCTGGCAGAGTGATGAGGCGGTCAAACTGGCCGGGCTCTCCCCGGCCGGGGTGCTGGCCTATGTCCAGAAAAACGTGGGGCGGCTCGATCCTGAAGCACTGGAGAAATATCCCAGTATCCAGCTCCTGCGTTATTTCGCGGACATATTTTTGACCGACCGGCGCTGGCCTGTGCGCAACATCGGTGTCAAGCTGGCCGGCTTGACCCTGCATCGCGAGCGCCGGGATCTGCTGATCTCGATTGCCGGAGACCGCGTCCCGGCGCCGCTCTACAAGAGGCTGCTGGGGAAAGACTTCAGCCAGGTGGGGTTTATCCGGCGCAACGCGCTGTTTTCATTGGGCCAGCTTGGTGTGTGGGATGAGGCGCTATCCGGTCTGGTCTTTTCCGCCCTGAGCGAGGACCCCTACTATGAGGTCCGGGTCCAGGCCGCCCTGCTGCTGATTCATTTCCGGGACAAGTGCGGCCCGAGCGCGGCCCTGGTCCGGGCGCTCGAGGCCAACCTGGCCCACCGCTCGCTGGAGGTGCGCTGGACCTGTCTGGAGGCTCTCGGGGCGGTTGCCCCGGATGCGGGGTTCCTGGAGCGGATGCGGCGCTTCAATTTTCACCCCAACTGGCGTATCCGCCAGGCGCTGTTGAAAGCCGCGGTCCACCTGCTGGAGCGCGGAGTTATTTCCGCCGGCGATCCGGGACTCAAGAGCCTGGAAGATTTGATTCCGACCTGCACCGATTTCATTCCCACGTTCCCCTTAAAAAATTCGCTCAACCGGATCCACCGTCTGCGCGGCGGCGACGCCAACCCTGCGGGATCAACTCAATGAAAAGGCGGGACCGGAAATGATTTACTACCTTTGCAAATATGTACTCGAGCCGGTCCGGGGTTTCGACTGGACCCGCCTGGCCAGCTATATCTCCTTCCGCTCGATTCTCGCCGCGATGACCGCTTTCCTGCTGATCCTGCTGCTGGGCAACCGGATGATCCGCTATCTCTACCTTCACGGAGCGAAAGACACCCTCCACGACTACGGGTTCATGGATCCGGAAAGCAAGCGAGGCACCCCGACCATGGGCGGGACATTGATCGTCGGGGCGGTTTTGCTGGCCATCTTTCTCTGGAGCGATCCGGCCAATCCCTTTGTGCAGTGGGTAGTGGCAGCTATGATATGGTTTGGCGGTATAGGCTTTTACGATGATTATCTTAAAGTAAAGCACAAAGATAGCCAGATGGGCCTGAGCCAGGTCACCAAGCTGGGCCTGCAGACCGTTTTCGCCATCGTATTCATGATATTCTACCTTAACGATTATACCAGTCCCCTGTCCGCGGAGAGGATCAGGCTGCTCCAGGACGCCGGCGCGGTGACTCCGGAAAATTACAAATTCTTTCTTCAAGTGCCATTTTACAAATTCCCGGTGCTCGACCTTTCCTGGTTCTACCTGCCCTTCGGCGTTTTCGTAATACTGGCGATCAGCAACTCGGTGAATTTCGCGGATGGGCTTGATGGGCTGGCGATCGTGCCGGCCTCGCTGACCGCCGGGGTTTACGGACTTTTCTCTTACATTATCGGCAACTCCATCTATTCCAAGACCTTGCTTTTTACTCACATTATCGGCAGCGGTGAGTTGTCGATAATCCTGGCCGCCCTGGTAGGCGCCGGCATGGGCTTTTTATGGTTCAATGCTTTCCCGGCCCAGGTATTCATGGGCGACACAGGCTCAATGGCGCTCGGCGGAGTGCTGGCGGTAGTGTCGATTATGCTGAAACACGAGTTTCTGTTCCTGTTGGCCGGGGGCATATTCGTTGCCGAGGGAGCCTCGGTGCTGATCCAGGAAAAGATCGGGATCGGTCTGCTGGGCCGCAGAATCTTCCACCGCGCGCCGATCCATCATAATTACCAGCATTTCGGGATCGCCGAGACCAAGGTCGTGGTACGATTCTGGATCGTCGGCATAATTCTGATGCTCCTGAGCCTGGCCACGATAAAAATCCGATAAGCGATCCGAGCCGTTCATGTCCCCAGTCTCCATCCGCTCGCTGGTCCGGGAGACCGCGCTCTACGGTATCAGCGGCGTCGTGGCCCGCAGCATGGGCCTGCTCCTGCTGCCGGTGCTCAGCAACCTCCTGCCCCCGGAAGAATTCGGCCATTACAAACTGGCTTACGTGCTGATCGGGCTGCTCCAGCTTTTCCTGGTCTTCGGCATGGGCAATTCCCTGGTGCGCTACCTGATAGGGGCCGCGGACAAGCGCCTGGTATTCAGCTCCCACTTCTGGCCCCTTCTCGCGATCAGCACGCTCGGCAGCCTGGCCGTCTTTCTCTCCGCCGGCAGCCTCTCCGCTGTCTATTTCGCCGAACCGCTGCCCGGGGATGCCGGCCTGATCCGGCTGGCGGCGCTGATCCTCTGGTTCGACTCGCTCAGCACCCTCCCCTACAGCCTGCTGCGGGCCGAGAACCGGCCGCTGGCCTATGTGTCCGGCATGAGCCTGCAGGTCGTGATTTATGCCATCCTGGTGGTTTACCTGCTCGGCGCAAGGCACTCCGGGATGACCGGGGTGCTTATCGCCAATGCGGTCGGCTCGGGGGCGGTACTGATATTTTTCATTCCGCTCCTGAAAAATAACCTGAGCGCGGCCTTCGATTCCCGGGCCTTCCGGATTTATTTCGCTTTCGGCTTCCCGATCATTTTCAGCAGCCTGGGCAAGAACCTTCTCGATCTCGCCGACCGCTGGATCCTCGATCGCCTGATGGGTGCCGCGGTGGTGGCCTATTACAGCGCGGGCTACCAGCTCGCGGCGGTGGCCAACCTGGCGGTGGCCGCATTCACCCTGGCCTGGAAGCCCTTCCTGGTGCGGGCCGCCGCCGAAAAGGGAGCCCGGGAGACTTTTGCCAGGATCATGACCTTGACCATCGTGGCCCTCTGCCTGCTCTTTTTGCTGATTTCTTTTTTCGCCGACAATCTGGTCAAACTCAGCTTCTTCGGCTACCACCTGATCCAGGAAAGCTACTGGCCGGGCCTGCGGGTCATCCCGGTGGTGATGGTCAGTTACATATTCTACGGCGCGTATATCAATCTGTCTGTCGGCTGCGATCTCAAAGGCCGCACGGACTATTACGCCTGGACTACGGGGGCGGCGGCGCTGTTCAATATCGCGGCCAACTTTATACTGATCCCGCCGCTGGGCATGCTGGGATCCGCCTGGGCCACGCTTTTCGCATATCTGCTCCAGGTGGCCCTGCTGTACTACCTGACCAGGCGGCTCTATCCAGTGACCTACGAATGGGCTAAACTGCTTCGCCTCGGAGTTTTGACCGGCCTTTGTTTCGCCGGCGCCGTACTGTCCGGGTCAAGCGCCCCGGCCGAATTGCTTTTTTCGGTCTTGTTCCTGGCCGGCCTGTTCGCCTTCAGAATCATGGACCGGCAAGTGCTGCGGGGTCTATTCTCCTTGTTGAGAAGAACCACCGCCGGAGAGGAATAAGCAAAGCCCCGAGCTATCTCCACCGCCTGCTTTGCTAAGTAAAATGTTGCGGGATAATATCCATTGCATTAAACTCTCCGTAGGGCGCAGCAGCGGCACGGCCGAGGGCAGCCGGAAGACTGCCTGTATCTATCCGTTCAGTATGTTTCCGCCGCTTAATAATCAATAATTTTACTATTCGTAATATTATAATCTTGAATAAAATATAAATATCACTTAAAGCTATCTCTAAGGCGATTCCACTAGTGCTTTCCCGTTGAAACAGCGTTTGAGGCAACGAACCGCTTCAATCCGGAGGCCAGAAATGAGCACCACCCTCGCGTCCCTGATCGCCACTGTTTTCGTGTTCACCGCACTCGCCGCCACAGGCTGCGGCCCGCAGGAGCAGGCCGCGAACTCTCCGGCCGCCGCCAAAACAATCCGCGTGGCCCAGTCCGGCCAGGCGGAGGTGATCGGCGCGGATAATATTGCCCTGCAGCAAGCGGCCGATATGCTCAAGCCCGGGGACACGCTGGTAATCGGTCCCGGAACCTACCGGATGGACAACAGCCTGTTCATTCCCTGTTCGGATGTGGTGGTCCGGGGCACGCCCGGCGAGACCATCCTGCTCAAAGGGCCGGGTCCGGCCAGCAAGGTCGTCGATGGCGGCGATTACGGCGAGGATGTCCTGGTCCTGGCCGAGCCGGAAAAATTCAAGCCGGGCATGGGAATTTCCGTCGGGGATGACAACTACAGCGGCGACTGGGCGATTACAGTCACCTCTATCGCTTCAATGAGCGGGGACACGATCCGTTTGAAGGACCGGACCCTGCGCGACTACGATTATGAGACCAAGAATGCCAGGGTGGAGAGCAAGTTTCCGATCCTCTGCGGCATCGGGGTGAAAAACGTCACCTTCGAGGGGATCACCGTGGATGGTAACAAAGCGGAAAACCCGTATTTTATCGACGGCTGCCGGGGCGGAGCGATCTACCTCTACCAGTCCACCGACTGCACGATCCGCAACTGCGTGGCCCGCAATTACAATGGCGATGGCATCTCGTTCCAGATCACCGACAACATCCAGGTGCAGAACTGCGAGTCCTACGGCAATACCAACTTTGGCATCCATCCCGGTACAGGCAGTCCGCACGCGCAGATTTCGGACAGCCACTTTCACAATAACGACAGCATCGGGTTCTTCCTCTGCTGGCGCGTCCGTTACGGGCATTTCACCAATAATGTGATCGAAAACAACGGCAACTACGGGATCTCGATCGGGCATAAGGACACGGACAACCTGTTCGCAAACAACACGATCCGCAACAACGGATTCAGCGGAGTGTATTTCCGTAACGAGACTTTCAAGCTCAGCGGCCACCGGAATGTCTTCCGGAACAACACGATCCTGGATAATGGAGATGCCAAGCGCGGGTACGGCGTCTATGTCGAACCTTATGCCGGGGACATAGTTCTGGAGAACAACCGGATCGGCGATGACCGCCAGAGCGGAGAGCGCAGCCAGCGCTATGGCGTATATGTCGTCCGCGGGGCGGGCAAGGTCAGCCTGAATGACAACCGGATGGAGGGCAACCTGAGCGGCGAGTTCCTGGATGAGAACCAGCCGGGCGGAGCCAAATGACGTTCAATTAAGTAGCCGATCGAAGTCTCGATATTTCGAGGCGCCGTAAAGGCCCGTAAGTCAAAACGCGCAGGCAGAGGACTTCACCTTCCTGCGCGTTTGCTATTTCGTCTCGCGATATTATCTACAGATTTCCGTAATCATAAACAGCCATCCGGGACCGACTGAATACCTCAAATCAATGATTTGCGAAGAAGGTATATTCGCTGCCAGCGCCCCAGCTAAACTCCAGATTGTTTCCGTCGACCTTCCACGTCGATATGTACTGTTTTCCATCCGAGTTGGTCATTGTTACGGTATTACTGCTGATTTCGTACTGGCCTTTGAGGTCCAGGTCTAGATTGAACTTAGTTACTTTCACCTTGACAGTGAATGCCTCCGAGAACTGGAGTTTGCCCTCGACGTTCGGTTTCTGGTGGCTAGAGAGAACACCATTGTTATCCGTGTAGGAAACACTGTAAACATCCCAAACCGACATCAGGGCGGGCTTTGCAGTGCCGCCATCGGTATTGTCCGTGTTTCCGCTTCCGGTTGGTCCCTGGAAGACATCGAAAGTATTATCCGCGGTGCTGTTGCAGGAAATGAAAAGGGCCGCCGCCAGGAACAAAGCCGTAAGGAAAAAAGAAGATGATTTTTTCCACCTGGAATTTGAGTACGACATGCAAACCTCCTTTGTACCGATGTTAGAATGATTACTAGTAAATTTAAATAATTTTTACGATTTTGACAATTCTCATTTAAATCCTAGATCGCGCAAAACTTCCCGCGCTACCTCGCGGTCGTCGAAATGGATTTTCCCGGTCGGGAGAATCTGGTAG
>Ga0156185_1226_pt2 | contig 9786 bp, 6 predicted proteins | sample RifCSPlowO2_12_FD_107838 | JGI IMG/M metagenome (GOLD analysis project Ga0156185, IMG submission 107838) | Candidatus Glassbacteria bacterium RIFCSPLOWO2_12_FULL_58_11 | reverse complement strand
GGCCCAGCGCCGTCTCGAAGATTCCCGGGAAAAATTGAACAACCTGCGCAAGCTGCTCTACGAAGTCGAAAACCAGCTCTCCTCGAACAAACATTACTTCAATACAAAAAAAGAAGAGCTGGTCCAGATGGCCAAGGAACTGCAGGTAGTGACCGACGAAAGGGATTCGATCCAGAAAACCATCGATGCGGGCACCACCTCCGCGAAAGAAATGAACCTGCTGAACAAAAGGCTCGAGCTGAACCATGAAAAGCTGGCCGATATGAGCGGCAAGGCCCACGAGCTGCAGGAAGAGGTTAACCAGCTTGGAGAGAAAGCGAAGCAGAACGAGGAAGAAATCGGCAAGCTCCAGCACGCTATCGCCCAGGCGGAGAGCGAACTGGAATACAACCGGGAGTTGGTCAAAATCAAGGAGCGAATGATAAAAACCTGAACCGCGGAAAGAGTTGCCGCTGTCCCGCCAAATCTATGTCTGCAATCTTATGCAAGTATTCCTGTCAAACGCACGATCCCGGATTTCCACATTCAATTCTTAATGAACCGCCGGCTTCCTCAGCCTGTCTCAAGGCCATTGGAGCGCCGAGACTCCGAAAACCAGCAGGATGATAAAAGCGGCCACCAGGCAGGCCAGCAGAAATCCCAGGATATCGGTCCGGCCGGGTTTCTGCATTTCCCAGTTCGAGCCCGGAAAGAGGAGCCGTGAGCGGAAGCGGCCCGGGTCGGCATAGGAAAGCTCAACCTCCTTCCGGTCGAGCGCGCTGTCGCGCTGCACCGGCGTGTGCACGCGCGCGAAGAAACGGTCCAGAGCGGCTTTGGGTACCGGGGGAGTGAATAAACTAACCAGAAGCAATATCAGAAAGGGCAGCAGCGCATCGGCCAGGTACCCGGCGGCTTCGAGCGTGCCTGTCGAAGCCCGGGTGAAATCGGCTCCCAGGCCGGAAAAGCACCAGACCCAAAGCCGGAACTTGCCTCTTCCCCGCAAAGGTGAATCCGGCGCAGCATGGTCGACCGCCTCCCATTGCTCGAAAAAGAGGGGGACCGGCTGGATTCGTCTCATCTTGGTAATGAGCTGCCCCTCGTGAATAGCCAGCCCGGCGGCCAAATCCTCCGGGGCCGCGCCCACCCGGATTTCGACATCCGTAGGCGCGGTGCCTCTCAGCAGGGCCGGGTTTTCGGCCACTGAATCGAATTGGGGCAGGATTACCGGCAGCAGGAACGAACAGAACAGCGAAAAACAAATCGCGCTCCAGGCCGCGGCACGGCTGACCCGGCGCCAGAGAAAGCTGAGCCAGAAACTGGCTCCGAACAGGACCGGCAGGGTCCAGATATATTTCAGCAGCACGATAACGCTGTTAAATACCTGAGAAAGCAGCACTCCGCCCACGATAATCAGCGCGGTGGTGATCCGGCCGACCCGGACCAGGTGCGCATCCGAGCTGGCCGGCCGCAGGGGGCGGTAGAGGTTCATCGTAAAGAGCGCCGAGCCGCTGACCATGAAAGCATCCGCGCTGGACATGATCGCCGCCAGCATCGCCGCGATCATCAGTCCGACCAGACCCGCCGGCAGGAGCTTTAGCGTGGCATAGCCCCAGAGCATGTCCGGGTCCGATACCTCGTGCGCATAGAGGGCGAAACCCAGCACTCCGACCAGGGCCCAGCCGATCGTGCAGAAACGCTTGAGGTAGTTACCGTAGGTCAGGCCGATCCGCGCGGTCATCTCATCCGCCGCCGCCCCTCCCCCAGTCTGGATGATATGGGGCTGAACCACGATCCCCACCAGGTTAATCAGCATGATCGAAAAAATAAACAGCGCGGTATAGTCGCTGGTCTGGGCGCTGCCGAGCAGGTTGAACATGTAATCCGGCACCGCCTGGTGGAGGCCGGAAAACCCGCCCACCGAGTTCAGGGCGAAAGGTATGATGATGAAAGAGAGGATAATGATCAGAACGCCCTGGATAAAATCCGTGATCACCGCGGCCCTGAGCCCGCCCAGCATCGAATAGATCAGGATCACCACGGCGGCCGCGGTCACCGCGGTGCGGCTCGTCAGGTACGAATAGCCGCTCGGCAGATCTCCGGCCCGGCTGCGCTGCTGGAGACTCCGGTGCTCGCGCAGTTCTTCCGCGCTTAAAGTCTGGCCGGCGGCCAATCTTTTTTCCAGCCCGGCGTAGCGCCGGTAAAGCCCCGCGTTTTCCTTCTGCTCCAGGCTGTAGGCGCTCTCCGGCAGCGGGGTCAACACCTCGACCGTCTTGCCCACCGCGGTCAGTCCGATGGCGATATAGTACATGAAATAGAATATCGAAAAGGCCGCGTACGCCGCGCCGAGGGCCCGGCTCTGAAAACGCTCGGCAAAATAATCCCCGAGTGTCGTCAGACGCAGCCGGCGGTACCAGGGCCCGATGATCCAGTAGAAGGGGGTGATAAAGAGCCAGAGCATCACTGCCCAGATGCCGCTCATCCCGTTGCGGAACGCCTCTCGCGAGACGCTGACCGGCATGTCCGAGCTCGTTCCCGCCCCGAACTGCAGAAAAATCGAAAACACCTTGCCGAACTTTCTTCCGCCCAGGAAAAAATCCTCGGTGCCGTGGATCGAGCGCACGGTCCAGAGGCCGACAGCGGCTACGCCGAACATGTAAAGAACGATGACGGTTAAATCGAGCCAGTGCATGGAAAAATGGTTTTCACCAGGGGTGGGGAAGTAAGACAATTCAAAACAGGCACGGCAGGTCAGCTACCCTAAGATAACCAGCCCGGATTGCCAAACAATTATAACCTGGATTCTTCACAAGACGCCGCAAAACAGGAAACGGCTGAAATTCGATCTGTCCTGAAGGTGTAGGGGCGACGCATGCGTCGCCCCTACGAAAAACGCAAAAGATTGTATTTATAAACTAAACGGGATAATTCCCATATTTTTTATTCAGGGCAATAGCATGTCGTGCCCTTTTCAGGTTCAATCCGCAACTATGCGTCTGCCGTGACGGACCAGCAGGCCGCCGAGTGCCAGCAGCACGAGGCCCAGGATACTGTCCAGCCGGAGCGCCTGCCCGGTGCCGGCCAAAATTCCTACCAGGCCGAGAGCGATCCCGATGATCCCCAGGATTACGCCGACTATGGCGAAAGGCGAGGGAATCTCATCCTTTTCGGAGCCTTTTTCAGGTCCTGCCGGACCCGCCCCGGCCTGGGCCGGCTGGACAAAGTCGCCCTTCAGGGTCTGGTCGAACAGCCGGTCGATTTTCTCTTTCAGCGCGCCGCGGGCCGGCCGGACCCAGCCCCAGAGCAGGAACACCGCGGCGCTGACCGTGATGTTTCCCAGCACCAGGTGGCTGAAAGGCAGGACCCAGTACCACTTGGCCAGGATACCGAAGGCCAGGCCGGCGGCCACCGAGGCGATCGCCGCGCCGGCCCCGGGCCTGCGGACCCACAGTCCGAGCAGGATCGGGATGGTGGTAGGCCCGCCCATCAAGCCCAGGATGGTCATCATCACCTCGAACGCCCCGCCCAGCGCCTCGACGCCCAGGGCCACCAGCAGGGCCAGCCCGCCGACCAGCAGGGTATTGAATTTACCCACCACCGCCAGCCGCCGGTCGGAGGCCTGGCGGTTGATCAGCCGGTGGTAGAGGTCATTGGTCAGCACCGCCCCGTAAATATTGTAGTCGGCGCTCAGGGCGCTCATCGTGGCGGCCATGAAAGCCACCACCACCACGCCGATCATCCCCACGGGCAGCAGATCGACACAGAGCTTGATATAGCTCGTCTCCATCAGCGCCGGGCTGCCCATCAGCGCATTGCCGTATAACACCCGGCTGATCATCGGCGGGGCGATAATGAGCGGGAAAAAGACCAGCCCCAGCCACATCGAGAGCCGGGCGCTGCGGCGGGCATCCGCCGCTGTCGGGACCGTGGTGTAGCGCTGCACCAGGGTAAAACTGCCATTGTAGAGGAACGGGTGCATCAGCCACATGGCCACAAAATAAAGCACCGTGAAATCCCCGTGGAAGCTTGTCGAATCGTGAAAGGCGCGGAAGAAATGCTCCGGCGCCCCCTGGACCAGACCGGCCAGCCAGCCCGCTTTTTCCAGGCCGACCGGCACCACAATCAGCATCACCAGGACCAGGATCACGAACTGCACCATGTCGGTAATCATCACCGCCCACAGCCCGCCGATCATCGTGTAGGCGATAGTGACCAGCGAAAGCCCCAGGATACTGAGCCAGGAGGGAATCCCGAAAACGAAGGCAATAATCTTGGCGGTGGCGTAACACTTGACCCCGTCATCCGCAATCCGGAAGGGGGTAACAATCCAGGCGAAAGTCTGGCGGGTGGCCAGATTAAAGCGCGTTTCCATGTACTCCGGGACCGTGATAATGCCGGTCCTGCGCCAGCGGGCGGCCCAGACCAGCGAGCCGGCGAACCAGGCGAAAGACATGGCGTAAAGCACGTGGTAGAGAACGGCGATCCCGACATTGTAAATCGCCGAGGCCAAACCGACAAAGACATAGGCGCTGAACGCCCCCATCCAGCTCGAGATGCCGGAAAGCCACCAGGGGACCCGCCGGCCGCCGGCGAAATAATTTTCGCCCCGCCGGGCATAGCGGGCGCAGTAGAGGCCGATCACCACCATCAGGGCGCTGTACACCGCGATCATCAGCCAGTCGCCGAGACGGAGATTCTGCATGAAAGCCCCTGTGGGAAAGGATAAGCGGTAGAGAGATTACTTGGCTGGTCAAGGCTTGAATTTACAAAGCCCTTTCTTTCAAGGCAAGTAAAGAATAGCGCCCGCCGCCGGTTCAGGGCGGGTTTCTTGAAATTTGGCCCGGGGCCGGTTAGATTTGCTTTCACCCTTAAAAAGAGCGTTGAAAAATCCTAATATACCATGAGATTCAAGACCAGTAACAAGATAACGCAGGATAACCTGGTATAATTATTTGAAATTTATGGAATTACCGTAGGGGCGACGCATGCGTCGCCCCTACCGCCCATGTTTATTGCCTCTATGCGTGATTATTTCAACACGCCTTAAAAAGCTTAAAAATATTGTGCCTGATCCAGGAGTACAGACAATGAGCTGCGACAATCTCATTTCCAACCTCGCCTCCTGCAACTGCAGCTACGAGCCCTGCGGCCGCAAGGGGAAATGCTGCCAATGCCTGGTCTACCACCAGCGCCTCGGAGAGCTGCCGGCCTGCTATTTCAGCGCGGCCCAGGAGAAGACTTTCGACCGCTCGATAAGCTATTTCATCAAGTGCAACCATTAGTCCAGACAGAAAAATACCGGAGAGTGCAATGCAAAAACTTCGAATCGGCGTGGTGGGCGCGGGCTATATCAGCCGGACCTATCACTGCCCGGCGCTGAAAAAACTGAAAAGGAAGTACCCCGCTCTCGAGCTGGCGGCAATCTGCGACATCCGGGAGGAGGCGGCTCGCGAGGCGGGAGCGCAGTTCGGCTTTGCCCGCACTTACAATAATCTGGCAGCGATGCTGGAGGCCGAGGAGCTGGAGGGAGTGTACCTGCTGATTATGCCCGACGGCATGAAAGAAGCGGCGCTGGCCTGTATCCGGCGCGGCATCCCGCTGCTGCTGGAAAAGCCCCCGGGCAACAACAGCGCCGAGGTGGCAGAGCTGGCCGAGGCGGCAGAGCGGAGAGGCGTGCCCACTGTCGTGGCCCTGAACCGGAGGTTCATGCCTCTGGTGCAGCGGGCCAGAGAGCTCAGCTTGAGCCGGGAGCGCCGGCCGCAACTCATCCTGGCCCAGATGCTGCGCTTCGAGCGCCGCGAGGCGGAGTTCGCCTATGGCACCGGCGTACACGCCATCGACGTGATGCGTTTCCTGGGCGGCGAGGTGACCGGGGTACGCACCGAGAAACTGATGCTGGCCGGGAACCGCTCGGCCGCCTATTTCGTAGAGTTCGACTATGCCTCGGGCGTGCAGGGCCGCCTGGCGATCCTGCCGGAAACCGGGGTCGAGGCTGAGCGTTACCAGATCCACGGGAACGACTGGAGCCTCCTGCTGGACGCTCCGCTGGACTGGACTGTGGACTACCCGGGAAAGCTGACCTATTTCGAGGGACGGAGGAACTTTTTCGTGCAGGACAACAGTCTCTGGCCCGAGACCATGCGCGACAATATCGCGATCACCGGGTTCCTGGGGGAAAGCGAGCATTTCCTGGAGTGCCTGACCGCTGGCGCCGCGCCCAGCCCCTCGCTCAGGGATTGCCTGAGAAGCATGCAGATCGCCGAGGCGGTTCTGGCCGGCAAAAATATCGAGTTCAAATAATTTTACGGCCCGGCGGAGAATAGATTACTCAAAATCAAAAGGGGCGGCTGATTGGCCGCCCTGAATGCATGTGGCAGGCACGGGAGCCTGCCCCCTACATGAAACCCTTAGAGGCTAAAGACAACACCGTCTCATTCCCGGCGAAGTAATTCCTCGCAATCGCGCCGTTTTACTTACCGCTCCGGCCGCTGAAACTGATCTCCCGGATATCCAGCGAGTCGCACTGCCTGTCCGAACACTTGATCGGCTTCATCTTCAGCAGGTCGAGCTGGTTCACCTCGACCAGCTTGCCGCAGGCATTGCACTGCCAGCCGGGAGACTTGCCCTTGCGCAGGATGTCCTTGGTGAAGCGCACGAAAGTTTCCGTCGTGAAAGCCTTGGGCAGAAATCCCACTCCTCCGAGCTCCAGAACCCGGTTGACATTCCCGGCGCTGTTGTTCGAGCTTACCGCCGCCAGGGGGATGTCGTCCTTTTTCGCCAGCACGTCGAGCACCTCCGCCGCCGTATGACCCTCCTGGTCCGCTAATTCGAGGTCCAGCAGCAGCAGCCCGATCCGCCCCTCATTGCGCGGGTTGGTGATATAGTTCAAAGCCTTGAGGGCCAGGGTGAAACCCATCGGGTTGTAGCCCGAGATATAGTTCACCACGGCCTTGGATTCCATCTCCACATAATCCGGGTCCGAATCGAGCAGCACCACCATGTTCGCCTTGGTGTGGCGGGTATTCTCAGTCTGCGACTGGTCCTCCGGCGCGGCTTTGGCCTCAGGCTGCGCAGGACGCTCTTTCCGGCCCGGCTCGTTCTGCCGGACCGGCGGCCGGCCGGACTGGCCGCCCGGGCCTCTCCTCCTGTTCCTTCTGCTCAATGATGCTCCGAATCGTTTTAGATTAAGGCAGCTCACCGCTGCCATGGCACTCAGACTTTCATCAAGAATGACTTGTAGGGCTTGACCGCCTTGTTGATCTTACCGTAGATGGTTTTCGAAACCGGTTTTTCGGTCTGGAATACCGCGATGGAGTTGCTTTCTTTGTCGGTAGTGAAACGAATATTAAGGATATTAATCTTCCCGCCGGAAAGCGCCGAGCTGATATCGTTGATCAGCCCGACCCGGTCTTTCTGATAGCTGAAAAGCATATTGCCGCTGGGGATCAGGTCCAGGTTGAGGAAAGTGTCGATGCGGTTGATTTTCAGCTCGCCGGCCTGGGTGATCATGCCCCGGATGCTGGTCTCCCGGTAGCCCTCTTTCTTGGAGAGGATGTCGATAGTCATCGACTCGCCGTAGCCCTTGCTGTCGTCCGGAATGCGCTTGACCACGTTGATACCCCGCTGGACCGCGCGGCCGACCGCATCTTTGGGCGAGATCGCCTCCATCTGGTAAATATCCATCAGCCCCTTGATCAGGTAACCGGTCAGCACATCGATATGCTTGTTCAACTTCCCGTAGCAGGTAATCCGGACCTCGTGGGGTTGGTACTCGCCGATATTGAAATAGGCGATCTCGCCGATCAGCCGGGTCAGCTCGAGAAAACGCGGGTTCAGGTCCGGCGGAATCTCGAGGTTATTGACCGGGTAGCGGACCATGCGCTTGACCAGGAAATCCCGCATCCCCTCCGCGCCCGCGGTGGCTGCGCGGCGGTTGGCCTCGGAGGTGCTCGCGCCGAGATGCGGGGTGGCGATCAGCCGGTCGCCGATAAAAGCCAGGTCCTTTTGGCCCTCTTTATCGCCCTCGTAAAAGATATCGCAGCCGAGCAGCAAGTCCTCGCGCTCTTTGAGCGCTTTCAACAGGTCATCGTGATCGATGATCTCGGCCCGGGCCGTATTGATCAGCATCGCGCCCTTTTTCACCCGGCCCAGCAGGCCGGCGCCGATCATGCCGCGGGTCTTGTCGTTGAGCGGCACGTGGAAGGTGATAAAGTCCGACGAGCCGAAAATCTCATCCAGGCTTTTCAATTCCACTTTCATTTCGGACGCTTTAGAGGCGGAGATCAGCGGATCGAACCCGACCACGGTCATCTGGAAGCCCCGCGCAATGCCCGCCACGAGTGAGCCGATATTGCCCAGGCCGATAATCCCCAGCACTTTGCCCTCGAGCTCGCGGCCCATCAGCCCGGACTTCTCCCACAGTCCCTGTTTCACCGACCGGTCGGCATAGGCCAGCTTGCGGCAGGCGGCCAGCATGAGAGCAAATACAAGCTCGGCCACCGAATTGCTGTTGGCTCCCGGGGTATTCATCACCTGAACGTTCCGCTCGGTGGCGCAGGCCACATCAATCGTGTTGACCCCGGTGCCCGCCCGGACCACCGCTTTCAGCTCGTTTCCCGCCTCCAGCACTTTCCGGGTGACTTTTTCACTGCGCACGATCAGACCCTGAAACCCGACGATTTTTTCAGCCAAGGCATCCTCGGCCAGTCCCTGGCAGACCTCGACCTCGATTCCCGTATCCCGGAGGATTTTTTCCGCTGAGGGGTCCAGCTTGGTGGCGATCAACACCCGCGACATATTGAAACTCCTTTAAATTTTAAAATTTCAACAAATGTTTGAATGCCGGAATATACCTCTTTTTCCACAAAGCACTGATTATTTAAAAAAGTGTTGACATATTTTCCAAGCAACTGTTCATTTCCCGACCGCCGTAGGGGCGGCTCGCGAACCGCCCCTACAATTGCTTATAGATTATAATGTTACGTTGTTTACAAAAATACCACTTGCCTGAATCTGGAAAAAGAAAATGTTCAATCGACACGCTATTAATCCGCCTAGTTATTCTTTTAATTTTTCGCTTTATTTCAACAAAATCATTTTCCGGACCCGGGTTTCTCCGGCAGCCTTGAGGCGCAGGAAATAAACCCCGGAGGCCAGCCGGTCGCCCCGCTCGTTCCGGCCATCCCAGACCAGAGTATGAGCACCGCTCTCCAGCTCTCTGTCGGCCAGGGTTTTGACCAAAGCTCCACGCAGGTCATAGACCCCTAGAGTTACTTTCAAGCGCTCCCCGGACCCGGGTATGGAAAAACTGACCGTAGTCGAGGGGTTAAACGGGTTCGGGATATTCTGCTCCAGGACCAGCTCCGCGGCGCGCGGCAGCACGGTTTTCCCCTCCCCGGACAGGTCCGCCAGCAGGCCCAAATCGACCAGGCGGGCATCGGAGGCGCCGAGAGTGAAAGAGCTCCGGCGCGCCTCGAGCCGCTCCGTGCCGCGGGTGATCCAGATGCGGTACACCCCGCCGATCAGCTCGTCGAAATGGAAGCGGCCGTCAGGGCCGACCGCAGCCGAATCGGTGACATTGCCCTCGATATGGACATAGAGCGGCGCGCGGTTTGCGGCGAGCCCGGCCAGGACAATGCTGCCGGAAACATTATGAAAGTCAAGCTCGACTGCCAGCAGGCGGACAGCGCCGCCGGCGGTATCCTGCCAGGCCACCGCGATACGGTCCGGGGCAAGAATCCGCACCGCGGGGAGCGAGGCCATCGAAACCCCGGGCACGCTGAACGGCCTTCCGCGGGTTTCCCCCAGCGA
>Ga0156185_1007_pt1 | contig 9830 bp, 6 predicted proteins | sample RifCSPlowO2_12_FD_107838 | JGI IMG/M metagenome (GOLD analysis project Ga0156185, IMG submission 107838) | Candidatus Glassbacteria bacterium RIFCSPLOWO2_12_FULL_58_11 | reverse complement strand
CTTGTGGCGCACCATTTCATAGTGAAAGCTCTCTTTCCGGTTGCCGGGCAGGCTCAGTCCGATCTCCAAGGGGATCATCCGCGGCTCGCTGCCCACGAGGCCGTAGATTCCATTGGACTGGTCCGCCTTGATGCTGCCGATAAAGGCGGTGCTGTTGGAAATCTTGAACGAGCGCTCGACGTTAGGCAGCACAGTGACAATATCCGCGGCGGTCATCGGGAAATCCACCGGGCCGAATTGCAGAAATGGATGGCCGAAAGCCAGAATGCGGTTTTCATCCCGCCAGGTCAGGGTGCCGGTGGCGGCCAGGGACAAATCTCCACGGATCAACTGGGCGCTGACCGCCGAGCCGGCCTCAAAATTGCGCGAGGCCTCCAGGCTGTCGCCGGCGCCGCCGGCGCTGCCGCCCATCAGGGGAACCAGACCGAAACGGGCAAAGATTTTACCGTAGCGCTCGACAACCCCGGGCTGGCAGCCGGAGAATATCAGCGGGACCTCGAGCCGGGGCAGCGAACCGCCGCCCGCGGCGGGCCGAGGCTCCTGTGGAGCCTCATCGGCCAGCATATCTTTCGGTGGATCGAACAGCGAATAATAGTTTGGTACGCCCTCCGTCCGGCCCGCCGCTGCGCCGCTCTGCGGCGCAAGTGCGCCCTGCGCCCGGACATCCGACTCAATTTCGAGCATTTGTGCGATCGGCGTAATCCCGAACACCGGGTCCTTGGCATACGACCAGCCATAAGCCAGCGCGCCGATCAGCTTCCCGTCGATATAGATCGGGCTGCCGCTCATGCCTCCGATCACTCCGGTATATTTGAGCCTGTCGCCCATCAGTTCGGCGAGAATGATATCTTTCTTGGGTAGGAAATTCTTCAGCGTCCCGATAATCCGGACCTGGAATTCCTCGATACTGTCGCCTTTGAAAACTGTCCGGCCCACTCCGAGCATTCCCGGCTCGATTCTCGATACCGGCAGGGGGGCCGGATCGATAACCGCCGCCTGGCCGGCGAGCGGCACTGTCCGGAAAAGAAGAAGGATCAGACTGGCTGATAGCAAACCGCGGAAATTATCGCGCATCGATTGTCCACCGGGGTACCGGATGAGCTGAGCCGAAGTAAAAAAATGAAAAAAGTTAATAAGATAAGCTACTTGCGATTGCTCATAAAGTCAATCGTACATCACAGCAATTCACTAAAGGATAATACAATATAACCGTCGATTTGTTCAGATGCATATCATGCCGGGCGCCGATCCGCCATCAAGCTTGAAGATTAATGGGATATGGACCTTCTTCAGGCCTTCACTCCAATTTCTTCCCCCGGATCAACAGGACGGCCAGGAGCATGAGCACGACCAGCAGGTTGCCGAGCACAGGATTGATCAGCCCCATCCCGGCTGGAAGGTACCCGAAAACGATGGATACTCCGGCGGCTGTCAGTGCGTAAGGCAATTGAGTCCGGACATGGTCCACGTGGTCGGCGCCGCTGGCCATCGAGCTCATGATCGTGGTGTCGCTGATCGGGCTGCAGTGATCTCCGAAAACAGACCCCGAAAGCACCGCCCCCACGGTGGCGATGACTGTCAGCTCGACAGGCAGGCCGGCATCCAACGGCAGGCGGTAGGCCAGGGGAATGATCAGCGGCATGACGATCGCCATGGTGCCCCAGGAGGTGCCGGTGGAAAAACTGATCGCCGAGGCCAGGATAAAAGTCAGGGCGGGGAGCAAGCCGGGACTGAGCATACCGCGCGTGACATTAAGCAGGTAGTTGGCGGTTTGCAGCTCGGTGCAGACCAACTGGATCACCCGGGCCAGGGTTAGTATCACCATGGCGAGGATCAAGGACTTGAAGCCGACCAGGAAGGCTTCGACCGCCTGGCGCAGGTCGAGGATCCGCTGAATGAAAGTCAGCGCAAAGGCGGTAAATACCCCGGTGAAGGCGGCCCATAGCAGGACCTGAAAGGGGTCCGCGGCGCCGATAATATTATAGAGGTTAGCCGGTTTGCCGGATTTCTGAAGCTCCGCCAGTCCGCTCGTGTAAAGGCCGTATAGCAGAACCGCGCTCATCATGAATATCGGCAGTATCGCATTGTACCAGCGCCGGGGAGCGTCCGGCCCGGGATTGAGCCGGGCTAATTCCTCATCCACCAGCGGCTGAGCTTTAGAGTCCAGGACCTGGCCGCTCTCCAGGGTGCGTTTCTCCGCCCGGTACATCGCTCCATAATCGCGGCCGTACAAGGTGATTAACAGCACGAAAATGATACAGGCCCAGGAATAAAAGTTATAGGGCAGGGCTTTCAGGAACAGCCAGTAGGCATTTTCCTGCAGGCCGAGGCTCGAGGTGCTGCTGGAGATCAGGGCCAGCTCGAATCCGATCCAGGTGGAGATCAGGGCCACGCTGGCCACCGGTGCGGCGGTAGTGTCCACGATGAAAGAGAGCTTTTCGCGGGAGATCCGCATCTTGTCTGTGAAAGGGCGCATAGTGTTGCCGACCATCAGCGTATTCGCATAATCGTCGAAAAAAATCAGCAGGCCCAGGAACCAGGTAGTAACCAGGGTCATCCTCCGGCTTACCGCCAGGCGGGATAGTTTTTCGACCAATCCCACCGCCCCGCCGCAGCGGGTGATCAGGCCCACCATGCCGCCGAGAGTCATGCTGAAAATGATGATCCGCACATGGTCCTTGTCGGTCATCGCTCCGACCAGATAAGTGTCGATCAGCCTTACCAGCCCGCTCCAGGGATCCATTCCGTTCAGCAGGCTCACTCCGAACCAGATGCCGACAAAAAGCGCCGGCAGGACCTGGCGGAAGGCCAGGGCCAGGAAAATGGCGATCAGAGGCGGTACGATGGTCAACAGGCCCGGATAGACCCGCACTACCCGCTGGGTGACATGCCGGCCGCTGGCGGCCTGGAGGATGTAATACCCGGACTCATCGAGGGTGATACTCGCCGTGCCGGTGCTGTCGAAAGGTACCCTGGCGGACAATTTGCCAGCTCCGCGCCAGGGATAAACCGCAAGAGTCCCGTCCGCCCGGTGCCCGCCGGAGATTTCCGGCATTTTAATTTCAATTCGGGTTTCGCTGAAAGCGGCCGGGGGAAGTTTGAGCTCCGGGAATGGCTGCGCGGCGGAACAAAGTCCGCGCGCCGGACTGAATGCGAGAAGCAGCAGGATCAGGGCCCGGCACAGCCATAAGGTCAGGGTGGGGTGCTTCAAAACGGCAATTTCTCCGGGCAACAGACCTCCTGAAGGTTTGGCATCATGGCTGCCGGGGGAATTTCCGGTTCGAAATGGAAACCGGAACCAGGCACAATTTATTCTGAGCCAACAGGCTTGTCAAAGTTTAGCTGCTTCCTCAAACCGCGACGCTTTGACTTTGAGCGGCAATATTCGAAAACAGACGATTTTTCTCTCAAGGACACCTTGACTTGTTTATCGATTGTCCACATAATTGCACAGGGAAAGCATCTTCTTCTATGCTTATATTTATTGCCAAAGCTACCCTCATCCTGATATGCTTTGCAGCACTGACCGGCTTTCGCTGCCAAAACTCTCTGCTTGACCCGCAGCCCGCCGCTATGGAAGACCTTTCTCCTGGAGTTGCCGTCGTTCTGGAGGACGCCGGGAATAATAGTCGGGACTATTCCGATTGCCTGCTCCCGGTTGACCGCCAGGACAGTACCCTGGTCCTTGACATCCTGAATGACCGGGAGCATTCCATCTGGGTCTGGGATAATATTACCAGGATCGAATACCGGGTAACTCTGGGGCTGGTTGAAAACGGCATGACCCTGGCCGATACCAGCGGGTCCGTTTCACTGGAAAATAAACTTGACTCGATCCGGGTTATGCTAAAACTAGGCGGCCCGGTCCCGGCAGGGAAGAATCAGGTGGCGATAAACTCGGTCCTTCGATACCTGGATGGTTTCGGGCATCTGGCGCTGCCTATCCGACAGACCGGTTTTTATTGCTACCTGCAATGGTAGGATAACCGGGGCAAACATTTTTCAGGTGGGCGGCCATGGCTGAAGAGAAACCGGAAGAGTCTTTCCATGTAGACCCCGAGCCGGAAGAAGAGGAAACGGCGCCGGCGGAGGATAAGCCGGAAGTAGCGCCGGCCTGGGAACGGAAAGAGAGCCAGGCCGGGGAGACTCAGGACCGGCCCGAAACTTCCGCGGCGGCGGAAACAACCGGGACTGGAACCGGGGCGGAGAGCGGCGCGTGGTTTGTGGATTTCGATGTCTGGGAGGCTACGCTGAAGGCCCATTTTGGCCAGGATTTCGAAATTGTCCTTTCCCGCGAGCTGGGTCCGGATTGGGCCTCGATCCTGAACAACCGGATACAGGAAGAAAAAAATTTTTACGGAGTAATCGATGAGATCAAGAACAGGATCAATGGCCGGGAGCCGGAAGAGGAAAACCTTGAAAACCAGGAAATAACATTTCAGTCTCTTGAGCCTGGGGAGGTGATATACGATCCGAATTATGTCGGCCCGCTCGGCCCGGGTGGAGGAGGTGGCGGAGGCGGGGGAGGAGGAGGGGGAGGCAGACGGCTGCCGAATTTAAGCGATATCCGAAGAAAAGATTTTGAGACGCCCGAAGGCCTTAAAATAAACGCCGATGCGAAGGAGTTGGAGAATAAGCTGATCAGCGACCAGGAAGCGCCGGTAGATGATGAGCTCGTTTTGATGGAGCGCAGCGAATTCTCACGGATGAGTTATCTGGCGCATAAAGAGCTGGAGCGGCATAAAGATGAACTGAAAACTACGGAAGTTGTTTCCAGAAGCGGCCGGGCGGAACAGCAGGCTCCGATCAGCGTCCTGATTAAATTGCTTATCGCCGTTTCCTCGCTGGTATTCCTTTACGTGATTTTCAGCCTGGTCACTTTCCCGATCTGCGGCTATTATTCCAAGCAATTGCTGGTCGAGGACCCGCCGGATTTCCATTTTCGCCCCTCCACCGCGCTTCACAAACAGGGCGAGCTTAGCTGGGCGGAACCCGGCAAGAACGACCGCGGCGAAACGCCGGTGGTGGTTTTCTTCCTGCTGCCAGCGCTAAAGAGAATCGATGTGAATCAACTGCAGGCCGGAGTCAATGAGCACTATACCCTGGCAGAGGTCCGTGACATGCTCCTCGAGATACCGCACGGGCCGCGGGGCGATTCCATTTCGGTAGGCATGCACTACCACCAGTACTGGCCGGTTCACTTGAGCGTACTGACCCGGAGCCCCTTTCTGAGCCTTGAGGAAAACGGCACGCTGGTGCTTTCCGCCTATGAAACTACCTGGAGCGGACTGCTGCCCGGCCTGACCAGATTGGAGATTGCGGATCATGACGGAGCCATCATCGGCGAGGCCTATGTGGCCGAGGCGCGCTTGAATATAAAGATCTACGGATTGGATAAAATGAGCGACGAGCAGGTCAATCTTCTGACATCCCGGCTGGTGTTTCTGTTCAGCCTGCTGAGTATCTGATTGCAGACTTGAATTCCATTCTGCTTGTTTAATCCGTCCGGATAACTTTTATGCCGCTTTGCGGTTTTTTTTATATATTGGAAGCGCCGATTGAATCATGGATCGATCTCCCTGGGCTGCGCGGGATACCTAGTTGCGATATTATCCACTATGCGGGCAAATGAGCTTATGAGGATTTTTCAGCAGGCAGTCAAAGTTTTCAACCGGCAAATGATTTTCGCGGGCCTCGTATTTTTTATGTCCCTGAATGCGGCCGCCGTCTCCTGCAAACAGGAACAGCCCGCCGATAATTTGCTGCGGCGCTTGAGCCAGGTTTTCGAAAGAAGGAATTACCTGACCCTGGTCGAGGACACCTTGCTCACCTGCGGAGCGGATTCGCTGGTTAAAGACGTAGTTATTTTAGGCGGCAAAGTGGCGCTCGAGTGCCCCGTGGCCGGCACGGTGATGGTCTGCGACGGAGAGCTGAGTCTGAGAGCTTCGGCCAGGGTGAGCGGAGATGTTATCCTGGTGCGCAGCAGTCTGTATAGCTCGAGGAGCGCGACAGTCGGAGGGGAGGTTTTCAGGACCGCCGCAGCGGAGTGTGTCAGTTATATCGATGGTCAATTGTCCGGCTCCAAGCCCCGCAAACAGCTCCCGTACCAGGTACTGTTAAAGACAAACCGGATGGGCGGGTTCGGCCTGGTCGGCTATGACCGGGTGGATGGCTATTCGTTGTCCTGGGGCTTTGCCGTGGAACTGCCCGAGGTGAGCGCGCTGCCTCTGTTCAAAGCCCGGGTGATTTCCGCCACGACTCGTCAGGCTGTGGGTTTCGACACCGAGCTGCGGCTGCCCCTGTACCATCAGCCGCTCTACACCCTGGGTCTGGGGGCGCGCAGCCTCACCGACACCAATGACCGTTGGCGTCTCGGCGATCTGGACAATGCATTCAAGGCTTTTGTCGCCGGCAATGACGAGCGTTATTATTTCAGGCGCGAGGGTTTTTCCGTGGACCTCCGCCGCAATGTCGGCCGCCGCTCCCATCTCAGCCTGGGCTACCTGAACGAGCGCTGCTACAGCCTGGCCGACCAGTCGCCGTTCACCTTGTTCGGCTCGGAGAATTTCCAGCCCAACTTGCCGGTTGCCCCGGGCCCCCTGCACAGCTTGTATTTCGACGGTGTCCTGGACACCCGTGGCGACCCTTTCCTGACCTTATCCGGCCTCTGGCTGCGCCTGCAGGCGGAGATCGCCGGAGGCGCGCTGGCCGGGAAACACTCATTCGCCAGGTACGATCTCGATTTCAAGCGCTGGGACACCTTTTACGGCATCCATCATACCTTCCTCTGGCTTAAACTGGCCGGAGCGGATCAGTCCCTTCCCTTTCAGCGTGGTTATACCCTGGGCAACACCTTGCGGGCCTATGACATATTTACATTTTCCGGAGACCGGATGCTGATGGGCGAGGCCTCGTACGGACTCAGTCTGCCTCAGGTACCGCTGGTGGAATATCTGCTTTTCCGCTGGCGTGCGGAGCTGATCTACGAAACTGGCATCGCTTTTTTCCGCGGCGATCCAAAGTTAGGGTACGGCGACCTGAAAAAAGATTTCGGCTTCGGCTTTTCCGGGGATACGATCCTCGGCCGGATCGGAGTGTACCTGTTCCAGAACCTGGACACTTCGGCCCGCTCGGGACGCAGGGTGACCGTGACCTTGAATATGAACGTGTTTGGCTGAGATTGGAGTCCGGTATTGAGCGAATTAATCCTGGCGCTTTTTTCGGCGCTGGCCTTGGCGGTTGTCTTCGAGATGCTAAGAAACTTAAGGATTCGCTTTCGCACACTGAACATCCTGATACCCTCGAGCGGGGAGCCCGGCCGGGACAGCCGGTACAGTATCCTTCATATCTCGGACATTCATCTGACCAGGGACAGCCTTTCCCGGCTTGAGCCTCTGCGGAAACTGGCCGGGCGCGAATGGGATTTTATCCTGATTACCGGCGATCTGATCGATGATGATTCCGGGATCGCACCGGTTTGTAAGGTGCTGGGAGCCTTGAAAGCCAGGTACGGCAAGTTTGCGGTTTTGGGCAATCACGACTATACGGCTTACCGGGCGCGAAACCCCTGGCAGTGGCTCAAGCTGCTCTCGCTGACTTTTTATCCGGTGCGTTTCGAGGTCTTCTGCGCGCCAAATGCTATAGACCGTCTCGCCGGGACGCTCGAGCGCAACGGTATCCGCCTTCTCCGGAACGAATTGGCCGAAGGCTGGACTGAAAGCGGGGAGGCGTATCAGATTTTCGGCATCGATGATCCTTCGACAAACAAGGACGATCCGGCGCCCCTTTACGGCTCGGTAAGGGAGAATGCCTTGCGCCTGGTCATTATGCACAGTCCGCGGCGGGTGGAGTCTGTCAAGCCGTTTCAGCCCGACCTGGTCCTTTGCGGGCATACGCACGGCGGGCAGATCCGGCTTCCCTTTTTCGGAGCGATCAGTACGCACAGCGATGCTCCCAGGCGGGCCTGCGCCGGCCTGACCAATCTCGCGGGCTGTCGGATGCATATCAGTCCCGGCATGGGAGCTGGCAGGGTACTGCCGTTCAGAATTCTGGCTCCACCGGAAATTACGGAGATCGTGCTGGAGATACAGTCGGGGGCAACTCGCTCCGGTGAAGTTTGACAAGATTTAGGGAATTTAAAGCGAAACCCTTGATATGATTGCTAAAATTGACTAAAATTAAAGGATTTGGCGCCCACAATCGGTGCCCGGTACAACTGAAAAAATAGAATTTCCGGAGAAATAATTGCCATCGACTGAGGAGATCAAGAAGAGGCTGGCGGACTCATTGGATAAGATTCCCAGCCTCCCGACGACCGTGGGTAAGGTGATCCAACTGGCAAATGATATCAACTCCTCGGCTAAGGACATATTAGCCGTAATTCAGTTGGATCCGGTGCTCACCGCCAAGGTTCTCAAGCTGATAAATTCCGCCTTTTACGGTATGCCGAATAAAATTTCGCTGCCCCAGGCGGTGGTTCTACTGGGGATCAACACGATCAAGAACCTGGCCCTCAGCAGCGCGATTGTCGGCCAGATGGGTCAGAATACGGTAAAGATAAAAACTTTCGACCAGGATATGTTCTGGAAGCACAGTCTGGGCGCCGGGATCGCTGCCAAAACTATCTGTAAGAAATTGAAAGTGGACCCGAAAATGATGGATGAGTATTTTGTCGCCGGACTGATCCACGATCTCGGAAAGCTCGTGATGGCCCTGAGCATGCCGATGTTTATGGCCAAAGCCCTTCAGTGTGCCGAGAGCGGCAAGCTGAACGGCGCGGAATCCGAGCAGAAGGTAATCGGGATCGACCACTCCGAGGTGGGCAGCATGCTGGCGCAAAAATGGTCGCTGAATGAGGCGCTGGTTAATTCGATACTTTATCATCACCGGCCGCAGGAAAAGGAAGGCCAGCTTACCTGGGTGGTCCACATGGCTAATTACCTGGTCCACAAGCTTGGCTACCCCAACACCGGGGATTTCGGCGATCCACAAATCTGCAACGGTGCCTTCGCGGGCCTGAATCTCAGCGAGAAGGAGCTGCTGGACAGCCTGGCGAACCTCCCGGAGGAAATTGAAAAAGCGACGGTCTTTCTCAAAACATGACCTTTCGAGGACCTGATGAAAGTAAAATTCTGGGGAGTCAGAGGCTCGATCCCGACTCCCGGCCCGGCCACGGTAAAGTACGGCGGTAATACCACCTGTATGCAGCTGATCGGGGAATCGGAGAACAAGATCGATGGGCAGATCGTCATTCTCGATGCCGGCTCGGGGATCCGCGAGCTGGGCATGGAGCTGATGAAACTGCCCAAGCCGCTCAAGATCAACCTGCTGATTACCCATACACACATGGATCATATAAATGGATTCCCTTTCTTCATTCCCGCCTTTATCCCCGGTACGATAATCGATATCTACGGGCCCCTGCACTACGAGAAAAGGCTCGAAGAGATCTTCGCCGGGCAGATGGATTACAGTTATTTCCCCATTTCAACCGCCCAGCTGGCCGCCGCTATCAATTACCATGAATTGAACGAAGGCGAGTTCGAGCTCGGCAACCTGCATGTCCAGACCCACTACATGAACCATCCCGTTCTGACTTTGGGCTACCGGATAACCGATGGAGATAAATCTTTTATCTTTACCGGCGATCATGAGCCGTATTTCGATTTTATCAGCGGGGTGGAAAACGGTACTCTGGAAGAGGGGGACATGGAGGACGTAAAAGCGATTGTCGAACAGCAGAACAGCCGGCTGACCGAATTTTTCAGCAAGGCCGATATCCTGGTCTGCGATGCGGCTTATACGCCCGAAGAGTATGTTACGCATAAAGG
>Ga0156185_1207_pt4 | contig 9854 bp, 6 predicted proteins | sample RifCSPlowO2_12_FD_107838 | JGI IMG/M metagenome (GOLD analysis project Ga0156185, IMG submission 107838) | Candidatus Glassbacteria bacterium RIFCSPLOWO2_12_FULL_58_11 | reverse complement strand
TCCACTTGAAACCCTTGTTTGATGAATAGTCGAAGGCGGGCCTCCCGGCCCGCGGGAGGAATCTCGAAAAGATGGAGCAATGGCTGGTCGTGCTGCCCGTATTGCTGCTCTCGGTGGTGGTGCATGAGTGCGCTCACGGCGTGGCCGCCGAGTGGGCGGGCGACCCCACGGCGCGACTGCTGGGCCGGATAACGCTCAACCCGATTCCGCATATTGATCCGGTGGGCTCGATCCTGGTGCCGGTGCTGCTGATTGTCACCCACAGCACGTTTTTTTTCGCCTGGGCCAAGCCGGTGCCGGTAAACCCGTTGAATTTCCGCAAGCCGCGCCGGGATGATATCATTGTCTCCGTGGCCGGGCCGGTATCCAACCTGCTGCTGGCGCTGATCTTCACTCTGGGGCTTCTGGCGGTAGTAGCGTTCCTGCCCCACGGCAGTCAGCTCGATTTCTGGCAGGGCAACTATTTCCAGCTTTTCAAATACGGGATCTGGATCAATTTGATCCTGGCCTTTTTTAACCTGATCCCGATCCCGCCACTGGACGGCTCCCATATCCTGGGCAACCTCCTGCCGCGGGAAGCCGCCAGGAGCTATGAAAGGTTAAGGCCATACGGTTTTATCATCCTGCTGGTGGCAATTTATTTCAACCTACTGAGCATATTCTTCCTGCCCGCCAGGCTGCTCTTTACCACCCTGATGAAATTCGTGCTGGCGATCAGCTCGGCAATAATGTAGGTATCCGGGCCCGGCGGCGAGGCGGAGCGCCTTGCACGGTATTCGGGCCCTGGGGAATGCGCTTTTATCGTAATTGAAAGGGAGCGCTTTTCATGACCGGGGAAAAGGGAGTCATCCTGAGCGGTATGCGGCCCACCGGCAAGCTGCACCTGGGCCACCTGGTGGGGGCGCTGGAGAACTGGGTCGGCTTGCAGGATACGTTCAAGTGCTACTTTCTGGTAGCCGATTACCACGTGCTCACCACCGGCTTCGACAAGAGCCGCGACATTCCAGTCAACACCCACGAGATGGTCTGCGACTGGCTCTCCGTGGGGCTTGACCCGGAGCGCTCCACTTTCCTGGTCCAGTCCAGGGTGCCGGAACACAGCGAGTTGAACCTGATATTGTCGATGATTACGCCGATGCCCTGGGTGGAGCGCAACCCGACCTTGAAAGAGATGATAGCTGATCTCGATCTGACCGGCAAGATCCATTTCGGCTTGATGGGCTACCCGATCCTGCAGGCCGCGGATATTCTGCTTTACCGGGCCGACCTGGTGCCGGTGGGTGAGGACCAGGTGGCGCATATCGAGATGACCCGGGAGATCGCCCGGCGCTTCAATAACCTTTACAGCACGGTATTCCCGGAGCCCAAGGCGAAGTTGACTTCCACTCCGCGCCTGCCGGGCACCGATGGCAAGAAGATGAGCAAGAGCCTGGGCAACTGCATCTACATCTCGGACAATGACGAGGCGGTAAAAGCCAAGGTGCGCCAGATGGTTACCGATCCGAAAAAAATCCGGCGCGGCGATCCCGGAAGGCCGGAAGTCTGCTCGGTTTACTCCTACCATGAAATATTCAACGCCGCCGAAAACGGGGATATCGCCGCCGGCTGCCGCTCCGGCCAACTGGGCTGTGTGGAATGCAAGGGCCGGCTCTCCGGCGCGATCGGCCGTAGACTGGACCCGATCCGCGAGCGCCGGAAAGCTTATGAGGACGATCCGCTCAAAGTGAAAAAGCTCCTGGCCGAGGGGTCGGAGCTGGCCGCGCGCAGGGCCCGCGAGACCATGGCACTGGTGCGTGGGGCGATGGGGATGGAAAAATAGAATTTTGACACCGATTATTCACAAATTTCCATAAATCCCGGTAGGGGCGGACCCATGTGTCCGCCCATGTTCGGGAATTTCTCGATGGTTAGCGGGCGCACACGCGGGTGCGCCCCTACGGTAAGACATGCGAAATCAATTACTTATGAATAATCCCGATTAAAATCCCAGGGCGGGAGCGATGGAAGACTACCAGGTGCATCTGGATTTTTTCGAAGGGCCGATGGACCTCCTGGTCTATCTGATCCGCAAGCATGAGATCGACATCTACGATATCCCAATCGTCCTGCTGGCCGAACAGTACCTGGAATACGTGGCCCGGATCGAGAACCTGAACCTGGAAAAAGCGGGCGACTTCCTGCTGATGGCCGCCACGCTGCTGCAGATCAAGAGCCGGATGCTCCTGCCGCGGCCCGAGGGGAGTGAGGAGGAATGGGAGGACCCGCGCATGGAGCTGGTGGAGAAGATTGTCGAGTACATGCAGTTCAAGGAGATCGCCGACCACATGCGCCGTCTGGAAGACCTCAGCTCCAGGCAGGCCGAGCGGGGATTCTCCGAGATGGAGCTTTATGCGCAGGAGGAGGGCGAGGACCCCGGGATCGACGCTACGGTGAACGAGCTGATCCTCGCTTTCAGCCGGGTCCTGATCCGTCAACGCACACCCGAGCCGGTGCACCGGGTACGGCGGGAGAAGATTTCCGCGGCCCGCAGGGCGGCGGAAATCCGCGAGCTTCTGGGCCGCAAGAATAGGGTGCTTTTTTCAGACCTGTTGAGCGAGGGGGCGAGCCGGCTCTTTGTCGTCGTGACCCTGGTTGCCCTGCTGGAAATGGCCAAGTCCGGTGAGATCCGGGTCGAGCAGGCGGATATTTTCTCCGAGCTCTGGGTCCTGCGCCATAAGCTGAGGAAGGACCTTCCGGCCCTCGGAGCCGAGGAGCCGGAAGATGTCGACGAGGCTGAAGGACCGCCCCTGGAGGATTGAGAGGCCGGCGGGCGTCGAAAGGTGAACGAGCCGAATGGTCAAGTTTACGAAAGATACGATAATCGAGGCGCTCCTTTTCGCCTCGGTCGATCCGGTCGCTGCCGGCAAGCTGGCCCAGGCGGCCGGGCTGGAGGAGGCAGAGGCGCTTGCGTCGATTGACACGCTCAACGCGCAGTACGAGCGGGAGGGCCGGGCCTTCAGGATCATGGAAATTTCCGGCGGCTACCAGTTCCGCACCCTGCCGGAGCTTTCGGAATATCTCAAAGGCCTGGCCCGGCAGATCGCCGCCCACCGTCTGAGCCACGCCTCCCTGGAAACCCTGGCGATTGTCGCCTACCGTCAGCCGATCAGCCGGGTGGAAATCGAGAAGATCCGGGGCGTGAGCGCGTCCGGAGTGCTGAAAACCCTGCTGGAAAAGAGACTGATCACGGTCTGCGGCCGCGCCCAGGTGTTGGGACGCCCCCTGCTTTACGGCACTACCGCGGATTTCCTGCGCTATTTCGGCCTGGCCGACTTGAGCCACCTGCCCCGGGAAAGCGAGCTCCAGGTCATCCTGAGCGAACAGGAGGGCCGGATGGTTTCTCAGGTTGAGCCGGGGGAAGAGGACAACGGCGGCCCGACGGACCAGCAAACCCTGCTCTGAAAACCGCCCAATCCTTGACTCCAACCCTTGAGGCCGGCCGCCATGACTCGAGCGCAGGATACACGGGGGGAGAAAATCCAGAAAGTGCTGGCCGCGGCGGGTATCTGTTCCAGACGCGGTGCCGAGGAGCTGATCCGCTCCGGCCTGGTCAAGGTCAACGGAGAGGTGATCGACAACCCGGCCCTGCGGGTCGATCCGGAGCGGGACAGCATCGAATACGAGGGACGGCCGGTCAGGGCCGCCGCGAGCCGGGCCGCCGGGCTGATCCTGTACAAGCAGGCCGGTTATATCACCAGCGCGGCCGACCCGCACAACCGGGAAACAGTTTACCATCTGTTGCCGGAAGCGGAACGGGCGCATAAATGGCTCTATGCGGGACGTCTGGACAAAGACACCGAGGGCCTGCTGCTCTTTACCGACTCGGGTGAGCTGGTGCACCGGCTGACCCATCCCTCATACAAAGTCAGCAAGCATTACCGGGTGAAAGTCCTGGGACAGCCCTCCGTGGGAGAGTTGAAAAAGCTGGTCCGCGGCATCCTGGTGGAGGGCCGGAGGCTGAGAATGGACGAGGCGCGAATCATACGCACCGACGCCGAGGGCGCGCTGGTCGAGGTGGTCCTGCACCAGGGCGAAAAGCGTCAGATCAAAGTGATGTTCAGCGAGCTGGGGCACAAGGTGATCGCGCTCTGCCGCACCCGGCTGGGGCCGCTCCGGCTTGGTGGACTCAGACCGGGGGAGAGCCGGAGGCTGACTGAGCGCGAGCTGGATTCGCTGCTCGAGGCTGTCGGTCTAGCCGTCCGGGAGTGAAGAATCTTTTGTTTGACAAATGTTTGTCCGAACGATTAAGTTAGCTGATTGAAATATTTCTACAAGCGGCCGGCGCTGGACCGGAGTCGCGGTGAAGGCAACAGGGATACCCAGGTGGAATTAAAGTAAGCCATGAAAAAGAGTCTAAGTAGGATAGGTTTTACTTCGATTCTGCTGTTATGTCTGCTTATCCCTCCCAGTGTCTCTTTCTCTTCATCCACTGCGGAAGTACCCAGCTATCTTCTCGAAATGGGCGACGGCGCCAGCCAGTATGCCCTGCTGGTGGACAAGCAGAGCCAGATGCTTTACCTCTACAGCTCCACGCCGGATGGCCCCCATCTCGATAAGCAGTTCCGCTGCACCACCGGGAAAAATAACAACGGCGCTAAGGTTCGCGAGGGCGATAAGAAGACCCCGAACGGCGTTTACTTTTTCAGAAGCATTCTCGAGGATGGACAACTGCCCTCCAAGTATGGTGTGCGGGCTTTCCCGATGGACTATCCGAATGACTATGACCGCCTGGACAGAAAAACCGGCTACGGGATCTGGCTGCACGCGGTGGATGAGGATCAGCGCGTGTCGAACAGCTTCGATACCGAAGGCTGCGTGGTGGTGACCAATAAAGATATCATGGAGATCAGCTCCTATATCCGGCTCAATTCGACGCCGATAATCGTGGACGACAGTATTATCAGAGCGCCGGCCGCCAGCTTGGAGGAGGGGAAGAAAGAAGTCCTCGCTTTCATCGATACCTGGGTCAAGAGCTGGGCCGGCAAGGACCTCGACCGATATATGGACTGCTACGATGAGCGGTTCTATGGCTACGGCAGGTCCAAAGAGGAGCAGCGCCGGTACAAGGAGAACCTGAACCGGGCTTACAAAAAGATCAGGATCAAGCTGTCCGATTACCAGATCTTCGGCTATCACGATTATATCGTGGCTTCTTTCGTCCAGGATTACCGCTCGGACCGCTTTCACTCCACGGGACGCAAGAAGCTCTATCTGACCCGTACGGAAAACGGGCCAAAAATCCTCTCCGAGCGGATCAACCGCTAGCCCTGCGGAACGATCCCTCCCGCTTCATTTGCCTGCCGCCTGCTTTTTCCTCGCTATATCGCTCACCTGGTACAGTGCCGCTAAGCTCGCACTTGAATTGATATCCGGGTGAAGATATACTAAGATTAGCTTTCCCTTGTAACAGTGCTTGTCTTAGGCCTCGAACCACCCTGCGAGCCGGAGCCTGAAATAAATATGAGGGGGCTTGACTCAGCGCAATATCAGCTGCTCCGGAAAATCCTCTCGGTTTATCATCCGCAATGGGTTTCCCGTCTCGACCAGGAGCAGTCTCCAGCCGCCCGCGAGCTCGCCCGGATCGCCGATTATCTCGAACAGGTCCTGCGGGCCCTGAAGCTTTTCGTGCCTGCCGGCAGCCCGGCTTTCGGGGTCACCGAAAGAGGCGGCGATGCGGTGGTGGCTTATTTCAGCGGCAGCGGCGGCAGGCGGGCCGGCACCTATTACCTGATGATTGATGTCAGCGGCTTCACCAAGCTGCTCACCTTCCTCACCGACCGTTTCGGCAAGCAGGAGGCCGGTGACATAATGAACATGAGCATCCTCAACCGTTACTGCCTGAACCGGGTCGGCGAGCTGATCCGCTACTACGGCGGCGGATCGGATGGGGAGAGCTCCGCCGGAGAGGATGCGCTGAAAGTCGCCCTGACTTTCCGCTCGCTGCTGGGCGAGGTCACGCAGGATGTGCGGCGGGAGCTCCGGGGCAAGCTGGCCGGCAAGCCCCATCAGAACGAAATCCAGTCTTTTATCCGGGCATTGGAAATCAGGGCCAGCGCCGGGATAGTGGCGGCGCAGAGTTCCGGCGGCTCAGGCTTTTACGGGCACGCGCACCGGATGCGGATTACCTGGGGCAAATCGGCCCGCCACCTGGCCAGCTCGGAAAAAGTCGGCGGCGGAGATGACACAGTCTCGCCGGAGCTGACCGAGGTCAAGGGGATCGGCTTCGACAGGACAGTCGCCGGGGAATTCAAAAGCCTCGAGGCCCGGGGTTGGATCGAGCCTGAAGATTACCGGACCAGGCGGTTCGGCGCCTTCGACAAGCTGGTGCTCACGCCCCGAGGCGAGCGAAAACTAAGCGAGCGGGTCCGGCCGCTATTTGAAAAGACTGCTCCGGAACGCGCCGCCACAACCCCGGCTAAACCCCGGGTTTCAGGGCCGGACAGTGAGAGCGAGCTCCAGCGGATCGCGCGCACAGCCGGGCAGCTCGGCGAGCTGCTGCCCTATTTCCAGGGTCCGGAAATAGTCGAGCAGGTGGTCCGCGGCCTGGGAAGCGGCGGCGAACTGCAGCACCTGTTCGGCGAGCGGGCCAGCCGCGTGCACGAGACCGGGATTCTCTTCTGCAATTTTACTATCGCCGGAGCGCGGCTGCTCGATGACCTGGCCGAGGTGGTGCAGGAGGTGATGGTCCGCTATGGCTTGCTTTACAAGTACAATATCTTCCCCCACGGCGATTTCAACCTGATGGCCTCGCTGGGCATGGGAATCGCCGGGGCGGCTGAGTCCGACCGGGTCTACGCGGAAGTGCTCTGGCAGTGCTGGCGCGACCTGCTTGCCACAGCCGGAAAGCATTTCGGCGAGCGAGTGGTGTTGCGCTCCGGGATGAGTGTCGGCCAGTGCCTTCAAGGGCCGGTAGGCGACAACCTTCTGCACGATGAGCTGACAATTATCGGACCGGACTGCAACCTGGCCGCCCGGCTGGTCGCCCGGGCGCTGAGCAAAAGGTCCGCCCGGAACACCCTGGTGGTGGCGGATAACTGCTTTAAACCCCTGTCTCACCTGATTCAGCGGATCGCTCCTTTCGAGCTCGCCGCTCTCAAGGGCTTCAAGGACCCGGTGCCGCTCTACCTGGCCCGTCCGCGCAAGGAACATGAAAGCCCGGCGGCTTTCGCCGCGCGCCTGCGCGAAATGCCCCTGGTCACCGGCGAGGGGCAGGTGGTGGAGCGCTCTTCCAAAATGGCGCTCGATCCGCAGTTGGCCCAGGCCGAGGCTTTCCTGGAAGATTTTCAGAAGAAAAAGTTTTCGGCCAGCCGCCTGATCGCGCTTGTGGGGCCCAACGGTATCGGCAAGACACGCCGGATGGCGGAAATCATGCAGCGCTGCCATGAAAAGGGCTGGGAGCTGATTTTCGGCGAATGTCTGAGCTGGTACCAGGGCGGGGAGAGGGCGGCGGGGGAGAGCGAGGAGCAAAGCCAGGCCCTGGCCGTGCCCTACCACCCTTTTATCCGGATTCTGAAAGAACAGGTGTTGGAAATTCCGCCGCAGGAGGACAGCGCCGCCGCCCTGGCGCGGATCGGGAAAAAGATCGCCCAGCTTACTGGAGCGAGCTACCTGGCCGGCCGGGCGGAAATCCTGGCCGCCTACCTGGGCCTGGAAAGCGGGACGGACAACGAGACCGGAGGGCTGAGCCCCGAGGAGCGGCGGAACATCTTCTTCGAGCTGACCGCGGAGATGTTCGAGCGGATAATCAGCGCCAGGCGAAAAACCCTCCTGCTCTGTATCGATGACCTTCAGTGGGCCGACCCCGGCAGCCTGAAGCTGTTGAATTTCCTCCGGGGCCGGGTCAAGGGCGGGCTGTTGCTTTGTGTCACCGCCCGCGAGCGGAAAGAAGTCGAGCCGCTTATCGGCACCCGGGACAGAGCCGGGGCGGAGAGCGACTTTCTGCTGCTGGAGTCCAAACCTCTCGGCGAGCGGGGGAGCCGCATGCTGGCCCGCGTGGCATTGGACCTGGACCCGCAGGCCAAGCTCCCGCTGGCCTTGCGCCGCCGGCTCGGCGAGCTGGAGGACAACCCGCTTTTTATTGTCGAGTTCTGCCGCAAGCTGCTGGAACATGAGGTGCTGTTCGTTCGCGACCGCAGCCTTCAGCGCCTGGATGAGGAGAAGCTCGCCCGGGTCAGTGTGCCCCACCGGGTCCAGTCGGTGATCGAGGAGCTGGTGAACGGCTTGCCCAGAGGCGAGTACGACCTGATCCGCCAGGCCTCGGTGCTGGGAAATATCTTGAGCTGCCGGGATGTGACCGAGATCAACCACCGGCTCTCCGGCGACAGTGGAATGGTGCCGGAGCAGGTGCAGCAGGCCCTGCACCGTCTCGCCGGCAGAAAAGTGCTGGAGATCGAACAGGACCGGGGGCCGGATTCGCTCTACCGCTTCAGCCGCGCCCTGATCGGACAGTCGCTGTACGAGGGGCTGACCCCCTCGCTGAAGAAAAGGCTGCATGGCCTGGCTGCCGCGATCTGGGAAAAATCTCCGCAGGACAAGTCGCTGGAGAAAAACTTAAACTGCGCCATGCATTATGAGCTGGCCGAGGTGCCGGACAAAGCGGCCGGGTACTATCTGAGTTCTGGAAGCCTGGCCGCGGACCAGTTTGAAAACGAAAAGGCCGTCCAGCTCCTGGGCCGGGTGGAAAGATTCTGCGGCCAGCATAAAATTTCGCGGAGCGCGGAGCTTATGCTCGAGGTACACGCGCTGCGCTCGGATTCAGCACTCTCTCTGGGTGGATATGACCAGGCGCTCGCGGATGCGGCCGGACTGCGCTCCCTGGCCCTGCGAAGGAAGCAGCGGGAGTTGGCCGTCCGGTCCCTGCTGCTGGCCGGCAGGGTCTTTCTGACCCGGGCCCGCAGCGGGGACTTCAGCCAGGCCCTGGCGAAATACCGCCAGGCGGAAAAAGACCCCGGAGCTGGCAATCTGCTGAAGCTCGAATCACAGAACGGCGAGGCCCGCGTCCTGCTAGAAATGGGCCGCCCGGTCCAGGCCGGGAAAAAATCCCGGATTTACCTCGGTCGGATTGAGGGGAAGCGCCGCCGGGGCGCCGGCGATCCGCGGGAAACCCTACTCAAAGCGGGTATTTACCGGACCCTGGGCAGCAGCCTGATGCGGATCGGGAAAAAGACCGAGGCCCTGGAAATTTTCGAGAGCGCGCTCGGCCGCCTGGAAAAGGAGACGGGCAGTGTTTTCCTGCCTGTAATCGCGCAGCTCCTCAACAGCAAGGGCCTGGCCCTGGCCGCCAATTTCCGCCTCCAGGAGGGCCTCGATGTTTACTATAAGGCCCGCTCGATCGCTCGGAAAATCGGGGACATCAACCTTCAGCTGATTATCCTCAACAACATGTCGGTGGCGCTGAACGACCTGGGCGAAAACCCCAAAGCCCTGGACCTGCTGGTCAGCAGCTACGAAACAATTACCCGGCTGGCCGGCGAAAACCGCTCTCTGGCCGGGTTCGAATTCAACATGGGCGAATCCTTTCATTTCATGGAGGATTATGCTAAGGCCGAGCAGCACTACCGCCGCGCCCTCGAAATCACCCGCCGGATCGAAAGCCGCCAGTTCATGGTCAATATTATGTACAACCTGGGAGAATGCCTGCGCGACCAGGGAAAACTGAAGGAAGCGAAATCGGTGCTCGAAGAGGGCTCGCAGATCGCCCTCCGCTCCGGCTATAGTCAGCAGGAACTGGACCTGGAGAACATCCTGGGAGAGATGGAGTTCGAGGAGGGCCGTCTGCCGCAGGCCGAAAAGCGCCATCGCCGCGCCCTGGAGAT
>Ga0156185_1095_pt3 | contig 9905 bp, 4 predicted proteins | sample RifCSPlowO2_12_FD_107838 | JGI IMG/M metagenome (GOLD analysis project Ga0156185, IMG submission 107838) | Candidatus Glassbacteria bacterium RIFCSPLOWO2_12_FULL_58_11 | reverse complement strand
TGCCCGGCGGCCTGGCTCACACGCATCAGAATGCAGGGTCGATCTACCTCTGGGCCGATGGCCGCTTTCCGCTCCGGCCGCCCTCGTTCGGCGGCCGCGATGGGCGTTTTCACAGCACGGTGATGGTCAATGGCCACGGCCAGTTTTTCGATGCGGACTACACCGGCAAGGTCACGGCCTATGAATCGCAAAAGGGCTGGGCCATGGCCCGCATGGACCTGAGCAAAGCCTATCCGCCGGATGTCGCCCTGGGCGAGTTCACCCGCACCCTGGTCTATCTCAAGCCGCGCACGGTCCTCCTGCTGGATAACCTTCGCGGAGAGGGCGACAACTACATCCGGCGCTACGAATGGCTGCTGCAGACCGATCCCGAGGGCGCCGAATGGACTTACCGGGACAATTCCCTCGAGGCACTCCCCGCGAGCAATCCCCAGGGCCGGCCCTGGCTCACCGGCCTGGTTTTTCCCTCGTACCGTTATTATTTCGAGCGCCAGTCGCTGGATCAGCCGGATGGCCGGCCGCGCAACCGGGCGCTCAGCGTGACTATTATCGGCCGGATGCCCCCACGGATCGAGATCGCCGCCCTGCTTCACGCGCCCGCGCCCGAGGAGGACACCGGCTGGGTGCACCGTGTCGAGTGTATCCGCGCCGACCGGGCCACCACTCTGATCGTGCCGGATGGGCCGTATTGCCTGATTCCCACCGGCCCGCAGGGCAAACCGACCCGCAGCGTGGTTTTCGCCGAAGGTGACAGTGTAGATATCCCTGGGGAAGTTCCTGAGCGCGGCCTGCTGCTGGTTATCGGGCTGCAGCCGGATAAAAGATACCATCTTGAGAGTCAGGCCGGCCCCGCAGGCGCCAGCCTGCGAGTGGTGCCCGACGCGGCCGGGGAGCTGCGGTCGAGCCGGGCCGGCAACCTCGCGGTACGCGAGGAATGAGCTGCAATAAAAAGGAGGAATTTTGAGCTATAAAAGGATTATCCTGCCCCCCGGCAGTACGCTGCCGGTTCAGACCGCCGCCCGCGAGGTTGCCGCGGCCACCGGCGCGCGGATGGTAAACCGTCCCCAGGATGGCAAGCTGGACTCCGGGGAGATCGCTCTCGCTCTGGGGGATCAGGCGCGGAAGTACGCTCAGGCGCGGGACCTGCTCGAGAAGACTTCCGGCGCGCGGGAATGGGAGCTGGTCAAAGCCGACAATGGCGGTCTGCTGATCGCCGGCAGTTCGCCGCGCAATGTCTGCCGGGCCGCCCTGGCCTGGATCGCCGACCCTGAGGGAGAGAGCGGCCGCGTTTCGACCTACGCCTTCGAGGAGCGGTTCACCATGTGGGACAACACGCTCAACCAGTGGTACCGCAACTCGAGAGGCTTCGACCGCGCCGGCCACATCCGCGAGATCGCCCGCCTGGGCCACACCGGGATCGAGATCAATCGCTATCCCGACCCCGAGGGCTGGCATGTTCGTCACCGCAAATTTCCCAATGATTCCTACGCCTGGTACCTGAATTATTGCCCGGCCCTGGATGCGTTTGTCGAGAGCTCGCTCACCAGAGGATTGTATCCTGCCGAGGAGCTCGCGCGCAACCTGGCCGACATTGAGACGGCTGCCGGCCTGGCCCGCTCGTACGGCCTGAAGCCGGGGTTTGTCTGCTATGAGCCGCGCTGTGTCAACGATAAGATATTCGACAAGTACCCCCAGCTTCGCGGCTCGCGCACCGATCACCCGGGGAGGAGCCTGGAGCCGCGCTATGCTCTGGATATCGCCCAGCCGCGCGTGCTCGAGCACTATGCCGAAAGCCTGACTAACCTTATGCAGACCGTGCCTGACCTGCGCTACCTGGTTTTCTGGACCGGGGACAGCGGCTCCGGCCTGCCATTTGCCAAATGGCTCTATTTCGGCCCCAACGGCTCCTACCTGGCCAAGTCGAAAACTCTCAGCCAACTGGCCGCGGATTTCTCGGGCGCCCTGCTCGAGGCCGGCCGGAAGATCAACCCGGAGTTCGAGGTGCTGATGGAGATTAGCTGGGAGTACACCGAACAGGAGAGAAAAGAGATCACCGCCGCTTTGCCGAAGGGAGTCAATCTCACTCATCCCTCGGGCGGCGGCATGGGGTTCCTGGGCGGGACGGAGAAAGAAGTTAATGCCGGGTGGTTCGCGGATGACCGGAAGGCGGGAAAGGAGCCGTTCGGCGAGATCGTGGTCTCCAACTGGTGGGATTTCGAGCCGGTGTTTGGCATTCCCTGCCCATCCATCCTCAAGGAAAAATTTGAGGTGCTGAACGCTCTTGAGCTGAAACAGTTCTTTACCCGGGGAAGCATTATTTCCCCGCCTCAATGCCCTTACGACATCAACAACGAAGTCTATTCGCAGTTAATTCGCCGGGAGGGGCTGCCGGACCTTCACGCCTTTCTGCTCCGGCTGGCCCGGGAGTGGTGCAAGGGCGAGAAGCGCCAGGCGGAGCTGCTGGTCAAGGCCTGGCTCAGCGGCGAGAAGGCGCTCAAAAGCTGGCCGGTGCTCAACTGGTACCAGGCTGGTGCCGGCACGACCCAGGGCCGCTGGATCACCCGACCGCTGGTCCCCGATTTTTCACTGCTGGACAAGAGTGAGCGTGCGGCATTCGAGCGCGGAGTTTTCACGCTTGAATGGGATATCGGCCGTCAGAACCTGGTATTCGAGGGTGGGCTGCGCCAGTACTCCGAGGACCAGCTTGACCAGGCCGTGGAGAAGTTCGATGAATCCATGCTGCCGCTGCTGGAGCTTACCGTGGGGATTCTGGAGCAAGCCTTGGAGCTGGAGGAATGCCCGGTCATCGAGGACCAGCGCGACCGTTACCGCGGCCTGCTGCTGCTCAACCGGACTGTGCGGAACAGCTACGCGGCCCAGTCGGCGATAAACCGTTACCTACTGGAGGAGAAAGACCGCGAAATCCGGCGTAAAGAGCTGGACCAGGCCTTGCGGGCCGAAATCGCCAACACTCGCGACTGGATCGCAGCGTTAAAGTCCAGCCGGACGATATTTTTCCATACCACGGACCTTGAGGAAACTCCGTTCCTTTACAAGACTCCGGTCGAGGACCTCGAGCTGCGGCTGGCGGTGATGGAGCGCCATCTTGGCGACCCGCCAGGTCCGGACTTGCCTGAGCTGCGGGCGGAGCACGGCGAGCGCTCGGCCTGGCGTCAGAAGGATTGAGCGGGGTACAAGTGGTATATAAATTAATATATAATTAACATGTCTTGGAATATTTCCAGTGCGGATGGTTATTTCCAGGCCTCGTAGGGGCGGGTTTCAAACCCGCCCCTAATGCGATCCTTAAAAAAGATCCCTTTGCTATCTGTATACAACCTTGATTTTCAAGACAGTCGCTACAAATGCTTGTATTTTCTAATTATACGGGGTCTTGTTAAATATTATATGCCTCAACCAGTAATTGACAAATGATAAATCAACGCTTACTTCAGCAGCACCATCTTGCGCGAACGTGAGAAATCGCCGGATTCCATCCGGTAAAAATAAACTCCACTGGCCACTTTCCGCCCCGTTTCATCCATTCCATCCCAGAACACGCTATGCCTGCCGGGAACCCGGATTCCCTCGACCAGATTTCGCACCAGCTTTCCCCGAACATCGAAACCCTTAAGGGCCATCCGCCGTGATTCACCCGCCGGTATATCGAACGAGATTGTGGTGGAGGGATTGAACGGGTTGGGGGAATTCTGCGCCAAGGCGAAAGACCGCGGCAGGGCGGATTCTCCGGAAACGCCGTAGATCACGCGGTAGAACTCGGCCTCCTGCTGCTCGCTCAGCTCCATCCGGCCGAGCATCTGGATAAGATACTCGCGCTCGCCTGCGCTGAGCTCGCTGATTTCTCCGGCTGAATTCGCGGAAGCGGTGGAAGAGAGAAGGTAATAATACTCCGGGCAGTTGCCGTGGGAAATGTCGCTCAGCAGACTTAGCGCATCCGCGATATTGAAAGCTCCATCCCCGTTGCGGTCCAGGGCCGGGTTCTGTAGATCTTTTCGCCCATCCAGCAGCAGCACCAGCACATCGATCAGGTTCACGAAACCATCCCCGGAGTAGTCGCAGGGAGCGTTGCCGGTCGCGGACTCGGGACGCGGGCCATAATGGGGCATGTCCGAGCCCAGCTCGTAGGCCCCCAGGTCGGGAGCCAGGCCGCTGAAATTGTCATTGACATTCGGGATCGCGATCCCGGCATCCACGGCGACAGAGCCCGGGCGAAGGCGCAGGTCGGCCGGCTCTCTCTCAGGGACCGCCGGCGCGGGCCACTCGACGCCCTCCCGGAAGACGTTTAAATCCACCAAAACCGCATGTTTTTCCGGGGTTTGGGCTCGCATATCCTCTATGCTGTAAGTCCTTATATTACCCCACTTGGCCAGAAACGGCGTGCCATACGTTCCCACCCCGTCATAGTCCAGGCTGGTGGTGGAATCCGCATAGGGGAATTCCATCGCCCGGCCGTCCCCGCTGCCGTAACTGCCGAAAGAGCCTCCGCCCGAGCCGCCCAGGGTTAAGTTGTTGCGGAAATAAGCATAGGTTGGATTGTGGATCACGCGGAAACCGTCCCCCACCTTGACAATCGTGTTGTGCAGGCAGACATCCCCCTTGCTGTAGCGGGCGAGCTTGAAGGGGCAGTCGATGATGTTGTACATCACGTTGCGGATAAAGTAAGTCGGCCCGCCCAGGCCGGGCTGCGAGCTGAGGCCCATGAAACAGTTGGTGATCCGGTTGCGTATGATCCGGCAGTTGCCCTGGCAGAAATCCGCCTCGATTGCGTCATCCACGCCCACGTAAATATCGTTGTTGTAAACATCGATACAGTACTGGTCGGCGGTGCTGTTGTCCTCCATGAATGAGATACAGTCGCGGTAACCCTTGACCAGGTTGAAGCAGATCACGTTGCCCGGCCCGGTAAGCTGGATACCCTCGCCCTCGTTATAGCCGTCCGCCCCCATGCTGCTGCCCACCCAGGTATTGGTCGAAGTCACCACGTTGTCCGCGATATAGCAGTTTTTCGCCCCGGGAGGGTCGTCGGCTACGATCCCATAGTCCGAGTTGACCGTACAGCGCAGCACCGCCACTTCCTCGGCCGACTGTAAGTCTATCGTTCCCCCGGTTACCGTTATCCCCTCGAGGATTATATACTTTGCGCCGCGCAGCGAGAAGCTGTCGAATTTGACCAGACTGTCGGGACGGCTACGGTCGGCGCGCAGCACTATCGGCTTGCCGGCCGCGCCGCTGCGGTAGGTGAACCCGTTCCCGTAATTGCCCGGCGCCAGTACCAGCACATCCCCCGGGCTGGAAGTCTGAGAGCTGTCCCGGTAAGTGGCCGGAGTGACATACTTGACCACCGAATCCGGAGCCGTACAGGGGATAGCCCGTGTCCGGGCGAGAAGCGTCCTTTCCACAGACCCGCCGTCCGGGTCCTCAAGCTGAAGGTGGATTTCGTACTGCGTGTCCGGCTGAAGGCTGAAAAGGCTGCCTGAAAGCTTGTTCTTCCAGTAAAATGTCGGCGAGGTGCCGGTGCTTTGACCCGCCGGGATTCGCCGCAGCGGCATGCCCTGGCGCCATTGGCTGTCGCCTGCCTTGCGGTATTGCACACTGACCGTGCAGTTCAGGTTGTCATCCCCCGTAACTTCCCATTCGACTGCCAGGTGAATGAATGTCGGGTAGGGCGAGGTGACTGCCCCCGGAAGCGTGGAGTTCGCGGCGGCCAGCGGATGAAGTGAAAAAATGATGAGCAATATCAAGACCGGCAGGGTGTGGAGCGCCTGCAGGAGAGCCCGGGCGAGCCGGTCGGCCTGTAGAACTGACCGCCATCCATTCTTCATATATAAATTAATATACCAAGCTGAAACTAGTCCGTTGGCTCCACACATGACCGACGCTCTCATTAATCGACAAGAATTCCTCGCGGCTTGCCGCCGGGTAAACAGTAATCGAGAAAAGGCATAAGGTCAAATCCCCCCTGGCCTCCCTTTGCTAAAGGGGGGACGAAAGAGCGGCCCCAAAAGTCCCCCTTTGAAAAAGGGGGAATCAGGGGGATTTAATCAGATACCCAGCGGCTTACCGTGGGGTGTTTCAGTTGAAAACTTTCAAATCCCGCCCGGACCGGTTAAGACCCTACCAGCGCTGGGCCGGCAGGTTTTCGATATCCTCGAAAGCTCCGGCAACTCCCTCGGCCGGACCGTAATAGACACTGCCGCCGAAAGTGGTCAGGAAGAGCATGCCCAGGTTGTTGGTATCTACCACCGGACGATGACCCCACTTGAAGTTGTAGCCGCCCAGCCGCTTCCAGGTTTCCCCGCGGTCAGCGCTGCGGAACGCCGCGCTGTTGAAAGTGTTGATAAATACCGTGTTCGTGTTCGCCGGATCGACTGCCGCGGCATAGACGTGCATGTCTTCGTGGAAGACCTGCTTCCAGCTCTTCCCGCCATCCTCGGTGCGGAACAGTCCGCCGCCAGTTTCCCTGCGGCCCACTTCGAGCTGGTCTCCTTCAACAACCCTGGCAGGTTGAGGCTCACCGCGAACTGCTCCGCCACCTGCGTTGAGCGGCCAGCAGGACAGGTACATCCTGTCCGGGTCAGACGGGTCGTAAACCAGGTCGTTGGGCGCGGTGACTCCTAGGGGCAGGGCCAGGCTCTGCCAGCTCTCGGCCCCGTCATCGCTGGTGTAGAGTGCCCCGCCGATCACTGTGCCGCCCTCGACTCCTCCCCGAGCGACCAGCAGGATCAGCCTGCCGCCGGGCAGACGCACCATCCGCCAGCAGTTGAAATTATCCTTCAGCCCCTTGTTTTTCACCTCCCAGGTGCGTCCCGCATCCCCGGATTTCCAGACCCCGTAGCCGAAATCGCAAACATACAGTGTGCGGGATTCCACCGGGCTGTCCGTGTCGATCACGATATGGGTGCAGACCGCCGCGGTCCGCATGGCGTGCTTGTACTCGCCGTCCTCCATCACCCCTACAGTCGAAAGGCCCCAGTTTCTTCCGCCATCCCCTGAGGCGGCCACTCCGCCCTGCTGCCTTCCGTTGACCAGGTTTCCCGAGCGGAACATCTTGGGCCGCGGCAGGTCGTGCACATTGGCCCATACCGACCAGATTCGCCCCTTGACCGCCGGGTCGAATTCCAGCCAGTAACAGGTATTGCGCCACTGGTTGGGGATGCCGACAATCGAGTGCCTCCAGGTCCGGCCGCCGTTGAAGGTGTGGAACAGACCGATATCCGTGTAGGTGATAAAGAAGTGGTCCTTGTTGAACGGATCGAGGTGGATGCCATAGCAGGTGGTTACATCCAGGCCGCGGGAAGCCGCATCGCCATCCGGGAACTCCCGGCTTACCACCTGGTCCCAGGTGATTCCGCCGTTCAGGGTGCGCCAGGTGCGGCCGGAATCCGTGCCGTAACAGATATTCGGGTCGCTCGGACAGACCCCCAGTTCGCTGGGGCTGCCGAACCAGCCTAGGTTCCGTTTTATCCACCCGCCGTTGAACGTGCCGGAGGTCACCTCGCCGCCGCAGATCGTGATCGTCCAGTTCCAGCTTTCGCCGGAATTATCGGTTTTCAGGATCCCGCTCTGTCTCTGCGGAAAGCCGTTCAGCACTACCGGATATGCGCGGCAGGACAGATAAACAGTCTCAGGATGTCCCGCGCAGACCGCGAGCGTGGAGAAAGAGGCCGGGCGGCCGCCGGTCTCCATGCCGGAGATCAGGCTCTCATCCGCGAAGGACCAGCTTTTGCCGAAATCGGTGGAGCGGTAAATCCGGCCCGGCGTGCGGTCCTCCCGGCCCATGCCCATGCCGCCGGTGAGGAGATAGAGGATGCTGCCGGTCTCGCCCTTGCCGCCGTCGGCCGCCAGGACCGTTTCCGCCGGCAGGCTGAGCTCTTCTATGTCCCCGCTGTCGATCCCGAGCCGGGCCGCGGCGCGGTCGGTGATTACAGTCAGCTCATCCGCTTTGCCGATCCAGCTTCCCGGGAAGATTGCCAGCACCCGGCCCTCCAGGGAGGCCAGCTCTTTCCAGTTCGCGCCGCGGTCCGGGGAGTAGAGAATCCGGCTGCCGCCGCCGCCCTGACCACCGCGCGCGGAAACTCCGAGGTAAAGGTGGTCACTGTTCGCGGGTTCCACCCGCACCCTCGCTATCTGGCCTCCCGGGCCGCCGTCCCGGGTGACAAAGCGCTGGCCGGCGTGGTCGCCAAGCATCAGCTCGGCGGTGACATTGGCGGGATCGGGATAGATCAGCCGCCAGCGCTTGCCGCGGTCCTCGGAACGGTAGAGCCCGCTGTTCGAGGCATAGACGACATTGGGGTCGTTCGGGTCGAATTCGAAGTCCTGGACCACGGTGCGCAGGTTGAACATGCGCCAGCTTTCGCCGGCATTCTCGGAGACATAGGCCCCGGTCATGTCGCAGCGCACGAAAACCAGACTTGGGTCCGCCGGGCTGATTGTCGGCTCGAACTGGGCTCCGCCGCCGCCCGGCCCGAGCACCCGCCAGCCGGAGCTCTCGGATTGCGGAGCCGCCAGGGGCTGCAGGTCGCCGCCGGACTGGGGGATGCAGCCGCTGAAAATAGCCGATAAAGCAACCGCCGCTGTCAGGATGCAGACCGAGAATTTACGCATTTCGAGCCTCCCGGATAAGGAATGAAAAAACCATTGGATACAAGCCTGCGGATAAATTTATTGGTCAGCGGACAGCGCCGGTATTACCGAAGGTCGGAAAGAAATCTTAAGTTTTGCCGTCGAAGCGGCATGAGTAATGTACTCAGAAGAATAGTATATAAAACTATGCCGGAAAAGTACACCGTTTAAAGCAAATCTTTGCTCACCAGCCAGTCCGAAACGGTTGCGCTGAGCGAGTCGATCAGCCCGGAGCGCGAGGGATGGAGATGGGGCGAGTCGATCCAAAGCCGCTCTTTGGGAGGCTTTGACCGGCTGTAAAGCTCCTCGGCGCAGGCCGCCGGTATCTTTTCATCCTGCCGGCTATTGATTAGTAAGACCGGCCGCGGAGCCAGACGACCGATATAAGAGGCCGGCTCATAGGGCGCGGTCAGGGTGCCGAGCAGAAAGCTGACCGGCTTGCGCAGCACGGTGAAACGGATTCTTTTGCGCAGGTTCCAGTCGATCACTTCCTCCAGGCCGGCCGCGCCCTGGATCAGCACCGTGGCTTTAACCCGCGGGTCGAGAGAGGCGATTATCGCAAATGGCACGCCGAAGCTGGCCCCCAGGACCGTGATCCGGCTGGTATCCACATCTGCCCTGGCGCAGAGAAAGTCCAGCACGCTGAAACTCATCCCGACCGCATCCCTTGCCGCGTGGTCCAGCCGGAAAAGGAGGCGAGGAACCCGGGTCGGCGTAATTTTCCCGGTCGGCACCGCGGGGTAGTCCATCGCGCAGAGCAGAGCCGCCCGGCCCAGGCGGACCAAACGGACCGCCCTGGCGCCGGTATATTGTCCACCCAGGATAAGCACGGCCGGCAGCGGTTCAGCGGCCGCGGCGGGACGCTGGAGAATAACGGCGGTCCGGTGTCCCCGGTCATCGGTCAGGCTGAAAGCGCTCTCGGCCAGCCCAGTCGAATCTAGCTCCGCCTGCAGCTCAGCGACTTTTGCCAGCGGGCGGTGTTCGGCGAAAAGAGCGGGGCTGTGGTCGCGCAGCCTGTACCACAGGCAAATCGCGTATCCGAAAGAGAGCGCCGCCAGGAAAAATATCACGGTGCTCAGCGCAAAACGCTTCAGCCGGGTTAGCATGCCGCGGTTTCCGGTATAAAGGAGGTGTTTGAATTTAAATTACAACAGCCGGCCTGCCGGATAAATGATTTTTTAAAATCCGGCTATGGCGGGCAGCTTGACAGGGGAGAGCTGACAGGTGGGATTCTGAATGGATTTAATATCCGGCAACCCGGC
>Ga0156185_1259_pt1 | contig 9958 bp, 8 predicted proteins | sample RifCSPlowO2_12_FD_107838 | JGI IMG/M metagenome (GOLD analysis project Ga0156185, IMG submission 107838) | Candidatus Glassbacteria bacterium RIFCSPLOWO2_12_FULL_58_11 | reverse complement strand
TTTCAGCTCCTCGGCGGTGCTGACCACGGTAGCCCTGGCCGGCGGCGCCCTGCTGCTGTACATGGGCGTGGATATGCTGCGCTCCGCCGGAAAGCTGAGCCTGGAGGGCGAAACCGCCTCCCCTGCCGGAGGCACAGTCAATGTCCATCCTTTCTGGGCCGGAATCCTGACCAGCCTGGCTAACCCGTACTGGACCCTCTGGTGGGCCACTATCGGGCTGGGCTACATGCTGATCGCCCGGAAAAGCGGTCCCGGAGGGCTGACTGCCTTTCTGGCCGGGCACATCCTGGCCGACCTGGTCTGGTACAGCGCGGTTTCGGTCCTGATTGCCCGCGGCAAGCACTGGATCAGTGACAGTCTGTACCGGGGCCTGATCCGCGGCTGCGCCGTGATTCTGGTATTTTTCGCCTTCTATTTCGGCTGGTATGGATTCAAGAGCCTGGCAGCCTGATATGCCCTCCCATCACCCGGAAAAACGGCGCACCGGCCTGGTGCTGGACCCGGTGTTCGAACGCCACGCGACCGGCTGGGGCCACCCCGAGCGGCCGCAGCGGCTCTCCGAGTTAAGGAAAAGGCTTGATGCGGATGGCCTTACCGCCGCCTGCACGATCATCCCTCCCACCCCGGCGGAACGGGAAAGCCTGCTCTCTGTCCATACCGAAAGCTACCTCCGGCGTCTCGAACAGGCCTGCCGGGCCGGAGAAAAATTCATCGACACCCCGGACAGCCAGATCTGCCCGGAGTCCTGGCAAATCTCCCTGCTGGCCGCCGGTTCCGTGATCGAGGCGGCGGACCTGGTGGCCCGGGGCCAGCTGGACAATGCCTTCTGCGCGGTCCGCCCCCCCGGCCATCACGCTGAAAGCGGCGAATCGATGGGCTTCTGCCTGCTGAACAATATCGCCCTGGCCGCCAGGCGGCTGACCGGCCTGCACGGCCTGGAGCGGGTCGCCATTCTCGACTGGGATGTCCACCACGGTAATGGAACGCAGCACATTTTCGAGGAGGACCCGGCGGTGTTTTTTGTCAGCCTGCACCAGTCGCCCCTGAGCCTCTATCCGGGCACGGGGTTCGCCTCCGAGCGCGGAAAGGGCGACGGACTGGGGACAATATTGAACATCCCGCTGGAAGCCGGCACTTCCGATGAGCAATACCTGGCGGCTTTCGAAAATTCGGCCCTGGCCTCAATCGAAAAATTCGCCCCGCAGTTCCTCTTGATCTCGGCCGGGTTCGATGCTCACCGCAACGACCCCCTGGCCGGGCTGTCCCTGTCCAGCCGGGCCTTTGAAATGATGAGCCTGCTTTCTGTCGAGCTGGCCTGGCGGGTCTGCGGCGGCCGGGTGGTGACAGTCCTCGAGGGCGGCTACGACCTGGAGGTCCTGGCGGACTGTGTCTCCTTCCATATCCGGGCCCTTCTCGGAACTGCGGAAGGGCCGGACCGATGATCAGAGTGCTTTTCGCCTCCAGCGAAATGTCGCCATTCGCCCGCACCGGCGGTCTGGGCGATGTTGTGGGCGCGCTGCCTGCCGCCCTCTCCGCCCTGGGGGCGGAGGTTTCGGTGGTCCTGCCTCTATACCGCTCGATCGACCGGCAAAAATTCGTTCTCGCCCCTTTCGGCGGGACCCGCCGGGCGCCGGTGGCCGGCCGCTCGATGAGTTTCAGCCTGCAGAAAGCCTCTCTCGGCCCGGTCAGCGTGTACTTTGTCGACCGGCCTGAGTATTTCCACCGGGAAAACTATTACGGGACCACGGACAGCGATTACCCGGACAATGCGGAGCGTTTTATCTTTTTCTCCCGTGCGGTGTTGGCACTGGCCTCATTGCTCGAGCCGCGGCCGCAGGTCATCCACTGCCACGACTGGCAGAGCGCCCTGGTCCCGGTCTATTCCGCTATGGACCGCGAGTACAAAGTGCGCTTCAAGGATTCAGCCACGGTGCTGACTCTGCACAACCTGGGTTACCAGGGAATTTTTCCGCGTGTCGAGATGCAGACCGCCGGGCTGGGGCCCTCCCTTTTCACTCCCGCCGGATTGGAATTCTGGGGCCAGATGAATTTTCTCAAGGGTGGGATAGTTTTCGCGGATGCGCTGACAACGGTGAGCCGCAAATACGCCGAGGAAATCCAGACCCCCGAGCTGGGGTTCGGCCTGGATGGGGTGATCCGCGTCTGCCGGGAAAAGCTGACCGGGATTCTTAATGGAGTTGATTACGCGCGGTGGGACCCACTCAGCGACCCGTTTTTGCTGTCCACTTACGGCCCCGGTAATCTGGCGGGCAAAGCCGCCTGCAAGAGGGCGCTGCAAAGAGAGCTGAAACTGGAGGTCGATCCAAAAATCCCGCTGGTCGGCATGGTCTCGCGGCTGGTGGAGCAGAAAGGGATCGACCTGGTCACGCAACACTTAAGCCGGCTGATGTCCCTGAAAATGCAGTTAGCAGTCCTCGGCCTGGGCGCCGAGCGCTACCATGAGCGGTTGCGCGCCTTTGCCGCTAAACACCCGGGACGTTTCGCCTGCCATATCGGCTACCAGGAGCGCTTGAGCCACCTGATCGAGGCCGGCAGCGACTTTTTCCTGATGCCCAGCCGTTATGAGCCCTGCGGCCTGAACCAGATCTACAGCCTGAGATACGGCACCCTGCCGATTGTCCGGGCCACCGGCGGGCTGGAGGATACGGTCATCGACCTGCGCGACAACCCGCGCCGCGGCAATGGCTTCAAGTTCAGCGCCTATACCGCCGAGGCTCTGCGCGAGACAGTCAAGCTGGCCTTGAGCACTTACCGCAAGGGCGGCAAAACCTGGGACAGGCTGATCGCCAATGCATTCAAAGCGGATTTCGGCTGGGAAACCTCGGCGAGAGGCTACCTCGAGGTGTACCGGGAGGCTTACCGCCGCAAAACCGGCAAGGAACTGAGCGCCTGAAAACAAGGACGGGGTCAGCCGACACGGCTCTCCGATCTTGAAATTTGAGACTCTTATGGATAGCATCACCGAAAAGAAAGCCGCGCTGCGCAAGACTGTTCTCAGCCGCAGAGCGAGCCTCGACCCGGCGGTTCAGGCCGCGGGCAGCATAAAAATCCATGAGCGCCTTCAGGCCCTGCCGCAATGGCGGGAATGCGCCTTCCCCTGCATTTATATCGGCAGCAAGCCCGGCGAGGTCGCGACTCTTGATTTGCTCCGCGAGGCCCTGGACCAGGGCAAGCAGGTCTGCGTGCCGGTTATCGAGCCGGAGAGCGGCAGGCTGTTCCTGGCTGAGGTAAAAGACCCCGATAATCTCGTGCCCGGGCATTTCGGGATCCTCGAGCCTTCCGGCGCTGAGCTTCACCAGCCTGGAGCCCTGGCCTGGGACCTGGCGGTAGTGCCCGGCGTGGCTTTCGACCGGCAAGGCCACCGGATAGGTTTCGGCAAGGGCTACTACGACTGCCTGCTCTCCGCCCGTCAAACCCCCCGGATCGCGCTGGCTTTCAGCTTCCAGATAGTCGAGGAAATCCCCACCTCGCCGCACGATATCGACATGGACTTGGTGCTCACCGAAAACGAGACCATCCAGCCCGCCCGCTGACCCTCTCCTTACGGCCCGATCTTTACAATCCTTATGACTTCTATTAACTTATAAGATTGTTAAGATTGCTCCTCATTTGTGAATATAGTGCCCTCTGGTGCGGTCTCCGGTACCTGCCCGGCCACATATAAGGGGCGAATTCTGTTTTCCAGATTTTGCGCCAGCTTGCTTTTAATTGAAGAGAAAGTCTGCGAAAAGGAGTAACCATGTCACTCGAAGAAAGAGTCCTCGAAGACCTGAAAAATGCCATGAAAGCCCGGGATGAGCTTTCCACCGCGGTGCTGAGGATGCTCAAAAGCCAGTTGCTGCTTAAAAAGACCGAAAAGGATGGCTCCAAGGAGCTCAGCGATGAGACCGTCCAGCAGGTTTTTGCCTCTTATGCCAAGAAAATCGCCGAGGCGATCGAGCAGTTCAAGGCCGGCAAGCGCGAGGATTTGGTGTCCCGTCACGAGGCCGAACTGAAAGTGATACAGCGTTACCTGCCCGAGGCGGCCGGCGAGGCGGAGATCAAGGCGGTGATCGAGGAGGTCATTCAGCAGACCGGAGCCTCCGGTCCAGCGGACATGGGCAAGGTGATGGGCCAGGTGATGGGCCGGCTTAAAGGCCGGGCGGATGGCAAGCTCCTGAACCAGATCGTCCGCCAGCGGCTGGCCGGCAATTGAAATTGAATAGATAAGCGAATAATTCGCATCGAACCCCACAAATCCGGTAGGGGCGGCCCCCCGTGGCCGCCCATTGTGGTGTATAAGGGCACGGTGCACCGTGCCCCTACATGAGACGCAATCGGATTTTTTTGTGAATTAAACGGGTTAGTTTGACAATTGACTGACGAATCAAATTACTTTTCACTCAAATGCAAGAAAAATTCCCCTCTCTAGATTGGTGTCCACGACAGGCTGGGACGGTGTGTGTGTTTTTGATTTTCATGCTTTGTTATGCCCACGCCCGGGCATAAGCGTTTATGAATAATCCGAGTGAATATCAATATCTTTCGTAGGGGCACGGTGCACCGTGCCCCAAACGCCGCCGGGCGGAGACATGGGTCCGCCTCTACCGGGTGTGCAGCATTTTACATGAAAATCCTCTCTCAGAGGGGTGTCCGCAGCTTGCCTCGACATGTCGGGGGCTGTGTAAAGCGGGCGACCGCCGGTCGCTCCTGCGTTACCAGCACCCGCTTACCCCGCGGCAAGCTCCGGGGAATTCTTTCGCTTAAAAAGACAGGGAAACAAAAAGAATGGAGCATGGCAGACATTTTGTCCTGACCGGCGGGAAAGTAGTCACTCCGGAGGCCGTATTCGAGGGCGCGGTCGAGGTGCGGGACGGCCGGATAGTGCGGGTGGGCCGGTTTGATGGCCGGGAAGCCGAGAGCGCCGAGATTATACCGCTGCACTCGGCCTGGGTCCTGCCGGGCCTGATCGACATGCACATCAATGACGGGGTGGCGATCCTGCGCAACCTCTCCACCCCCGAGGAGCACGCCGCCAGGCTAGCCGAGGTCTCGCGGGGGCTAATCAACCGCGGGATCACCGGGATTTTCCTGGCGACCCTGGCTGGTCCGCCGGAGAGCCTGCGGGACTACCTGGAGGGCTTGGCTATTTTCCGCGGCCGCTGGAAAACGGAGCCCTCGGGCACTGAAATCTGCGGGGTGCTGATCGAGGGCACGTTCATGAACCCGGACAACTGCGGGGCACACAACCCGGAGTATATCTTCCCGCCGGACCGCAAAATCCTGGACTTCCTGCTCGAGCCCGGAGTGGCGCGGATGGTCAATATCGCCCCGGAGTACGGCGATAAGGCCCTGGAGTTGATCTCCTATGTTACCGAGAGGGGCTTGGTGGCCGCGGCCGGGCACTGCAAGCCCACCGCGGACCAGCTTTCCCGGGCCGTTGACCGCGGCCTCAAATATTTCATTCACCTGCTCAACGGCCCCACCGGATCGAACACCAAGGCCTTTTACGGCGGCGGGACTCTCGAGGGCGCCCTGCGGGATGACCGTCTGGCTGTGGAGCTGATCGTGGACCTGGTCCACGTGGACCAGCCGGTGCTGCGGGATGTCATCTCGCGCAAAGAGGCGCGGCGGGTGGTCGCGGTGAGCGACAGCATGTTCCCCTCGGACTCGCCCGAAGCCGAGTTCGAGATCAATGGGATCCTGGGCCTGATCGACCGGGAGAACAACGTGATCTCGGTGGTGGGCCGCAGGGCTGAGAACGGCGAGGTGACGGAAGTCGCTCCGCCCGCGCTCGAGACCTGCGATTTCAGCACGCTCTACGGTTCGGCGGTAAACATGGATACGGTATTCCCCAACACGGTCAGTCTGCTGGCCGCCGAGCAGCAGGGCAACTTTGTGCGAAGTCATCCGGCCCTGCCGCTGGAGGAGGCCGTGCGCCAGGCCTCGCTGATGTGCTCGACCAACCCGGCGCGGATAACGGGTCTGCTGGACGGCTCGGCCGGCCGGAAAGTGGGGGCGCTGAAAGAGGGCTTCGAGGCGGATATAGTGGTGGCCGAGATCGCCGCCGGCGGCTGGGGGGTAAAATTTTTACCGCGGGAGGTTTACCTGGCCGGCGTGCCGATGCTGGGAAGAAGCGGGAAAGCGGTGGGGGCTGCGGGAGGAAAATAAGGAGGAAATCTTGCGGCAAAGTTAATTGTATTGTATAAAAGGGCTTTTGCTATATTTTTTTTGTAAAAGCAAATAAACTTACGGATGAGATCTTTATGGCTACGGATTTCACAAGTAAGCATTATTGTAATTTGGAAAATTATTATTGCTCTTACCAAGTTGGCAAATCGCAAAGAAGGATATTTTTATGTCAGTAGAAAAAGAAAAAAAGAGACTAAATCCTAAAGGCAAGAAGCCTGCTAATATCAAGCTTACGAAGGAAGAGAATAAAAAACTTGAAGCTTTTATTTTTGCACCAGTACGATCAGCAGATCGCCTACTTAAGAACCTTTATAATGACGACTCTTTCTACGAAACGGCTACCTATGCACGAGTGGATGAAAAGGACGCGAAAAAACTTTTTTTTTATGGTGTATGCAAAGAGGTAGGTAAGGCTTGTATTGCTCTAATAAATGAAAAAGAATTTTTACAAGAAGTACCGGCAGAAATAGATCCAGAACCTATCGGAAAGATAATTACTGGATCAATATATGATATTCAAACATATCGTATAAGAAAAATGGTAGAGTTGCTAAGCATCCTCATTCTTTTTGATAAAAATTGCCAAAAGGATGAAGAATATCGGATATATCTTAACGCAGAAAATATGGACTTAGCGTTATCGCGACAGGAGGACTTTCGAGAACTTCACGAAAGTCGAATAATTTTTAATATTCAGTCCTCCATTGATGATTTTGCTGACCGGATAAAACAGGATATGCTAAATCTTGGAGTAACTGAACTTTGGTTTTTAGATAATATTAAGTTTAAGAAGAAAAAACCCTCTGTCTTCAAAGCTAAGAAAAAGCTGTTTTTAGACGCACTATTAGTAGCAAATGCTGACGAGCGATTCGCTTTGGGTATTTCTTACGGGCGAGGGTATTCTCGTACTAGTCAATGTGTCCATCCTTTACTTGGAAGCCATGATTACGGTAAGGATTACAACACTACAAAACAAATAATAACAAATATTACCTACTTATCAACTATCTGTATGCATATCATGCACCTTGCATATAAAATTGTGGGAATAATAGATCCAGGGGGAATAACAAAGGCATTGGGTGCAAAATTTGAGAAGTCTAAAGCATCGAAGTTACTCGAGCCAATGAGTAAAGATTTCCAGCTAGGCGATATTGTTCTTACTGCATGGAATGAATTAGCAAAAATTATGGAAGAACATAAGAGCAAATACGGGTATAAAGCATACAAAGTCAGGTACTTATCAAAACCACCTTTACCTGAGTTTCCAGAGGATTGGATTGAGGCCCAAAACATTATTGGTACGTTAATGTCTAAAAACATGGTGCGTAGTTTTTATGAGAAGTTTGCACAATCATTAACACACGAGAACGAAGTTGGGGAGGCAGTCAAAGAGGTTTTAAAATTGCCTGACGAGGAACTATTTCGATATGCCGAGAAAGCCTTTTTGGACTTTCACAATAAGGGGCGACTAATTTCTATGCTATTAAAGGCTGGGTTTCTTAAAGAAAAGCAAGAAGTCGATTTTAGCTAGTTCCATGTTGTTTTTCTGCATTAATATTTTTGGTTCTGTCTTTTATCTCAGCCTCTCTCCTCATCCCTTTTGCGCTCCAGCTCTTGCCAGCGGGCGTAAAGCCGCTCGATCTTCTGTTCCAGCTCCCGCACTTCCTTGTATAGTCCTCCGAGCGCGGCGGCATCCGAGGCCAGGGCGCTGTCCTCCAGCTCGGCCCGGGCTTTTTGCAGCTTATCCTCGGCGTCCTGAATCCGCCCCTCTATAAGCCCAAGCTCCTTTTTTTCCAGGTAATGCAGAGCGCCGGCCGGCCTTGGTTTTTCCTCCGGGGCCAAGAGTTTTTCCGCCTCGTCCTCCGCCTCTTTCCGCTTTCGGGATTCCTCCTCCCGGCACTCGAGGAAATAACTGTAGTTGCCGGGGTACTGGCGGATCCCGCCGTCCGGGCCGAACGCATAAATCTCCTCGGCCACGCGGTCCAGGAAATAGCGATCGTGGGTGACCAGGACCAGCGAGCCCTTGAATTTCCTGAGCTGCTCCTCGAGCACGGCCAGGGTCGGCAGGTCGAGGTCATTGGTCGGCTCATCCAGCACCAGGACATTGGCCCCGGCCAGCATCAGGCGGGCCAGCAGCAGGCGGTTGCGCTCGCCACCGCTCAAAAGCCCCACCTTGAAGCGCTGGATCGCGGCCGGAAAGAGAAAACTTTCCAGGAAAGCCTTCTTGTGCAGGCGCTGGCTCGAGACCAGCACGTGGTCTCCGCCCGGAGCTACAGAATCCCAGATCGTGGCCCCGGGATCGAGCTGTTCGCGGGTCTGGTCAAAATAGGCGATCCGGGTGTTAACTCCCGGGTGGACATAACCCGAGTCCGGTTCCAGCAGGCCGACCAGCATGCGGATCAGGGTGGTCTTGCCGCAGCCGTTGGGTCCGATAATCCCGATCCGCTCGCCGCCCAGCAACTCGAGCGAAAAATCCCGGATGACCGGGCGGCCATCGAAAGACTTATGCAGGCGATGGGCCTTCAGGATCGTGTGGCCGGTCCTTTTTTCGGGGTCGAACAGCAGTTGCACCGGCTTGTCCTTTTTCGCCGCTTTGACCTGGCTAAGTTTGCCGATCCGCTCGATCCGGGCTTTCTGTTTGGTCGAGCGCGCCCTGGCCCCGCGCCGCAGCCATTCGATCTCGCGGGAGAGGATTTTGGCTCGCTTCTCATCCGCCCGCTGCAGCTGCTCCCATTCCCGGGCCTTGGCCTCCAGGAACGCGGAATAGTTGCCGGGGTAGCCGCGGATCTTGCCCAGAGCAATCTCGCACATCCGGCCGGCCACCGCCTCGAGGAAATAACGGTCGTGGGTCACGAGAACCAGGGTGCCGCGATAGTTCCTCAGCCAGTTTTCAAGCCAGGTGATAGTCTCGGTGTCGAGATGGTTGGTCGGCTCATCGAGAAAAAGCAGCTCAGGCTCGGAGAGCAGCGCCTGTCCCAGGGCCACGCGCTTGAGTGTACCTCCGGACTGGTTGTCAAGCAGGGTCTCCGGGTCGGGCAGCCGCAGGCGGGTGGCCAGGCTCTCAATCCGCGGACGCAGGTCCCAGGCATTCAAAGCAGTCAATCGGTCATCCAGACGCTGCGCCAGCGCGGTGAGCTCGGCGCGCCGGGCCCGGTCCAACTTTCGCTTCAGCTGGGCGGTCGCCTCCTCGTACTCCTCCCGCAGCTCCACCAGCGCGGCCAGCCCATCCTCCAGGGCGCCGTAGATACTGGCGCCGGGCCGGAAGGAGGGCTCCTGGGCCAGATAAGCAGCTTTCACTTTGCGGATATAAGTAACTGTCCCCTCGAGAGGAGCTTCCAGGCCGGCGAGGAAACGCAGCAAAGTCGATTTACCGCAGCCGTTGGGGCCTACCAGCCCCACTTTTTCCCCCTCTTCGAGGACCAGCTCCAGCCCCTCGAACAATGGCCGGACGCCATAATCATGACTGATTCGCTCCGCCTGCAGTACCTGCATACAGCTTCCTCTCCATAAGGGCTGTCGGCCGAAAGTAAGAATCTAGAGGAGCGCCCGGCGACTGTCAACCCGGGGGTGCGCAGGGGCAACGATTAAAAAACCGTGTTCATTTTGCAGTTTCAGGTTATATTTACTTGACGGATATATATAATTCAGCTTGCCCACCGGGGTGAGCGATATCAGTCAGGAACCTGTTTTAAGAGGGTACAGGAGTGGGGATTTTCGATAGAATCAAAAGCGTATTTAAAGGCAAAAAGCCGGCGACGGCGAC
>Ga0156185_1027_pt1 | contig 10060 bp, 8 predicted proteins | sample RifCSPlowO2_12_FD_107838 | JGI IMG/M metagenome (GOLD analysis project Ga0156185, IMG submission 107838) | Candidatus Glassbacteria bacterium RIFCSPLOWO2_12_FULL_58_11 | reverse complement strand
GCCCTGTATCATGCGGCTCGATCTGGAGCTGAAAGTGGGAGAACAGACCGCCAGGAAAGCCACCGCGGTCGGTATCGATCCGGAGGCGATCCGCTCGACTAATACCCCCGCCCCGGATTATTTCCGCTTCTGGGCCCAGGGGATCGCCGAGCTGCTGAGAGTGCCGATGGATGCGCAAGAGGAGCAGATTACCGAGGACAAAGTTCCGGGAGGCAAGCGCTTTCGGGTGAGCCTGGCCAACATAGAGGGTTCGCGGTTCTATGGCTGGCTGAGCGTGCCGGCCGGCCAGGGGCCTTTCCCGGCGGTCGTGTACATCCCCGGCGCTCCGGGAAGGGTTTATGAGTTCATGACCGGCACGCATCCGGATTACGCCGAAAACGGCCTGCTGGTATTCGCAATCAATATCCACGGGATCGAGCTGGACCGGGACAGTGTCTTTTACCAGAGCCTGCTGGACCGTATCCCCGGCGGGTTTTCCTCGCTGGGCGAGGATGACCCTTACCGTTATTACTACCGCCGGGTGGTGCTGGGGGCGATCCGCGCCTTCGATTATCTCCGCACCCGGCCGGATGTGGACACCAGCCGTCTGGCTGTGGCCGGCAGCAGCCAGGGCGGGGGCTTGAGCCTGCTGGTGGCCTCGCTTGAAAAAAGGCTCAAAGCCGCGGCTTTCGAGGTGCCCGCCATGTGCGACCAGACCGGAGTGTTCTACGGCAGGCCCACCGGCTGGCCGCATATGCTCGACCGTGACAGCGGGAGTGATGAACGGGTGGTGCGGACCTCGCGCTACTATGATGCCGCCCTGGCGGCGCGCTTTGTACGGGCGCCCTGCATGTTTACGGTGAGCCTGCTGGATGAGTCCTGCCCGCCGACTACGGTCTATACAGCTTATAATAATGCCAAGGAGCCGAAAGAGATTTTTGTCTTCCCCAATACGACTCATCCGGGAAGTTTTACGGCGGAGCGGGACCTGGTCTGCATAGAGTGGCTGAAAAAGACTTTGAGTGAAGGTAAATAGAAGCCGAGGGGGTCGCTTTGCAGCCACTGCCGCAGATAGGACGCTAGCGAAATCTGATTATTGTTCGGTTGAAATGTCAGCCTTGCATTAATCCGAGTATAGGCAAGATCATCACGATAGCGAAAACAACCCCCAGCAACCAGCCAAGCCATCTCTGTTCTGGGCGATTCACCCAGTAATACAGGATTACAGAAAGCAACAGCGCCTGAGGGACCACTTCCAAATAACCACGCAGTTGATCCGATATGGGAATCAGCGTATAAACCATTCCTTCAATCGATCCCGGGGGCGGCCCGAAAGTTGACAGGATCCCCAGGGCCACCAGGACCCACCACATCACCAGCCAGCCGTTCTTTCTGCCAAACAGGATTTCCCGCAGGGGATAAAACGCCAGAGCAAAGACCAAGCCGCGCAGAGGCTGAAACAGCGGACCCACCCTAAGTAAAGGATCATCAAACTGCCGAAACCAGCACACCATGTAGGGACTGGCCATGAGCTTCTCATAATCCAGGAATTGTAAGGCCAGAATTCCCATCAGGAAATAGGTAATGCTGTGTACCACTGCGGTCTTTACAATCAAGCTCCAAAGCGAATACTGATTATTGTTCATTTAAGCGCCTCCTTGATCCGAAGGAGATAGATGAAAAGATTATCAATTCCCTTATTTAATTGCTGATCGCTTACCGCGGGATTAGCCAACCGGAATTCATTTCAATTTTTTCCGCCTTTGCCGGACTGCAGCCGCTCATCGAGCGCGGCCAGGCGGTACTCGATCTCCAACAGTTTCTCACGGGTATTTAGTTCACCCTGTTGCACACGGTTATCCAGGCCGATCAGAATTCCGATGATTATCGCCAGCAGCGCTATGGGGACCATAGTGGTCATGTTCTGCAAATCGCGCATAATGAAAGCGGCGAACATGATCGAAAAGGCGACCACGGTCATTCCGGAGGAACCCACCAGGGCGATAAACTTCGAGTCATTCCGCAGGTCAATTTTCTTTTTCCAGGCTAACCGCATTCCCAGCAGGGCGATTCCAAGAGTAAAAGCTCCGGAAAGCCCCCAGAGCCAGCGGCCCGCAATCGGGAGTGAGATCGGCTGGTCAAATATGGCGCTGGACATTAAAACCAGCCCGACCAGAAAAAGGAACAGATCCCTGGCCCACCAGCCGAACTTCCGTACGCCGGTAATTTCCTGAGTGAACATTTTCTCCATCTCCTCCAGGTAATGTTGATGAATCTCGGGATTGAACTGCTCCAGTGAAATCAGGTTATCGCGGAATTTGCCGTAATCTGCGCTCATCGCGCGCCTCCTTCCCGCTCAAGCACGGTGCGCAGGGCCGCTCTGGCCCGGTGCAGCCTGGATTTGACCGTACCCTCCGGCAACCTCAAAATTCCCGCTATCTCCGAGAGCGAGAATTCCTCCAGGAAAAACAGGGTCAGGATTTCCCGCTGTTCCAGCGGCAGCTTCCCCAGCCCGTAATGCACCAGGCTCGCGTTTTCAAAATCCTCCGGCCCGTTGTTTTGATCCGCCAGCTCCTCCAGGCCCGGTTCTTCCCGCCGGTGGTTATTTTCTGTAATCAGCTCCCGGATTCTGTCGGCGGCTGTGCGCCGCGCGATACTGTAGAGCCAGGCCTTGAACAGTTTCGGTTCCCGGATTGAAGGGATACCCTTGATCACCTTGAGCCAGGTCTGCTGCAGGATATCCCAGGCCTCCTGTTCATCATCAGCCAGACGCCTCAGGTAATAGAACAGCCGCCTTTCCCAGAGGGCCACCAGCTCGCGGAAAGCCCGGCTGTCACCGCGACTGCTGCGCAGGACCAGAAGCTCGCAATATATTTCATTCTTATCCAGGAACGCCTCCGGAAGTTTCGGATTCGTTATCTAGGTCGGGAATTCCAGGCTCCAGGTTCCAAAAAAATTCTTTCTGGAACCGTACCAGCTAAATCTTTGTACAAATATGCAGATCGGATGCTGAGGCAACTCCGGTGTCCAACAAATAATTCTTAATCTCGCGTTGCTCTTTGAAATTTAAAATAGTACAATGATTTATAATATAGTGCTTCGATTTCGCTTAAGGCGGATTCACGGAAAAACTTACAGTCCGTCAGAAATGCAGACTTAAGCAGCGGGGTAAATATGAACCGGCGTCCATTTGTCTTTCTCATCATGCTGCTCGTTCCGCTTCTTCTGCTCCTGTCCTGCGATAGCTTCTATGTCTCCCACAACTCAAGCCGGCGCAACACCGCCTTTCCGGGCGATCCGGGGACTGTTTCCCAGACCGGCAGGAACCAGTATCCCCCTTACACCGGCGTAGTGACTGTCTATGGCTCGAAAGAGGAAGTGAAAAACCTGGAATACGAATCCCTGGGAAAAGTAACCACCAGCGCCAGGCTGGTCGGCGAAAGCGAGATGCTGGATGCTCTCAAAAGGCAGGCGGCCGATCTGGGTGCCAATGCGATTGTCCTCGACAACCGGAAGAAAGGCGACAATGTCGCTCCCAGTAAAATGAAAGCCCTGGCGATCCGGGTACTGGGTGTCAAACAATCCCGGACAGCCTCCTGAGGGCAATCTTCGATAAAAGATTTTCTCTAAAATATACTTTGCCCGCGGCCTTTCCCCGCGGGCTTTTTTTTGCTATCTTAATGCTGAAATGAATATTTATTTAGAGATTGAAATTCTCTCGGTGCCGTAGGGGCACGGTGCACCGTGCCCCAAGCTGCTATTTTTCAGCAAATTACCATATACCGCAGAGGTAGATTTGATGCAGCGCCTCAAAGTCAAACAGATCCTCTCCAGCCAAAGCGCTGGCGCGGAGATTAAGGCCGCCGGCTGGGTCCGCTCTGTGCGCAACTCCCCGCAGGTAGCGTTTATCGACCTGACCGATGGCAGCTCGATGGCCGGACTGCAGGTGGTGATCGACCCCCAGACCGAGGGATTCAGTCTGCTTAATGAGGTCCACACCGGCTGTTCGGTGGCGGTGGAAGGCAAGCTGGTGGACAGCCCGGGCCAGGGTCAGAAATTCGAGCTTAAGGCCAGCCGCCTGGCGCTTCTTGGCGCGGCGGACCCGGAGACCTATCCGATCCAGAAGAAAAAGCACACGCTCGAATTCCTGCGCACCAAGGCCCACCTGCGGGTCCGCACCAACACTTACGCCGCGGTCTTCCGGATGCGCAGCCATCTATCGCAGGGCATCCACAGCTTCTTCCGGGACAAGGGCTTTTTCTATATCCACGCGCCGATTATCACCACCAGCGACTGCGAGGGCGCCGGCCAGATGTTCCAGGTCTCGGCCCCCGGCGATAAAGAATTTTTCGGCAAACCGGCCTACCTGACAGTCAGCGGCCAGCTCGAGGCCGAGCTGCTGGCTCTGGGCCTGAGCGAGGTCTATACTTTCGGCCCGACTTTCCGCGCGGAGAACTCGAACACGCCGCGCCACCTTTCCGAATTCTGGATGGTCGAGCCGGAGATGGTTTTCTATGACCTTCAGGACAACATGGACCTGGCCGAGGAGTTCCTCAAGGCCCTGCTGGTCTATATGCTCGAGCATGACCGGGAGGACCTCGAGTTCATGGAGCGCTGGTATCAGAAGGGCCTGCTGGCCCAGCTCGAGGGGATCATCGGGAAGCCGTTCGAGCGCTTGAGTTACACCGAGGCTATCGGAATGCTCAAGGCAAGCGGCAAGAGCTTCGAATTCCCGGTCGATTGGGGCTGCGACATCCAGACCGAGCACGAGCGCTACCTGAGCGAGGAAAAGATCGGCGCGCCGGTGATTATCCATGACTATCCGGCCTCGATCAAGCCCTTCTACATGCGGCTCAATGATGACGGCAAAACCGTGGGGGCGATGGATGTGCTGCTGCCGCGGATCGGCGAGATAATCGGCGGAAGCCAGCGCGAGGAGCGCCTGGATGTCCTGACCCGGCGCATCCGCCTGCTCGGCCTGAGCGAGGAGAACTATAGCTGGTATCTCGACACTAGGCGCTTCGGCACCGCGATCCACAGCGGATTTGGTATGGGCCTCGAGCGGACCCTGCTCTTTCTTTCCGGGATGGCGAATATCCGCGATGTGATCCCCTTCCCGCGCACGCCGGGTAATGCGGATTTTTGAGTCCCGTATGAAATTATCTTAGCCAGGTTAATTCACATAATATTATCATTTGCGTTTTCTGTAGGGGAGCACCCACGTGTGCTCCCGATTACCATTGAAAAATTTTCATACGACGGGCGGACACATGGGTCCGCCCCTACGGGATTTGTTGTATTTTATGAATAATTCGGGTCTGTGAACCGGGGATTACCGGAATGGATGATATCGTTCAGCGCCATCATGACCGCGCTGTCCCGATCGAGCAGTATTCCCGCCTTCCGCGCCTGCCGGTCACTCTGGTACTGGAAAACCTGCGCAGCAGCTTCAATGTCGGAGCGATTTTCCGCAGTTGCGAGAGCGCCCGGGTGGAGAAGCTGATCACCTGCGGGATCACGGCCCATCCGCCCAATGAAAAGGTGCTCAAGACCTCGATGGGCGCCTGGGAATTCGTGCCCCACGAGCATGTCGCCTCAGCCGGAGAGGCGATAGAAAAATTGAAAGCTCAGGGTCTGCCGCTGTTCGCCCTGGAAACCACCTCGAAAAGCGTTTCGCTCTACCGGACAAAGATACCCAGGCCGGTAGCACTCATTTTGGGTAATGAAGCCCTGGGCCTGAGCCGGGAGACTCTCGCCGCCGCGGACCGGATAATCGAGATTCCGCTGCTGGGCTACAAGAACAGCCTCAATGTTTCGGTGGCTCTCGGGATCGCTCTTTTCGAAATACTGCGCCAGTGGGGGGAATTGGGGAAGGAATGAGCGCTAAGGCAAAGGAATGGTGCGAGTTTCCGCGCAAATCCGCTAAAGGAGAGTGGAAAATTAAGTTTTCGGGTTTTATCGCGCCTGGAAAGCCAATCAGGACTTAAAATGGCCGTAGGGGCGCAGCATGCTGCGCCCCTACATTTTTTTCTTTTTTCCCAATAATTTTCAATTTTTCAAATCACTTCACCCACGGTTCGCTAATTCAAGATTCCTCCTCCCCGGCTGCTTCACTTTCCTCTTCGGCAGTTGCAATCGGCAGCTCGCGGCGGGTCCTCAGTTCTTCAATTTTATTCAGCGGCTTCTCCAACTGGCGCCTGCGTGTCGTAGTCAGCGACTCATATTCCTTTTGCACATCGGAGATGCGCTTGCCCAGGGTCTCGAATTTACCGATAAATTCATCCCATTGCTTTTTGAAGCGGCCCAGCAGGGATAAAATCTCGTTCGAGGTTTTCTCGAGGGAGAAATTATCCAAAGCCTGCCGGATCACGGCCAAAATGGCAAAGAGCGTGATCGGGGAGCAGAATACCACCCGGTTCTTCAGCCCTTCATCCAGGATCGTGCTGTCCTGCTCGTGAATAAACGTGTAAATCTGCTCGTTGGGGATGAACAGCAGGACATAGTCAACTGTGTTCTGTTCCGGGTTGATGTAGTCCCGCGTGGTGATCTCCTTGATCCGCGAGCGGACATCCTTCAGGAACCTTTTCAGGTACTCCGCCTTTTCCGGCTCGGATGCGACCTCGATGTATCTCAGGTAATTGTCCAGCGGGAATTTGACATCCATGTTGAGCTTGAGCTGGTCCGGCAGCAGAAATGTAAAATCCGGCCGCGTGCCGACTCCCTCGATGGCTTTCTGCTTTTCATAGTTGACGTTTTCGATAAACCCGGCCAGCCGCAGAACGTCCTCGGCCATTCTTTCCCCCCACTGCCCTCTTACCTTGGTGCTGGCCAGGGCCTCGCGCAGGGTACTGGTCGATTGAACGAGCTGGGCGGTCTGTTCGCCTGTGGTTTTAAGCTGAGTGGTGATTTCACCGAACTTCTTTTCCCGGTCCTTTTCGATTTCCTTGACCAAATCGGACATTTTCTTCAGCTCGCCGGTCATATTCTGCAGTTGCTGATCGATCAGGCCCTTCTTCGAATCCAACTCTTTGGCCCCCAGGGCCTGGACATTTTTCTGGGCGATTTCTATCGATTTCGCCAGCGCATCGAGAGACATCTGTCCGAAACTATCCCTGAGCTGGGATTCATTTCTGCGGTACACCTCCTCGACAATTTCCGCAGTTTTCCTTAGTTGAAGGAATTTCCAGAGCAAGGCTACAACTATTCCCGCAATAAAGCCAACGGCAAATATCACGATCATCAAAACATTCATTTTTAATCACCCCTCAAAAATCAGAAATGCACTATTCAGTCAGACTCTATCAAGCTAATGAGCATGGCCGGATCAAGCACTCTGTCCGGATAGAACTTAGCCCAGCCGGGTTTAGCCGGGTCGGCGGCTGCCAGGACACTCTGGAAGCGTTTCACCTGCTGAAACACGCCCGCGCTTCCGCCATCCCGTATCCGGAAGAACACCAGCGGCCGGGGTGCGATCAGCGCCGCAAGATCAGGCAGATCACCGATCTCTAGAACGCCCGGCAGCACAGTCCCCAGGTCCACCCTGAGGCCGGCGCCCTCGATCTTGCCCCAGTTCATCGCCATGGAGTTCCAGATTTTCAGGTATTCCGGCCTGGAGGCGGCTTTGGCGGTTACCATCGCCGAGAGGAAACTGCTCAAATAGTCGGAGGCCACCACCCGGCTGATCCGCTTGTCCGCTGCCGCGGCCAGCAGCACCGGAAGAGACTCATCCCCAATCCCGACCACGGTTAAGCTCTCGCTGGACAGGTCTTTCCGGCTTTCGACAAAATCCAGCGCGCGGATCAGGTCAAAAGCCCGCCTGCCGGCTATCGGCCTGCCCCAGAGTATGGAATGCCAGAGCAGATGATAGTTGTTATCCCGCGTGTTGCCGATCCGGCCCAGGGTCTCCCCCCGGCCCCGCAGGTCCACGGAGAGCACCGCGAACCCGTGCGCCAGCAGCGGCTCGACCAGATTCGAGGCGGCTACCGCGGCCTTGCCCCGCTCATCCACGATAAGCACCGTGCGCCGGGGCGGCTTTGCGCCGGCAACACTGTCCGGCAGCCAGAGCAGGCCCGGTATCGGCTGGCCGATTTCGCTTAAGAAATAGATTTTTTCCAGGACCGCTTTTCCCTGGGAGGAGCGCTCCCGCACCAAGGGCATCAGGTGATGGGGCTCGCGGTCCGGCGGCGCGGCAAGAGCGGTAACATAACTTTGCGCTATTTTCCTTATCTCCTTAGAGCCTCCGGCAGGCAGTTTCTCGAAGACTTTCTCCGCGGCCTCCCGGGCCAGTTGCACCATGGTTTTCGCGGATTTCAGCACCGAGCCGTCCGGGTCGCAGAGCAGGCGCGGATCATCCTCGGCCAGCGGCTCCACGCCGTTCTCGGGGTAGGGTTCGCCGCCGCCCCGGTCCATCAGGAAACGCAGCATCCAGCCGTACATCTGCTCGCGGAAAGGCTGGCTATAACCATGCGGATATCCTTCTATCGGTGTGAATTTCGCCTTTCCTGCGTCTCCATCCAGGGCATAGAGGGCCTCGGTCTGACGGCCGGCAAGCCTGGCCGAGCTGATCGGAAAGATGTCATCGGCTGTCCCCTGCAGCATCAGCAGGGCCCGCGGAGCGATCAATCCGGCGATCTCGAACCACTCCATCTCCCGGTAAAGTCCGGGCAGGGCCACGCAGGTGCAGTGCGCTCCACCATAGCGCATCCAGCTACTAAACTGGAATACAAAACCAGCCAGGGCCGTGCATTTGATCCGCTCATCCAGAGCCGCGGTGAACAGGCAATTCAGTCCGCCGCCCGAGTTGCCGGTGATCCCGATCCGCTCCGGGTCTACCTCGGGCAGCGAAAGAAGGTAATCGATACCCCGCATGCTGTCCCAGACCATCCAGCCGGCGACAGTCTCCCCCAGGGGCAGGAGGGCGAATCCGGCCTCGTGGTGCGAGTTGCCGGGCAGCGCCCGCTCACCGTGGCCGATTGCATCATAGACCAGCACGACAAACCCCAGCCGGGCCAGCTCGATACAGCGGGCCTGTATATCGCTGTCGGCCTTGCCCCGGTCCAGAGCGTGCCCGATCGGGCAGAGCACGGCGGGTTGCTTGCCGGGGGCGGATGCTTTCGGCCGGTAGAGGTTGGCGGTTACCGGGAAATCCGGGCGGCTGTAAAAGATGACATTGTCGAGAGTGTAATCGCCGAAATCGTGGCTGGAAACTATTCTGGCATAAAGCGGCGTGCGGGGTGGCAGCTTTTCCAGGCCGATCGCCTTGCGGAAAGATACCTCGACCACCTGCCTGCGCTCCTGCCAGGCCCGCTGGTCCCGCGGGAGCTGCCAGCGCAGGACATACTGGGAGGCATCCTCCAGGGCCTTGGCCAGGGCCGGAGAGTTCGTCGTGACATTGTAATCATCCAGGGCGTTGATATCCGGGATTACCTGCCAGAGGCTGTCCACCTGCGCCCGAAGCTCGGCCGCCAGAGCCAAAATGACTGCGCAGAACAGAATAAGCGCTGCTGACCACCTGTACCTCATCCTTACCTCCAGACCATTCCTGAACTATTTTTTTCCTGCGGCATCCGGCGGCAGGGCCTCGAAAGTCAGGGATTCATTATGGATTTTTCCCTCTGGCACCTCGACCTCATAGCTTGAATTCTGGGCTCCCGGCGGGAAAAGCCAGTTGACGATCTGACGCGCTCCGCCCTCCTGGTGATAGACGTGGTTGATCCGGAGAGTCGAGGGAGATTTCAGGCTGGCGCGCACCAGGCTCGAGACCGCGACTTTAGCCAGGCCGCCGCCGGATATTTCCAGTTTCAGCAGGCTTTCCGCTCCGCTTATACTCCGGCCGCGCATTATATGGTTGAACCAGGCCCCCTCGAGGGTGTGTTCCGGCTCGGGCGTGAAACTCTCGAGCTCGCTCCAGGTTCGGCCCTTGTTTTCCGACAGATAAAGCACAGCCTTAATATCTTTTGGGGCGCCCTGCTTTAGCTTGCGGGCCAGTAGGCTTACCCGGAGCTCATCGATGATTCCCTCGGTTCCGGGCGTAAATATCAGGACTCCCGGCCCCGGGCTTTCAGTCGGGTAAAGGGCGGTT
>Ga0156185_1229_pt3 | contig 10088 bp, 7 predicted proteins | sample RifCSPlowO2_12_FD_107838 | JGI IMG/M metagenome (GOLD analysis project Ga0156185, IMG submission 107838) | Candidatus Glassbacteria bacterium RIFCSPLOWO2_12_FULL_58_11 | reverse complement strand
ATACCTGAACCCTGGATTTCCCAACGAACAATTGTTCTTTCAGCTATATGCAAAAACCTAACCGGATATTACTGCCTCGATCCCCCTTTTTCAAAGGGGGAGGTGACGGCTACCACTCTTTGTCAAACGGGGGCCAGGGGGGATTTATGAGCGTGTCTATCCCCGAATATTCGCAAATTTACGCAAATTCCGGTAGGGGCGGACCCATGTGTCCGCCCGTGTTCGGAATTTTCCTGGTGGTAAGCGGGCGCACACGCGGGTGCGCCCCTACATAAGACTTGCAACGGCAATTATTTACGAATACTCCGGGACTGTAAGTCATATTTCAGGAGTACGCATGCACGGAATTTTCCGGAGCCTGACGGCCGGGCTTTTTATTACTCTGCTCGCCGCACCGGTCAGCCGGGCGGAATCCCCGCTCACTTTCGAGGAAGTCCTTCAGGGGATCGACCGCTATTACGCTGGTTTTTCTTCTTTCAAGGCCTCGTTCACGCAGCTTGTCGAAGTGCCGGCGCTGGAGAAAAGCGAGCGGTTCAACGGCACCCTGTATTTCCTCAAGCCGGAGTATTTGAGGCTCGAATACCGCAAGCCCAGAGGACAACTGCTCGTAGCGGATGGGACCTGGTACTGGTTCTACATGCCGCAGGAAGATGTGCCCCAGGCCATGCGCGCGCCGATGGGCGAGGGAGTTGAGGGGCCGCGCTACGTGCTCGGCGGGCAGATGAGCCGGCGGTTCAGCGGCACGATGGTGGGCCGTGAGCCACGGGGCGGCGCCGAGAGCTATGTCCTCGATCTGGAGCCTCTGGCGCCGACCAATTTCTACAAGACCCTGCGCGCCTGGGTCGATAGCCGGACTTTCGCGACCCGCGCGGTGCGCTACCTGGATGAGAGCGGCAATTTCAACACTTTCGACCTGTCGGACTTCGAGCAGAACGCCGAGTTTTCCTCAGGCAAATTCAATTTCACTCCGCCGCCCGGCACGCAGATACTGGATGAAAATTAAGGAGCCGGGAATTTTTTAGTCGCCCCTGAATCATATTGATTACTGATTGACAACCGAAATTAAGCACGCCCGCCAAAACACCCGCCGCCGGGAGAATGAATGATGACAGAGATACCTGTGGCCGGTTCCCCTTACCGGTTTTACCCGCTTACCCCGGAGAGATGGGCTGATTTCGAAAAACTGTTCGGCCCCCGAGGGGCCTGCGCCGGCTGCTGGTGCATGTTCTGGCGCCTGGCCATGAAGGAGTACCGGCAGGGGCAGGGCGAGCCGAATAAACGGGCGATGAAAACGCTGGTGGAGTCCGGAAAGAGGCCCGGAATCCTGGCCTATGACCGGGAGCGGGCGGTCGGCTGGTGCTCCCTGGCCCCGCGCACTGAATTCCCCAGGTTTGAAACCACGCGGACACTCAAGCCGGTGGATGACCGGCCGGTCTGGAGCATAGTCTGCCTGTTCGTCGCGAAGGAATACCGACGCCACGGCCTGAGCGGGGAGCTTCTCAAAGCCGCAGTGAGTTTCGCCGCCGGGGAGGGAGCGGAGATTGTCGAGGGTTATCCGCGAACCAAACCGGAGGGCGTAAACTTGTTCGATCTGTTTATCTATACAGGAATTTTCTCGGCTTTCGAGCGCGCCGGGTTTAGCGAGGTCCAGCGCCCCACGCCGATCCGGGTGATCGCGCGCTTCTATATTGAAAGATAAGCGACAGGAAAGAAAAGCGGGTTCCCTTTAAGCTGAAGGCGAGTTGAAATAATCACGCATACTATGGAATAATCAGGGGTTGTAGAGGCGACGCATGCGTCGCCCCAATGGTGCCTGGAAATAACCAGCCGCGCAGGAGATATTTTAACACACTATTAGAGTCAAGAGAATAGAAGGTTGACCGGGAAAAAGTTGGATTTTTCAATAGTTATCAGCCGTCTGGAGAGCCTGGCGAACCCGGCCAATGTAGCCGGCATGTCCCGTTACGGCATCCGGCCCGTCAGGGTCTATGGGGTGGCGATGCCCGAATTGCGGAAAATGGCCCGCGAAATCGGCAAGGACCACACCCTGGCCCTGCGGTTATGGAACTCCGGTTTCCACGAGGCGCGGATCCTGGCCGCCCTGGTCGATGATCCGGCGCAGGTGAGCGAGGAGCAGATGGAGCTTTGGGCCACGGAGTTCGATTCCTGGGCGGTTTGCGACACGGTCTGCGGCGCGTTGTTCGACCGGACGCCTTTCGCCTGGAAAAAAGCTCTCAAGTGGAGCGCCAGCCGGGAGGAATATGTCAAGCGGGCCGGCTTCGCGCTCATGGCCTGGCTGGCGGTGCACGACAAGAAGGCGGATGATAAGAAATTTTACCCGTTCTTGAAAGCGATCAGCAAAGCCTCGGCGGATGAGCGGAACCTGGTCAAGAAAGCGGTCAACTGGGCTCTGCGGCAGATCGGCAAGCGCAACGTCAGGCTGAACGCCCTGGCGATTGCCGCTGCCCGAGAGATGCACGACCAGGATTCGCGCCAGGCGCGCTGGATCGCCGGGGATGCCCTGCGCGAGCTGACCGGGAAAAAGGTGCTGCAGAAATTCAACTGAACCAGTGAGGCTGACACCATGCTCGAAAAAATTATCACCACCCTTCGCGGGGCCGCGGTTGTCATCCTGAATAACCTCTGGCTCATCCTCTGGTCGCTGCTCTACATGCTGGCCGGCCCGCTGTTCATGCTCGGGGGGACCGGGCTGCCGATCCTCTACTGGGTGGCGCGGGGAAGGTATTTCGAGCCGGACCTGCTCTGGAAAAGTCCCCTCTCGTTCCTGCTCGGCCACTGGCAGTTGATCCTCTACTCGATGGCCGGCTGCCTGGTGGGATTCAGCATTTTTCTGGTGCTCATGCTGTTTTACCAGGCCGCGCTTACCGGTGCGGTGAGCCGCTCCGCGGCAGGGGGCGCGGCCGCGGTAGTCAAGCTGCCCTCAGCGATATTCTGGGAGGAGGGCCGCAAACGCCTGAAAGCCAGCCTGGCGACCGCCACCCTGGCCTCGATCCTACCCCTCCTTCCGGCGATATTTCTGATAATTCTGGCCGCGCTCTTTGTCACCAGCCTTTCCTCGATGTTTGTAAGCGGGAATTTTGCGATCAACCCGCTGCTTATTTTCCTCGGCGTTTCCGGAGTTTTTTTTCTGTTGCTGACCGTAATCGCGGGCTGGATCGCCCTCTTCTGGTACCGCCTGGCGCTCTGCGCTGTGTGTGTCGAGGAGCTGGAGCCGGGAAAGGCCATGCGCAGGGCGCTGTCTTTCTTTTCCGAGAACTGGCCGCTGGTCCTGGGCCTGATCGCAGCCTCTATCGTGCTGAGCGTGGCGAGCTGGTCTTTTTCCGCGCCGCTGAGCCTGATCGGCAGATCATCTCACCTGGCGGGCCTGCCCGCGGCCCTGCTGCTAAAGCTCATGGCACTGCCGGTAAGCCTGCTGATCGGGATGCTGCTCGATCTCTGGATGCAGGCGGCGCTGGTGGTGCTGTTTATCGAGAACCGGTAGCGACCGGGTCTTTGCTTCTCCCAATCTATTCTGGCACATCCGCCTGTACGTCCTTGACCCGACACCTAGGCGCACCTCTGGATTATGCGTACGCCTTAAATTTCATGCGGGATCGATCTGATTAGTCCAATTTTGTACAGAATAGGCCAAATTTTAACATATTGCTAGAAGCGGCAGTAAAGAAACACAGATAGAAAAAGGGGAAAAATTATGAATAATTACATGACACGCCGCAAGTTTCTTAAGAGTACGGGTGCGGGATTGAGCGCCGTGGCGGTCTGCTCCAGCGGCCTGATGGCCTATGAAACCTCAGCAGCACGGACAAACATACTTTTTTGCATTGCCGATGACTGGGGCTGGCCGCATGCTCCTCTTTACGGCGACAAGGCCATGCAGATGCCGACATTTGACAGGGTGGCGGCCAATGGCATTCTGTTCAACAATGCCTTTGTAACGTGTCCCTCCTGCACGCCCTCGCGCAACTCTATCCTGACCGGCCAGTATCCCTGGCGTCTGGGCGCGGGAGCGGACCTGTGGAGCGAATTCCCGGAAGGCCCGCAGACCTATCCGAACCTGCTGGAGGACAACGGATATTTCACCGGACACTACCGCAAGGCTTTCGGTCCCGGCAAGGACCGCGAGCGGCCCACGGCCGGACAATCTTTCGAGAGTGTCGCCGATTTTTTCCGCAACCGTCCTCCTGACAAACCTTTCTGCTTCTGGTTCGGCTCATCCGATCCGCACCGGCCTTATGACTGGCAGTCCGGAGTAAAGAGCGGGATGAAACCGGAGGATGTGCAGGTGCCGCCGTGCCTACCGGATGCGAAAGAGGTCCGTACGGATATCTGCGACTACTACCTGGAGGTTGAGCGGTTCGACCGGGAGGCGGGCCAGGCGCTGAAAATTATCGAAGAAATGGGCGAGCTGGATAATACGCTTGTGGTAATTTCCGGCGACAACGGCTGGCCATTCCCGCGCGGTAAGAGCAACCTCTATGACTTGGGCGTGCATGTGCCATTGGCCGTGCAATGGGGCGGCAGGATAAAGAAGGGGCGCGTTGTCGAGGATTTTGTCAGCCTGGCCGATCTCGCGCCCACATTTCTTGAAGCGGCGGGCCTTCAGCCACTGAAAGACATGACCAGCCGCAGCCTGATGAATGTTTTCGGCTCGGATAAGTCGGGGACCGTGGACCAGTCGCGGGACCATGTTCTGACCGGCAAGGAGCGCCACACTCCAGCTCAGGCCGATAACATGCGGGGAACTCCCATGCGCGCTATCCGCAACCGGAATTACCTGTATATCCATAATTTCGCGCCGGAGCTCTGGCCCGCCGGCGACCCGGAGGCCAGCATGTGGGGCCCCTCCCTGGGCGATATCGACAACAGTCCGACCAAGAGCTACCTGGTGGAGCACCGGGAGGAGCCCGGGGTGAAGCGCTGCTACGAACTGTGCTGCGCCAAGCGGCCCGCCGAGGAGCTCTACAATCTGCGCAAAGACCCTGACCAACTGACCAATGTCGCCGCCGAACCGGACTATGCGGAAATAACTAAGAATTTGAAAGATCAGCTAATGAGTGAGCTGAGAGAAAGCGGCGATCCCCGGGTGCTGGGCCAGGGGGACAGTTTTGATAATTATCCCTACCTGGGCGAAATGAAAAAGTAATAGAAATGACCTGGGGCCGGCTCCCTGCCGGGGGAAATATTTGGTCGAAAAAGATTTCCAAGAGATTTGAGATGGTTGAAGCCGGAAGTGCAAGGCAAGGGCGACCACGATTTACACACCCCGCCCGCTTCGCGGGCACCCCTCTCAAGAGGGGACTGTTAATAAAAACCGGCGGATCAAAAAAGAAATTCAATCATAAGAACGGGAGTTTCCTCGGATGGCAGGTAAGGGCGTCCCGGTCGGGCTGATCACCCTGGGCTGCGCTAAGAACACGGTGGACAGCGAATACATGCTTGCCGAGCTGGAGAGCGCGGGCTTTACGCCGATAGAAGATCTCTCCCAGGCGCGGGCGATAGTAGTCAACACCTGCGCTTTTATCGAGCCGGCCAAGGAGGAGTCCATCGAGACGATCCTCGAGGCGGCGCGGTTCAAAACCAGGGGAAGCTGCCGGGTGCTGGTGGTGGTGGGCTGCCTGGCCAGCCGTTACCGCGCGAAGCTGGAATCCGAGCTGCCGGAAGTGGATGTCTTTCTGGGATTGGGCGAGGAGCAGCGCGGCCTAGGCGTGGCCCTGGCCGCCAGGCTCGGCCTGGCTCCCCCGGGCGAGCGTGGAGTCCAGGCCCCCCGACGCGCGGCGTTGACCGCGGCCGAGGGCTGGGCCTACCTGAAAATCTCCGAGGGCTGCGACAACCACTGCTCCTACTGCGCGATCCCGCTGATCCGAGGAAACTTACAGAGCCGGCCGGAAGCGGAGATCGTGGCCGAGGCTCGCTACCTGGAAAGCCTGGGCGTGAAAGAGCTTAACCTGATCGCCCAGGATGTGGCGGCCTACGGCGCGGACCGGGGCGGAGACCGGGGCCTGGTTGGGCTAATGGAAAAGCTTTTGAAGGAGACGCAAATCCCCTGGCTGCGCCTGCTCTATATCCATCCGGCGCACCTGGGCCGGGAGCTGCTGGAGCTGATGGCTGCCGAGCCGCGGATCCTGCCCTACCTGGACCTGCCGGTCCAGCACGCCTCCGACCGTATGCTCGAGAGGATGGGCCGGAAAGTGACCGCGAGTCAGATTCTGGACAGGATCGGGCTGGCGCGGGCGCTGCTGAAGCGGCCGGTGCTGCGCACGACCGTGCTGGTGGGTTTTCCGGGCGAGGGAAAGAAGGATTTTGCGGAGCTGCTACGTTTTATCGAAGAGGTACGGTTCGACCGGTTGGGCGGCTTTCTCTATTCGCGTGAGGAGAACACGCCATCTGCCGGGATGCGCGACAGAGTGCCGCGGCCGGAAAAAGAGCGCCGTCTGGCGGAGGTGCTGGACATTCAGCGCGGGATTAGCGCCGAGCTTAACGCAGCGCGGGTGGGTTCGACAATGCCGGTGCTGATCGAGAGAAGGGTTGAGGCGGCGGAGAGGCCGGAGCCGCATCTGGCTTGGCTGGGCCGCAGCCCGGCCCATGCGCCGGAGGTGGACGGTTCGGTGTTCGTGGCGGAAAAGCCGGGGGAAAAGCTCGCTCCGGGCAGGATGGCGCGGGTCCGGATAACCGTCAGCGGGGACTACGACCTGTACGGCGAAGCGGAAACCGTTTGAGGTTTATTGGAAATCCCCCTCTTTCCTCCTTTTTCAAAGGGGGAGGCGTTCAGGTAAAAAGCTGCAAACCTTGTGTGGCGGCCCCAGCTGTCCACCCGATGGCCTGGGGCAGGCACAGGGGCCTGCCCCAGAAGATATTGATTCTAACCGGATTATTCACAGGATGCCGCAAACTCGGTTGGGGCGGACCCATGTGATCGCCCGCGCATGCGACGGGCACGGTGCAGCACGCTGACGATGCCGAAAGATAGCGATTCCCGTAGGGGAGGGTTTTAAACCCTCCCCTACAAATACACTGCTGGGATAATGCAGATTAATCTCCGGGGAATTATTTAGATTATTATGGTCCGCTTATCTCCTCCAGGCGCGGCAAGGCTCGCCTAATGTTGTTTTTTTCCGCAAAATAGGTTAAAATGGCGTAAGGCTTGAATTTCACCCTGCGCGGCTCTCCCGGGCAGGCGGTTCCGGTTTCCAATTCGCGCCCATGCGGACACACTATGCCTGAAAAAAAGCCCGGAGTTTTTCTATCCGCACGCTTTTTATCCCTCCTGACTTCATTCTTTCTGGCTTTCGCGATTTTCAGCCCTGAGATCCGCGGCCAGGACCAGCCCACCGTAATCTCCAATGTCAAGGCCGAGCCGAACCCATTCTCGCCCAATAAAGACGGGTTAAACGAGACCACCAAGTTCAGTTACACCCTGAGCGAGAACTCGAAAGTCACTATCGAGATTGTCTTTTTCCGGGACCCGAAAGTTTACACCGTAGTCATAAAAGATACATTGGTACTGTTCAGCGGTGACACGCTGTTCCGCGTTTCCGACCCTCCCAGCGCTTCCAAGCAGCGATTCTCGGACAGTCTGGCTCTGGGCGATCAATACAAAGTATTCGGTTCGGATACGATTTTTTCCTCCACCAGCGCAAAGGCCGGGCTGAACGAATTTGTCTGGAACGGAAAAATCCATATCTGGAGGAGAAACGGAACGCGAGATTCCCTCCTGCTGAAGGATTCGACATATACCTACCTGGTGCGGGCGGAAGACCTGGACACGGATGACCAATTCAAATCGAAACCGGTGACCGGCGAGATAAATATCGACAGCCAGCCGCCGGTGATCAGCTCGGTTTCGGTCAGCCCCAACCCGTTCAGCCCGAACAGCGACAATATCAATGATTACGCGCGGATCAAGTTTACCCTGACCGGCCTGCCGCAGAACGCCTCGGTGGGCACTATCACTTTCACCAGAGTAAGTGATGGAGCTACTCCACCAACTTACTCACTCACTCCAAGTGGAATGACTAACAAAAAAGTACCTTTCGGCCCCATCCAGCTTCAGTTCATCAAGCGCAGCCTGAACAGGCAGACAATCAGCTTCCGTGCGAGCGGCTGGCGTATCCTGGACTCGGGCGATACCGTGGCTGTCACCACCGGAACGATCTCCATCGACCCCAACGATGCTGTGGGTAAGGTGTACTCCGATCCTAACGGCGCCAAATTCGACTCAATTAAAGCGGTGGAAAATGTGGCAAGTGCTGACGCGGAAGACGAGAACACCAGCAACTCGGTGGAGGTGCGCACTTTCGCCGGGACGGTGCGGGTGGATGTCAACAATAGCCTGAACGAGACCGCAGCCTCGGACCTGCCGCTGGACCCGCCGTTTATCGGCAATGGCATCTACGAGGCGAGCCTCGGCCCGATTTTAGATGACGATACCTATACCTATACGATAACCGCGGTGGATGAGAGCGGCAACCTGGCCCGCTTTACCGGCACGGTGACCGCGGTCAGCACGCCGATCAGTATCACCAGCCTGCAGGTGGGGCCGGATTCGATCAGCCCGGCGGACGCCAACAACCGCTTCGATTTCGCCACGATCAGCTATGCGCTTAACCGGGCGGGGAATGTGACGCTGCAGATCTTCCGCGACAGCACGGCTTTTGTCTCCAACAACCTGGTGCGCACCCTGCTGAGCAATTCCTCCCAGGAATCGGGTAGCCACACCCAGACCTGGGATGGCAAGAACGATGCGGGAAGCTATGTCAGCCTGAACAGCCAGAAAGCTTACAGGATAATTATCTCGGTATTCGATCCGCTGACTTTCGAAACCTCGGAAAGCCGGGATCTGGTGGTGGTGGACAACCAGAAACCGGCGTTCATGATTCTCGATGCATTGCCCGCGCGAACCCGGGAAGCCAACTTGACAGTCTCCGGCCGCACTGACCCTGGAGATTCAGTGGCGATAATCCTTAACGGCGGCGGGGCGGCTTCCCTGAATGCCGACACCATCGGCCTGTTCAGCGCGGTTATCGCGCTGGGCAATGACGGCCTGAAGAAGATCAACGCGGTCAGTTTCGACGGGGTGCGGAACGGCCCGACGCGCAGCGATACGCTGAGCGTGATCCTGGATACCAAGCCCCCGGTGGTGACCGATACGCTGATCCGGGTAGCGGGAGTCAAGCAACGCCTCCTGGGCTCGGTCCTGCTGGGTTTCGGCCCCTCGGATACAGTAGAGCTGCGGCTCAGCGACGGTACGGGTGGGCGGGTCAGCGGCGTGAACCTCAACCAGACCAGCATAAGGATCACCGACCCAACCGGCCTGGATATCGAAGGCAAAACCCTGTACGCGAAGCGGGACACGGTGCGCTTTGTCCCCTCCGACAGTATCACCCAGACTGGCACGTGCACCCTGAAAGCGATTTTTTCCGACAGCCTGGAGAATACCGACTCGCTCTTTCCTCCGGTTCGCTTCCAGATCGGCGAGCCGGCCCAGGGCCCCACGCTGGTCAGCGCCACCGCGGCCGCGGCTACCGCGCGCGGAGGCTTCCTGAACAGCCGCCTGGACCAGCAGGCGAACATCCCCTGGGTTTTCGATGTGACAGTTTCCGATAACAGCGGCACCGGGATCGACGCCGCCACGAGCAGCCTCGAGCTGTATTACCAGGCTGCGGGAAAGAAAATCGGCGGAAGCTCCACGGTCCAGGGAAGCACGCTCAGTTTCACGGTGAGCGACAATATCGCCACGGACGGCTCGATGGACGGGATTTTCCGGCTGTATATCACGGTAAACGACAACGATCCGACCAGCGGCGCTCTGGTGGATTCCGCCAGCTTTTTCAACGATACCCAGCGGCCGGACACCCTGAGCTTCAAGGCGGATTCCGCGCGGGTGACGGTAGTTCTAAAAGATGTTCAGCCCGGCTCGGGTGTCTCGCTGCTTACCTCGACTATCACGGTTCCCGGAGTCGCTCCGCAGACAGTGACTTACACCAATAACGGCGACAGCACCCTGTTCGCCTCGTTCGACCCGCCGCTCAGGACCTCCGGAGTCTACACGGTGAACCTGTTTATCGCGG
>Ga0156185_1250_pt1 | contig 10106 bp, 10 predicted proteins | sample RifCSPlowO2_12_FD_107838 | JGI IMG/M metagenome (GOLD analysis project Ga0156185, IMG submission 107838) | Candidatus Glassbacteria bacterium RIFCSPLOWO2_12_FULL_58_11 | reverse complement strand
TGAGATACATCGATCCGGCGCGGACATATACATCCAGCGAGCCTACGCCGTGTACCGCCGGTCCGAAGTCCGTGCCCTCGAGGATGCCCAGGCTCAAGATACCACTTACCGCGCCGGCGGTGTAGTCGGCGCCGATCAGCGAGGGACGGACAAGCCCGGCGGAGAGACACACTGAAAAATGGCCCAGCCCGCCGAGCGTATTGGCGCTCGAGCCGGTCAGGCTGCCTCCGCCGGACAGCGCCCCGAACCAGGACCCCACCGATTCCGGCAGGGTCTGCGGAAAAGCCTCGCGGCTCAAAAATAAACTCAGCGGCAGAACAAGTATAATCAAGATTCTTTTCATAAGTTCGCTCCTTAGCGCTGAAAAATCAGCGATAAATTACCCGGCCCGCTCCTCGTACCATCCGGCCGATTACAATTGCTCCCTCCCCCAGGGAGCCGAGCAAGGCCAGAGCTTCCTCTTTTTTATTCTCCGGAATGATTACCACCATCCCGATACCCATGTTGAATACCCGGCAGGCCTCTGACTCGTCGAGCTCGCCGGCCTCGACAAGATACCTGAATATCGGCGGCACGCTCCAGCTCGCGCGGTCTATCTCCGCATCCAGACTGTCCGGGAAGACCCGCGGCAGGTTGTCGGTAAGGCCGCCGCCGGTGATATGCGCCGCGGCATCGGCCAGCTTGCGCCTGAACAGGGCTTCCAGAGGTTTCTTGTAGCTTTTGTGCACCGCCAGCAGGGCCTCGCCGAAAGTTTCTCCTTTCGCGCCGCCGGGTAGGATATCATTCACTTTATGTTTTTTGTCGCCGAAAATCACCTTGCGCGCCAGGGAGTAGCCATTAGTGTGCAGCCCCGTGGAGGGCAGCCCGATCAGCAAATGGCCCTCTTTCACCCTCTCGCCGGTCAACAGCTCATCCCGCTCGGCCACTCCGACAATGAACCCGGCCAGATCGTAGTCCTCAGCGCCGTAGAGGTCGGGCATCTCCGCGGTCTCGCCGCCCAGCAGTGCGATCCCGTTGTTCAGGCAGCCGGCGATAAAGCCCTCCATCACCTCGGCGATATGCTCAGGCACCAGCTTGCCGACCGCGATATAATCCATGAAAAACAGCGGCTCCGCCCCCTGGACCATGATATCATTGACACAGTGGTTGACCAGGCATTCACCGACCGTGTTGTGACGGCGGGCCAGACGGGCCACCAGCAGCTTGGTGCCGACACCATCGGTGCTGCTGACCAGCACCGGCTCCTTGAATTTGCGGCCGGAGAGGGAATACATCCCGCCGAAATTACCCACCTGGCTCAGTACACCCGGGGTAAAGGTGCGGGCGACCTTGTCCTTGAAAGCTCCCACCGCCCGGCCGGCGGCGTCGATATCCACGCCGGCTTCTTTGTAAGCGTCTTTTCTGCGCTTTTCGCTCATACTATTCCGGACTTAAATTTGTTTGAATTTTACTGAAAAGATAATTTTTAAACTTCTTTTGGTGGCAAAAGAAGCAAAACCAGTTCTTTCATAACTGAAAGAACCAAAGGTTATTGGCGGCTTTTGAGTCTTTTACTCCGCTTCGCCAAGGTCGCCTGCGCGCGAAGTCTCGCGCAAAGGCCTGCCGACCTTTCTACATTTAACATAACTAACATGGAAATTACTTGGCTCCTACACGCTCCAACAGGAGGAATCTCAATTCCGCTAAAAAATTACTACCCTAAGAAAGAGTATGTACATCACGCTAATTAACGTGTCAGGCGAAACGGACCAGCTCGCGGAAAGCCTCGACCCGCTCTTGCAGTTCTTTTAATGTTAGAGTGCGGATACGGCGGATGCTGAAATCCTCGCAGCAGAAAGAGGCCATCGCCGAGCCGTACACCGCCGCGCTGCGCATGGATTCCGGGTCGCGGAAGCCGGCGCGCTGAAGGTAGCCGACAAAGCCCGCGGCAAATGTGTCGCCGGCCCCGGTCGGGTCCACCACCCGGCGCAGCGGATAACCCGGAATGGCGAAAAAATCCTCGCCAAGGGCCAGGATCGCCCCGTGCTCGCCCTTTTTAAGCACCACTGTGGAGGGTCCGAGCCGGTGGACAGATTCAAGCGCCTCGAGCAGGTTTAGCTTACCGGTAAGCTGACGGGCTTCGTCATCGTTGAGGATCAGCACATCGCTGCGCCGGATCACCTCCTGCAGGGTGTCTGGGTCCTGCTTGATCCAGAAATTCATCGTATCGGAGACCACGAAATCGGCATTTGGCATGCTGTCGAGCACATTAAGCTGTGCCGGTGGATCCACGTTTGCCAGGCAGACCGTGCGGCAGCCGCGGTAGCTTTCCGGCACAACGGGGGCGAACTTCTCATTGACCCCCAGCTCGGTGAACAGCGTGTCCCGGAGATTGATATTTTCGCGGTATTGGCCGCCCCAGCGGAAGGTTTTGCCTTTAAGGCGGGCCACACCTTCCAGGTCGATGTTCTCGCGCTCGAGCTCCGGCCACTGGTCGAAATCCTCGCCGACCACCGAGACGAAATTGACCGGAGCCAGGATCGAAGCGGCCACGGCAAAATAAGTCCCGCTGCCGCCCAGCACGTTTTCCGCCTTACCGAACGGAGTGATTACCGTATCGATACCGATCGTGCCCACCAGGACAATCGGTTCCGGGGCCTTATTAGCCATCGCGTTTCTCCTCTTACATTTTTTCCGGTGCGGTGATCCCCAATAGCCGCAGGCCGTTCGCCATCACCCGCCGTACGCAGTCCGCCAGATACAGACGGTCCAGCGAAAGCTCTTTCTCACCGGCCACTACGATCCGGTGATGCTGGTACCAGCTATGGAATTTTTTCGCCAGCTCTTCCAGATAATAGGGGATATGGTGCGGCTCGAGAGCCTCCCCGGCGGTCCTGACCAGGGACGGAAATTCCACCAGATGCGCGATCAGCTCGGTCTCCTCGGGCTGCGTGAGCGCCCCTGGCGTATACTCTTTCCAGCGCCCGCGCTCGCCGTCCCAGAACCCGGCCTCCACCGCGGTGGGAGTCAGGCTGCAGATCCGGGCATGGACATACTGGCAATAGTAAACCGGGTTTTCATTGGACTGCTTGCGGGCCAGGTCCAGGTCGAAAACCAGGTGGCTGTCGGCTTTGCGCATGACAAAGAAATAGCGGGCCACATCTACTCCTACCTCGCGACAGAGATCGGCCAGGGTGACAAAACGGCCCGCGCGTGTGGACATGCGCACCTGTTCGCCGTTCTCGATAAAGCTGACCATCTGATGGATGACATAGCGCAGCCAGCCCTCGGGGTAGCCCAGGGCCCGCATCCCGGCCTGCATGCGTGGCGCATAGCCGTGATGGTCGGCGCCGTGGATGTTGATCGCCACATCGAAAGAGCGCTCGAACTTGACCAGGTGGTACGCCAGGTCGGGCAGGAAATAGGTCGGCTCCCCGGAGCTTTTTACGATCACCCGGTCCTCGCTGTCCCCGAAGCGGCTGGCCGCAAGCCAGACCGCGCCGTCTTTCCTGTAGCTGATCCCCCTCTTTTCGAGCAGGGCCAGCAGCTCTTCGACCTTGCCCTCGGAGTAGAGGCGGCTTTCCATGGACCAGACATCGAAATTGATTTTAAACAGCTTGAGGTCGGCGTCGATCATCCGGCGGATTTTCTCGGCGGCGTACTCGCGGAAGATTTTCATGGTTTCCGGGCCAGGCTCCTCAGCGGCGGAGCCCGGGCGGAAACGCTCGCCATGCTCCGCGGCGAAAGCCTGTGCGATCTCGATCAGGTATTCCCCCTGGTAGCCGTTTTCCGGGAAGGAGAAAGCGGGGTCGAAGAGCCTGGCGTAGCGGGCTCTAAGGGAGCGGCCGAGCATGTTCATCTGGTTGCCGGCGTCGTTGTAATAGTACTCGCGGCAGACCTTTGCGCCCAGGGCCTCGAGCAGTGAACTGATACAGTCGCCGAGAACGGCCTGACGGCCGTGGCCGACTGTCAGCGGACCGGTCGGGTTGGAGCTGACAAACTCGACCACGATTTTCTTTCCGGCAAGGCAGTCGCTCAGGCCGTAGCGCTCGCCCTCCTTTTGAACCCGGGCCAGAAGCTCGATATTCCAGCGCGGGGAGATGCGGAAATTGATAAAGCCGTTCGGCGCCACCTCGACCCGCTCGACCGGCGCGGATTCTAATTTCAGCGCCCCGGCGATCTCCCCGGCGATCAGGGCGGGCTTCTTTTTCAGCGTCCGCGCCAGGAGGAAAGCCACGTTGGTCGCCAGGTCTCCATGCGCGGGGTCCCGAGGTTTTTCGATCACATATTCCGGCGCATCCTCGATGTGCAGCTCGGCCAGCGCCCGGTCCACCGCCTGTCGGATAATTTTTTCCATTTTTTCTGATTCCGGCTCTTGCGATCTGAATTATTTATTGACGTATAAAAGCGTTCGGAATATTTCCTGGGGCTGCTTATTTCCAAACAGCGTAGGGGCGGGTTTCAAACCCGCCCCTACAAATGCTTAAATTTTATAATGTTACGTTTCGTGTCATTTTTCTCAATCAGTTATTATCGATGATAATGCGACACGCCTCTAGAACTCGTATGCCTGCGGCCGGCCGCACTATTGCCGTGGGTTTTGAATATACTTAAAGGAGAGGATTTTGGCAAAGGTTAACTCCCGCCGGCCAGGCCGCCGCGTAAATCTTGACATAACTTAAGACCGGCATTTATATTACAAATCTCGTAAAATCGAATATTTATACTCAAGCGGAGAATAGATCGATGAAAAGGACGTTTCAGCCCAGCAACCGGAAGAAGATCAACAAGCACGGCTTCCGCGCCAGGATGGCCACCAAGGGCGGCCGGAAAGTGCTCAACAGCCGTCGCGCCCACGGCCGCAAGCGCCTGGCGCTCTGATTTCTGCGGCCGGTTCCGCTGCTTTGCCGGAGCGGTCCACATTCCCCGGCCGGGGAGGATTTTTTTCGGGTGGCAGGCTGGCGCCCGGCGCCTGGAGTAATGGGAAAAGTGGGCTTCGCGCGGAAATATTCCATCCGAAGCAGCAAGGATATCAAAAAGGTTATCGACAACGGGCGCCTGTATGCGGATGGACCGTTGAAGATGCACCTGCTGCGCGCCGGGGAGCCCGGTCCGGTCATGACCGGTTTTGCCGTGCCCAAATATGGCCGGACGATAGTTGTCAGGAACCTTTTGAAAAGAAGATTACAGGAACTGACCCGTCTCTATCCGATTGCCTGCCCCGGATATCTGACAGTTGTCCGGATTTCAAAAGACGGGTACGAGGATTCATTCCCGGAGCTGCGCAGGCGGTTTACCGCGCTGGTGGAAAGGATAAACGCCGATCTGGCCGATCCGAACCGCCACCGAAAATATCCCTGATCCGATATCCCGACCGGAAGAAAAAAATTCATGATCGCCAAGTTATGCCGCTCAGCCATGCAACACTTTCTTCTGGCTCTGATCCGGCTGTACCAGTTTATCGTAAGCCCGCTGTTTCTGCAGTCCTGCCGGTTTTACCCTTCGTGCTCTGAATACGCCCGCCAGAGTCTGATTAAAAACGGTCCATTGCGGGGTAGCTGGCGCGCGCTGGTCCGTCTGTCCAAGTGCCACCCCTTTCATCCGGGCGGAGTCGATCTGCCCTGAAAATGCCGATAGAGACGAGCGGCAAATGAACCGCGGGAGATTAAAGAGGAGTTAATGGAAAAGAACGTCGCCCTGGCCATGTTCCTCATATTCGCGATCTGGATGACTTACATCCTGATTTTCGCGCCGAAGCCGAAACCCATACCCCTGGCGGAATCCGGCCGGGATACCGTGGAGACGAGCCGCGCGCAGCAGCGGCAGGAAGCCGCTCCGGGTGAGCCGGCCCCGGCCGCCCAGGCCGGCGAGGAACCACTGGTCAAGCCTGACACTCTCGATTTTCCAGTGGATACGGTTGTCGTTTCCTCCGAGCTGTATGAATATTCCTTCATCACCCGCGGGGGGATTCTGTCCCGCGCCAGTCTGAAAAAATTCCCCGCTTTCGAGACTGGAAAAAACAGGGGCAACCGCTCCGAGGGGCCGGTCCAGTTGATTCCACCCGAAGGGAGCTTATTTCTTTACAGCCGGCTGTATTTGAAAAGCCTCGAGCGGCCGATCGAGCTGGGCAGTCGTCACTTCGAAACTCGTACCACCCGGCTGAACCTGAGCAAGTCGAAGCCCGAAGGCTCGGTGGAGTTTATCAGCACGCTCAGCGGCGGCAATGAAATCAGGATTGTCTATACCTTCCATAATGATTCCTACCTGGTGGGGGCCAGGCTTTACCTGCCGGATGTACTTTACGGATCGGCGGAGAATACCCTGGAAGTCGCCCTCGGGCCGACGCTGGTCTCCAATGAAAAGGACCCGAAAGACGATCATAGCGACTATGGAGTGGTGTATTACGACAACGGCGAAGTGGTCAGGAAAAGTCTCAAAGACCTGGGAAAGAGTGATTGGGCTCCGAGCGGGACCCAAAGTATCCTTTGGGGTGGGTTGAAAAGCAAATATTTTCTGGCCTCCTTTTTCGTTCCCGACAAGCCCATGTCCGCCATGCACGGCTCCGGCAACCCGGAAAGCCTGGACCTGGCTTACCGGGGGATGTTTCCCATCCCGACCCGACCCGAGCCGATCGATTTTTCTTTTTATCTCGGGCCGCAGTCTTACGAACAGCTGACCCGGCTTAATTTCGGGCTGACCAAGCTGTTCCAGTACGGCTGGGCGATCATTCAGCCTTTCTGCAAGATTTTACTGAAGGTTCTGCTCTGGATGCACCAGTGGGTCAGCAATTACGCGCTGATACTGGTACTTTTCGCGCTGCTGTACAAAGTTGTGTCATGGCCGCTAACGATCAAGAGCACCAAGAGCCAGATCAAAATGCAGCAGATTCAGCCGCTGATGAACGAGCTGAAAGTAAAATACAAGGATGATCCAAAGAAAATGCAGGAGGAAACTCTGCGGATGTACAAGGAATACAAGGTCAATCCGCTGGGAGGCTGCCTGCCGATACTGGTTCAGATGCCGGTGCTGATCGCCCTGTTCTATGTTTTTCGGCTGACCATCGAATTCCGCGGCGCCGAGGCTTTCGGCTGGATACACGACCTCAGCCAGCCCGATCCCTATTATATCCTGCCGGTGGCCATGGGCCTGACTCAGTTCGTCATGCAAAAACTCACTCCTACCCCGACCGATCCGAAGATGGTGCCGATGCTGTATATAATGCCGGTATTCATGGTATTTATCTTTTTAAATTTTTCCTCGGGACTCGTCTTTTACTACACCTTCGTCAATATCTTCCAGCTCGCCCAGCAGCTTTATATAAACCGGCGCTATCACGCTCCGGCGCTTGCCGTGGCCGGAGCCGGCCAGGCCCGGATTCCGCAGGCCGGCGCGGCCGCCGAGGCAAAAAAGACTAAAAAGGGACGTAAGAAGTAACTCTTCCCGTCCCGTAAGTTGTCAAAAAAATAACCAGGCCCCTGTCCGGATTAAAGACAGGGGCCTGGTTATTTACAGGATTTGTTATCCGCTCCGTCACACCTTCTTATCGAAAATCAGGCCGATAAAATTCCGGGTCTTGCTCACTCGCGACAGGAAATCCTCACTGGGTACCTGACGGATCAGACTGTCGGTAGTCTTGTCTTTCAGTTGAACTACCTGCCGGCTTGTTTTCGGGTCGATAAAATAGCGGGCCTCGACTTCGAACAGGCCCAGAATCTGGTTAAGGGTCTCCACAAGTTGTCTGGACTGGCCACCGGGCATCGCGGGAATCAGTATCTGGCCCGACTGAGCCGCTTTCCGGACCGGAGCTTTTTCTCCGGCCGATGCCTGATCGGCCGCCTCCAGTGGATTGCTTTCGCTGACATTTGTAGTGGAGACTGTCGATCTCCTGGGCTGGGTAATGACCGCGCCCTGCTGGGCTACCCCCTCAAGGTCGCCGACTTGATCTGCCATGGCTGCCTCCTGAGCCTCCGGTGGTCCGGAATTCGGAAGTTTCGTCCGCCCCTCCGGCTGGAATTATGGTGCTCAATGTCCCGCAGATCCGGCTGCGGGCCAAAAGTTATTTAAGCAATATCAGCACATTATTTGACAGATCGTTGGCCTGGCGCAGGAAACTGGTCGCCGAGGTATTGAGTATCTGGGCCGTGACAAATTCGATAATTTCCTGCGAATAGTCCAGGTCTCGAATCTGGGATTCACTGGCCTGCAGATTCTGGCTGGCTACCCCGAGATTGGAGGTCGTGCTTTCGAGGCGATTGGCCACCGCGCCGAGCGTGCTTCTCTGGGCTGAAACCGTGTTGAGCGCGTTGTCCACCACCCGGATGGCCCGGTTGGCCAGATTCTGGTCGGTCAAGTTGATTTTATCCACCTGGAGCGCCTTGGAGCTCATCGTGTTGATCTGAGTGGACAAGGTCTGGCTGGCCCCCGAGCCGATATGGAAGGTCAGCGGGCGCGGGGCAATCTGGAGCACGAAAGCGCTGCTGCCGGAGACTGAGAGCGGCTTGACTACACTGAAGCCGGCGATGACGGTCGAACCGCCGATCGAGATATCCAGGTTGGTGCGGAATGCCAGGTCAACGCCGTTGATCAAGCCGGTGGCCCGGTTTCCGCTGACCTTGAGGCTCTTCTGCGTAGTCGGCCCGCCGTTGGCGCCGATATCGGTCACGGTGAGCGAGAAGATCGGGCTTTTGGCCTCCTGGATTTCGGAGAAACCGAAGGCGGACAGCGCTGAGGCATCGCCGCCGAATGTGATCTGGCGGCCCGGCTCAGGAGTGACAATGAAAAGTTCAGTGGCGTTTTCGGTCCCCACGTTAGTGGCCACACCGACAAGCGTATCACCGGCCGCGGTGACGCCTCCCAGACCGAGGTCCTTGGAGGTTGTCGTATCGTTGATCGCCAGTGAAATCCTCTGCGAAACCTCCTGGAGCGTGTCGGTACGGAAAATGGTCACATCCACCACGGTGGTAGAGATATCGGAGCCGAGCTTGACCGTCACGCTGTCCACGCCGGAGCCGAATACGCCGAAATCCTGGAACCGGCTGATCGACTGAAGCTGGGTCGCGGCCGAGGCGTCAGACACATTGCCTTCCGAGTCGATAGTGACAAAGACCTCCGAAGCCTGCACCTGCAGCTTGCCCAGGTCCTGGGCGCTGACCGTGATCGAGAACGAGCCTCCGCTGCCGACGTTGCCTACCACAATCCCGTTGACCGCGTCCGGGTTACTGGTGCTCACCAGCGCCCCGACATTCCCGTTGAGCAGCTTGATCGAGTTGAACTCGGTGGTTTCGGCAATCCGGTCGATTTCATCGACCAGCTGGCTCACTTCATTCTGGATCGCCAGGCGGTCGATGCTGGTCAGGGTGCCATTGGCCGCCTGCACAGCCAGCTCGCGGATTCTCTGGAGTATACTTGTGTCCTCCGACAGAGCGCCTTCCGCGGTCTGGATCAGCGAGACGCCGTCCTGGGCGTTGGAAATCGCCCGGTCCAGGCCTACCACCTGCGAGCGGAGGTTTTCCGCGATGGTCAGACCGGCCGCATCATCCTCGGCCCGGTTAATCCGCAGCCCGCTGGAGAGTCTTTCCAGGGCTTTGGTCATCCGCGTGCCGGCGATCCCCATCTGACGGCGGGCCAAGAGTGCCGTAATATTTGTATTGATCGATAAACCAGGCATCCATTCCTCCTTGCTTATTGCGATTTATGGTTTCCCTACCGCTAAAGCGATCTTAGCCTCTAAAGATTTTTGTGTTCCGGACCTTTCCCTGGCCGTCTTTCCACACCCGGGGCCGCGGGAAGCGGACCAGCCGCTTACTCAGACTCAGGGACAAAGCGGTCCGATTCCCCGGCCGCGGCGCAGCTTTCCTCTCCCTCGCGCGGATGTCATACGGCGGCGACCATATAACGCTCGGCGGGATGGGGCTCAGGAAAGCTGCGCCTGTGACCGGGTCCTGATATTTCCTCCCCCGGCCAAACAATACGGCGGCGGCCGGATAACGTCTGGCAGGCAGGGGAGGAGATTTTTTTCTCAACACAAAGGCAGCGGCAAACTGCCCGATTTATTTTTAATGTCCCATTCGGGGAATGGGAGAAAATCCCTCGCCTTAAGGCGAAGACTTTAGTATGCCCCGAAGGGG
>Ga0156185_1213_pt2 | contig 10137 bp, 9 predicted proteins | sample RifCSPlowO2_12_FD_107838 | JGI IMG/M metagenome (GOLD analysis project Ga0156185, IMG submission 107838) | Candidatus Glassbacteria bacterium RIFCSPLOWO2_12_FULL_58_11 | reverse complement strand
CCGCCGCAGAGTGCTCCGCGCGGTTTTCGAAAACCTTACCGACAGCCAGTGCGAGCTGCTCGACCGCTGGTGGAGCGAGGCGGCGGGCGAGGGAAAGAACTGGTGGTGGCTCAGTTATCCCCAGATCACGCCGGATGACCCACTCTACCTCAACTGCGAGGGTTCGGCCCGGCGTTTCGCCTTTGTCAACTCGGTCCGGCATGGCGTTATCGAGGCCCGGGAGGTGATCTGATGGCTCTCAATCCCACTCCGCGCTGGCTCGAAGCGGCCTCGGCCGGGACCGCCGACCCGCTGCTGCTTTTCGAATTCAGGCCCACCGTGCTCTACGCCGAGAAAAACTGCCGGGCCGACTGGTCCGAGACCGGCGAGATGGGCGGCCTGGATACCGGACACAGCTCCGATGAACTGCGACTCTGCCGCAATCGCGAGGTGGCGCATCCCGAGAAGCAGACCCGGCAGGTCCGGGATTTTTATCCTGCGCTCAAGGTCCAGTATTTTTCCACGGGCCGGGTGCTGACCGATAGCCCTAAGGCAAGCCTGGTGCAGACTTTCAAGGTCGGCCCTTCGTTCCGCCTGAAAAAACTCTACCTGGGCCTCAGGAATGAGGCAAAGCTGAACGAGGAGCTTTACCAGGGTCGCCTCCGGGTACGGATATTCCGCGATCTGCGTGAAAATGACGCCTCTACCGGATCTGCCAGCAGTGTGGCGAACCACATCGACAACCTGCTGGGCCAGGCCCGGGAAATCGTCTCACGGATCATCGATTTCTCCATCCAGCAGAACACCGGCCGCGTGGTTGACTCCGACGGCAACTGGCTGGTGCTGGATTTCAGCCAGGAGAATGTCTGGGTCCCCGGCGGCGATCAGCCGTGCGCGATCACCATCGAGCCGGAGGACTCATTCCACCTGGCTACGGTTAAACTGAGCGGCAGCGGCTCGGCGGACTGCTACAGCCGGGGCAGCCTCTACCTGGTCGATCCGGAGACCGGCCTCTACCGGTTGGCGGACGGCGACCTCTCCTTCAAGTTCATTGTCGACGGTTACACTTCATCCGGCTCTGCCTCCTGGGTTTTCGACCTCGGCGAGACGCCAGCCGGGGACCTCGAAGGCGAGCTGCAATTGCGTTACTGCGAGCCTGAGGGCACGCGGGCCACTTTCCAGATGGCCGAGGCCGGGTCGCTCCCCGGGCTCAATCAGCAGCGCCAGCTCGCGCTGGTCTCCGATGGGGCCCGGGTCCGGCAAAGATTCGTCAAGGTGCGCGTGACCCTCGAGGCCGACTCCGGCGGGCTGGACACACCCCGGGTCTACTCGATCCGGGTCGCCTTCCGCCGCTCCCTCAAGCTGCTGCTCGCCTCTCGCCCGCTTTTCGGCTACCCGAACTTCGTAGCCGAGGCGCCGGATTATTCGGCCGAGGGTGAGCCGCTCTCCGGCGAGTCCAGCGCGACAGACACCAGCCGGATCGTGCTCCTTGACCCGGGCGGCATGGCTGGCGAGCTGTTCTCGCGCTATAGCCTGAAGAACGACGAGGTGCGGATCTGGCTCGGTTTCGACACCCCGGGTTTCCTGGACACCTCCGACGGCTCGCATAATTCGGGTCGCGGCGACTGGCTGCCCTTCAAGACAGTCTGGATCGAGGACTGGCAGCCCGGCGAGGGCCGTCTCGAGGTCCACTGCTACGACCAGCAGGTCCGTTTCCGTCAGGCCCAGGCCCCGCCCACCGCAGATCCGCCCGAGATGACCGAGAGGATCTACTATGACCTCCTCTCGCCGGCCCGGATCAAGCGCGACCTGCTGAGCCGCGCCCGGTTCCGTCCGCGGGAGATTGACTATGTCGAGGGACCCTCCGGCGATCCCCTGCCCGGGACCAGTTTCGGCGAGCTCCACTGCGCTTTCGACTGGCGGCTGAGCTACGAGATCGACCGTCCCTCTGCGCTGCAGGAGGTGGACAGCGAGCTCAACCGTCACCTGCTCGCCTTCCAGGTGATCGATGAATCCGGCCGCTGGGTCACCCGGTTCGCGGATTTCTCGGCCGAGTTCGATCCGGACCGCGGCTGGCTCAAAAGCGGCGCGGAACTGCCCTGCATCGGGGAGAACGATATTCTCCTGGGCAGCGAAAGCTATTACCCGGGGCTCAAATACCTGCGCAACTACGGAGTGGTTTTCTTCGGCGGCAGCGGAGCGGATGAAACCCAGTATGCCGGGATCGCGGTCAGCCCGGGGGGCAGAAGCGCCAAGGCCCACCAGGAGTATGTCCCGGACAAGCTGCTCAGCGCTTTCATCCCTTCGGGCTCGGATTCGGCTCAAGCGCAGCAGATCGCCGGCCGGATCGCCGCCAGCCGCAGGCTGCTCCAGCAGGATGGAGTGCGTTTGGTGGAATTCTCCACCGCTTTGCGGTTCGCCCCGCTCCAGATCGGCGACCAGATAAATTTCACCAGCGCTCTCTATCGGCGCGCCGGGACGCCGAGTCCCAATCCTCTGCTGGTCCTGCTCACTCGGAAGAATATCGACCGCACCCTCTCGGCGATCCATTGGACTGCGCTGGTGCTGCTGGATGCCGGCCAGACCGCCGAGGAGGACCTGGAAGTGTCCCCGCCGCGAAACCTGTCGGTCACGCCGAATGGGGACGGTACCCTGACCTGGCAATGGCAGAGGAGCCTGGATGACGATGCCGGTGAGATCGTGCGCTACGAGCTGTTTATGCGCCTGAGCCACCTGAACACCTGGGGCCGTCCGCGGCACGCTTTCCTCGCCATTGGAGAGGAAAACTATACCTGGCTGGACACAGGGCCGCTCGAGCCGTTGCAGTACGATTTCGCAATCCGGGCTGTGCATGCCGGAGGCTCGGCCTCGGCCCTGCTCAGCCTGGATAATGTTGCGCTGACCGGCATACTGCCGGAAACGCCCGCGGAAAGTGATTGGGAACTCGACCCTGTGGAGGGCGGGATCCAGGTGGCGCTGCTTATTCCGGTCGCCGGGGCGACTCACTACAATATTTATCGCTGGTATAACGAGAGCTGGGTTTTCGCCGGCTCGTTCAAGGCCGGCCCGGCCGGCTCGGCGTCCTTTGTCCTGCAAGTCGATGACCCTTATATCAAAACGAGCGTCCACCTTTGCTTGGGCGCGGTCAATCCCTGGGGGGAAAGCGAAAAATCCGCACCCAGGGTCCAGACCACGCTGCGCCGAATGCGGCCGCAGCAGGTGCTTTCCGCGGTTGTGTTCGATACCGGCGGCGGGATTTACCCCTTGATCAGCCGCGTGCCGGTAGGGCCGCACCAAGCCTTTTCGATCACACTCAAGGTTCTCGCCCCGTCAGGCGAGGAGGACCTGGTCGAGCGCTACGAGCTGGAGCGCCGCACGGACAGCGGCAGCGGGATGCAGAGCTGGTCGGCCTGGGAACGGATTCCCTACTATAAGGTCCGCCAGCAGGACTCCTGCCTGCCCGCGCCCGCGGTGATCTACTACGACAATTCGGACCGCAAGCTCACCCCTGGCTGGTACTATGATTACCGGGCGCGGGCTGTCGGCCGCAACGGGCTGCCAGGAGCGTGGAGCGCCACCGCCCGGGTGCAGCTCACCGAGGACGCTACTCCGCCGGACCGGCCCACGGTGAGCGTGGAAAACCTGACCGGCCAGAACCGGCTCACTATCTCCGCGCCTTCGATAGACAGCGGACCCTGCCCGGACTTCTCGCATTTCAGCATCGAGGGCTGCGAAGAGGCCGCCGGGGTCTGGCTTACCCTGGACCCCCATTTCACCGCGACCACCTACATTCACGCGGTGGCCGACAGCGAGCTGGAAAAGAACTGGAAGTACCGGGTGACCGCTTTCGATTTCAGCGGCAACGCCTCGGAAACCAGCCTCGAGAGCGCTTATAAAAAACAGAAAAAAGCCAACACCACGTTTCTGGCGGAAAGCGTGAACACGACCCTGGCGCAGGTCGCGGTGAACCAGGCCAATATCGCGCTCAAAGTAAGCAACGACCAGGTGATCAACGCCATTAATGTCTCCAGCGAGGGCATCACGATCAGCAGCTCGCGGACCGCGATCACCGGCCAGGTCAACACCAATACCGCGAATATCAGTGTCAACGCGGCCAATATCAACCTGCGGGTGGCCAAGAATGATATCATCAACCAGATCAACCTCTCCACCGAGGAAATCACTATCGATGGCGAGCGGCTGCACATCACCGCTGATACGGTGTTCGATTCGGATGTGATTATTCAGGGGGTTCTATCCGCCAATGGCGGACTAGTGACCAGCGCTGGAAGCGAAAGAATAGAATTGGGCACCTTTGACGGTGTGGAGCAGATCCGATTCTTTGCGAATGGGACCGAAAACGGCAGCCTTAAATCCACCAGTGCCAGTACGGTTCTGACCCTGGCCGGTTCCGCAAATTCGGTGGTTGCCTCGAGCGCCGGCTTTTTGAAAGTTTTGAGCGGGAGCACGGAGAAAATAAAATTATGGCTGGACAGCGGCGATGCAACGCTGACTGTCGCCGGTACAAATGATATTGTTCTGGTTAGCAGCCAGATAAAAATAGGGTTTAATAAAGTTCTGACCGTCCGACAGTCCGCGGTAGGCGATGCTGCCACGGCTTCGGGGAACCCGGCCACGCTCGCCGATGCGGTGACCAAGGGCGATTTCAATTCACTGGTCGGCAAGTTCAACACCTTGCTGGACCGGTTCGGCGCCTCGGGGCACGGTTTGACCGCGGATGCCTGAAGGAGATTCCGATGCAAAATTATCTGGAAGCCCGGATCGAAAATCTCACGAGCCGGCTCAACGAGCTGCAGAGTCGCCATGCTGAGCTTACCCGGGAGCTCCAGTCGGTAAGCAACGAGTATGTCCGGACCCGGGGGGCGCTCGAAGAGGCCGGCTGCCACCTCGAGGAGCTTGCCCGCCTGAGGTCCGAACATGAGACGGGAGGTGAGGCGTGAGCGTGCTAAGGCTCTATGAGGATTCCGGCCTGACCCAGATTGTCAGCCGGAGCGGAGATTACGGCAACCCGGACTCCGAGGCCCTGCTGGATGGGACCAACGGCGGCTCGGCCCAGAAAGCGCTCTGGGCCGCGGTCGAACAGACTGTCCTGGACGGCGCGGTGGACGAAGAACAGACCAGTCTGTCGCTGGCAGCGCCGCGCTTCGCCGATCCGGATTACCCGGTGATTGTCATCGACAGCGAAAAAATGCTGATTACCGCGGGCCACGGCACCAGCGGCCTGACCGTACAGCGCGGCTACCGGGGCACCACGCCCGCGGCTCATGCGGCGGGCGCGCCGGTGCGCCTGGCCTACGATTGCAGCTCGATCACAATCGAGTGCGCCGACCTGTTCGGGGCGGATGAATCCGCCTGGGTCACCTACTGCGCCGATTCGGGCGGACTCCCCTCGGGAAGCTGGGAGGCTCCGCACGCCATCGGCAGTCTCGGCTACAGCCAGAGCGCGGCTTTTCACCGCCGGGTGGTAGTTCCGGCAAGTACGCCGGCGAGCTATAAGCTCGACCTGGTGCACCGTTTCACCTGCACTATCGAAGAACACCAGTAAAGGGGCTGATCCATGGAACTGATTGCGCAGACAGGCCCGCGGGGCAAGCTGGTCGCGGCGAACATGACTAGCCTGGCCGCGGCGCTGGATGACTCCGGGACGGAGATCGAAATCGCCCATGATATCTTTTCGGACGGCGAGGATCTTACGCTCGGAGAGGAGGACATTACGGTGGGTACGCACGGCACGACCCTCAGCGACTGCCTCCGCGGCGTAAACGACACCGCGCCGGCTGCACACGCCAATGGCCAGCAGGTGCGCCGGTCCGCTGGAGCCGAGCTGCTGAGCCATACTTTCGCCCAGGGTGAGACGCTCAAAGGCATCCGCCTGGGCGGTGAGGTCGAGGCGCTGTTCGGGATAGAAGTAGCCGGCACGCTCCTGTACACCGGGGCCACGACCCCCTATTCGCTGGAGCTGCTTTTCCCGATGCCGAACTACCAGCCGGGCGGCGGTGTGACTATCCGGGCGCTGGTCTGGCTGCGCCGGGACTGCGCCGAGGAGGCGGTTTTCTGGTCCATGTTCATGGGGAGCTGAAAAATGCAGTTTGCAGTCGCGCAGCACGTTTACGGCTACTATTACCGCGGCGCGGAAACTCGCGCCGCGATTGATCACCTCCTGGCCCTCTCCGTCCGGGAGACCGGGGTGCGGCTGGACCAGGACACGCAGTTTATGGTCCTGGCGGCCGGAGTGAGGATCGAACATGCCATCCGGCTGGAGATCCGCGAAGAGGCTCAGTTTACGAACTGAAATGAGTGTCATCCTGCTAGGTGGGATTGGCGTGCTTCGCACGGATCTCTGCCATGCCATGCACCGGTTAAAACCCGCCCCCTGCAGGGTCCAGGCGAAAGGCAAAATCACAAGTTGAGGGCAATTATGAAAAAATATCTGCAAGCGGTTCTGCTGTTCTCGCTGACAGTGCTCATGGTGGTGACGGTGCCGATCCAAAAAGTGCAGGCGCAGTATATCGGCTCCGGCCGGCCGCTGAGCTCGGCACAGATGATGGACAGCCTTGCGGCGGCCGAGGCGCGGGCCGCACTCCAGGCCGCCGGCCTGGCCGGGGACAGCGCGCACGCGGTCAGTGGGGCCGAGGCCGGGGACAGCGCCCGGGCGGCATTGGTTGCGGCGGCGGACAGCGCCAGGAAAATAGCCGGAGACAGCGCTCGGGCCGTATTGACTGCGGCCCGCGGGGAAATGTCCGATTCTTCCGCGACAGCCTTTAACAGGCTGATACTCTTTTACGCCCGGATTTCAGGAGACAGCGTAATTGTCGACAGCACGCAGCTCGTGGCGGAGCGCAATCTGGTAGTTAAGGGCACCTTGACCGTCAAGGCGCTGGTGGCGGACAGCTTCGCGGCAATCAATGACACTCTGCTCGCAAAAATCTTCCGGGTCACCGGCCAGTACAGCCTTCCGCCCCGGGACACCACCGCCGGGCTGGTGCTTAAATCCGGCGGACCCGGCCAGCCGTGGTACTATGCCCCGGATGAGGTGGCCAGCGGCGAAGGCGCGGATTCGCTGGTCATCGGCGGACTGATCCATGATTCGCTGCTCGCTTTTTGCGGGGTCATCTCGGACTCGATCGGGGCGCAGGGCCTGGTCGACAGCGCTGCGGCGGCCGGAATGATCTCGGACAGCTTGGCGGCCCATCCCTTCCAGCGGCCCGACAGCGTACTGTACGAGGGCCAATGGTACGACGAGGTTATCGGCTGGGATGGCACTCCGGAGGAAACGATCACCCTGAATATCACCGCGGGAATCGACAGCACCTCCGAGGACAGCCTGTGGTACGCGGTCGACCGCCTGAAATCCACCGGCGGAGATATCTATATCAAGTCAGGCGATACCTTGTGGCTGACCAGGGGTGGCGGGCACCTCGACAGCCTGCCGACAACCGGCGGGATAACGAAGCCGGTCCGGATCTGGGGCAACAGTAAAGGGCTCAGGCCGGTCATCAGCCTGTCCGATACCAACGCCAATACTTATAGCTTCGTCTTTACCGCCGGTCGCAACTGTAGTGCCGGTATGGAATGGAACAACATTCTCTTTAGCGGACGGGTCAAGGCCCCCGTAAGTAATGCTTCGGATTATTGCCAGCTCAAAGTCAGTGCCGGCCAGATGAGGTTTAATAATTGCCGGTTCCGGGGCAGCTCATTCTGGACGGCCTGCACGGGAGGCGCTGATTCAACCTGGTATTTCCGCAACTGTGAAATGGATTCCGCCTCCTTTTCCTTTGACGGACCGGTTTATGATGTCACGTGGCTTAGCTGTTCCGGAACGGTTAACGGACTCAATCAGTGCAAAAGCAATAATGGAAGTGGAGTTGGCGCCTGGTTCAGGATGGTGGATTGTGATCTCACGATCTTAAATCGGTTCGAGAGCCGCAACTATGGCCTGTTAAGTATAAGCGGAGGACGTTTTTATTTTCCGGGGAATACCTGTTTTATCGCCTGTTACATGCTGGCTTCAGGAGCGCGTTTTGATTGGAAGGCCTCGGATACGAATACCTATTTATATGGATTTCAGCAGACACAGATTACCGATTGCACTTTTAATTACGGCTGGGTCGTTGGCAATTCAAGTTATTCAGAGGTCAGCAGTTGCCATTTCTGGTACGGGACTTACGGCATCGATACCTCGGCCATTACCAACGCCCGGATGCTGGTGGATGGCTGTACGTTCAATCAGGTAACCACCTGCATTAAATTCGGCGGCAGCAGCTCAAACTATACCGTGGCCACGAACAATACTTCAATCCTTGTAACCACCCTTATCAGCGGGACAGCCTCAGTTAATGTAAACAACAACGATGCAATTTAACGGAGTGGAGTTATGAAGAGATTGATCCTGTGTCTTATGCTTTTCCTGGCCGGCCGGGCGATGGCCCAGGCCGACACGCTCTTTATCCTGCGCTGCGTGGAGGCGCACCGTGACAGCTTCCTGGTCCTGGCTGTGTTCAAGGGTATGCCCGATGTAATGCCGGAGGACAATCCGCGCAAGGTCAAATATCTTGGAACTGCCTTGCTCAGGGATTCTCTGGGAGTCTTATTCGAGGCCCCGGGGTATCAGATCACCGGCTGCGATACATCCAGGACCGAACTGCGCTGGACCACGGAGCAGGACACGATTCCCACCGAATACCCGCGCCTGATGTACCTGTTCAGGAACGGGCAGTTCCAGATCAAATGAGGCCGGGGCGGGCGCTTAGGAGGAACGGCAAGATACCCCGCCGGTTATGGCGGCGCCGGAAAAAAGAAAGCGCCCGGGGTATTTACTCCGGGCGCTTTCGCATTTCAGCTTCGGCCAGGGTCGGGCTCACGCCGGACCAGGATTGCCGTCAAAGAGGCGCACCTGTTACTTCTTTTTGGCCGGTTTCTTGGCTTTAGCCATTTTTTCGGCTGCCATTGCTTTGGCCTGCTCCATTTTCTGGTTCATGTCCTGGGAGGCCATGGCAATATCGTTCATCAGGGGCTTGGCATTGTTGAAAGCGTCGAGGAATGCGGAGTTGTCCAGGTCGGCCTTGAGCGCTGCGGCCTTGCTGTCCATCTCCATGACCTGCTGCTCGCATTTGCCGGCTTCCTCGGCGCCGAGCATCTTGGCCGCCTCGGGGGTCATCATGCCTTTAAGCTTGGCCAGTTCCTCGTTGATCATCGTGACAGCCTGTGTTGACATATCCTTGGCATTGGTAGCGGTAGCGCTTTTCAGCGCTTCCATCTCGGCCATCATTGAATCGGCCAGGGCTTTGGCCATTCTGTTCTGTTTGCTATCCATATAGCCCTGGAGGGTGGACATCTTCTGCATGGCCTGGCCATATTCCGCCTCAGCGAAAACTTCCGCACCCTGGGCCTTGCAGGCCTCCAGGTCGCCCTGCAGAGCGGCGACTTCCTCGGTGGGCGGCTTGGAGCAGCCGGAGAACAGCAGCATCAGGCTTAAAGCGGCCACTGTCGTGGCGTACAGGTAATTTTTTCTGGTACTCATCCGTTTTGTTCCTCTCTGATCCGCGATGGATCATGGTTGACTCGAACCGGCATGGTGCCGGCGGCAAAAAACTAACTCTAGACCGTAAAAAATAAGACACAGGGTGTTTTCTACTTCTCCCTCCTTTAATAATGAGATGCAACCTGCGCCGTTCGGCGAAGATTCTCCTCCCGCGGAGGAAAGTCCAAACAATTAAAGCCCGGCTTCAAGGCGGACATGCACATTTATCTGCGATAGTCTGAGAAAAAGCTCTGATCGGAGGTAGTAAAAGCTTGGAGGACTAGGTGAAAAGGTCCTGCAGGTTGATATAAACGTGGAAATTTGTGCTACAGGGAAACACGGATTCACGTCCCTTGCTGCAACTGCTTGTAATATTAATGGTTACGGATTGTCCTAAAATATAAATTTCTTGCATAAATAACTTGACGGCTGGCAATATAATAATTCTCCTGATAAAAAGAAAGTAAAATCGTGCAATTTAAAAGGTTAGTGCTTTCAGGGGGGAAAAACGGTCCCTGAAGGATATTTTGAGCGCAGAGCGGCGAAATCTTACCGTTTGCTCCACGGCCGCGCTCCGCGCAGATTTTCGGTCCTTTCAGCCTCGATCACTTGTCCTC
>Ga0156185_1047_pt3 | contig 10224 bp, 6 predicted proteins | sample RifCSPlowO2_12_FD_107838 | JGI IMG/M metagenome (GOLD analysis project Ga0156185, IMG submission 107838) | Candidatus Glassbacteria bacterium RIFCSPLOWO2_12_FULL_58_11 | reverse complement strand
AAGGCCGGCGATCATGAAAACAAACTTTCTGGCGCTCTCTTTTTGCTTGCTCTTGTCAACCGCCCTTCAGGCCTCGGATAAGCTGCCCAGTTTCCCGGGAGCTTGGGGTTTCGGCGCGGATACGCCGGGCGGCAGGGGCGGAAGAGTGATCCGGGTGACCAACCTCAACACCAGCGGTCCGGGAAGCCTTCAGGCGGCCTGCAGCGCGGATGGCCCAAGGATCGTTGTTTTCACGGTAAGCGGTGTGATACCCGGCCCGGTCAGTATCGAGCACGGCCAAATCACAATTGCGGGTCAGACCGCGCTTGGGGCCGGGATCACGATCAAGGGGATGTTGCACTCGACCATGACTCCGCTGGCGGAAAGGCTGGAGGATATCGTGGTGCGGTACCTGCGGGTCCGCCCGGATTCCAACGAGAGCCTTAACGATACCGGAGATGCAATCCGCTTCTCCAGCGTCCGGCGCTGCGTGATCGATCACGTTTCCTGCTCCTGGGCTAATGATGAGACCATCGATATCTTTCAGGCCGAGGATGTGACAGTTCAATGGTCCACCATCGAGGATGGCGACACGACCGGACATTTCAAGGGCATACATAATTTCGGTCTGATCAACGGTCCGGATGGCAGGCGGGTGTCGGTGCATCACAACCTTTTCGCGCACCAGAAGCGCCGCTGCCCGGCAATCGCCAACGGGCCGTCGGACACCCGCAACAATGTGGTCTATAATTTCCGCGATGGGTTTCTGCATGACAACCCGACAAACGAGCTGACTTTCAATATAATCGGCAACTTTTACAAGCGCGGACCCAACGATAAAAATATCTTCCCCTTTTGTTTCTCGGAGGACGGGCAATATTACCTGCGTGATAATTTTATAGAAGGTGTCGGCGTGATCCAGGACCCCTGGGCTGAAAAAGAGAAACACCAGGGTCTGCTCTACTATGCCAGATTCGGAGTCAGGGCTGAGAGGGAGGCGGAGGTGCCGCCGGTCGCCACTCAAGGGCCGCTCGAGGCTTACCGGCTGGTGCTGGAGAGGGCCGGCTGCTTTCCGCGGGATGTGATAACCCGGCGCACCATCGAAGAGGTAAAAGCCGGGACCGGCGCCTGGGGCCGCCGCGGCGTGGCCAACCTGTTGGAGGGCCTCAAGCCGCTTTCACCGCCCGCGGATACGGATGAGGACGGGATGCCGGACGATTGGGAGAAGGCCAATGGGCTTGATCCCAATGATCCGGCGGATTGCACTAAAGTACTGGATTCAGGCTACACGGCAATCGAGGAATACTGCAACAGGCTGGCGGAGAGACTGACCGGCTCGCTGTAACAGGGTAATTTCTTATTCACCAGGATTCATTACACTTGACCTAATCCAGCTTTGATTGCTTTCAGCCAGCCCGGAGGATTGTCGCATGAGAGTACGGAGAACTCCTTTCTATCTACTCGAACTGGTTTGCCTGCTGTCGTTTTTCGCGATCAATCTTTATGCGGGAAAGCTGCCCAGTTTCCCGGAAGCCGAGGGATTCGGCGCGGACACTCCGGGCGGCCGGGGCGGGAGAGTGATCCGGGTGACCAACCTCAACACCAGCGGCCCGGGCAGCTTTCAGGAAGCGTGCAGCGCGGAGGGCCCCAGGATCGTGGTCTTTACGGTGAGCGGCGTAATTCCCGGCCCGGTCAGTATCGAGCACGGCCAAATCACCATCGCTGGCCAGACCGCGCCCGGAGCCGGAATCACTATCAAGGGCCGTTTCGGCACCCGTCCGGGGACCGAGCGCTTCGGGGATATCGTGGTGCGTTTCCTCCGCGTCCGGCCGGACCGCTCCAGCGGCGATGAATGGGACACCGTGCAGTTCAACAATGTGGACCGCTGCGTACTGGACCATCTCTCGGCCTGCTGGTCCGTGGATGAGACATTCGGCCTGTTCGAGGCCCGCGAGATCACTGTCCAGTGGTGCACGATCGAAGAGTCGGATACCCTGGGGCATCCGAAAGGCCGGCACAACTACGGGATGCTGAGCGGTCCGGACGGGCGGTTGATCTCGGTGCACCACAATCTGTTCGCGCACCACTCGCGCCGCTGCCCGGCTGTGGCCAACGGCCCGGCGGATGTGCGCAACAACGTGGTATACGATTTCCGCGACGGTTTTCTGCACGACAACGCGGTCAACGAGCTGACTTTCAACATTATCGGCAACTACTACAAGCCGGGGCCGTCCAGCCGCAAAATCTTTCCGTTCTGTTTCGACAGTGTCGGCCATTATTACCTTCGCGACAACTATATCGCGGGCGTGGGCCTGGTTCAGGACCCCTGGGCCGAGAAAAACAAGCTGCCCGGTCTGGCGGCTTATGCGGACAAGGGGATCAAGGCCGAGCTGGAAGCCGAGGTTCCTGAAGTAACCACCCAGGCACCTGAAGAGGCTTACAAGCTGATCCTGAAAAAAGCAGGCTGTTTCCCGCGAGATATAATTACCAGCAGGACGATAGATGAGGTGGTTTCGGGCACTGGGAGCTGGGGCCGCAAGGAAGTTCCGGACTTTCTGGAAGGCCTGAAGCCGGTTTCGCCGCCTGTGGATACGGATGAGGATGGGATACCGGATGAGTGGGAAAAAGACAATGGCCTCGACCCGGCCAATCCGGCGGACTGCGTCAAAGAACTCGCTTCGGGCTACACGGCTATTGAGGAATACTGCAATAGGCTGGCGGAGAGACTGATAATCGCCGAGTGAATTATCTGGAGGTGGGTTATAGTTAAACTGTCGAGAACAGGCTGCTGGAATAATACTATAATTCCAATAAAGATAGGGTTTTGATAAATCCCCCTTGGTCCCCTTCTTCGAAGGGGAAGTCCTGGCTGCCCCCCTTTGGCAAAGGGGGGTAAGGGGGGATTTGCTTTTTACATCCTTCCCAGAACAGTACCTGAAGATATTATCAGAAAATAGCATAACGGTTTATCAATAGCACTCGTATTTGACTCAATAATCAGATACTAAGATTTTTTCACTCCCGCGTACTGCGCCAGCGCCCGGGCAGTCGGCACGATCCGCACGGAGTCGATAGTCCGCAGACGGGCCAGCAGTTTCTCCAGGTAAGTCGCCCGGATGGGCCCCCAGCCCTCCTCATCCAGCCCGTGAAGGTTATAAACCAGCCAGCCGGAATCGAGTGACAGAAGGTCCGCAATGGCTTGGTCCAGGTCCTCCTCGGCATTGCCCGGCCCGAATCCGCCGGTGCCGATTTTTGTCGTACCGGGATGGGGCAGGGGATTGATCATTTCTCCGTGGCAGCGGTAAGCCCGTACACGGGAGGGCAGCCAGGCCTCGAGCAGAGGAGTCGCATCATTGTAAGGGAAATTGAATACCGCGCGTTTCGCCTCCCAGCCTTTCAGCCCGGCGGCGAATATTTCCAGGCAACTGTCGATCAGCTTCCTGGCTTCTTCGTCCGGGAGGCGGTCCAGGTGCTCGTGATGGTGGCCGTGGGGCATGATCTCATGGCCCCGCGCCTGAAGCTCATTCCAGAGCGCGAAATCTCCGAGCTGCCCCGGACTGACATAGTCATCGACAATCGGGCTCTCCGGGCGGTTGCCGGCCGCGGTGACATTGAAACAGCCGCTCAGGCCGAATTTCTCGTAAATCTCCGCGGTGCGGATAAACGACTTCTTGAACCCGTCATCGAAGCTCAGGCTTACCAGGTGCAGCTTTTTACCCTCCTGAGCCGAACTCTTGCCAGCCGCGGCAGCCATGGCCAGACCTCCGCTGAGTTTCAGAAATTCCATGCGTTTCATTGCTCAATCCTCCGTCAGTCCGTTGGATTCTATCTTACAGACCATACCCTCACGGCTCGAGCGGTAGGCCGCCTCCATGATCCGGCTCGTTTCGCGGCCGATTCTGCCGGTAACACGCGGCTGGCGTCTCCCGGCAATCGCCCGGCCGAAATCCTCGAGCAGTGGCAGGTGCAGATTTGAGTGCGGCGGCAGCTCGAGAATTTCCCGTTCATTACCCCGGGTGATAGTCAAACTGCCGCTGTTAAGACTTTTCAGGGTCAGGCTGCCCGCGCTGCAAAAAACCTCCAGCTCATCGCAGAGCGGCCCGATCGTGTGGTAAGCCCCGGCCAGCGAGTGCGCGCCGGAGCTATGGCGCAGCAGCAGCGAAGCACTGTCCTCGACCTGCCGTTCGAACAGCAGACGGTCCGTAAAGGCGCTCACCTCACGCACCGGGCCCAGGGTATCGAGCAGGATATCGATCCGGTGGCTGCCGAAATCCATCAGCGGCCCTCCGCCGCCCTCCTCCGGCCGGATACGCCAGGCCAGGGGGTGGTCGTCCGGGAACTTCCAGAACTCGGCGGCCAGGGCGCGGGCCAGTACCGGCCGGCCTATCTCGCCCTCAGTCAGTATTTCCTTGATTTTCAGTACCGCCGGGTAAAACCTTCGGTAATATGCCACGCCCAGCAATACTCCGGCCTTCTCGCAGGCCTCGTTCATCTTGTCGCACTGGGCCGTATCGAGGGCCATCGGCTTTTCGCAGAGCACGTGCTTGCCGGCCTGCGCGGCCAGCAAAGTATGCTCCAAATGCAAGTTTACCGGAGTGGCCAGGTAAACCGCATCGACCTCCGGGTCCGCGATCAGCTCTTCCGCTTTTTGATAAAGCCGTTCCACCGGAAACCGGGCGGCGAACTCCTCCAGACGGCCGGTGTCCCGGCGGGCAATCGCCCGGATCGAGTGGCTCTCCAAGTCGCGCATGGCCGGGGCCACCCTTTTGACAGCGATATCGCCGCAGCCGATCAGCCCCCAGTGGATGGTCTTCATCACGATTTCCCGCTTGAGAATGCCGTCACTCGACTAGTATAATCTCATGAATTTCCAGCCTGGGAAGCTCGAACCTTGCCATTCCGGCGGAATAGCTGAAAGGCAAATCCACACCTTCAGGCTCGAGTCTCACCCGGCGCGGTTTGTCAGCGCAGCGCAATGTCAACTCGAGCGGCCCGGCCGGCGGAATTTCATCGAAGACATGGACCTTTTCATCCGCATGGGGCCCGCCGGTATTGATCAGGTTGATCGCCAGTTTGCCGCCGATCCGGTTCAGCACTACATCGATAAACCGTGAGCCTTTTACCTCTACCAGCGGATTGGGGAACAATTCGCGCACCAGGGCGTTCAGGTACATGCGGCCTACGCTGGTCTCCGCCTCCAGGTAAGGCTGCCCGAAATCCAGGTAGGTCGCGGCAATCCGGCCCTTGCCGTATCCGGCTAGTGAACCAGCCACGCGCCAGGGCCCCGGGTAATCGTTATTAGAATATATCCGGCCGAACTCTTTAGCCCCCTCATGCAGCTCCACATCCTGGGAAAACGTATGTAGACCGGCCAGTCGGCCTTCATAATCCAGCCCGTTCCATCTTTTTACCGGTTCGCCGATCAGCTTGACCCGCAGCTCTTTTTCGAAGCGCGCCGCGGAGCGTGGACCCACCAATAAGAGGCAACCACCCTGCTCGACATAGGCCAGGAGGCTGTCCCGGAACGCCGGCTCCAGGTAGCCGCATTCCGGCACGACAATCAGCGGGTATTCTGACATCCGCCCTCTAAGCTGGTGCTCCTCCACAACCTCGACAGAGTTCTGCGAATCCAGCAGGCATTGCAGAATCCCGCGGATACGCTGGCTTTCCGGCCCCCAATGCGAAAAAAGGCTTTGGCTGCTGCGGTAGAAATTCTCCCGCGAGAAAAGCAAACCGATCTGAGGCACCGGTTCGGCGTGGTGGCAGTATTCCTGTCTGGCGCGGCAGAATTGCGCCACTTTGCCCATTACGTCCATCTGCCAGAGCCTGACCGAGCCATCCCTATTCTGCGGGAAATAAGCCTGGAAGCCGCCTCCCAGGGAGACAACGATTGCCGCCTCCTGTTCGAGCTGCGCCTCCGATTTGGTGCTGTACTCGGTGTCCGGGACTGTAAAAGCCCAGGCCATCAGGTCCCAGGGCTTGCCCTGGCGCACCAGGCAGCGGCCCTCGAAACGGGCCGTGTTGACGCTGTTGCGCAGCGAGTAATCGCCGGAGATAAAATCCACGCCGGCCTCCACCGGCTCGGGCATCATCGAGCTGTAGGACCAGTTGCTGGCAACTTGAAAATCTGGGCTGAAGCGGTGTATTTCCGTGACATAATGCTTGAGATAATCCCGGAAGCCCTGACGGCAGAACTGCGTGAACTCGAAGTAATGCGGGTCATCCGGCTTGCGTGGAATGTCGGTAATCCCGGTCTGCTGACGGAAAAGCTCGAGCGCCCGGGGGCTGTAGTCCCGAACCGTAGCCCAGCAGTCGCCATCCACCCAGATACCGTCTATGCTGTAGTTATCTATCAGCTCCCGCACCTGGGGGATCAGCAGGCTGTCCACATATGGTCCGAAAACCGAGGTTTTCAGAGTATCCGGCCTGCCGGCTTCATCCACCCGCGCCCAGCCCGGGTGATGTTTCACCGCCTCGGCATCCCAGACTCCTGAATAATGCAGATACAGAGCCACGCCGCGCCTGGCTGTAACCTCGCGCCAGATCCGCAGCGGGTCGCGTACGAAACCGGGCGCCGGATACCCGACTTTAGTGGGATAGCTGGAGATACCCGGATGCCCCTTGCAGTCGCACTGCACGTAATCCGGGTGGACCTGGCCGATGATCAGTTCCACCATTTCCGGGCTGACATTTTTTCCGACCTCGGTACAGTCGTACCCGGCATGGAAGTCAAAGTGAATGCCGATAAAACTGTCCCTGCGCTTGAGCCTGGGCGGGTCGGCGCCGGCTAAATCAGCGGAACTGACAAAAGAGACAACAGCGGCCAGTACGGCGGTGGAGAAAGCTTTCACCAGTTTTTTCTTCATGGCATGGAAACCGCTCAATAGATGTAAGTTCTTCACGCCTGTTTATTCGAACTGCCGGATATAGTCGAGAAACTTCTTCGCGCAACTGTCCAGGTTAGCAAGCGAGCCGCCGCCCTGCAGGGGCGCGCACAGCTCATAGGCGATATAGCCCTGGTAGCCGATTTCCTTGAGCGCGCCGATAAAAGTCCGGTAATCGATTATTCCCTCGCCCATGGGCACGGCCCGCAGAAGGTCCTCCCGCTCTTTGTAGTTGATCAGCTCGGGCAGGTACTGGAAGCGCGGCAGATGGACATAGTCGGCGGCGGTGGTGTGCACCAGATAAGGCTGCATCCTGAGGACTGATTCCCGCAGCTCCGGGGGGCTTAAACCCTCCAGTGTCGGCGACCAGGCATCCCAGGCCGCCCTGACATTGGGCAGATTGACCTCCTCAAGCAGCCAGCGCATTGAGTCGTGGTGCAGGGCGATATCGTGATGGTTCTGCACGGCCAGGGTTTCGCCGTACTCGGCGGCACGCGCTCCGGCCAGGCGCAGCCCCTCGACAACCTGGGCATACTGCTGATCGTAGGGGATGCCCGGCCTTTCATAGCCGGTAAAGATACGCAGCATATCCGTGCCCAGGTCGCGGGCCAGATGAGCCAGCTCGCCCACATAGGCGGCCTGGATCTCGGCATTGGGGATTCCGGGCTTGTCCATGCCGGCGGTAAAATCCGTGTAGCCGGCCAGGCCGACCAGCTTGAGCCCCAGCTCCTCGATCCGCGCTTTCAGTTTCCGGCGGGCCGCCTGGTCATAATCGAGGGGCGAGACATGCGGCCGCTTGGCCACCAGTATCACTCCCGCATAGCCCAGCTCCCTGGCCTTGAGCAGGAACTGGTCGACATTCAGACGCTCCTGCCCGGGCCAGAACCCGGCGTAGCTGACCGAGTGCAGACAGGTCTTGACCTTGAAATCCGCCGGATTGCCGGTCGGTGTTTTCTGAGCAAGGAGAGATGACAGCGAACATTCCAGGACAAGGAATCCGGTTGCCAGAAGATAAGCAATTTTGGTGTGCATATGCCGCCTTTATCCTCTAAATGATGGATTTATCAAGGTTCGGTATCCGGATAAAATTAATCAGTCAAATCCCGCCGCGCCAAGAATAATTAGAGCTGGGCGCGCAAGCCCAGGGCCGCCATCCTGGGAGTGCCTGTGCTGACCAGGCCATCCACGGTGCGGCCGGTCTCGATGCTCCGGTTGAAAAGATTCTCCAGCCGGAGAAACATTGCCGCTCCCCGGCCCAGGGGACGCTCGACTGCCAGATCCAGCACGCCGAACCCGGCCAGGGGCAGCGAGTTGAAGTCATCCTCGTACTGGCGGCTCTGAAAGCGCGCCTGCAGGCTGATTCCGGTCATGCCCGGGCCGTTGCGGGAGAGCGAGAGCACCAGGTTGTGCTCAGGCACCTGCGGGATTCGCTTGCCCTCCAGGCTCACATCCAGCGGCGTGCGGGCCACCCGCGCATGGCTGAGCAGGTAGCTCATCCCCAGGCTCCAGGAGCGCAGCGGACGGTACTCCAGGGCGGCCTCGAGTCCCCGGATCCGCGTGCGGCCGAGGTTCCGGCGTTGACGGCAGGTGCCGCCTCCGGGCACGAACCCGCAGGGCGGGACCTGGCCCGGCCCCTCGCCGACGGTGAAGTTGAAAATGGCATCCTCGACCCGGTTCCAGTAACCGGTCAGCCCGGCGGTCAGGGCGCTCGAGCGGTAGTCGATCCCGGCCTCGGCGCCGAGCAGGTGTTCGGGCCGCAGCTCCGGGTCGGCCTCGGTGATATCGTTGCGCACCCGGAAAGGCCGGTACAGCTCATTGTTGGTCGGGGCGCGGAAGGTGCGGTAGAGAGAGCTGCGCAGGGAAACCCTTTGGGAGACCCTGATCAGCAGGGCGGCCTGGGGGTCGAAAACTCCGCTGCCGCGCGTTCTGAACTCATCTTTTCGCAGGATATCCCCGCTGAACCGGTCGGACTCCCTGCGCGAACCGTCGTAACTGCGCCAGTAATCCAGCCTGGCGCCCAGAGTAAGCTGCGCCCGCGGATGGAAAGCATAGGTGTCCTGGAAATACACTCCGGCCAGAGCCTGGTCTCCGCCAGCCATACGTCTCCGGGAGAGCTGGCCCCCGGAGAGCAGGTAATACTCGCGCGTTTCGCCTGAACTAAAGCGGAAATCTGTGCCTGCGGTAATGGTATGCGCGCGTCCCGCCGGCCTGATCCATTCCACGGTGGCCCCGACCTCGCGCGAGGGCACTTCGTACTGGTCCAGGGCCGGGAATTCGGCGCTGCGGTCGCTTTCCTGAGAGGAATAGAAGCTGTTGAATTTCTGCAGCGTGGTAAAGGAGCGCAAGGTCAGCTTGCCGCCCTCGCTGCCGTGAAATACTGCTCCAAAAGCGAAAGAGCCGGTCCGGGTAGCATTATTGGTCAGGGGAGTGCCGTTGTCCCGCTCCTCATCGAAAAATCCCAGCCTGAGCTGCAGCTCGCCCCGCCGCGGGAGCGGGTGAGACATTTTAAGTCCCAGGTGAAGGTTCCGTGAGGCGGCATCCACATCTATTGCGCCGCGCTGGCTCTCGCGGAGCACCGGGAAGCCAGCGGTGCGGAAATACCCGCCCTCGAACAGCAGACCCGTGGCGCCGAGAGTATTGCCCAGTGTCAGATCCAGGCTGCCGGTGCCCCGGTTGCCTCCGCTTACGGAAAGCCCGGCGGTCTTTTCTCCGACCGGCCGGGTAAGGATGTTGATCACTCCGCCGAGCGCATAATTGCCCCAGATCTGCGCGCCGCCGCCGCGCAGCACCTCGATCCGCTCGACCTGCTCCAGCGGCACCCGGCTCCAGTCCACCCAGCCGCCAAACGGATCGTTGAGCGGCACGCCATCCAGCAGGACCAGGGTGCGGCTCGAGCCGCTGGCCCCGATCCCGCGCAGGGAGACGCCCTGGGTGGTGGGGTGGGCGGTCAGGCTGCTCGAGCGGCGGAACAGGCTGAACCCGGGCACCTGCAAGAGCAGCTCATCCAGGGTCTGGGCCGCGCTCTGCCGGATGTCCGCGCTGGTCAGCACGCTGACATTGGCCGGGATGTCCCGCAGGGTCTGGTCCGAGCGAGTAGCGGTGATAACCAGGGTATCAAGCGTGTACGTTTTTTCCGAAGCGCTGTCTGGTGTAAAACTTTGGGCGCGGCAGGGAAATGGAGATGCGAGAACCAGGAGAAAAAATGCAAGTAACAACGGGCTTCGGAATATTACAGGAGGCGGCGATTCAAACATGCTCGACATTCCAAGACCCGGATCGTGGCAGGATTTATCCGCTGAGAAAATTATTTGCCGATTGATTCATCTTCGGACTGGAACAGGTCTAACAGTACTGAAATATG
>Ga0156185_1231_pt1 | contig 10258 bp, 7 predicted proteins | sample RifCSPlowO2_12_FD_107838 | JGI IMG/M metagenome (GOLD analysis project Ga0156185, IMG submission 107838) | Candidatus Glassbacteria bacterium RIFCSPLOWO2_12_FULL_58_11 | reverse complement strand
AAGGTGGATGGTAAAGTATTCAATTCGGCGGTGGTTTTCGACCGCGAAGGCAAGATTATCGGCAAACACCACAAAACCGTGCTGCCCATACTCGAAACCTGGGATGTCGCGCCCGGCGATGAGTACGAGGTCTTCGAGACCGATTTCTGCAAGTTCGCGATAGCCACCTGCTGGGAGATCATTTTCCCGGAGATTTCAGCCATTTACGCTCTCAAAGGCGCGGACATAATCTTCAATCCGACCATGGGGCCGGAGCACAAAGCCGGACAAAGCCTGTCCACGGGCGCCCGCTACATCACCCGGGCCAGAGATAACCTGGTCTATTTCGCCCCGGTCATCCTCGGATCGGACGGCAACGGGATTATCGACTACAACGGGAAGGTGGTCGCCGAGGCGGTGGGCCAGAAAAATTCGGTAATTATGGCCGAGATCGACTTTGCCAAAGAACCGACCTCCGACAGCAAATGGTGGAATACGATTAACGGGTCCGATAATGACCGGGCGATCTACTACCTGAACCGCCGCCCTGAGACTTATAAACTGCTGACTGACCCGAACCCGCCCGTGCTGGAACGCTATCGCGATGTCGAGCTGACCACCGGGAGAAAGGCCAAACAGCTCGAGGCGGTGAAAGCGGTTAACTACGGGCCATAGAAGAGCGCCGCGCCATAAAAAACCGGCTTGGCCCGGACTGTGTTATGACGAACCGGTAAATGCCGAGCCGGAGGCCGGCAAGGCCGCGATAGTCGTGGCATTAGCGCGGCAGACGCCCTGCTGACGGTCGGTGGATTTTCCGGCGGGAGTGCCCGGCATTTTGTTTGCACAGGTACGCCGTTAAAACTCTTGACATGCCCGGCCCGGGCTATAATGTTTCATCTCGGCCTGGCCGGTTTTCGGATTGCATCCGGGAGCGGCAGCGGAAGGCTGAGGCATTTTCCGAGCCTCTTGATATCAGCTACAATTGCAAATCGGAATATTACCGCGTAATTATCAGGAGTTGGACGACCATGGAATTGAAAGAACTGTTCAATGCCTCGAACGTCAATCTGGATCTGGAGGCGCAGGGGAAAGATGAGGTTCTGCTGGAATTGATCAACCTTCTGCACCTGGACGAAAAAGCCAAAGAGATGCTTTTCAAGATGCTCAAAAAGCGGGAGAACCTGGGCTCGACCGGCATCGGGAAAGGCTTTGCGATCCCCCACTGCCGCTCGCTGGTAGTGGACAAGCTCAATGTCGCCTTCGCCCGTCAGCGCCAGGGCATAGATTTCAACTCGATAGATGACAAGCCGGCGCATTACTTTTTCCTGATTGTGGCGCCGCCGGTGGAAATCTCCAACTATTACCTCCCCGTGCTGGGCAAGGTTGCCCAATTCTGTAAAATTTCCGATATCACCAGCCGCCTGGACAAGCTGACTAAAGTGGAAGATTTCCTGAAACTTCTCGCTGATAGCGGTTCTTGATCTGCGCTATCCGCCTGATTTCCGCCTGGAAATCGGGCCGTATCCCCTGTCCGTCCCATGGCACGGACAGCTTCTGGAAATTCCCCGGTATCCGCCTGCGCGACGGAACATGTCTGATTTGATTACTGAAACCGGTCAGGTCGATAATGCACGAGAGCCAGCTCAGACTTCTGATGTTTCTGCAGGACCTGCTTTTCCTGCAGAAAGAAATGCAGGACTTCCAGGTGGTCGAAAAATATGAGGAGATGGGCTTCCCGCTGGACCGGAAAGAAAAGATCGAGGAAGCGATCAGGGAAGTGACCGAGCAACTGGATCGCGATCTGTACCACCGCTTCCAGCAACTGGCCAAAAAATACGACCGGCCGATGGCGCCGGTCAAAAAAGGCGTGTGCTACGGTTGCTTTGTCGCCGCTCCGACCGGCAGTAAGCTGATCACTCAGCACAAAGACATTATCGAGTTCTGCAACCACTGCGGCAGAATCCTTTACCGGACGGACTGAGCCGCCGGCGCAGCTTTGTTTTCTGCCGGCGATCAACTGACTGCTGTGCGGGGAATCGAGCCCCAGCTTTAATATGACAAAGAGCCTCCCGGCGATTTCGCGGGACCGGCTCTTTTTATTGTTTAAGGCCCAACCGGTAATAATGCATATCAGCCGGAGAGCTTTTCCCTTCCCGGCTTTATTCCCCCAGCCAATATTTTTTGCACAAGCCCTATCTTTTCGGAGCGAATTTCATTTTACGGGCGGCCTTGCGCTGTATTTGATAAATAAATTTCATCAGCGTGTCCTGGGTCGTATCCGTAATATGATAAAATTTCGCCCGGATCAGGTTAGTTGGTTTGGCTTTATCGGCGCCTCTCCAGACCACCACGGCCAGCACTGGCTCGCTGTGCTCCTCGCTGATCATCTGGAAATTCAGGAACACATAATCGCCTTTTTGTACGGTCCTTTTTGAATTAAAGGCGATCCCTCCGCCGCTGATATCCTGCGTGTCAGCCATATAAACCGGCAAAGTCTGGCAATATTCCAGGTTCTGGTCGATTTCGATGGTATTGAACTTATCCTTTGGCACGTGGTAATAGCTGAACCTGAACCTGACCTCCATCCTGGAAAAACTTCGCGCCTGCACCCGCTTCAACTGCTTGGGATGTCTGACCTCGAGTTCATTTTTATCCGCTGCCGGAGGTCTTTTCAATTGCGTGACAAAATTGTACCCGGCATCCGCCTCCCGGTAAAAATTGATTTCCAGCGCCGTATTCATGTCCAGGGGGATAAAATTCAAGTCGATCTGCGAGCTGTCCAGCACGATCCGCTCATCGCTGTTATCGATGACACTGGCCGGGTATTCGAAGGATTTCCCATCTTTCTGGAGCGTGATTTTCAGCAGCGTGCCTTTTCTAATCTCCTCCGAGGATTGAAGCTGAACGGCTTCCTCAATCTTGTTAAATCCAAGTTTTGACTTGATATCATCGACCATCTGGTGGAAATAGCGGTGCTCGGCGTCGGAGAAATCCCTTTTCTTGTGGTACTCCTCGAGCAGGTGCTGGAAAATGTCGAAGGAATCCAGGATCCGGTAGGGCGCGGTAAGATTTGTTAATTTGACCGCCTCGGAAAGCATTTCAACCTGCTTCTTGTCGAGCTCCTTTTCTATGGCTTTCCGTTCGAAGTAGATCAATTCCCGCTGTTTGCGCTTGACAGATTCCTTGCGGGTGTTGATGATTGTGAAAGTGACCAGGACGGCTACCGCGATTCCGACAATCCAGGGTACGATCTCCGCCGACTTACTGGACGACTGGGTCCAGCCGGTCTGAATATCCTTCCAGCGTTGAGCCCGCGGAATCAGCCGCTCAAGCATTCCATTGGCTGTAGCGAGATAGAACCGTTCGAGGAAAAACAGGATTAGGCTCACTATTGCCTCCCGCCCTTGTGCGGCAGGGATACGATTAATTCCGGTTTCGGATTGAGGTCATTACCGTTATTGCAATTCCGGTTGCCGGCCGGCTGACAGTCTTTCTTTGATCATGGAAGAAAAAATCTGCTTAAACGGCTCGATTGAAAGGCGGATGCCGCCGCGGCGCCGGGACCGGCTCAGCCGCTGGACTGAAGAGCCTCGGGAGAAAAAGACTCTTTCCTCTGGACTTTTTCCACGCCTTTAATCCGTTTAAGATCGGTGATAATGCGCTTCAGTTGCTTGAGGTCCTTGACCTCGACTACGAAAGTCGAGGAGAATTCGAATTCGCTCGATTTGGTCTCGGCGCTTCGAATGTTCGTTCCGGTTTCGGCGATCGCCGTGGTAAGATCGGCCAGCATGCCCTTGCGATCGTTGCCGGAGACGAGAATCCGCACGAGAAAGTTCTGGTCCCCGCCGGCCTCCCAGTCGATAGCCACGCGCCGGTTGGAGTCCGAGCTCAGCCGCAACAGGTTCAAACAGTCCGCCCGGTGGATCGTTATCCCGCGGCCCCGGGTGATATAGCCCTCGACCTTGTCCCCGGGCACGGGCTGGCAGCAGCCGGCATAGCTCACCATCAGGTTGCCGATTCCCTGAAGCTTAATGCCCGCGCTGCTCTTTCTTATCTTATCGACCAGACGGTCAAATGTCGAGACCTTGGGTTCCTTTTCTTCCGGCTGTTCCGGGAACAACTGGTGCATCACCTGGCCGGGCGACAGGTGGCCCTGGCCTAACGATTCATAGAGTTTCTCCATCGGTCCGCTGAGGTTCAATTTTTCGGCTACCTCTTTCAGGCGGCTCTCCTCGACTCTCCCCCGGCGCTGCCTTTTCAGTTCGCGCTCCAGCATCTCTTTGCCCAGCTTGACACTGTCCGCATATTCCTGCTCTCTGATCCAGGCGCGGACTTTACTGCGGGCCTTGGACGAGCGGACGAAATTGATCCAGTCCTTGCTTGGCCGGGTATTGGGATTTGTGATGATCTCTACGGTCTGCCCGCTTTTGATCCGGGTGTGCAGCGGAGCGATCCGTCCGTCGATCCGGCCTCCCGCGCAGTGCAGACCGATCTGGGTGTGGACCGCGAAGGCAAAATCGATCAGCGTGGAGCCGGAGGGGAGCTTGATCAATTTTCCCCGGGGGGTAAAGACGAAAACCTCATCGTGAAAGAGATCGATTTTCAGAAATTCCATGAAATCTTTCGGGTCTTTCGCCTCGTTCTGCCACTCCAGCACCTCCCGCAGCCAGGTCATGCGGCGGTCCATGTCTTTTTCCGCCCGCTGCTCCTCCTTGAACCTCCAGTGGGCGGCAATCCCGTACTCGGCGGTACGGTGCATCTCGCCGGTCCGGATCTGCACTTCAATCAGCTGGCCCTGCGGCCCATAGACCGAGGTGTGTAGGGACTGATACATATTGGATTTGGGAGTGGCGATGTAGTCCTTGAAGCGGTCGTGCAGCGGAGTCCATAAGGTGTGTACAATCCCCAGGACATGGTAGCAGTCGGATACAGTTTCCGCTAGCACGCGCAAGCCGAGAAGATCGTATATTTCCTCGAAGGATTTACTGCGGCGCTCCATTTTCTTGTAAATACTGTACAGGTGCTTGGGCCGGCCCGAGACCACGGCCTTGATCCCGGCCTCGTTGACGGCCTCTTGCAGCGGACTGGTAAATTGCTCGATCAGCTTTTCCCGCTCGCGCCTTTTCTTGTCCACCCTTTTTGCCAGCTCGTGGTACTCCTCGGGCTCGAGATATTTGAAAGCCAGGTCCTCGAGTTCCCAACGGATCAGGGCGATACCGAAGCGATGCGCCAGGGGAGCGTAGATATCGAGGGTTTCGCGGGCAATCCGCTGCTTTTTCCCCTCGGGCAGAGCATAGAGGGTGCGCATATTGTGCAGGCGGTCGGCGAACTTGATCAGGATTACGCGGATATCCTTGGCCATCGAGAGGATGAGCTTGCGGTAATTCTCCACCTGCTCTTCCTGGACCGAACGGAAAACATAACCATCCATCCGGCCGATCTTGGTCAGACCGTCGACTATCCCGGCGATTTCATCGCCGAAATTGCGGCGGATCTCCTGGAGCGGGCAGGCTGTGTCCTCGATCACATCGTGGATCAGCGCGCTGGCGATGGTGACCGTATCGTACAGGTTGAGGTCCACCAGAATCCGCACCACCTCGATGGCGTGCCAGATGAAATCGTCACCGGACTTGCGTTTCTGGCCGGCGTGCGCCTTAGCGCCGAATTCATAGGCCCGCTCGATCAGGGCGTGATCCAGCGATTTGATGTCGGCGATGAAGGATATTAATGATACTTTCGGCATAGTTTCCGGCGCATGAATCATCCGGCAGCCCGTCCGCGGGATGACTCAATCAAAAGAGCGGCAAAATCACCCTTCCATCTTTATAACTTTATATTTCTCAGGAATCAAGAGGTTCCCGAATCGCTCGGCAAATGTGACGGGATGGAAGAAGGCCGGGAGACGCAAACTCGCCGCGGCCGGTGCGACCTCCGGTGGATTTTTCCAGCTTACTCAAGCTGGGGCGGGAATTCGGCGGCGCTCAGCCGGTAACCGAAAAAATCAGTTCCCGGGATTTATTACAGGCCAGGCGAAGCTCCGCCGCTTCCTCAGCCGTGATTAGGTTCTTCTCCAGCAGGAGGTTGCGCAGCGCTTCGGAGGTAAAAACCGGCTTCAGCTCCTCCAGCAACTGGTCCAGTGTCTTATCCTTGCCGAAAACCAGCGAGGTCTTACCGTAGCCAACCAGCCTCCGGTCGTAAAGCAACTTTCGCATGGCCGAGCTGATTTCTGCCGAGACAGCGCTGTACCGCGGCTCAGCGAGCTTAAGCTCCTCGAAAATCAGCTTGAGCGAGACCTCGCCGCCGCTCTCGGCGCCTGGGCTGAGCTCCAGATTGCCGCGGTTGACCACCGCGCTCGAACGGACCTGCCCCGGAGCCTTTTTGTCCCGGGCGGGTTCCCTGGCTGCCGCCGTTGCCGGAGGCTGGTCCGGCGCGACTCCCGCCGCAGCGCTTTCCTCGGCTTTTCCCTTCGGTTCGACCGGTTCTTCCACAGCTTTGCCGTGCAGGCTTTTCTGCAGGGCCATCATGTAGGTTTTCAGCTCCCCGGTGCAGGCGGCAAGCTTTCCGGCCAGTTTTTCCAGCCGGCTCTGGATTATCACCACCTCGCGAAGGTTTCCCTGCTGCTCGTCAAGGTAGCCATTTTCACGGTTGAAATAATGCCGGTTAAGGACGCTGATGAAATCATCCACAGTGCCGGTCAGCTCGCGCTCCAGCTCTCCGACCTGGGCCTGGAAATGCTCGATCTGGTGCAGCTGCTCCCGGCTGAGGAGCATCTCGGACAACTGGCTTTTGATAACATCGACCATGTTCACCCCGCAGGCTGAATGAAATCGATGGGGCGGTCTCCGAAGTTCAGAGTTCCCTGCCGTGGCAATGCTTGAATTTCTTACCGCTTCCGCAATAACAGGGATCGTTGCGGCCGATCTTTGGCTGATCGTGGCGCACGGTCTTCACTTTCTGCGGACCCGGCTCGGGAGGCAACAGCGTTTCGCCTCCGGCAAAGGCCGATATCGTAGCGTGGTGGATCGCCAGCTGCTCGGGCTGGCGGCGGCGCTCGATCTCGGCTTCCTCGATAAACTGGGCCTTGAAAAACAGCGCGGCGATTTCCTGCTTGATCCGGTTGAGCATCGCGACAAAAGCGTCGAAAGCCTCACGCTTGTACTCGATCAGCGGGTCTTTCTGGCCGTAGGCCCGGAAGTTGATCCCGGCCTTGAGGTGATCCAACAGATAGAGGTGTTCGCGCCAGTTATCGTCGATCACTCGCATCATCACCTGTTGCATCAGGAAATCCTTGCGATCGGTGCCGAATTCCTTGCATTTGATCTCGTAGAGCTGGTCCACCAGGCCCTGGACACGCTCGCGAACCGTTTCGGCGGTCAATTCCGGCAGGTCTTTTTCCTCAAAATGCACGCTGAGCAGAAAGGTTTTCAGCAATTCGGTCGACAGCGCCCGCAGGTCCCATTCCTCCGGAGGAGTGCCTTCGACGACAAACTGGTCGAGCTTCACTTTCACCGCCTCGTCGATCATCTCCTTGAATTCACGGTCCATGTCCTTGCCCTCGAGGGCAAACAGGCGCATGTCGTAGATCACCTCGCGCTGCTGGTTCATCACATCGTCATATTCGAGCAGGTGCTTGCGGATCTGGAAGTTGTTGCCCTCGACCTTTTTCTGCGCCCGGCCGATAGAGCGCGAAACCAGCGAATGGGTGATAACTTCGCCTTCTTGCAGCCCCAGGCGGTCCATCACCCCGGCGATCCGCTCGCTGCCGAACAGGCGCATCAGGGAATCCTCGAGGGAGAGATAGAATTCCGAGGAGCCCGGATCGCCCTGACGGCCGCTGCGGCCGCGGAGCTGACGGTCGATACGGCGGGCCTCGTGGCGCTCGGTGCCTACTATCGCCAGGCCGCCCAGCTCGACTACACCCTCGCCGAGCTTTATATCGGTCCCGCGGCCGGCCATGTTGGTGGCGATGGTCACCGCCGCTTTCTGGCCGGCCTTGGCCACGATTTCGGCTTCCTGCTGGTGGTACTTGGCGTTGAGCACGTTGTGCCGGACACCCCGCCGCTTCAACATCCGGCTCAGGGTCTCCGAAACCTCTACACTGACCGTCCCGACCAGCACCGGCCGTCCCTCCTCATACAGACGCGCCACCTCTTCGATAATCGCGTTAAACTTTTCCCGGCGGGTGCGGTAGATCATGTCTTCTTTGTCTTTACGCACCACGGGCTTGTGGGTGGGAATGACCACCACATCCAGCTTATAGATTTGCCAGAATTCATCCGCCTCGGTTTCCGCGGTCCCGGTCATCCCGGCCAGCTTGCGGTAAAGGCGGAAATAGTTCTGCAGGGTTATCGTCGCCAGGGTCTGAGTCTCGCCCTCGACTTTCACCCCCTCCTTGGCTTCGAGCGCCTGGTGCAGGCCCTCGCTGAACCGCCGCCCAGGCATGAGCCTGCCGGTAAACTCATCGACGATCAGGACCTTGCCCTCCTGAACCACGTACTCCACGTCTTTCTCGAACAGGATATAGGCTTTAAGCAACTGGTGGATGGTCTGGATCTTGTCGCTGATATCCAGGTATTCACGCTCGACTTTCTGAATTTTCTCGGCCTTGCGGGCCGGGCTGAGAGTCTTATCGCTCTCGATCTCGTTGATTTCTATGCTCAAGTCCGGAATGACAAACATGTTCGGGTCGTTCGGGTTGAGCTGGTCGAGCCCCTTATCCGTAAGCTGCACCTGGTTGCCTTTTTCATCCATCGAGAAATAGAGGGCCTCATCCAGCTCCTGCATTTTTTTCTCGCGCAGGGCATCCGACTCGACCCGCTGTAACAGCTTCTTGGCTCCGATCTCGTTGAGCAGCTTGAGCAGGCGCTTGTTTTTCGGCATGCCCCGAGAGGCTTGCAGCAGCTTTGTCCCGGCCTCGTAATTCAGCTCCTGGACTTTCTTGTCATCCGGCTCCTCTTCAGCGCGTTTCATCTGGTCGGCGGCCTCGGCAATGAGGTTATTAACCTCCTTTACCTGCAAACGGACCAGGTCCTCGACCAGCGGCTTGAACTGCATGAATTTCGGAGCCGATCCCTGGACCGCGCCGGAAATGATCAGCGGAGTCCGCGCCTCGTCGATCAACACGCTGTCCACCTCGTCGACAATGGCGTAGTGGTGCACGCGCTGCACCCGGTCTTCAAGCCGCAGGGACATGTTGTCGCGCAGATAGTCGAAGCCGAACTCGTTGTTGGTGCCGTAGGTGATGTCGCAGCGGTAGACTACCTTGCGCTCGGCGGGTTCCATGTCGTGCTGGATGCAGCCGACAGTCAGGCCCAGGAAGGTGAAGATCGTGCCCATCCACTCGGAGTCGCGCCGCGCCAGGTAGTCGTTGACTGTTACCAGGTGTACGCCGCGGCCCTTGAGCGCGTTGAGGTACATCGGCATGACCGCCACCAGGGTCTTGCCCTCGCCGGTGGCCATCTCGGCGATTTTCCCCTGGTGCAGGACCACCGCCCCGATCGACTGGACATCGTAAGGCACCATGTCCCAGACCATCGGCTGGCCGCAGACCGTTATCTTGCGGCCCAGGTTGCGGCGGCAGGCGTCTTTTACCAGGGCAAAGGCCTCGGGGAGAGCGGCATCGCACTGCCTGTCCTGCTCGTCCAGGTCCTCGATCGAGCCGATCCGCTCCTTGAGGGCCAGGCTGCGCTGCAGAAGCTCCTCAGTGGTGAGAGATTCCAGAGTGGCATAAATGCGGTTTATTTCCGCGACCAGGGGCAGGATTTTCTTCTTTTCGCGTTCGTGTTTGTTGCCCAGGAATATTTTCAGGATTCGATTGATCATTTTTTTCTAGTGGTTGATAGTTTGCGGTTCAGAGTTCCGGCCGGCGTTTATCAGCCGGGGATAGTCTTGAGAAAATTTTCGGACTCCGGTCTTTATTTCAACTCCGGACGTTGCGGTACAGGCCGTGCCGCTCGATATACTCGGCCACCGGCTCCGGCACCAGATAGCGGATCGGCTTGCCCGCGGCGCAGGCGGCGCGGACCCCGGTGGCGGAAATCCCGATCAGTGGCATCTCGATCCTGAGTACCTCGATCCCGTCGAGCTTTTCTTCCAGGATCCGCCTGTCCGCGGTGAAACCTTCCCTTCCCAGAGCGGCCAGCCTGGCCTGAGCGCCGATCCGGCGCCAGTCCTTCCAGGTGTCGAACTCCAGGAGGTTGTCGTCCCCGAGAATAAAATAAAGCTCATCCCCGGGTTGCAGCTCCTTCTCCCGGTAACGCCGCAGGGTATCTACCGTGTA
>Ga0156185_1106_pt1 | contig 10262 bp, 10 predicted proteins | sample RifCSPlowO2_12_FD_107838 | JGI IMG/M metagenome (GOLD analysis project Ga0156185, IMG submission 107838) | Candidatus Glassbacteria bacterium RIFCSPLOWO2_12_FULL_58_11 | reverse complement strand
ACCAGTTGCTCGACCAGGTCCATCATCTGACGGTAGTCGGCGAAAGCCTGGTAGAACTCGAGCATGGTGAACTCCGGGTTATGGTTGCGGTCCACGCCCTCGTTGCGGAAATCCCGCGAGAACTCGTAAACCCGGTTCAGCCCGCCGACCACCAGCCGCTTCAGGTACAATTCATTGGAAATCCGCAGGTAAAGCGTGCGGTCGAGCGCATTGTGGAACGTGGTAAAGGGCCGCGCCGTGGCCCCGCCATAGATCGGCTGCAGCATCGGGGTCTCGACCTCGAGGAACTCCCGCTCGTCCAGAAAGGCGCGGATGCGGTTGATCATCCGGGTCCGCTTACGAAAAACCTCCCGGACCTCAGGATTGACCAGCAGGTCGACATAGCGCTGACGGTAGCGCAGCTCCTTGTCCTCCACCTTGTCGAAGACCTGTTTTTCCTCGCCGACTACCTTCTCCTTGACCACGGGCAGGGGCCGGACGCTCTTAGCCAGCAGCTCGAGAGATTCGGCATGCAGGGTGACCTCGCCCGCATGGGTGCGGAAGAGAAAACCCCGGACCCCGATTATATCGCCCAGGTCCAGCAGGTCCGCCACCGCATAGGTGTTCTCGCCGATCTTGTCCTTGCGGATATAGAGCTGGATCTGGCCCTCGCCGTCATTGATATGCGCGAAAGTTACCTTGCCCATGCCGCGTAACGAGACAATCCGGCCGGCCAGACTGTGGTGCTCTCCCTGTTCCGGCGTCTCGCTGTCCGTGAAACCCGCGATAAGCCTCCCGGAGCGGCCGCTGGCCTCGAAGGCATAGGGAAACGGGTTGACACCCATCCCGCGCAGCTTCTCCAGCTTTTCCAGCCTTACCTGTACCAGTTGATGCCGGTCTTCCATTATTTACCGTCTTTCTATCGTTCGCAGCCGAAAGCGCCGAAAAGATAAATTTGTTATCGCCGGTTGAAGGCTCAGCCCTGTCCGCCGAACTTCTTGAGGTAGCCCTGAATAAAGGGATCGAGGTTGCCCTCCAGCACTCCCGGCGCATTGCCGGTCTCCACTCCGGTCCGGTGGTCCTTGACCAGGGTGTAGGGGTGAAGGACGTAGCTTCTGATCTGGCTGCCCCAGGCGATCTCTTTCTTCTCGGCCTCGAGCACATCCCTTTCGGCTTTCTCCGCCAGGAGCATGTGCTCGTAGAGCCGCGCCCGGAGGATTTTCATCGCGTTATCCTTATTGCGGTGCTGGCTGCGCTCGTTCTGGCACTGGGTGACAATGCCGGTGGGCAGATGGGTGATCCGCACCGCGGATTCGGTCTTGTTGACGTGCTGGCCGCCGGCGCCGCTGGAGCGGTATGTGTCTATCCGCAAATCTTTTTCCTCGATCTTGACCTCGAGGTTGTCCTCGACCTCGGGGTAGACGAAAACCGAGGCGAACGAGGTGTGGCGGCGGCTGTTGGCGTCAAAGGGGCTGATCCGCACCAGCCGGTGCACGCCTTTTTCGGCCTTGAGGTAGCCGAACGCATAGCGGCCTTTCACCTCCAGAGTAGCGCTCTTTATCCCCGCCTCCTCGCCGGGCAGCAGGTCGAGAAGCTGGCTCTTGAACCCGTGGTTTTCGATCCAGCGGGCGTACATGCGCATCAGCATCTGGGCCCAGTCCTGGCTCTCGGTGCCGCCGGCCCCCGGATGGATTGTGAGCAGGGCATCCCGCTCATCATCCTTGCCTGAGAGCATGTGCAGCAGCTCGAGCTCCTCAAGCTGTTTTTCGATCTGGCCGGCATCCCGGATCAGCTCCTCCCCCAGCCCATCCTCTTCCTCTCCGGCCAGCTCGGCCAGCTCTTCCAGGTCCTTGAGCCGGTTTTTTATGGCGCGGACCGGATCGGTCCAGCGCTTGATCTCCTTGGCTTGCTCGATTATCTTGCGCGCCTGCTCCTGGTCATTCCAGAAATCCGCCTCGGCCATCCGCTTTTCCAGCTCGGCCACCCGGGCATTCTTATGTTCGAGGTCAAAGATAACCCCGTAGATTATCCAGCCGGCTGCTCAGAACGCGCACCTGATCGCGAATTTTTTCCAGCACTTTAAGCCCTTCGCTCACTTTGTCTCCCTTCCAGGGAAATGGCAAATCAATATTCCGGACATTCAAATTCTATTGGTTACTGCCGCTCTTATCCGCCGGATCGCGCCGTCGGCCGGAACGCTATAAATTATAACCAAATAATATACATACTATTCCGGGGAATGGCAACCGCTTTAGGGGCCGGGGCGCGATGTATGACAGCCGAACGTACCGGGCTTTAATGCCCCGCTGAATATCGGCACCTGACCGGGCGGATCAAAGCTCCGGGGAGGCTCCATCCAGATCGAGAGCGGCGGATATAGCGGCCGCGGTCTTTTCCGCGCTCAAATGCTGGATGGATTGGATCCCCAGAGCGCGCGCCGTCTCCACATTGCAGAGCTGATCGTCGATAAACAGGCACTCCGGGGCGCGCAGTGAGAATTTGTCTAAGGCGCGAGCGAAGAATGCGGGGTCAGGTTTCAGCACGCCCAGGTCCCAGGAAAGGGCCTGGCCGTGGAAAAACAGCAGGCTGGGGAAACGGTCATAGAGCCCGGGGATATGCAGGGGGCCGGTATTGGAGAGGAAATATAGCTTGAATTTCGAGGCCAGGGCACGGCCCAGGGCGATCATCTCCCGGTCCTCGCGGAAATGCATGCACCAGATGAGGCAAAAATGCCGGAAGCTGATCCGGCAGCCGCTGGCCTTTATAAAAAGCTCATAATATTCCTCGGATTTCATTTCGCCGGTTTCCATTTTCTGCCATTGCCCAGGCAGAAAAACGCTTTCGAAAGCCAGCTCAGCGGGCGCGGCTATCCCGCTGTAGCAGGAATACTCGCGGATCGTGGCCTCGCGGTCGAATTGCAGCAGTACAGAGCCGATATCAAAAAGGATATTTTTTATCATGCGAGTCTTTCACGGTGAAATTAGGTCTTAAACGCCGAAACGGCCTGAGGGCCGTTTCAGGTAATATAACTTTCGGCCTGAACATTGTAAAGCCGGCCTTGTGGATGGCGCACTCTTAATTGCTTGACCCTGCCCCGGCGGGAATGTATCGTTTTCGACAGGATTACAGCGCTCAAAGGAGAAGCGGCACTTGGACCTCTTATACCAGTTGGAAAGGATTTTCAGCCGGACTTACACTTATCGTATCCTGGATAATTTTCTGGAGCTGCTGAGAGAGCTGTACCCGTATTTGCTGGCCGGGATACTGGTCATCGCCGTTCTCCAGCGCCGACTGCCCTCCCTCGTGCGTTTCAAAGTCCTGCGCTCCGCAGGTACGCTTAATATCCTGGCCGCCGCCCTGCTCGGCATGGCCGCGCCCTTGCCGGTGTACCTGGCAGTGCCGCTTTCAGTGTCCCTGATCGCCGCGGGGTTCCCGGCCCCGGTGATGGTGGCTTTCCTGTTCGCCTGCCCGCTGATCGACCCGAACCTGTTCCTGCTGACCTACGGGGCGTTCGGCTGGCCTATGGCCGCGGCGCGGGCCGTCTCGGCCCTTGCGCTCGGTTTCTTCGCCGGGCTGCTGTGCCGCCGGTTTGCCGGCCGGCTGTCGCTTTTTCCGAAACGGGCTCCGGAAACCGGTTCTCAGGCGAAGCCCGCCGCGATGATTAAGGAGCGCCCATTTTTAACCGCCTTATGGCGCCAGAGCCTGTTTATCCTGAAAATCTTCAGTGTCAGCCTGCTGATAAGCGCGGCGCTCAAGGCCCTGGTCCCGCCGGAGTTCGTGCGCAGTCTGGTCGGCCGATCCAGCAGCTTTTCCATCCTGCTGGCGATCGCGCTTGGAGTACCGTTCTACCAGTGCGGCGGGGCCTCGATCCCGATAATGCAGGCCCTCTACGAGTTGGGGCTGGGCCGCGGGGCGGTCCTGGCCTTTTTTATCTCCGGCCCGGCGACCAAGCTCTCCGCGCTCTATGCTTTTCGGGAGGGCTACGGCGACCGCTTCCTGCTGCTCTACCTGGCGTACACTCTTGCCGGAGCGTTTCTCGCCGGTGTATTATTTAATCTAAGAGGGTGAGAATACTCTATAGGTGGCGCTTTAAAGAGCGCGCTGGTTTATCATTCGTTAATTACTGGTTGATGCATATAATATATAACAAGACACCGTATCATTAGAAAATTCAAGCAATTGTAGGGGCGGGTTTAAAACCCGCCCCTACGGCCCCGGGGAATAACTGACCGGATAGGAAATATTTCAATTCGCTTCGAAATGCTTCGATCAGAAGAAAGCAAAAATTTCAGCCGGGCGGCCGACTGTTTTCTGGCTCATTTCGGGTTGAATCACAAGCTTTCCCCAGCGCGCGATGAGCTTTTCGCGCTCTACCGGGCTTTCACCAGCCTGCCTTACGAGAACGTATCCAAGATCATCCGCACTTATGCTCCAAGGCGCGAGGGACCACCGGAGTTCCGGACCCCGGTGGAGGTGCTCGAAGGCTACCTGACTTCCCGGCTCGGCGGCACCTGTTTCTCGCTGACCCATTGTCTCTACACCCTGCTCGGCTACTGCGGGTTCAGCGTCTGGCGGGTCCTGGGCGACATGCGGCACGGCCCGAACATCCATTGCGCGGTAATGGTGTCCCTGGAGGGCGCTGAATATCTCTGCGATGCCGGGTATCTGCTGCCTGCACCATTGCCTATCGATCCCCGGGGAAAAAGCGTGCTGAAATGCCCGCTCTACACCTATCTGCTGGAGCCGGACAAGCGGATGCCGGAAACGTTCAATCTCTACACGCTCACGCATTCCGGGGAGAGCCGCTGGCGCTACCGGATCCGCAGCCGGCCGGCCGGGGACCGGGAATTCGAGCAGCACTGGCGCAGCTCGTTCTCCGCGCCGATGAACCATCAGCTCCTGCTCAGCCGCAACCTGGAGGATGCCCAGGTTTACGTGCACAAGAACCATCTTCGGCTGAACCGGCCGGATGGCCGGAAAAACAGCAACATCCGCGCCTCGCTCGGGCCCAGTATCGAGGAGCTGTTCGGGATCGAGGCCGCCCTGGTCGAGCAGGCCCGGGAGCTGGTGGAAAAAGCCCGGGAGGTGGAAAGGATGGCAGAATGAAGAGAAACCCGCCGGCTAAGTATCTGGTGGAGCCGGTCAAGCTGTTCGCGGCGCTGCTCTACCGGGAGAGCGGTCCGCTGGAGCATGCCCGCGAGGCGCTGCGCGAGGCATACGGCGAGGAGGATTTTATCTCCGAACCGTCGCCGTTCGACCATACCGATTTCTACAAGCCGGAAATGGGCGCGCCGCTTTTCCGGTTGTTCGTATCTTATCGCCGGCTAGTTCCGCCGTCGGCGCTGATTGCGGCCAAGCTCGAGGCCGAGCGCATAGAAAATACTCTCTGCCGGGAGGATGGCGGCAGGCAGGTCAATATCGACCCCGGAATCCTGGACTACCAGAAAGTGGTCCTGGCTTCGTACAAGTACCAGGGGCAGAAAATATATCTGGGCCAGCGGGTCTGGGCCGACCTGACACTATACTACCGCAAGGGCGGCTGGAGCAAGTTCGAGTGGACCTTTCCGGATTTTAAGACCGGCATGTACGATAAGATACTGCTCGAGGTCCGGCGCCTTTACAAGCTCCAGCGGCTCGAGGATTCCTCAGCCGTTGAACCAGCCTGAAATCCTTATCTTTCGCAGGAGAAAAGCGTTGACAATCCCTTTGCCCGGCCTCTAATTTAATGCCGGGCCGCCGCTCTTCCGGCGGCCAGCATGTCCTCGCCCCTTACCTGAAAAGAAAACAGCTAAAGATTTATCACGGTCGTTCCCACCTCATGTGGCGGAGGTTCCAGATGGAAATAAAAAAGGCGGTAATCCCGGTGGCCGGGCATGGCACGCGCCTGCTGCCGGCGACCAAAAGCCAGCCCAAGGAAATGCTGCCGGTCGGCCGTAAGCCGGTGGTACAGTATGTAGTCGAGGAGATCGAGGCCGCCGGCCTGAAACAAATCCTCTTTGTCACCGGCAGTAAGAAACGCTCGATCGAGGACCATTTCGACAAGGATATGGAGCTGCTCAAACAGCTCCGCCAGAGCGGCAAAGCGAGCATCATCGAGGAAATGAAATACCAGGAGATCAACGTAAGCTTCTACTATGTGCGGCAGAGCGAGCAGAAAGGGCTGGCCGATGCGGTGAACCTGGCCCGCGACCTGGTGGAGAATGAATCCTTTGTCTGTGCACTGGGGGACTCGATAATCAGCAGCCCCAAGAGCGGACCGAGCCTGTTGAAGCGCATGATGGAGGTCCACCGCAAACACAAGGCCGCCTGCACCGTGGCGATCGAGCGGATCCCCCGCGAGGAGGTCTACCGTTACGGGGTGGTGAAAATCGGCGAGGAGCTGGGCAACGGAGTGTTCAAGATCGAGCAGCTCGTAGAGAAGCCCAATATCGAGGATGCCCCCAGCGACCTGACTATTGCTGCGCGCTACGTGTTCTCTCCGGAGATCTTCCAGGCCATCGACATGACCCTCCCGGACAAGGGCGGCGAACTCCAGCTTACCGATTCGATCGGTCTGCTGCTCAAGAAAGGCGCTCCGGTGTACGCGGTAATGCTCAAGGACAAGGAGCGCCGCTATGATATCGGCAATTATGAAAGCTACTTCAAGGCTTTCGTGGATTTCGCCCTGCAGGATGAAAAGTACGGCCACATTCTGCGGCATTACCTTTCGAGGAAGTTATGATCGAGGCCTCAGCTCCCGCCCGGGCGGGAGTGATCGGCAATCCCACCGATGGCTACGGCGGCAGCCTGATTTCCTGCACGCTGGCCTGCCGGGCCACTGTTCGGCTGGTCGAGGCGCAGCACCTCGAGCTGGCTTTCCACGGCCAAGAGACAGTGATCGGCGATGAGAGCGACCTGGTCCTGGACGGGGGCGTGTTCGACGCCGCCCGGAGCGTGATCCGCTACCTGCGGATCGCCGACCGGAAGCTGCGTCTGGTGGGCGAGAGCGAAATCCCCTTCCGCAGCGGGCTGGCCGGCTCCACCGCCATGCTGGCGGCAATTTTCGGCGCAGTCTGTAAGTTCCTGGGTCTCGAGCTGAACCGCTACCAGTGCGCCGAAACCATCCGCCATATCGAGCTCAATTACATGGATATCCAGTGCGGCTACCAGGACCAGTACATGACCGTGTTCGGCGGCCTGAACTATCTAGATTTCCGCACCAAGGAGATCTACCGGGATATCGCCGAGGAGGTTTACGCCACGGTGGAGCCCCTGGCCGGACTGGTCAGCGGACTGCCGTTTGTCCTGATCCATACCGGGGTCCAGCGAATTTCCGGGTCGGTGCTCAAGCCGATCCGGGAGCGCTGGATGGATGGCGATCCATCGGTGGTGGAGGGCTACCGGGAGATCGGCGAGCTGGCCCGTGAGGGCAAGCGCGCAATGCTGCGCGGCGACTGGGAGGAACTGGGAGAGCTGATGAACCGCAACCACGAGATTCAGCAGGCGCTGGGGGCGAGCGGCAAGATAAACGACCATTTTATCGAGCTGGCGCGAGCCAATGGAGCCCTGGGGGCGAAACTTGCCGGAGCCGGGGGCGGTGGAACGATAATCGCTCTGCATCACCGGCCGGAAAGACTTATTGAGGCGTTCCGTAAAGAGGGCGATCCGAAAATATGGACCCTCGAACCCTCCCCCGGATTGACAGTAGTGGATATATAAGCGCTGCTCCTCCGCCTGAAACGTCAAGTATAATTCTTTTAACAAGTACGAGCATGCCTGGAAAAAATATCTGCCGATTGCTGCTTAACCCTTTCAATTATCTCAGCGGGGTCCGGGCGCTGGCGAGCGGCCTGTCGATCCTGATCGCGACGGCGCTGATCGCCGCCCTGGGGCAGTGCCGATTCGATGGCGTGCTGGGGTTTCATCTCGGTTCCACCGACCATGTGGGGTTCGGGATAAACCTGATCGAGGTTCTGGTGGCCTGGCTGCTGATGTCCTCTCTGCTCTTTGCCGGGGGGAGGCTGATTACCGGCAGCCGGGTCCGGCCGTTCGAGCTTTTCGCCACTCAGGCCCTGGCCCGCGGCCCGCTGCTGTTTACCGCCCTGGCCGGCATGTTCCCGGGCTCCCATCGTTATGCCCTCAAAGTCCTGCCCGGAGGAGAAGAGATCGCTGTCCTCCCTGCGGATGCGGTATTTTACTGCCTGACTCTGGCGGTCGTTATTTTGATGCTGATCTGGATGGTGGCGCTGCAGTACCGCTCCTTCAAGTTCTCCTGCGAGGTTTCGGGGCCCAAGGCCCTCGGTATGTTTGCTATCGCCCTGGTGACCGGCGAGGCCATCTCGCTGCTGCTATTAATCGCCCTGGTCTGACCGGAAACAAAAAAGCCGGAACGCCGAATGATTTCATGGCTAATCCGGCTAAATGCGTGTTGATTTATATCTCAAGAGAATAATTTTCTCAGGCACAAGGGGCGGTTCGCGAACCGCCCCTACTATTCCCTGTCTTCAAGCATTGCCTTTGTTAGATAAATTTGATTCAGTCGGTAATGAGAAGATTAAATAGCCACACGCTGATAGAAGAGTAAGGGATTACCGTAGGGGCGACGCATGCGTCGCCCATGCACCCCATGTATATCATTATGGTTGCGTGATTATTGCAGCACGTTTCTAGACCGCCGGCGAGAAAGAAATCCAGACCTTCCGGCTCCGCGGTCCATCGAACTCCGCGAAATATATCCCCTGCCAGGTCCCCAGCCTGAGACTTCCTTTCTCGATGATCACGTTGAGGCTGCAGCCGAACAGGCTGCTCTTGACATGCGCCGCGCTGTTGCCCTCTCCGTGACGGTAGCGGCTGTCATGGAAGGGGATCAGCGAATCGACGACGGCCAGGATATCGCGCGTCACATCCGGATCGGCGTTCTCATTTATCGTCACTCCGGCGGTGGTGTGGGGCACGAAAATGGTGCAGAGCGCATTGTCCACCCCGGCGCGGCGGACCACCTCCTCCACCTTCGAGGTGATATCCAGCAGCTCGGTGCGGGCATTGGTCTGGACGCTTAGCTGGTGCACGGTAATCTCCTTGTCAGTTAACTGGTTTTTGCGTAATTCGGCTATTGCCGGATACCGGCTAGGTCGAGCAGGAACGCATATTCGAAAGCGGTCTCGCGGTAGCGCCGGAAGCGTCCCGACACGCCGCCGTGGCCGGCATCCATTCGGGTCTTGAGCAGCAGAACGTTATCGCCGGTTTTAAGGGCGCGCAGCCTGGCGACCCATTTCGCCGGCTCCCAATACTGGACCTGCGAGTCGTGCAGGCCGGTGGTAACCAGCAGGTTCGGATATTCTTTCGTCTCCAGGTTATCGTAGGGCGAATAACTCAACATATAGTCGTAAAACTCTTTCCGGTTTGGGTCCCCCCACTCATCGTATTCGCCGGTGGTCAGGGGGATGTCCGGGTCGAGCATGGTGGTCAGCACATCGACAAAAGGCACTCTGGCGATTACGCCCCGGAACAATTCCGGCCGCAGGTTGACCACCGCGCCCATCAGCAAGCCGCCTGCGCTGCCGCCCTGGACGAAAAGCCGCTCCGGGCCGGTGTAGCCTTGCCCGATCAGGTACTCGGCGCAGTCGATAAAATCGGTGAAGGTGTTTTTCTTGCGCAACTGGCGGCCCTCCTCGTACCACTGCCTTCCCAGCTCCTCGCCGCCGCGGGCATGGGCGATGGCGAAAATGAATCCGCGATCGAGCAGGCTCAGGCGCGCGGAGCTGAACACCGGATCGCTGCTGTGGCCATAGGCGCCGTACCCGTAGAGCAGCAGAGGATTGCCCCCCTTTTTTCCCATGCCCTTCCGGTAGACCAGGGAAACCGGCACCCGCACGCCATCCCGAGCCGTGGCATAAAGGCGTTCGGTGCGGTAGTCTTCGGTGTCGAATCCTCCCAGGACCTCATCCCGTTTCTGCAGCTTTTTCTCGCGGGTCCGCATGTCGTAGTCGTAAACCGAGTTCGGCGTGGTCAGCGAGGAGTAGCCGAAACGCAGGAGCCGGGTGTTGAACTCGCGGTTGGTGCCGATATAAGCCAGGTAAGCCGGCTCGCCGAAATCCAGGTAGTGCTCGCCCTCGCCGGACCAGGGAATGATCCGCAGCTTTACCAGTCCCTCCCGGCGCTCCTCGACCACCAGATAATCCCTGAATATCTCGAAATCCTCCAGCAGCACATCCTCGCAGTGGCCGATCACCTCGCGCCAGTTATCCTGGCCGGTCCGGTCGAGCGGAGTCTCCATCAGCCGGAAGTTTAGCGCCTGCAGGTTC
>Ga0156185_1025_pt3 | contig 10283 bp, 6 predicted proteins | sample RifCSPlowO2_12_FD_107838 | JGI IMG/M metagenome (GOLD analysis project Ga0156185, IMG submission 107838) | Candidatus Glassbacteria bacterium RIFCSPLOWO2_12_FULL_58_11 | reverse complement strand
TTATCAATAAGCATAAGATTTTAACAGGAAAAAACGCTATTGACTCCGGCTAATATTATTATTGAATAAGAGCTTGCCGGCGAGTATCATATTGCCCGGTATTCCTTTGACTTTCGAGATATTTACAGCAGGGGTTCACCCCTTTTCAGATTTAATTGTCTCCGCATAAAACAGAAAGGAAATTGCAGCATGACTCAGCACCCGCATATCGAGAGCCATTTCACTTCCTCGGAGGTGGTCCGGGACATCGTGATCGGCATGTCCGATGGGCTCACCGTGCCGTTCGCCCTGGCCGCCGGGCTTTCAGGGGCGATCAGCTCGACCGGGATAATAGTCACCGCCGGCCTGGCCGAGATCGCCGCGGGCTCGATCGCCATGGGCCTGGGCGGATTCCTGGCCGCCAGGAGCGAGGCCGAGCATTACGCCAGCGAGAAAATCCGGGAGGAAACCGAGGTGGTCGAAAAACCCCTGGCCGAGGAGCAGGAGGTGGTGGATGTGCTGCGGGATTTCGGCCTGAGCGAGGAGCACAGCCGCCCGGTGGTCGAGGCGCTGAAAAATAACCCCGCGGCCTGGGTGGATTTCATGATGCGCTTCGAGCTGGGGCTGGAGCAGCCCAATCCGAAAAGGGCTTTCTGGAGCGCCCTGACTATCGCCGGGGCCTATGTTGCCGGCGGGTTTATCCCCCTGGGGCCTTACATTGTCCTACCCTCGGTTCTCACCGCGCTGTTCAGCTCGATCGGGGTCACTATCGCGGCCCTGGGGATTTTCGGCTATATCAAGGGCCGCTTTACCGGCACCCGGCCCCTGCGCAGCGCCCTGCAGACCGTGGTTATCGGCGGGTTGGCCGCCTCAGCGGCCTTTGCCATAGCGCGGGCGATCTCCTGAAGGGGCAGGCTTCTCCTTGTCTTTAATCGAATAGAATTCCTCGCAGCTATGCCGCGGAATAGATCGCCCTCAAATCAAGCGTAGGGGCGGGTTTGAAACCCGCCCCAAAATTGATACCTCAGGGGCTTGCCGCGGGGTAGTTCATCTCAGCCCAATTGAATAACCAGCATGTCGTAAAGCTGGAGCTGCGGGACCCGGAAATTGAGCACCGCCTTGTCCACGCTGAAATTCACTGGCTGAGTCCCCTCACGGTCGGTGGAGATCAGGGTCACCGAGCGGACTTTTTTGCCCGAGGGGATATTGAGCTCGACCGGGATTTCGCGAATCAGGTCCGGTTTGAAATTGACCAGGTGCAGGATCATCTGGTCTTTTTCTTTTTTCCGGTAAAGGTTCATAACCACGGTCAGCGGAGCTTGGACCCGCACTGAGAATTCACCTCCGGCGGCCCAGCGGACCGCCTCCTCCAGCTCAGGCCAGTTGACCGGCAGGTTCATCCGGACCGTCGTTCCCTGATAGGCCGGGATCACCCGCGGTATGTAAACCGCCCTGCCCTTGCCGAACGCGCCTCTTTTGGCATACAGCCCCGCGGCGCCGACCCAGGTCGAGACCGCATCGGAGATCTGGTAGGAGTCAAAAGTCTTCCGGGCCTCCTCGCGGGTCAGGCCCAGCACATCCCCCAGGCCGAACTCCGGCCTGGGACGCCGCCACTGGTTGTAGAGCGAGGCCGAGCCGGTAGCCACCAGAGCGCCTCCGTTTCGGACAAAGGCGCGGACCGCCGCGATCTCGCTGTCGGCCATGCACTCGGTGTTGGCCAGCACCAGCACCTTGTATTTCGAGAGGTCCTTGAGGTTTTCCTCGAAAATGATATCGAAAGGCACCTTGGCCTGGATCAGGGTCTGCTCGAAACCGATTGTGCTGGCCAGGGGGTCGAATGAGTTGTAGGCCAGGGAAGGGTAGGAGTGCAGCACGGCGACATCGGCTACGGACTCGGTGTCCCGGTAGTAGTCAACGTACTGGTAAAATTTGTCATTCGGAGAGGGCCCGTTCAGGTAGGAGGCCCGGCCGGGCGCGCCCAGGTAGCCGCCTCCTGGAATCCTGAGACGGTAGGAGAAGGCCATTTTGACCGCCCGGCCCAGGGGACCGCGTCCGCCGCTTTGGAAAGCAACCTTCAGCGTCCGGCAGGCCTTATACTCCCGGATCGGCGAGATCAGTACACCCTCAGGCGTGAGCTCGGCCTCGTCCCAGATTTCTCCGCTCCAGGCATCCACACCGGTCCGGTTGCAGACCGCCACCGGGTCGATCCCGGTGATCGCGCGGTTCTCCCGGGAGATTTCGTGGATATTGACCCCCACCGCGATTGTCGAGTCGAGGCTCTTGATAAAGCGGCAGGTCTCGGCTACCGCATCGGTGACCGACTTGCAGCGGAAATCGATCCAGCGCTGCATGATCGGGTCATTGACCACCTTGTCATTTTCCCATTCCCAGTAGGGCGGCAGGACATAGTCGACACTGGAATAGCCGAGCATTTCCTTGCGCTGCTCCGCTGTGTAATTAGTGCGCAGGTAATCCCGGAATCCCTCGACCCAATAGCGGTTATGCAGCGGCTGCCAGGAGACCGGCGGATTTTCGGCCACGTTGTCCAGGAAGATATAGCGCGGCTTGACCTTCTCGATACAGTAGCGCAGCACGGTTTCCTTGTACCAGTGCATATATTCCGGGCTGCGCAGGTCCGGCAGGTAGCGCCAGTAATAGTGCCCGTAGTTGATCCGCACCGGGTGGCCGTCGCGGTCCAGCAGCACCCAGTCCTTGGCGCGCGGGTTCTCCTGCAGGAAAGTCTCCCAGACCACGCTGCCCCACTGGAAATAGACCCCGGCCTGCATGCCATATTTCCTGGCCCAGGCCGCGGTCTGTACGGTGAGGTCCATTTCCTCTTTTTCCGCCTGGAAGCCGAAACCCTTGTAGAAATGGGTGTAAAAGAACTTTTCCCCGCTTTCGGCGATCTTCCTGATATTTTCCTCGGTGTGTGCCCGGGCCCAGCGCTCTGCATCATCGGTGGCCGCGGTGCCCCGGCGGAGCCGGAAGATCAGCGGCTCCTGGCCCACCTCCATCGGCAGGCTGTCCGGCGAATAGGCTTTCTCCGAATCCTGGGCCAGTAAACCGGAGCAGGGGAAAAGGACGGTCAGGCAGAGCGCGGCAAGCAAGAGGCGCGGCAGGCATTTCAAGCATTGAAGGCTCATGGGTTCGGTTCTCCGGATTCGGGTGAGAGGGAAGGTCCGGCGCCGGACAAGAAAATTATTTAAGCGTCGAATTATCAGTCTTCATTTCAAAAGACACTCCTGAATCAATTCCCCTGGCATGGGAAATTATCGTGCATTCCCTATTGATTCTCCCAACACCTCGGGAAACGCCCCGACCAGGGAAATATCTTTGTGGGTTTCGGCGATTTTCAGGTTCTCCATGCGGCCCAGCAACTTATAACAATGCACTGCCTGCCCGTACTCTGCGGTCACCTGTTGCCGGGACATTAAATGCCCCATGGGATCGGCCGTATTGACCAGCACCAGCGGCCGGGGAGAAAGGCTGGCCGCGAGAGCGGGCAGGTCATAAGCGGCCAGGGCTCCCGGGACGATGTTGTCGAGCTGACGGCAGTGGAATTTGACCTCCACCACGGCTTTCCAGGAGACGAGCCCCCGGTCGATGATGAGCCTGGAGATCCGGTTATCCAGCGCGGCGGCATGCAGGAGGGGCACCCCGGCGCTCCCTTTGCCGATAGCGATAATCCCGGCAGTCCGGCCGGGGCTGAGGCTTGTCAGCAGATCCACCGAGCGGATAAAGTCCAGGGCCCGCATCCCCACCAGGTTGCGCCCGACCTGGAAAGCCATCATCGGAATTTTCCAGTCGAAAGAGAACCACTTGATGAAATCCTCTCTCTGTTCCTCGGGCGACAGGTAGCGCTGCAGTTCGCCCTTGCCCCGCACATCCGGAACGAGCACCGTGTGGCCCTGGCTGACCAGCCCCGCGATATCCCCGTTTATGTCCGTAGCCTTGTCGCGGTCCGCGGCGTAAAGCACCGGCGGCAGGTTCCCCTGGGCTGTCTCGGGACGGCAGATCAGGGCGGGCAGAGTTATCCCCGGCTCGCTCTCAAAGGTTACCAGCTCGATTTTCATTCCGGGCCGGCTGCTGAAACCCCGGTTCTGCACGTTCAGGGGGATATTGCTGCTTTCGAATCCGATCTGTTTACGCACTTTGCTGATCAGTTCCTCGCGGAGGCTTTCGAAAGCCTCCTGTGTGGAGGGCAGACTGACGGGGGGCATGATTTTACGGGCATAGGCGGCGTTCAGCGTGCCCACTGTCTGAGCATCGGCAAAGCTCGTGGCCGCCTGGCCGGTGGGGGTAGCCAGCAGGTCGCGCTCGCTCTCCAGATTCCGCGCCGGTTCTTTCAGGGGCGTTTCCAGCCCGAGAAAATACTTGCCCACGAATGAATAAAAAGCCTCGCGCTGTTCCGGATGATAGCCGTGGCCTTTGTCCGCCTCGAACAGAGTCAATTTATCCGCCGCGCCGAGGATCTCATAAATCCGCCGGGCCTCGGCATAAGTCTCGCGGGTCCCGGTGATACTGAAAAAGTCCTGGATCGAGGCGCTGATCTGGAAGGGTTTTGGGGCGAAAGCGATAATGTAATCCGGGTGGTCCAGGCCGGAGGCGATAAAAGGGAGCATGTTCTGCTCGGCATCCTGCGGGCCGATAGTCTCCCAGAGGCGGCGCCACGAGGTTAGCCAGCAGTTGGGCGCCGCGGCGGCCAAACGGTCATCCAGCGCGGCAATATAGGCGCTCTGCGTGCCGCCCCCGGAGTTGCCGGTTACCGCGATACGCTTGGGATCGACCTCCGGACGGCTCAGCAGGTAATCGATCGAGCGCATTTCATCCCAGATAAAATAGCCGGCCACGTTCGAGCCGGTAAGCAGGCACTGTACGCCGGGCAGCGTATGTTCGATAACCGTGCCTTCGAGAACAGTCGCCCCGAGGTCCCGGTCATAGTACATCAGCCGCTCGCCCTGGCCCGGCGGATCGAAAGCGAGCACCACGAAACCCAGCTTGGCCAGCGAAATCCAGATATTCTGGTATTCCCCGGCAGCTTTGCTCTCCATGTAGTGGCCGCTGGCCCCCAAAACCGCGGGATAGGGTCTTTGCCCTGTTTTCGGAATGTAGAGGTCCGCGGCAACATAGAATCCCGGCCGGCTCTGGTAGATGACTTTTTCGATAGTGTATTCCGGCCGCTCGAGACGGCCGGTGACCTGCGGCTTGAGCGGTGTGCGCTCGGGCAGGGAACCGATCGTGCCGAGCATCTTCTCCCGGATTATCCTCTGGCGCTCGGCCACCTGGGCCGGTGTCTTGATCGCCGCTATTTCCGCTTTTCTGGCCTCCAGGTATTTGAAAGCGCTGGCGCTGAGATAGTTGTAGAACATGGAGGAGGCCAGTTTTGCCTCTCCGTTCGATTTCATCACCTGGAGGTCCTCCTGGGCCGCGAGCGGCCCGGGCCGCAGGCCCGCGGAGATGACTGCTCCAAGTATCAGATAACCGGCAAGTATCTTGTTCATCTCGACCAGCCTCCCGTGGGATTAAAAGCGTATGGTAATACTATTACCCGGCGAGGGGAACCCCACCTGTAGGGGAGGGTTTTAAACCCTCCCCTACGGCAACGACAATGGCTGTACCCGGCGATTTGACCGGCAGGTGAGTGCGGACTTATGTATCCGCCCGGGCACACTTCAGCGCTTGAAATAAGCATCCTAAATTTCTTACCCGCAAGATTAATCCTCCGCCTTCGCTTTTTCAAGGCTTAGAGGGCCTGGACCGAAAAAAATCTTCTTTCTGCGGCGCAGCTTTCCCGCTCTTTTTCAAATAGAGGATGAATGCCGCGGGAGCATCTCTCTTGAATTATTTTATTTTCGGCAGTACAGTTCGACAATCTCGTAAATGGCAACTTTTTCTGTCCGGCATCCAACTGGAGGTCTGAAAATGAGCCGTACCCTGTCCGTTATTTCCTTGATCCCGGCCCTCTGCCTGGGCCTTTCCACTCTGCTGCTGCGCGGCCAGGAATTTACGCCGAATTTCGATGAATCCAAGGTTCCCGCTTACACGCTGCCCAACCCGCTCCTCTGCCTGGATGGGACACGGGTAAGCGGTTCAACGCAATGGTTCGAGAAGCGGCGGCCGGAGATTATGGGGCTTTTTCAAGAGCAGGTTTACGGGAAATCTCCCGGAAAGCCCGGGAAAGCGACTTATGCCAGCCTGGACAGCAGCCTGGCCCTGGAGGGGACCGCCATCCGGAAACAGGTCGAGTTGACTCTGCAGCAGGGAGGAAAAGAAATCACTATCGGCCTGCTGCTCTATCTGCCGAGCGGCCGGAGCGGGCCGGTCCCGGCTTTCCTGGGCCTGAATTTCGGCGGCAACCACTCGATCTGCAGCGATCCGGGAATTATCCTCAACACGAACTGGATGCGGCCGAATGAAAAGAACGGTATCGTCAACAATCAGGCCACCGAGGCTTCTCGCGGCAGCGCTTCCTCGCGCTGGGATATCCCGGCAATATTGGGGCGCGGCTATGCCCTCGCGACCGCCTACTACGGCGATATCGATCCGGATTTTGATGACGGCTTCCGGAACGGCGTGCATCCGCTGTTTTACAAGGCCGGGCAGATCAAGCCCGCGGCGGATGAATGGGGCAGTATCGGTGCCTGGGCCTGGGGCCTGAGCCGCATCCTGGACTATCTCGAGACCGACAGTCAAATCGATGCGCGCCGGGTAATCGTTATGGGCCACTCGCGGCTGGGCAAGACCGCGCTGTGGGCCGGCGCCCAGGATGAGCGCTTCGCCATGGTGGTCTCGAACAACTCCGGCTGCGGTGGGGCGACGCTCTCGATGCGCTGCTTCGGCGAGACTGTCGGGGCGATCAATACTTCATTCCCGCATTGGTTTTGCGCGAATTTCAGGCAATACAACGAGCACGAGGAGCGGCTGCCGGTGGACCAGCACATGCTGCTGGCGCTGATTGCGCCGCGGCCGGTTTATGTGGCCAGCGCGGAGGAGGACCGCTGGGCTGACCCGCGGGGCGAGTACCTGTCTTTGAAGGGCGCGGAGCCGGTCTACCGTCTGCTCGGAGCGGAAGGCCTGGCTGGAGAGGAGATGCCGGCGGTGGACCAGCCGCTGAACGGCAGGCTGGGCTACCATATCCGCTCCGGGGGGCATGCGGTCACGCCCTACGACTGGAAGCAGTACCTGGCCTGGGCCGACCTCTACCTGCCGAAACGCTGAGCGGGGCGACTGAATAAAAATCCCCCTCAGTCCCCCTTTGTCAAAGGGGGAGGCGGTTTTTATCGCTGTGCACTGGTGGCCAGTGAAGAAGCGCTGTTCAGCTTTTCAGTTTCTCCTTTAAAAACTCCACCGTGCGTTGCCAGGCGAGCTGCCCGGCCGCCTTGTCGTATCGGGCGGCGTTGGTATCGTTGTGGAAGGCGTGATTGGCCCCCTCGTACATATAGATTTTGTAAGCCACCCCGGCTTTTTTCAGGGCCTCCTCGAAGGCCGGTATGCCGCTGTTGATCCGCTCGTCCAGGCCCGCATAATGCAGCAGCAGGGCGGCCTTGATCCGGGGGACATCCTGGGGCTCGGGCTGACGGCCGTAGAAAGCGACCGCGGCCCGCAGGTCCGTGGAATTGACCGCCAACTGGTTGGCCATGCCGCCGCCCCAGCAGAAACCGACAGCGCCGACCTTGCCAGTGCAGCGGGGATGGTTTTTCAGATAAGTGACCGCCGCCAGGAAATTATTCAGTGTCGCCTGGCTGTCCAGCTTTCCGATCAGCTCCCGGGCCTTATCCTCATCCTGGGGAGTGCCTCCAAACTGCGACAGGGCATCCGGGGCCAGGGCCAGAAAGCCGTCCAGCGCGGCGCGACGGGCCACATCCTCGATATGCGGGTTGAGACCCCGGTTCTCGTGGATCACCACCACGCCCGGCAGTTTTGCCTCACCTTTCGGTGCGGCCAGACAGGCGCGGACCTCCCCGGTAGCGCCGGGATATTTTACGATTTCCGCGTTCAGGCGCGGATCATCCGGCCGGACAATTTCCGCCCGGGCATAGTCGTTCTGCAGCAGGGGCAGCAGGGCGCTGGCCGCGGCGGTGCCGCCCGCCAGGCCAGCCAGCCGGCTCAGGAAATCCCGGCGGCCCAGCAGCCCGTGGGTATATCTATCGTACAGGTCGATGATCTTCTGGTCCATGACCTGCCTCCTTTCTCTTGGTTGGGAGGAGCTGTAAAAGACATCAAATTAACCCGCATTATTCGCAAATTAGACCAGATTCTTGTAGGGGCGGACCTATGTGTCCGCCCGTGGTCTGGAATTCTGCGCAGTTAGGCGGGCGCACACGCGGGTGCGCCCCTACAAAAACATCAAATACATTGTTCTGTGAATGATCCAAGTTCAAAAGGCCGCCCTCGAGGGCGGCCTTTTGTTTTATGCTTTCATCTCATCCCTTCAGGGAATGGTGTTCCCGCCTAGTTGCGGCGGATAGAAATAGCCCATCGAGGCGGCGGCCACGCCCAGGCGGTACTGACGGTCCTGCATGAGGCAGACCCGGCGCGTTTCGGTCGGGATGCTGGTCGAGTAAATCCGGATCTCGCCCGGCAGGCTGGTGATAATCTCCTCGCGCCAGTCGCCCAGGCAGTCCGCCATGCCGATCACCGTGCCCTCGACTACAGTCAGCGTATCCGCGCCGTAATTGAATATCCGCCCCCGGCACTCGATTTCCTTCTGCGGGTCGCCATCCCACCAGATGGCCCGTGGGGCGAGGTCGCCGAAACTCTTGTCGGAGAGGCGCTCGCCTTTGGCCGAGTAAAGCCAGTATTGGCTGCCGTCGCTCTCGCCCGCATAGCACTCCAGGCCCGGGTGCGCCGAGTCGATATCGCCTACCATGCCCTGCTCGTGCACGTGCTTTGTGGGGCCGTCGTAGCTCCAGATGATTTTCCCGGTCTTCGCCTCGGCCAGGCAGACCCCGCCGCTCTGGTGGGCGGTCTCGAGGCCGTAGAAGATCTCCAGACCCGGCCGGTCCGGGTCTATGTCGGCGACATAGCCGACATCCGGATGGCCGAGGCCGGTGGTCCACAGCGCCCTGCCGTTGTCGTCCAGCGCCGCTGAGCCGATCACCAGCTCGTCCCGGCCGTCCCCGTCAATATCAGCTGACATCAGGCCGTGCTGGCCCTGGCCCTGGTATTTTTCATCCGGCCCAGAGGCCTCCCAGTACCAGAGTTTCTCCAGGCCGGCATCGAACGCGCCGGTCTTGATTATCCGGTAAGTCCCGCGCTGCATGATCAGCGAGGGCTTTTTGCCGTCCAGGTAGGCCACGGTCAGGAAGTTGCGGGTGACATGGCTCATTTCAGCGTCGAAGCCCTCCCGGCTGAACCAGGGGATTTTTCCGCTGAGCTCACCCCGCAGCCCGTCGATCTTAACCAGATACTCCGGCCCGGAAACCACCTCGCCGTCGATCTCCCGCGGATCGCCCTCGCCGGCCTTGGCATAGAGCTCCGCCCGCCCGTCGCCGTCTATATCGTACACGATGTACGGAGCATACCAGGTGCCCATCTCGATCGCCCAGCCCATATCGTAGCGCCAGAGGAATTTGCCCTGCGAGGTATAGGCCTCGATCTTGTAGGTGTCCCGGCTGCGCTCCCAGTAGCCCGGCTCGCGCCAGGGATCGGTGTTGAAATCCGGCTGTTTGATGATATAGTCGTAGGCGCCATCGGAATCCAGGTCAGCCACAGCCACATTGTGGGCTGTGTAGTTGCCCTTGAGCAATATTTGCACATAGGGGATGCTGAACGGGAAAGCCCGCACGAAAAAGGGCTTCGAGGGTTCGAGCTCCCGGCCCTGGACCAGGGGGCGGACCCAGTAACGGTAAGAGGCGCCCGGGTCGGCCTTGTCATCGAGGTAGCAGGTGGATTTGGCCAGCGGCTCGGCGTTGACTTTCTCGGTTTTGCCGGTCAGCACTTCCACGCGGTAGATGTTGAAAGCGATGTCCTCCGGGTCGGAGCGCAGCAGGCGCCAGCTCAGAAACACCTGGCCGCGGTCGCGGGCCAGGGCGACCAGGCCGCGGTCCAGGTTCTCGTCAGCCCGGACCGGGCAGACCGAAAGACCGAGTACTAACAGGAGAATCAGATTGATCATTCTGAACATCGGAAGTCTCCTCCAAAGAAGTTTCACCTGAAAAATGTTATCTTCTCCGGCTAAATTATTCAGTTCCAGGCGCTCCGGCAAGGCCGCAGCAATCTATATCTCGTGGGAATTTTTCTCCTGCTGCCGCTTAATCCCAGCTTTTCCCAATCAGCCGGCGGTCCGGGAACGATCTCGAACA
>Ga0156185_1009_pt1 | contig 10420 bp, 4 predicted proteins | sample RifCSPlowO2_12_FD_107838 | JGI IMG/M metagenome (GOLD analysis project Ga0156185, IMG submission 107838) | Candidatus Glassbacteria bacterium RIFCSPLOWO2_12_FULL_58_11 | reverse complement strand
GCGGCGGATCGGTTGCCTTCAGTCCCTATATCGATGACCGGAACTGGGGCTTCATCCCCGCGGGCAACAGCCTCGAGGATTTCCTCTGGGATATGGGCTTCGAATATGGCGGCGACGATAATGTCAAGGTTCCGCAAGCCGAGCGCGGCCTGAAACTGGTCGAGACCATTCCGGCGAGCAACACGGATGATTTCTATATCTGGGTCGATGGTGCGGCCTTCAAGTTCTCCGATGTCGCCTCGATGCCGGCCGCCGGCACTGTCATGACCGTCACTTCCGCTTTCGGCGACTGGAGCGGGACGACGTTCAGCCAGCAACCGGACGTAATCGTTCCGGGCGACAAGTGGAAATTCGACGTCACGCCCAGTTCGCTGAATGCGGAAGACATCGACCTGAGCAAGATCATGGTCGTGCCGAATCCTTACCTCGCTTCATCGTTCCTGGATCTTTCGCCGGATTCCCGCCGGATCGACTTCGTCAACCTGCCGGATCGCTGCACGATCCGCATCTACTCATTGGGCGGACACCTGGTCAACGTGCTCAATCACATCGGCGCCAACCGTAACGGCTGGGGCGATTACACGGATTGGGACCGTTTGAACACGCAGAGCGAGCCCAGGGCGCTGACCGGTTACGACAATCATGGCGGGCAGGAGCCCTGGAATCTGAGAAACCGTTTCGGCCAGACCGTGGCTAGCGGTCTTTATTTCTACCACGTGACGGACTCTCGGGGGAAAACGCATACCGGCAAGTTCTATATCGTCAACTGAGCCTTACCGCTCGGTCTGTCATTTGCCGGATTATGTTTTCTTCCCGATGCGTTTAGATGGAGGTAATTTATGTTAAGAAAAACGGCCTTTCGTGCCTTAATGAACGCCGTCGCCATCCTGTCGTTCGTCACGGTCCCCCTGCTCGCGCAGGGTGTTGCGCGGCAGGAATACAGCGGCCTGGACAAGTACCCGGTCCAGGGACGGCCTGAATCGGCATCCTTTGTCGGCGTGAGAGCGGCGGAGTTTCTGGAAATCCCGGTTGGTGCCCGCGGCATCGGCATGGGAAGCTCCTACTCCGCTGTGGCCGACGACATCAGCTCGATCTGGTGGAATCCCGCCGGGTTGGGCTTCCTCAACAAGCGGGAAGTGATGGTCAATGTGGTGGATTACACCCTGGACCTCACTTACAGCTATGCGGCGGCGGCGGCCCCGCTGTTGGATGGGAACCTGGTTATCGGCGGGTTCTTCGGCTATCTGGACATCCCGGAAATGGAGATCACCACGGTGAACTCCCCCAACGGGATCGGGCGCACGTTCAACGCCTATGATTTCCAGATGGGCGGAAGCTTTGCCTACAACCTGTCCGACCGCTTCGTCGCCGGCTTGAGCGCAAAGTACGTCCACCAGGACGTCTTCGGTAATATCGCCGGCAATGCTTTTGCCATCGACGCCGGCGCGATTTACCACACGGACTTCCTGGATCGCGAATTACGTTTTGCTTTCGCGATGCAGAACCTGGGAACCAACATCACCATGCGCGGCCCCAACCTGCTGTATGAGGTAGGGCCCGAGGACAGAGGCGGGAGCATTCCTAAGGGTTACGTGGACTACTCCACCGACCCAAATGCCCTCGCGCGCCGGGCAGACCGCTGGGTCTATCGTCAGACCCACACCTATCGTCTGCCCACGGTGGTCAAGCTGGGGCTCTCCTACAACCTGGCGACCAACGAAAAAGCCAACTGGCTGGCTACCGGCGAGCTGTGGCGTAACAGCACCACACCGATCAGTTACGCCACCGGAACAGAGCTGAACTACAACTTCACTCCGTTCCTTTCCGCTGCCCTGCGCATGGGCTGGCTGATCCAGACCGATGAATACACCCAAGGCTCAGATCAGTTCGGGTACTCGTACCTGGGCGATGATCCGACCTGGCGCGGGATCAGCTTCGGCGGAGGCATCAAGAGAGACTTCGCCGGCAAGACGATCGACTTCAACTACGCCTATCGCAACAAAGGCCGGTTGACCGCAGATAACTTCTTCACCGTCAGCTTCGGCTTCTAATAGCCGGCCTTCGGTTGAAGTTATCCAGCATCGACTCCCGGCCCGGCGCTTATGCCGGGCCGGGAGTTTTTTTTGACCCGGCGAGCCAAGCGCAATGCCTCCGTGCGGCCTCCCCGGCCGGCAAACAGAATCTTGACCGGACAGCCGTAAATAGCTATTATTTTTAACGTTGCGTATGTTTCATTTCACCTTCAGCAGCGAGAAACTTTGGCAGTGAAACCTGAGAATCGCACCGTCAAAAAAGCCGGTACCCCTCGCCGGAAAACCACTATTCTTCAGCGCCTGTTGCTGGTTTCCTCCAGCTTCCTCCTGCTCGCCGTGATCGAAATCATGCTGCGCCTAGTCTCGCCCGGCGCCCCCTCCGCCGCCGGGGAAGACCCTTATGTGGGCTTCTCATCTTCCAACCCTCTGTTCGTGTATTACCGGGCCGCCGACGGGAGCCGCCGGGCGGCCATTGCGCCGGGAAAAGCCAGGTGGTTCAACCCGCGGGATTTTGCCGCCGAAAAACCGCTGGGTACATTCCGCATTTTCACTCTCGGCGGCTCTACCACCTATGGCCACCCGTTCATGAACGCCACTTCCTTTTCGGGCTGGCTTGATAAATTGTTGAACCATTCCCCCGATTCGCCGGTTAAGTACGAGGTGATAAACTGCGGAGGGATCAGTTACGCCAGTTACCGGGAAGCGCGGATTCTTCAGGAAATCCTGCCGCTCCAGCCGGATTTGATCGTGGACCTGACCGGCCACAACGAATTCCTCGAGGCCCGCACCTATGCAGACTTTTTTCGCAAGCCTTCCTTTGTACTCGAGGCGCGCGATCAGCTCGCCAAGCTGCGGAGTTATCAATTGCTAAGCCGGGCTTACCGCTCGGTCAGAAACAAGTCCGCCGGCAAGGGCAAAGCCTCCCCCGCTGGTTCATACGACAAACAAAATGTGCTTCCCGCCGAGGTAGAGACCATTCTCGACCGCAGCGCCGGGCTGGATTTTTACCATCGGGATTCCCTGTTCTCCAAAGGGGTATTCGAGCACTTTCGCTTCAACATTCAGCGGATGATAAATATTAGCCGCCGGAGCGGGGTCAGGCTCGTATTCCTGGACCCGGTGGACAATATCAAGGACTTTTCGCCTTTTAAAAGCCAGGGGCGGGAGGACCTGGACAATGAATCCCGGCTGAAATTCGCGAATCTGACCGCTGAGGGTATCTCACTGATGTCGGAAGGCCGGATTCCTGAGGGAATTGAACTCTTTAAAGAGGCCATGCAAATCGATTCCCTGAATGCCGGCTGCAATTTCATTCTGGGCCGCTCGTACTTGGAAACCGGAGATACAGCGCTGGCGTCAAAATATCTGCTGGCCGCCCGGGAACTCGATGTCTGCCCCCTGCGTCCTCAGGAGCCGATCCACAGGATTCTGAAAGAAGAGACCGACCGGGCGAATATCCCGTTGCTCGATCTTCAGGCTTTGTTCCAGTTGCGCTCACCCGGGGGCTTAATCGGAGACGAGCTGATGATCGACCATGTTCACCCGACACCGGAGGGTAATCTGCTGATCGCCCTCAAGCTGTTGGGCTGGATGGAACAGCAGGGGCTGATCGAGGCCAACAGCGCGCCCAGTCCGGCCCAGTTGGACAGTCTTTACGCCGCGGTCCTGGATTCCTTGCCTCCGGAATATTTCCGTCACGGTATTGTCGTGCTGGCTAAGACGCTCATCTGGGCCAAGAAATACCGTGAAGCCTACGTGGTGCTGGACAATCAGCGGCAGCTTCTGGCCGGGGACAGTGAAGCCCAGTATCTGATTGGAACAGCACTCGAGGCGCTGGGCAGTCTCCCGCGGGCGGTGGAGCATTTGAAACAAGCCTTTACCCTGGAATCCGACAATCTTCTGGTGCTGAGCAAACTGGCGGCGCTCTATACTGTGCTTGGAGCAGAGGACAGCGCCTCGGCCATCTATGAACGAGCGGTAAAGCTTTTTCCGGATAACGTGCCGCTGCTCAACGATTACGGAGTGTTCCTGGGCAAGTCCGGCCAGTACGAGCGGGCCCTGGCCGTATTTCACCGGATCGAGCGCCTGGACCCCGGCCTGGCCGGGCTGGATAACAATATCGGTCTGGTTTATTCCCAGATGGGGAACTTCAAGCTGGCCGCGGAAACTTTCGAAAAAGCGGCCGGAGCCCACCCGGGCGATCCGGAAGCCTGTTTCAATCTGGGTCTTCTCTATTCAAAAAATGAAAAGCTTAAAGAAGCCGAAGAATACTTGCAGGAGGCCATCCGGATAGACCCGCAGCATGCCGGAGCACATATAAACCTGGGAAATATCTATCAGGAGACCGGCCGTCCCGAGCTGGCTGAAGAGCAGTTCAACCAGGCCCTCAAGATCAATCCCGATTTGCCTGAGACTTATATAAACCTGGCCCTGCTGTACCGCTCCACCGGCAAGAACGATCTGTCCCGCGAGATCGCCAGCCTCGGCCTTCAACGCTTCCCGGACAACCCGCAGCTTGTCAAGTTGAGCAAAGGGGATCAATCGGTTAACTAGTAGCGTGAAGGAATAATCACGAATTCAGGCCAGAGACAAGCACTGTAGGGGCGACGCATGCGTCGCCCCTACGCTGATACCGCAGCGGAGCAGTACCGACTGTGAAAGCCCCCAAACGCAATACCAGGAAATCGAGGAAAAAGCCGACACTAATTCAGCGGCTGCTGCTGGTCATTATGGGCGCGGGCCTGCTCGCCGTCTTCGAGCTCCTGTTGCGGCTCCTCCTTCCGGGCTCTCTCGCCGGCCCCGGTGAAGACCCTTATGTCGGTTTTTCCGGCTCGAACCCTCTTTTTGTCACCTACCGCGCCGAGGACGGCTCTTTCCGGATGAAAACCGCTCCGGGCAAGCTGAGCTGGTTCAACCCGCAGGATTTTGCCGCCCGGAAACAACCCGGTACCTTCCGTATCTTCACGCTCGGAGGCTCCACAACCTATGGTCACCCTTTCCTGGACGCCACTTCGTTCTCGGGCTGGCTCAGGAGATTGCTGGCCCGGATACCCGGCTCCGGAATGAACTACGAGGTGGTAAACTGTGGCGGGATAAGTTACGCCAGTTACCGGATGGTCCGGATCATGGAAGAGCTGTTAAACTTCGAACCCGATCTGTTCATTATCGAGGCGGGCCACAACGAGTTCCTCGAAGCCCGGACTTATGAGAAATTTTTTAACCGGCCTTCCCTGCTCTCGGGCTTTCAGGACCGGTTATCCCGGCTCAGGACCTATCAGCTTCTCAGCCGGGCTTACCACTCCCTGAGAGGCAAGCTCAGCGGCGGGAAGCCGGCCGGCCGAGCCCCTGAAAGTGGAACCGTGCTCCCGTCCGAGGTGCAAACCATTCTCGATCGCAGCGCCGGGCTGGACTACTACCGCCGAGATACCCTGTTCTCGAATGGTGTATTCGAGCATTTTCGTTTCAATATCCGGCGGATGAAAACTCTCTGCGCAAAAGCCGGAGTGCCGGCAGTTTTCCTTCGGCCGGTGGACAATATCAAGGATTTTTCGCCGTTCAAGAGCCAGAGCCGGGAGGGGTTGGACGATGACAGCCGGATGCGGTTCGCCCGGAGCATGTCCTCCGGCATGGCTCTGCTCGCCGAAAACCGGATTGCGGAGAGCATTCAGAGTTTGAGGATGGCCGTGTCTATCGATCCAAAGTACGCGGACGCCCATTTTTCTCTGGGCCGGGCCCTGCTGGCTGAGGGCGATACGCTCCTGGCCGGAGAAGAACTTTACCAGGCCCGGGAGCTGGATGTCTGCCCGCTGCGCGCCCAGGAGCCGATCCATCGGATTCTGCTGGAGGAAGCCACCAGCCCGGATGCCGAGCTGGTGGATGTCCGTACGACTTTCGAGAGACGCTCGCCGGGCGGCCTGATCGGAAATGAGCTGCTCGACGACCATATTCATCCCTCGTCTGAGGGCAACCTGTTGATCGCTCTCCAGCTAATGGGCTGGATGGAGAAAAAGGGGTTCATTCAACAGCGGACCGCTCCCAGCCCGGCGGAGCTTGGTGTACTTTTTAAATCAGTCCTGGATTCGCTGCCTCCCGCCTATTTCCGGGAAGGAACGATCAATCTCGCCAAGGTGCTGCTGTGGGCCAAAAAATTCCGGGAGGTTTATCACATTCTGGTGAGCCAGTGGAATAATATCTCCTCGGAAGGGGAAGCACAGTACCTGATGGGCTCGACTCTTCTCCGCCTCGGCGCTCCGGGCAAGGCGGTGGAGTATCTGCGAAACGCTGAAACCCGGACACCGGATCACCTGATCGTCCTCACCCGACTGGCCGAGGCTTACCTCCTTCTCGATCAGGTGGACAGCGCGAAAGTGACCTACGAAAAGGCGCTGAATTATTATCCGGACAACTACGCCATGCTCAGTAACTACGCGGAGATGCTCGGACGGCTGGGCCGGATAGACAGCGCCTTGGCGCTTTACCGGCGGATAAAAGCCGTCGAGCCGCAGCTCCCCGGCTTGGACAACAATATCGGCCGTCTTTATGTGATGAAAGGCCAAATCGATAAAGCTGAGGAGGCTTTCCGGGAGGCGGCGGGAATTGAAGCGGAATCACCGCAGGCATTCTATAACCTGGGCCTGTTGTACGCGCAACTGGGCCGGACCGCCGATGCCGAGAAGTGTTTCCAGGAAACCTTACGCCGGGATCCCGGCCAGGCCGGAGCGCGGATCGGTCTGGGCCGGATCTACCGGGATTCCGGCCGGCTGGAACAGGCCGAGGAGGAGTTCCGCCTCGCGCTTTATCTCGACCCGGGAAGGCTCGAGAATTATATTGAGCTTGCGCTCTTCTACCGCTCATCCGGCATGCCGAACCAGGCGGGTCAGATTGCCGGCTTGGGCCTTCAGCGCTTCCCGGATAATCCAGAGCTGACCAGGCTCAGCCGGGGCGAGCCGCCCGGCAAATGAAACAATTCTTTTTGTCATTCCCCCAACTCCTGCCGAGGATAGGCCTTTGAACAGAGCGATCTTTTTCGAGGCGAAAAGCGCCGTTGTAGTCCTGTCTCTTTCGATGCTGCTTCTCGGACCGTCATTTGTCCGCCCGGCTGACAGCCAGGTAGATGCTGATATTTTCACGGTGGTGAAAAAACCTCCGCAGCCGGGCAAAAGGATCACTCCTTTTCTGCGCTATCAGGTGGAGATGGGCTGGCGGCAGGATGAGCTGAGAAAAGCCAGACTGAGAGCTGTCCGCGACGAGACCGAGCTGCTGGAGCTCCAGCGCGAGCTGCGCCGCGACCTGCTGGAGGATATCGGCGGGCTGCCTGAGGAGAAAACACCGCTCAATCCGGTAATTACCGGAACGCTCCAGCTCGAAGGCTACCGGATTGAAAAGCTCATTTTCGAAAGTCTGCCCGGTTTTAAAGTGACTGCACTGGTGTACGTGCCGGATGGACTTAAAAAACCGGCTCCAGCAGTCATCGTCACCTGCGGCCACTCTCCACTGGCCAAAGCATTCCGCAACTACCAGCAGATTTCCGGCCGCCTGGCGAAACGCGGCTATGTCGTACTCTGCCTGGACCCGATAGGCCAGGGCGAGCGCAGCCAGTGCTGGGATGCCGGGCGTGGGGAAAGCCGCTACAACCTGGTCTGCGGCGAGCACGCAATCATCGGCGACCTGGCCTATATCGCCGGCGCCAGCCTGACCCGCTGGATGGTCTGGGACGGCATCCGCGCGGTGGATTATCTGCTCACACGGCCAGAAGTGGACGGTTCCCGGATCTCGATTACCGGGACCAGCGGCGGAGGCTATCAGTCTTCGCATATCGCCGCGCTCGATACGCGCATCCACGCTGCCGCGCCCTCCTGCTATATCTGCTCCCTGCCGATGCGCATGTATAACCGTATTTTCGCCGACCCGGATAATGACTCTGAACAAGACAACTACCGCATGCTTTCAGACGGTATCGACCATGCGGGCCTGCTGCTCCTGATCTATCCGCGGCCCGTGGTGATCAGCGCGGCGGTAGAGGATTTTTTCCCGATCGAGGGGACCCGCGAAACTTTCCGCCAGGTCGAGGCGGTTTACCGCCGCTTCGGCCACCCGGAGCGGATAGCGCTTACCGAGGGTTATCACCCGCACAGTTTCTCCAACTACAACCAGGAATTCGCTCTCGCTTTTTTAGACCGTTTCAACAATATGCCGGTCAAATACGATCTCGACTCGACCAGAATCCTCGAGGAGAAAGATCTCTGGTGCACCAAAAGCGGCCAGGTGACTCTGGATTTCCCGCAGAGCCGGACCATCTTCCAGTTAATCCGGGACTATGCGGCAGAGATGAAGAAACAAGGCCCACGGAGCCTGGCTGCGGAATACAGGGGAAGCCTCTATCCGGGAATCGACACCTGGAAGGTCACGCCCTGGCAAGCCGTACCGGCAGAGAACGAGATTGGCGTGGAGGAGACGGGAAGTTCCGAGCTCGAAGGCTACCAGGTGAGCCGGATCGTTCTGCACCACAGCGCCATGCTATCCCTGCCCCTGCTGCATATCTTCAAGCGCAACCGGCCCGCGGATAAAACTCTACTCTGGATCGGCAACCGGGGAAAATTATCCTCGGCGGACTGGCCAACTGTGAAAAAGTACCTGGACCAGGGTTACGAGGTAGTCTCTTTCGATTTCCGCGGGCAGGGTGAGGATAAGCTGCTTTATACAGTAGTATCTATCGATGACCCGCGACTGGCCAAGGTCGAGCTCGACCGTCAGTACTACAGCCCCCTCTCCGGCGTGCTGATAAACTATGTGGTCAACACGCTGCTGACCGGCCGGCCCTATTTCCTGCAGATGATCGAAGATGCGGAGATCGCCGCCCGCTACGTTTCCCTCCAGTTGGGGGCTAAGAAGATCCTGGTCAGCGGACCGGGAGAGGCAAACCGGATCGCCGGCTCGATCGCCGAGGCCCTGCCGGAGGTCGAGCTGCTCCCCTCGGACAGTCCGGACAAGGTGGACTGGTCCGGGATTGTCGAGAGTATGCGCGAGGAATGGCCGGTAGAGTACGTGCTTCCGGGCGGAGTCGCTATCCATTGAACGGAAGATTTATAACTGATTTTTCTGGAGGCGCGATGACCAACAGAAGGAATTTTTTAAAGGCCGCCGGAGCGGGGGCCTTGCTGGGAGCGGGACTTGGTCCCGCGGCCCTGCGGGCCGATGTGCCGGTCCATCTCTGGCAGGGCTATGATTTTGGCTGCGGCCCCGCGCCAAAAGACCGTCTGGACCAGGGACCGTTCGGCCTGGACCAGGATGAAGGCTGGCGCAATATCGCCAACACCACGCCCTCGAAAGAGCGGATCAGGAATTTCGGCCTGGGACTGGTCGGCTACACCTGGGAGGAAGGCGGCCCCTCCCTGGCCGCCCGCAAGGGACAGGAAACGCTCGAGCGGCATGTCGAGAAGCTGGCCTCGCTGCCCTTTGTCGATATCCTTTATATACGCTGCGACTGGCGCGACATTCAGACTCAACCCGGAAAGCTGGATTTCTCTCCGGTCTGGAAACTCTCCCTGGATGCGGCGAAAACCTATGGCCAGCGGGTCGGCTTCCGGATCCAGCTATCCAGTCCGAACATCCAGCCCAGAAACATCGCTCTGCCGGATTTCCTGCGCGACAGAGTGCCCCTGGTCAATATCGGCGGCAAGGACCGTTTCGGCTACGACTGTATGGAGCCGCGCTACGATCACCCGGAGTTCCAGAAAGCTTTCCGGGAGCTTAACGAGCTCCTGGCCGCCGAGTTCGACGGCAACGCGCTGATCGAGTTCATGGACCTGATGATGTACGGCTTCTGGGGCGAGGGCCACACCGGCGACCTGCCCAATCCCTTCCCGGACTATCTGACCGCGGAAAGCACGATGGTCTCAATGGCCCGCTTCCAGTTCGACGCCTGGAAAAAGACGCCGCTGGCGGTTAACACCCAGCCGGATATCAGCCGGACCGGCAACCGCGAGGTCCTGGACCAGTCGGTCCGCGCCGGGTGCTGGCTGCGCTCGGACAGTATCGACCTGATCGAGGAGCCGCTGCAGGTCGAGAACCTCGCCAACCGTCCGCCCTGGCTGGCGGTGGTCATGGAGCAAGGCAATGACCGCCAGTACGATATCGACAAGCTGCCGGTGGATGAAGGCGGAGCCAACCGGATGGAATGGGCGCTCATGCACGTGCTCGACCTGGGCGCCAACTACTGGTCTCTCTGGACCGAGTCGGACAACCTGGCGCGCTACAATGAGCGCTACCCCGAGGGCTTCCGTCTGCTGCAGCAGCGCATGGGTTACCGTGTGCGGCCCTCCTGGGTCTGGCAGCGAAAGCGCTACGGCACCTCGGAGGTGATTGTCGCTTTTGCCAATGAGGGAGTC
>Ga0156185_1016_pt4 | contig 10526 bp, 9 predicted proteins | sample RifCSPlowO2_12_FD_107838 | JGI IMG/M metagenome (GOLD analysis project Ga0156185, IMG submission 107838) | Candidatus Glassbacteria bacterium RIFCSPLOWO2_12_FULL_58_11 | reverse complement strand
TTATAGCGGTAGGTAACTTCGCCGAGCTCGAGACCGGCTTCATTCAGGGTATTCCCGGCCTGTTCCAGGTCCAGGTCGATTAGCGAGGGAACCCTGACCTTGGGGACCCCCTCGCTGAGAACCAGCTTTACCTTGCTGCCCCGGGGCAGCGCCGAGCCGGCCGCAGGTACCACCGCCACGACCCTGCCGCGGGCCATCCGGGAATCCGCGGCAAAATCCACTGTTTCCACTTCCAGCCGGTTCCGCTCGATCAGAATATCCGCCTGGCGCTCGGTCAGGCCCAGCACGTGCGGGACAGTGACAATCTCCGGCCCCAGGCTGAGGATCACATAGACCTGACGTCCCTGCTTGATCACGACTCCTGCCTCGGGCTCCTGCTTGAGGATGTGGTCCGCAGGATATTCCTGGTGGTAGGTCTCACCCTGGACGGTCAGAGTCAGTCCCTCGCTATCGCAGCTCTTCCGCGCCTGCTCGAGGCTCAGCCCCTGGAGGTGGGGCACTTCCACGAGCACTCCGCCGACAGTCAAATTAGGCAGAATTACCTGGTCGAGAATGAACAGGCCGAAAAAAAAGGAAATTACCGCTGTCGCCAGATAAATCAGAAGCGATTTTATTTTTTTATGCAAAACAATTTCCCGGTGTTGACGTTCAAGTTCTCTTCTGGGAGGAACAGCCCGGCGCGCTCCTATCGGCGCTTGGATTTTTTCCGCACCAGACGGGCGGCAAAAGCCCCGTCGATCCCGTGAATATGCGGATAACTGGCCAGGCAACCCTGCGGTGACACGAGCCGGGGGTCGATAAAATCGTCCGCGGGCTCGAGGCGGAAATCCGGATGCCCATCCAGAAAAGTCCGGACCACCTCCCAGTTTTCTTCCGGTTCGAGCGAGCAGGTACTGTAAAGCAGTGTCCCTTCCGGGGCGGTCAAGGCGGCTGCGGCCTCGAGAATTTCCCTTTGCAGGCCGGCCAGAGCGGGAAGATCCTCCTCCCGGATCCTCCAGCGCAAGTCGGGCTTGCGGCGCATCACTCCCGTCCCGGAACAGGGAACGTCGCAGAGAACCAGGTCGGCCCGGCGCAGCGCCGGAAAGCGGGCGTCGCCCGCATAGAGCTTTATCCCTCCCAGGCCCAGCCGCCTGAAGTTCTCTCTCAACCCGGCCAGCCGGTCCGGATTCAAATCCGCCGCCACCAGAACGGCGGATTCGCCGGCCAGACGAGCCAGGTGGGTAATTTTACCCCCCGGAGCCGCGCAGAGATCCAGGATCAGGGACCCCGGAACGGGCCGCGCCAGGCGGGCGGGCAGCATCGCCGCCTCGTCCTGAAGGTAGAGCAAACCCTCCTCGAATCCGGGAAGCGCGCGGGGCGGTGGAGAATTGCCGCTTAGGATCAGAGCTTCCGGCGCATAAGCTCCCCGGCCGGCCTTGATCCCGCTCCCGGCAAAGCGTCGCAGGAGCTTACTATCTTCGAGCGGTACGCCGGCCGCGGCCTCCTCGGAGCGCACCACCAGCGGCGCCTGAGTGTTGTTCGCCGCGAGCAGGGCCTCGGTAAACGCGAAACCATGAAATCCCAGGTAACGCCGGACCAGCCACAGCGGATGCGAATAGTTGACTGCCAGCCAGACCGCCGGATCCCGGTCCGCCGCGGGGAGGGCAACCGAGTCCCATTCGCGCAGGAGGGTCCGCAGCACTCCGTTGACCAGCCCGCTTAATTTCCCGCCGCCGGGAAGGCGCTTGGCCTGCTCCACCGCCTCGTGCACCACCGCGTAATCCGGCAGCCGGTCGCAGAATTTAAGCTGATATACCGCCAGCCGCAGGATGTTCAGCAACCGGTCCGGGAGCGCCTGGGGCTCGCCTCGCAGAAAACTGCCCAGATAAAAATCGATTTTGCCGCGCTGGCGGAACGTGCCGGATACCAGGTTCCGGACCAGCGCCCGGTCATTTTCCGGCAGACCTTCGAAGGAGCGCTCCCAATCCGCCCCCCTGATCCAGCCGCGGCCCAGCAACTCGAGGGCGACATCCCGCGGTCCGGATTTTTTGCCCTGCGCCCTTCTGTATTTCTCTTTCCCCGTGGCGGCCTTCAATGACATAAAAAACGGAAAAACGGCTTTTTAAGGAAATTCTGCAACTATTGATAAAGCGCTAAAGATTTAATAAATTAGAGTATTAAATAAAACCGGTCAAGATTAACGGTTATTCTTCCGCTCGGCCAGGAGATGAATATGCCTCTGCAAACGCAGTCGTCCCGGAAGCCCAAGAGCACTGCAGGTGGGGAAACTTTTCACGGGACCATATTCCTGGCTGAAAACGGTCGGTTCGCCGGGCTGCGCGATAAACTTACCGCCCTCGGGTTCGACCTGATCAGCCTGGGGGAGCCACGGGAACAGGAGACCCTGGCCGAGCCGGTGCTTTTTGTCGTCGACGGCTCGAGCTGGAAATCCTACGGCGAGGAAATCGCGGAATTCCTGGCCTCCTGCCATTACACCCCGCCGACAATCCAAATTGATGACGGAGGGATCGGGACTGAGGAGCCGCCGAACCTGAGCGCGCTGCTGACCGCCGAATTCACCGAAAGACAGGCCCTGATCGCCGTCCGGGAGGCTTTCCGTACTGCTCTGTTGCGCCGCGAAATCGAGCGCTTGACCGAATTGCATCAGAGCGATAATTCCGAGCTGCAAAAGCTGATCGAGATCGGCATCTCCCTTTCCAGCGAAAGGAACATCGGCCGTCTGCTGGACAAGATCCTGCTCGAAGCCTGTAATGTCACCACGGCGGATGCGGGCAGCATCTATATTATCGACCAGAATGAGGTCGGAGAAAAGGTCCTGCACTTCAGCAATACTCTCTCGGCCTCGCTGAATGTCGATTTCAAGGAATTCTCAATCCCGCTCAACAAAAACAGTATCGCCGGTTACGTGGCCATGACAGGGGAGTCGCTCATTATTGACGATTGCTACCATATCCCCGACCGCTATCAGCTTTCGATCAACAAGTCCTTTGACGAGGGCAACAACTATCGTACCAAGAGCATGCTGGCCGTGGCCATGCGCAATCAGAAAGATGAAATTATCGGGGTGATCCAGCTAATCAACCGCAAGCCGCTGAAAGAGATGATCCTCTCCAGCCCTCAGGTGGTGGAAGAGACGGTCCTGCCGTTCAACGAGAAGTCGCAGAGCCTGATCGACGCCCTGGCCTCCCAGGCCGCGGTGGCGCTGGAAAACTACCGTCTCTACCGGGATATCGAAAACCTTTTCGAGGGTTTCGTCCAGGCCTCGGTAACCGCGATTGAATCCCGAGACCCGACTACCTGCGGCCACAGCGAGCGGGTCGCCACTTTGACCGTCGGGATCGCGGAAATGGTCAACCGCACCAGCAGCGGTCCGTTGAAAAATGTCCATTTTTCGGAAAATCAGCTCAAGGAAATCCGCTACGCCGGCCTGTTGCACGATTTCGGCAAGGTCGGGGTCCGCGAAGATGTGCTGCTCAAAGCCAAAAAACTTTTCCCCGAACACCTCGAGCTGATAAAGAAGCGCTTTGATATCGCCCGGCAGATTTACCGCAAGGAAACCAACCGGGCCAAAGTCGATTACCTGCTGCAGGCGGGCCGCCAGGAATACCTGCGCCAGTTTAAAAATATCGATGTCGACATGGAAAAACGGTTGGAGGCGCTGGACCGGTACCTGGGTTTGATTATCAAGGCCAATGAGCCGACTGTGCTGGCGGAGGACCACTTTTCGGTGCTCGAGGAAATCGCCAGGAAAATTGTCGCGGACCCGGACGAGCAAAACTTCCCGCTGCTCGATAATCTGGAATACCAGGTGCTATCGATTCCCAGGGGCTCGTTGACTCCGGAGGAGCGGAAGGAAATCGAATCGCATGTGACCCATACGTTCAATTTCCTGATCAAGATCCCCTGGACCCGGGAGCTTCAGGAAATCCCCGAAATCGCCTATGGCCATCACGAAAAGCTCGACGGGACCGGATATCCGCGGGGTATCAGCTCCGGCATGATTTACCCGCAAACCCGGATGATGACCATTTCCGATATCTACGACGCTCTGACTGCAACCGACCGCCCTTACAAGCCGGCGGTCCCGATCCCGAGGGCGCTGGATATCCTGGCGGAAGAGGTTAAGGAAGGCAAGATCGACGGCCATTTTTTTGATGTTTTCGTCAAGTCAAAAGTCTTCGAGCATACCGCTAAAGGGTCCCGCGAGTCAAGATTGACCTGAGCCTCTGTCCTGTTCGGCAACGGCCGCCGGGGTTTCCAGCGCTTGCGCAGCCCATTGATTATTCCCATCGCTTATCTGCTTTCAGAATCCTGCCGCGCCAGGCGGGGTGCTTGCTGTTAAAGCGCTCATCCGGGTTTTTTCCGGAACAGGTCTTCCAGCTTTTTCCTGGAATCTTCCTGCGCTCCCGCTCCGCTCGGGCCGGCCGCACTTTCCGCGGGCCTGAAATAATCGCAAAAATTCGCGGATTCCTTGTCCCCTACCCATTCCGCCTGCGGCTCGCGGCACTGGTTGTGGGCCCGTATATCATAGAAACCGCAATTCCTGCAGCAGTGCAGCGCTCTCCCGCAACTCCGGCAAAGATCACCGCGAAAAACCTTATCCTCGACCTGCACCGGTTTTTTGCAGCTATAGCAGATCATCGCCCCTCCAGGACCAGGCTGTACTTTAAGCTATTTTCACAAGAGTTCCATCCGCTCGACTACGCTCACCGGAATCCGCGCCGATCCGCGCCGGGCAGTGCGACCGGCCGGTCACATTTACTGTTTTGCCGGGGATTCAGCGATAGCCTGTCAGTAAGAAAACTTACCAGTCCCGCCAGGCCGTATTGACCGGAAAATCCAGCTTTGCCGCTGCCGCTCAGATCGATTTTACACCCAGAGTGACAATATCCTCGACAGCCAGCGTTTCCCTGGTGTAGAACGGCTCGCCATATGCGGTCCGGATCAGCGATCCGTAGTGTCTGCATTGAGTGCGGACCAGTTCGGGCAGCGGCTGACCGTTCGGGAACAGCTCCCCGGCTTCTGTCCGGCCTTCGAACTGGCTCCGGTAGCACATTATCGCCTCCAGCTTTCTTTCGAACTGGGCGCTGATATCTACCACAAAGGACGGTTTGGGAGTGTGCTCGATATATGCCTGGCAATACATAATCTTTTGCAGCCGCTCGACATGACCCTCGCCCTCGATTTTTTTCAGTCCGGCCAGAAACGCCGCGGCGCGAGCCAGGGCCACGGAGGCGGCGTGATCCGGGTGGCGCCACTGCTCGTTTTGCAGGATCAGCACCCGGGGCCCCAGGCGGCGGAAAACCCGGACGAGTTTAAGCCGGTTCTCCTGGGTATCCTCCAGGCGGGCATCCGGCAATCCCAGGTTTTCACGAACCGTCAAGCCCATCACCTTGGCTGCGGCGGCCGCCGCCTCGGCCCTCTGTCCTGCACTGCCCAGCGTGCCGCTTTCCCCGCCGGTCAGCTCCAGGGCCCCCACCCGGTAGCCGGCCTCCACGCACTTGATCAAAGTGCCCCCGCAGGTCAGCTCGATATCATCCGGATGCGCCGCCACAGCCAATACATCCAGCCGCTCTGCCAACTCGTACCCCCTTAAAAAGATAAATTCCGCTCTTCCGAACCAAAATTTCACGTTTGACAACAAGCCAGTCCGGCGGCAGCCTATTGCCGGCCGGCGCCTTTCCTTCACCTCAAATTAAATCATTACCCCTTCAACATCAAGTACAGGGAAGCCGGCCATCCCGCCACGAACCATTTCCGCCATGACAAGCCGCCCTCCGGACCGGCCTGAATGCCGCAATTCTTGACTTTATTTTCCAGAAATGATACATTAATTCGTACTAATTTGTCCAGATTTTCTCAATCTCAATCTGGCAACATTCTCTCATTTCATGCGTTAAAATTTTTAGACTGAGTGCCCTTTTGATGGCTAAACCCAGGCCTTTATCCGAGATTCCCGATGAAGAATTGATGCTCGAATTGCAGGCCGGCAGAGAAGAGGCATTTAACGAGATTGTCAACCGTTACAAAGATTACTCGGTCCGCTTCTGCTACCGCTTCGTCCGGGATTTCGAACTGTCGGAGGATATTTCTCAGGAGGGATTCATCCGGCTTTACAAGTACCGGGATAAGTATCAGATCACGGCCAAATTCATAACCTTGCTTTCCAAGATCCTGATGAATCTCTGCCTGGATGAGTTCCGCAAAAGAAAATCTTACAGCACCCTGGAACTGGATGCCATGCCTGAAGGCGGCATGGATAAACTGAACGCCCACAATCTGCTTAGTGATGACAGCAGCCCCGACCCCGAGCAGGAATATTACACCAAGGAACTCGGCGGCAAGATTAAGCAGATTCTAAATACTCTTTCACCGCGATACCGCACGGTCCTGATCCTGAGGCAATTTCACGGCTATTCTTATAAAGAAATCGCCGAGATCATGGGCGCTTCGCTCAACGAGGTGAAGATCTGGATCCATCGGGCACGCAATCAGTTGAAGCAAAAGTTTAACAGCCAGCTCAAGGCGGTGTAAGCCAATGGTCAATTCAGTGGACGAGTTCTATCAGGTCAGCGCTCTGCTGGACGACGAACTGAGAGATTCCGAGGCCATGGAAGTCAAGAAAAAAATAAGCGGTTCCCGCAGATGGAAAAAACAATACGAAGAGCTGAAGGCCCTGGGAGACCTCCTCAGACTCTGGGATGAACTCGATTGCCGCGGCATCCGGGCCTCGGCGACTTTTGAGCTGCGTCTCGCCGCCAGTCTCCGCAACCTCAGAAGCCGGCAATCCTCCCCGATTATTTTATTCTTCCCGCATTAATCTTCCCGCAAACGCACTTTCCACTTTTTAATCCGTACCTTTTCGATCAGTCTCATTAAGCCGCGGCACACTTTACAGCCCCTAATCTTTTCACCTCCAGGTCAAACGCCTTTCCGAGCGCACCCGGCCAACAGATCCGCTGACTGCCTGGATCGGAAACCCGAGCCCAAAACGGCGCAAACCTAGCGCAACAGCACTTAATAATCAAGGTGAATTTTTTTTGTTTTCCTCTTGACAAGCCTCTTTCTAGCCTTATATTGATAAAGTGTGTCAATAAGTGGTGATCTGTGTCAATTTTTTCCTAAAGCACCGAAAACATTTTTCTTTCCATTCAAACGGTTGAAGAATGAAGCACTGGGGAAGAGTAACAAACTCCCTGGATTCCAAGGGCCGGGTCAGCCTTCCGCCCCGTTTTAGAGTGGCGGGGGTGGAGAGCTATGTGCTCAACCGTGGGCTCGATGGATGCCTTTACCTCTATACCCCTGAGCAGTACGAGAAAACCCTGGAGACGCTCCATAATCTTCCCGGAAACAAAAAGAACCTGCGCTTCTTCATGCGCGAATGGACCAAGCACACCACCGATGTCGTACCCGACAAGCAGAACCGGATCCTGATTTCCAAGGAACTGCTGGAGCTGGCCGGCTTGAAGAAAGAAGTAATCTTCCAGGGGGCCAATGAGCGGGTCGAGATCTGGGACCCCGAACGACAAGAACAGTATACTCGCCGTTTTCACGAAGAACAAGCCCTTACATTCGAAGATATTGCCGAAATTTTCGACTGAATTGGTGTCCGCCAGTTTTATTCTCAGCAAGGTTAGCCGGTTGTGTTCAAGCAAGTTAAGCGACCTGACTTAATTCCTCACTTGAATAGGCGGAAGGCCGTTCGGTCAAGCTGAGCCGCCGATGCCGAACACTATCAGTCCTGCTTTTCACGAACCGGCACTTGCGAAAGAAGTCATATCTTTGCTCGCGCCTTTCAGTCCGGGGCGCTATCTGGATGGGACTGTCGGCGGTGGCGGCCATGCGCGGCGCATACTCGAGGCCTCCGCGCCGGGAGGTACGGTTTACGGACTGGACCGGGATGCAGAGGCGCTGGCTGCGGCTTCTCAGGCGCTGAAATCCTTCGGAGATCGCGTGATGCTGCGGCAGGGCAATTTCCGCGCGGCGGGAGAGATTTACCGGGGGGTCGGTTTTGACGGCATCCTCCTCGATCTGGGTATCAGCTCGCATCAGATCGATACGGCGAGCAGAGGCTTTTCTTTCGACCGCGAGGGACCGGTGGACATGCGAATGGACCGGGGAGAGGGCCGGAGCGCCACGGAGCTCCTGGCCGGGATAGAAGAGAGCGAGCTGGTCCGTGTCTTGAGTACCTACGGCGAGAGTGTTTTCAGCCGGCGGATCGCCCGGGAAATTATCCGGGAGCGGGCCACGCGGCCGCTGTATTCCACCTCCCGCCTGGCCGAGGTGGTCCGGCGGGCGGTACCGCAGCATAGCGAGCGCAAAAGCGTGGCGCAGGTTTTTCAGGCGTTGCGGATCATGGTCAACGATGAAATCGGAGCGCTGGAAGAAGGGTTGGAAGAGCTTTTCAGTGTACTCCTGCCACATGGGAGGCTGGCGGTGATCTCCTATCACAGCCTGGAGGACCGGGCGGTGAAGACTTTTTTTTCCGGCCTGGCCGATCCCTGTATCTGCCCGCCGGATTTCCCTGTATGCGCCTGCGGGAAAGTGCCCGCGGTCAGGCTTCTGACCCGCAAACCGATACGGCCGTCCGAAGCGGAAGTCGAGTCCAACCCGCGCAGCCGCTCCGCCCGTTTGCGGGCCGCCGAAAAACTGGAAGTTCCCGCTACGGGCGGAACGGGCCAGAGACAGGCGACAAAGAGATGAATCCTTATATCGACGCGTATAAAAAAAGCTCACAGGACCGCGAGCAGAAAAACAGGCGGAACCTGTTTTCAGCCGGTATGCTGGGGATTTTCTTTTTGCTGGTCATTTCGTTTCTGCTGGTTTACAAGCACACGTTCGGCCAGCACCTGCTGTTTGAGGTTCAGCAGCTAAAGGCGGTGCAGAAAGAGCTGATTACCGAGCAGTCAGTGCTCCTCGGCGAAAAACAGGCCGTATTATCCCGGGCCAAAATAATCGAATATGCGCGCGAGCACCTCGCGCTTCAGTTTCCGAGCCCGGAGCAGATTCGCTGGATCAGAGTGGAAGCCGGCAATAATGTAGCCTTGAGCATTACTGGCCGCAAATAAACACCCGATGAGGTTTCATGATCCCCCGGACCGCTGTCAAGAGACTGTCACTGGTTCTCTGGTGCGCCCTGCTTTTCTCCGCCGTCGAAATCGGCCACCTGTTTCGCCTCCAGATACTCAAGCACGAAACTTACCTGGCGGAGGCCGAACGCCAGCATAAACAGAAAATCATCCTGCCTCCCAAACGGGGCGATATCCTCGATTGCAACGGAAGCCCGCTGGCCATCTCGGCTGAGGGGTTGAACGTTTACGCTATCCCGGACAGAATAAAAAACAGAAAAAAGACCGCCGCGCTCCTGGCCCGTTATCTGGATCTGTCTGAAAACTATATATCCAGGCGCATATCAACCGACCGGCCTTTCGTAATGATCCGTCAGAAAGTCAACCCGCTGAGCCTGCGCGAGCTCCAGGAAAAGAACCTGGAGGGTATCGGCTTTGTCCCTTCCTCCAAGCGCTACTACCCGCGCCACAGCCTGGCGGCCCAGCTGATCGGTTATGTCGGAGTGGATGAGGTGGGCCTGACCGGGATCGAGTTTTCCCGCGATTCGGAGCTGAGCGGTGAGCCGGGCTGGCTGGTGGTCCAGCGAGACGCCCTGGGCAACCCATATAATGTATTGGATTACCCCCTGCGCCGTCAGACCAACGGCTGCCACCTCCGCCTGACCATCGAGGCGGAATTCCAGGAGATTGCCGAGGATGCCCTGCGCCGCTCGGTAGTCGAAAGCGGAGCGCACAGCGGCTGCGTTGTGGCGGTGAACCCTGCCAACGGCAAAATATTAGCTCTGGCCAACTACCCGGGCGTAGATCTGAACACCGAGGATAATTTCAAGCTAAACGATTTCCTCAACCTGGCCACAAATCTGCCCTACGAACCCGGCTCCACTTTCAAGCCTTTTTCCGGCTGCGCCCTGCTGGCCAGCAAGCACGTGACGCTCAAAGATACGGTATTCTGCGAGAACGGTACTTTCAAGCTGAGGGACCGGGTGATCCGGGACGTTCACCGTTACGGCAAGCTGAGTTTTCGCGATGTGATCGCCAAGTCCAGCAATATCGGCATGGCCAAACTGATTCAGCGTTCAGGCAATGAGGAACTGTACCGGGTGCTCAGGGATTTTGGTTTCGGGAGCTATACCGGCAATGCTTTCAGCGGCGAGGACCGGGGAGTGCTGCCTCCCCCCACCGAATGGAGCCGCGCCACCAAGACCAGCCTGGCGATCGGGTACAACCTGCTGGTCACTCCGCTCCAGATGGCCATGGCCTATGCGGCGCTGGCCAACGGCGGAGGCCTTTACGAGCCGGCCCTGGTCGAGGCGGTGTTCAATGAAAACGGCAATATGCGCTTCAGCTTTACCCCCCGGATGGTCAGGCGTGTCCTGGAAAAGGGAGTCATCGCTAAGATGACCCAAGCGATGATCGCGGTGGTGGATTCGGGGACCGGGACCGCGGCCGCGGTCCCCG
>Ga0156185_1189_pt1 | contig 10603 bp, 7 predicted proteins | sample RifCSPlowO2_12_FD_107838 | JGI IMG/M metagenome (GOLD analysis project Ga0156185, IMG submission 107838) | Candidatus Glassbacteria bacterium RIFCSPLOWO2_12_FULL_58_11 | reverse complement strand
GTAGGCCTAGCTGATATCCTCTACGATAACCCGACCCGCACCCGTCAGGCCATCGAAAAATACCGCCTGGCCTTTAAGGTCGATCCCAACAACCGCGAGGCGCTATATTCGATGGTTCAGGCCGGTTTCAAGTATGAGCAGACCATCGGCCACCGGGTAGCCAGCGAGGCCTTGGTGCAGCTTATTACCCTGGACCCGGAATATCGCGATGCTTACGCGCTCTGGCGGGATAAAATACTGGATAAATCGGACAACGAGCTGCGGGAGGTCGATCGCGGCCTGGAAAATTTCCTCTCGCAGAGGCCGGACAGCGCCAACTGGTGGGTGGATATGGCCGAGGACCGTTTCCGGCTCGGCCAGACTGAATCCGCGCTTGAGTCCCTGAACCGGCTGAAAGCCGCCAATCCGGACTTTGTCTCCCCGGACCTGTACCTGACTGAGGCCGGCTGCCGTCTCGAGCTGGACGATTCAGCCGGCTTCCAGGACTGTTACCAGAAGGCGATCGACAGCGCCCAGAAAACCGGAGATTTCAGCCGCCTGCTGAGCGAGGCGGAGACAATCTTTACTCCGGATGAGAACCGCTCCTGGCAAGACCTCAAGGACAAGGATTCACGGGCGGCTTTCTTCCGCACTTTCTGGGCCCGGGTCAACCCGGACCAGATCAATCCGCTCAACCTGCGGCTGGTCGAACACTACAGGCGCCTGCGCCACGCCCAAAAGAACTTCCGCCTGATGAACCCGCACAGTTCTGTCCAATCCAGCCGGGAAGCTAACCTTCTGCTGGCTTACCAGGGCAGCCAGTACCAGTTCGACTCGGAAATATTCGTCGGCCGCTCGCGGGACCTCGGCCTGGACCAGCGGGGCCTGCTCTATCTCCGCCTGGGGGAGCCGGACAAGATGGACCATGACATTTCCATGGATAACCCGATGGAGATCTGGCATTACGGCGGGGCCTATTTTGTCTTCGAAAAGCCGCCGCGGGTCGCAGACTATATTTTCCGGCCCGTGGGCCAGGATCATGCCGGCAACATGATGAAAGCGATGGAGATGCAGCGCTTCGTGGACAAGAGCCTCCACCGGGCCGAGGATTACTATTACGCCCAGTTTCTGGCCGATGACGGAAGATCGATAGATTTGGAATTTTACCAGGATGAGAACCTTCAATCCGGGAAAGTCGTGCCGGAAGCCGCCGCGGCGCTTTACGATACCCTCTGGACCGAAGTCAAGAGGAAAGACAGCCGGGTTTTCCGTGTACCCGGAGAGGATAACAAACTCTGGCTGGCCGTCCACCGGCTGGATGTCCCGCCGGGACCCTACTATTACTCCCTCCGCATGAAAGGCGACGGGGAGCGCTGGGTCACACGCGGCCGGATCGGCCTGCAGCCCTTTGTCCCGGAGCAGCTCTGTTTCAGCGCGGTCCTCCTCGGGATCGAGCCGCCCGCTGGAAGCGAGTCCTATGAGCGCCGGCAGGTGCGCCTGATCCCCCGCCCCTCGATGAAATTCAAACGCGGCGAACAGATAAAAGTTTATTCCGAGGTCTACGGACTCCGGCCTAACCAGGAGGGGAAACGCTCCTACCGGGAATGGGTCGATGTCATCCGGATGGAGGATCAAGGCGGCAAAATCGGCCAGATAACCGATAAGCTGAGCGGCCTGTTTACCCGCGGCAAGGCCAAAGCCGATACCAAAATAACCCAGAATTTCGACCGCGCCCCGGAATCGGCGAAAGGCCCGGTGGCCGAAACTTTCCTCCTGGATTCCTCGGTGCTCGAGCCCGGAAAGTACCGCCTGGTGATCGAGGCCCAGGATGACGCGACTACCCAGTGGGGCGAGGAAGCGGCCGTGTTCGAAGTGACCAAATAATTTACTGCAAATGGAAAAATAATAGTAGTAATATTGAAAGTATTGAAATATTTTGTTATACTTAACGCGGACCATGCTTAGATATTGATTGTATTGCGTAAAAGGCTACTATAGGAACTCCTGTAAAGGAACAACACAATGATCATTAAGTCTTTAAAATATTACGAATATAAAGACAAACCTGAATATTGGACTATTGAGGAATTTTCTCTAAATCAAATTAATTTGTTGGTTGGTAAAAATGCTTCCGGAAAAACCAGAACTCTTAATTTAATAAGCGGATTAGCTAAAATAATTACAGGCGATATGAAGATGAGAATTATTTCAGGCTATAATGAAATATGCTTCGATAAAAAAGGCGTATTAATAAAATATATATTGGATATTAGCTCTTTTAAAACTAAAAAAGAAATATTAATTATAGATGACAAGATCTTACTCGATAGGAAACGCAGTGGTAAAGGATCAATATATGCTAAACAACTTGGCAGAAATATAACTTTTCAAGCACCCGAAGATGTCGTTGCTTATATAACAAGAAGGGATAACATTCAATACCCATATCTTGAGGATTTATTTGATTGGGCGAATTCTGTTAATCATTTCTTATTCGGAACTCAGCTGGGTAAAGATATAGCGCCAATTTTTTCAAAAAAGATGGAAATTCCAGACAAAGATATTAGAGATACAAATAAAGTCGTTGAAATATTTTTAAAGGGTATAAAACTATTTAACAACCCTTTTAAAGAATCCATAATTGATGATATGCGTAATATCGGATATAAGATTGAAGACATAGGAATAGAAAAATTGCGGAATGTGCAAATGCCACACAATCTACCCGGATATCCTGTTGGCTTATATGTAAAAGAATGTGATCTTAAATGCAAAACCTACCAGACGCATATTTCTCAGGGAATGTTTAGAGCGCTTTCATTAATAATACAGTTAAATTATTCTCAGTTGGCTGGTACGAATTCTTGTATTCTCATTGACGATATTGGAGAAGGCTTAGATTATGAAAGATCTACTGCCTTGATAAAACTTATCATAGATAAAGCCAATAAATCAGCTATTCAGATAATTATGTCGACAAATGATCGTTTCATAATGAATGCCGTTCCTCTTGAGTATTGGCAAGTGATATTAAGGCGGGGTGGTAGATGTAAGATTATTAATTACAAAAATTCGAGAGACTTATTTGATGAGTTTAAATTTACAGGACTAGCTAATTTCGATTTTTTTTCAACTGAATATTATACCTCAAATAATAAATAACTTATGAAAAAAATGGCATTTTTCGTAGAAGGACAAACTGAGCTGCTTTTTGTTAATAAATTGTTAAAAGAGATGGCAGGTGCAAAAAATATCCAAGTAAGATTAGAAAGAAAAGTAAGAAAAAACAAATTTAGATTCTTAAAAGCTATTTCAAAAAACAATATCAATGAATACTATATTTTAATTCGGGATTGTATGGGGGATTCTAGTGTAAAATCAGAAATAATAGATAATTATAATAGCCTTGAAATCGCTGGACATGAAAAAATAGTCGGTATTAGAGATGTTTTTCCAGTGGATAAAAATGATATTTCAAAATTAGAAAGTAATCTTAATTTTGGCTTACCAACTGAAGGCATTCAAATTCAAATTATTTTGGCGGAAATGGAAATAGAAGCTTGGTTTTTAGCTGAAGCTACTCATTATTCAAGAATTGATAGTAGCATTACATTGGCAAAGGTCGTGAGTAATTTGAGTTTTGATCCAACTAAGAATCATGTTGAAGAAAGGATTCATCCTTCAAAAGATTTAGATGATATTTATAAACTGGCAGGAAAGAGTTATAAAAAGAAAAAAACAAACTGCTTGCGGACTGTTAATGCCCTTGATTATAGCGTACTTTATCTAGTGGTTTCAAAAAGGGTACCGCGGTTGAAGATGCTTATAGAATGTATAGATCATTTCTTTTCCGCTTGATATAAGCTTATGTAATCATTTTTGTTGGCGTTTTGGGTGCCATTTCGTATTTGTGTCAATATTCTTATGGCAAGTTGAATAGTTGACAAACTATGAGAATGAGAATTATATTTAATACGAAACCTGGACCTTAAAACTTTTCCGGTGGTTTTCCCCCGGCAATCCTGCTCGGGTCTTCAGGAAGGAGAACAGAATGCGTCGCTGGTTTCGGGCTTTACTGAGCATCACTTTCCTTCCGCTCGTGCTGCTTTGTTTCTGCGGCCACGACAGTCCTGTCGCGCCGACCCAGGCGGAGATTTCCACCCTCGAGCTCCTGCCGCTGGCCCAGGGTACGCGCTGGCGTTACCGTTATTTTCACATGTCCGAGGACTATCTGGTCAATTCTTTGGGCAGCCGGCGCACGATCACCAGGCTGTTCGGGGAACTCGACCTCGAGGTCACCAGCGGTGAAGCGAACGTTTTCTTCGGCCATTACCATCTGCTGGCCAAGTTTTCCCCCGACAGTCTGATCACCGAGGATTACGAACGGTCCGGGGTGTTTACGACCAGTACGAACTACGAAGTACCCGAGGCCCGGCGGGAATACGACCTGGCCCTGGACAGCGATACGCTCTGGTACGAAAGCAATGGCAAGCGCGAATACATGATGCCGCGGGGATTCAGTCCCGGGGGCGAGATAAACCTCAGGCTTTTCGAACTGCCGGGTACCAGCTTTTTCGACTCTTACCTGGGTTCGGCGCAGGAAGTCAACACGGGTGAGTTTCTCTATCAGACGGCGACTCCCGGGATTGGCACGGTGGTGCGCATTTTGCGCAACGTGGGGGTGAAAGGGCTAATCGCGGAAAAAGCGATCGGAGAGAGGACCCTGGAAAGCAACTGGCACGAGGAGGACCTGATCTACAACCTGCTGCTTAAGGATCCCGGTCAAATCTACGAGGTTCCCAGCCGGACTTACTGGTAAGCCCCTTGCGCCTCTCCGGCCCTTGCCCTCCTTCTGCGACGCTGTCCCGCCGCGCTTATCAATCAGCTCTCCGGAAATACCCGTCTCAAGATATCTTCTCCTTCCGCATGACATTCCGGCCTTGTGCCTTTTCGGTCCACAAATTATTTTAACCGTTGACCGGCGATTTTCACTCCCGCGGACCCGCTAACATTGAGAGGAAACACTACCGATGACCCGGCGCGATAGAGTCCTCAAGGCCCTTTCCCACCAGCAGCCTGATATCTGCCCCTGGCACATATCTTTCACCATTCCGGCCCGCGAAAAACTCTCCCGCCACCTCGGCACTACCGAGCTGGACGCCGCGGCGGGCAATCATTTCGCAAAGATCGAGGCGGTGCCCGGGGATGGCTGGCTGGAGATCGAGCCTGACTTCTGGCGCGATGAGTTCGGGGTGATCTGGGACCGCACCCTGGACAAGGATATCGGCAATGTCGATTACCACCGGCTGGTCCTGCCGGAACCGGACCTGGAGCGGCTGGAGTTCCCGGATCCCGGCTCTGCTGCGCGCTTTGAAGGCCATGCGGATTTCTGCCGGAGAAATAAGGACCTTTTTCGGGTTAACGATTTCGGATTCACGCTTTTCGAGCGGGCCTGGACCCTGCGCGGCATGGAAAACCTCCTGATAGATATGGTCGAGAGGCCGCAGTTCGTGCACGAGCTGCTGGACCGGATTCTCGAATGGAACCTGAAGATTATCGAGGGTGTCAGCCGCTTCGAGATCGATGCGATCCTTTTCGGTGATGACTGGGGCCAGCAGCGCGGCCTGATCATGGGTCCGGAAATGTGGCGCGAGTTTTTCAAGCCCCGGGCCGCCGAGGAATACCGCGCCTGCCACGGCCGTGGGATGCGGGTAATGATCCACTCCTGCGGAGATGTAAGCTCAATTTTCGAGGACTTGATTGAAATCGGGGTGGACATGTTCAACCCGTTCCAACCCGAGGTGATGGATGTCCTGGCGATCAAAAAGCGCTACGGCGGGCGTCTGGCATTTTTCGGCGGGATGAGCACCCAGATCACGCTTCCCAAAGCTCCCGCCGATGAGGTAAAGCGCCAGACTGCCTGGCTGATCGAGAATATCGGCGCGGGCGGCGGCTATGTTTTCAGCCCGGCCCACGACGTGCCCAAGGATGTCCCGGCGGAAAATATCGCGGCGATGATAGAGGTCCTGCAGAGCCAGTGACCCGCCTGGCGCCGGATTGAAGTCCTGGCCGTTTGACTGCCCATCCGGGTGACTGAATGGGCAGAATTATTTTTAGAGACTGTGGACTGGATTATTCATATAGATGTTATGGTGCCTCTTGATTTCAGAATCGCGGATTACACGGCGAAATGACTTGATTTCACGGTTGCTGTTTTTTTCAATCCAGGAAGGAGACGCAGGGGATCAGGGTCATCCGTGTTAAATCCGTGCCATCCGTGATTCTCATTCTACCGAGACAAAAAAATATAATCCTGCGGGCAGATATAACTGAGTCTGTATTTGGCTTTTGAAATATCCTGGATATCTTTGGTTTGAAAGGAGATCCGTCATTTGCCCCGTGCCGCGGATATCAATCGGATGTTCGGCGGAATTGTCGAGCGCTACGACCTGCTCAACCGCCTGCTGAGCCTGGGCCGGGACAGCTACTGGCGCCGCGAGCTGACCCGCGCCTTGCAAGTCGATGAGCCGCGGCAGGCCCTCGACCTATGCTGCGGCACCGGGGATGTGGCGCTCTCCCTGCTGAAAAGCCTCCCGGGGCTGGAGCGGCTGGTGGCCGCTGATTTCGTTCTGCCGATGTGCGCGGCGGCCGCCGGAAAGCTCAGGGCGCGTTATCCGGAGCCGGGCGTGAGCAGTCTTGCCTGCGCGGATGCTCTCAGGCTGCCTTTCGGAACGGAGACTTTCGATATTGTCAGCGTGGCGTTCGGCGTGCGCAATTTCGAGAACCTGGAGCGGGGCCTGGCCGAGATCGCCCGGGTGCTCAAGGCCGACGGCCGGGTGGGGATTCTCGAGTTCGCCCCGCCGGAGGGCCGGCTCCTGCGCCTCGTTTACCGCCCCTACTTGCGCCTTTTCCCGCCGCTGCTGGGGAAGCTGCTCGCCGGGGCCGAAGGCGCTTATGGGTACCTGTCCGCCTCGATCCAGTCTTTCCTCCGGCCTTCCTCGATGCTCGCCGCCCTGGAAAAAGCCGGGTTCCACGATCCGCACGCCCGGAAATTAACTCTCGGCGTGACTTACCTCTATACCGCCAGTCGCTGATCCGGCCGGCGCGGGCCGAAATCCCCGCTGATCGCCCGGGGCGCGTTACCGCGCCACGGAAAATTCTGGAACGACTCTTGCGGCGCTGAGCTGATCGATGGACAATATCAAAAAAAATCCTTTCGGTTTCGCCGCCCTCGCCTTGATTTTTGTCGCCCTGCTGTTGCCCGCGGTCGGCTACCTGAGCTATCGTAATAATTTGGCCAACCTGGAACAGATGCTCTACAGCGAAGGCTCGGCCCTGGTCGAGGCGATACTCCACGAGAGCGAAAATTCCCTGCTGGTCGAGCGGGAGATTCGCGCGGTACTCGGGCAGCGCCTCGAAGACAACTGCCGCCACATCCTGCTTCTGGACCGCAATGGCCTCCTGGAGCCGGAGGTTCTCGCCTCGACTGCCCGCGCGGCTGGCCTGTCCAGGCTGGATCTCTACGCCTCATCGGGCGAGCTGAAAGCCAGCAGCGATCCCGGCCTGGCCCCGGCCCGGGCGCCGCGCTTTTCCCAGGATATCGAGCCCGAGGAGGATGTCACCGCCGCCTTTGTCAGCGGGCCCGCGGATGAGGCCGGGGACAGCCTGGCAACCGAGTATTTCACTATCGCCGTCAGCGGCTCCGACTCCGCACTGGCAGTGGCCTATATCGAATCCGGCAAGCTGGCCCAGCTCAGGCACCGCCTTGGAATCGGCCTGATCCTCGAGGACCTCTCGGCGGTCGAGGGCGTGGCCTATGCGGTGCTCCAGGACACGCTGGGCATTATCGCCGCCTCGTACCAGGTGGCCTCGCTTCCCAGTATCGCCGGCGACCCGTTCTTCCAGTTCAGCCGGGGGCAGATCAAGGGCCGTTATACTGATTTTCAGGGCGCGGAGGTCTACGAGCTCGCCGCCAGCTTCCAGTTCGAGGGGGAAAATTACGGCTATCTGCGGATCGGCCTCTCGACTGAGGAGATCCGCTCCATCGCAGCCACCGAGCGCAGAAGAGTGGCTCTGGCGATACTCGTCCTGGCCGTGCTGCTCTCGGTGGTGATCGCGCTTTATTTCGCCGGCCGGAGACAGCTCACGCTGGAGCTGGAGCATGCCCGGATACAGAGCTTCTCCAGGAGCGTCCTGGATGGCATGGCCGAGGCGGTGATCGTGCTCGATGATCAGCAGAGGATTGTGCTGGTGAACCAGGCCTGCAAAGCTCTCTGCGGACTGTCCGGCGAAAACCTGATGGGCGAAACCCTGGCCCGGGCGAACCCCGCGCTCGCTCAGGCGCTCGCCGGCCTGGCCGGCAGCCCGCGGCGGGCTATGGAAACCCGTCTCAGCCTGCCCGGGAGCGAGGAATCTGTTCCGGTAATGCTATACGCCACTCCGCTCGAGGCTTCCGGCAGGCGCTATACCACGGTCATCCTGGGCGATCTGACCGACCGCGAGCAGGCCGAGAAGCTGGCCCTGCACAACGAAAAATATAAGACCATGGCCGAGGTATCGGCCGGCGTGGCCCACGAGATACGAAATCCGCTAAATGCGATCGGCATGAATGTCCAGCGCCTGAAGCTCGAGTTCTCGCCCGCCGGGCGCGATGCCGGGGAATACGCGCAGTTCATCGATACGATTCTTTCCGAGGTGGACCGGCTCAACCGGATCGTGGAGCAGTTCCTCGGTCTGGCGCGTTTCCCCGAGCCGCGGCTCGAGCCGGGACGCCTGGACAGCCTGCTCGAGGAGACCCTCGCCTTTCTGGAACCGGAGCTCGCGGGACGCGGGATAAAAGTGCTCCGCAGCCTGGAGCCCTCACCGGCCTGCCTGTTCGATCCGGGGCAGATCCGCCAGGTGGCGACCAATCTGGCGGCCAATGCCGCTGAGGCGATGGACGGTCCGGGAACGCTCACCGTGAAAGGCCGGACTGAGGAGGGTGAGTACCGGATCGAGATGAGCGATACTGGCCCCGGAATTGCTGAAAATATCCAGCAGAAGATTTTCGAGCCCTTTTTCAGCACCAAAAGCCACGGGATGGGTCTCGGCCTGGCGATCGTCTCCCGGATTGTCACCGAGCACGGCGGGAACGTGGCGGTGCAGAACGAGCCGGGCCGGGGGGCCCGGTTCACGGTCCGGCTGCCCTTGCGGCCGGCCGCTTGAAAAACCAATTTTCTCTAAAAAACTATCTGACAGGAGCAGGCAATGGATGCCGGGCGCATTCTGGTGGTCGAAGATGAGCAAAACCAGCGCAGGACACTCGCCGGTTTCCTGGAAAAAAGGGGCTTTCAGGTCGAGCAGGCCGAGTCCGGCGAGCGGGCCCTGGCGCTGACCGGCAAAAAATCCTTCGACCTCGTGCTCACCGATCAGCGGATGCAGCAGCTCAGCGGGCTGGACCTGCTCAAGCGGATCAAGGAGGATAACCCGGAGACCGAGGTGATCGTGCTGACCGCGTACGGGGATGTGCGCTCGGCGGTACAAGCCACCAAGTCCGGGGCTTATGACTACCTGACCAAGCCGGTTGACCTCGAGGCGCTCGAGCTGGCAATCCGCCGGGCTCTGGAGCGCCGTCAGCTGGTGACCGAAAACCGGTTGCTCCGCGAGCGCCTGCAACAGCGTCAGCGCTTCGAGAGCCTTGTCTCCACCAGCGGAGCCATGGAAACCGTGCTCAGCCTGGCGCAGCGGGTCTCCCAGGTGGACACACCGGTATTGATTACCGGCGAGAGCGGCACAGGCAAGGAGATGGTCGCCCGGGCAATCCACCAGGCCAGCCCGCGCCGCGACAAGCCTTTCGTGGCCATCAATTGCGCCGCCCTGAACCGTAACCTGATCGAGAGCGAGCTTTTCGGCCATGAGAAAGGGGCGTTCACCGGGGCGGTCAGGCAGAGGCAGGGAAAACTCGAGACCGCGGATGGGGGCACGCTGTTCCTGGACGAGCTTGGTGAAATCAGTCCGGAGATTCAGGTCAAGCTGCTGCGCTTCCTGCAGGACCACACCTTCGAGAGGGTCGGCTCGGACAGCCTGCTCAAAGCGGATGTCCGCCTGCTCGCCGCCACCAACCGCGACCTGGAACAAGCGATTGCCGAAGGCCTCTTCCGCGAGGACTTCTACTATCGGATCAACGTGGTAAACATCCACATCCCACCCCTGCGCACGCGCAAGGAGGACATCCGCCTGCTGGTGGACCATTTCCTTAAACTTTACGAGCCGAACCTGGGGAAAAAGGTTTTCTCCAGGGAGGCTCTGGATGCGCTGATGCGTTACGATTTTCCGGGCAATGTCCGGGAGCTGCAAAACCTGGTGGAAAGGTCGATGGTCCTGGCTCGCTCGGAGGTTATCACCACGGCCGACCTGTCCGCTGGAGTGGCCGCGAAAGCCGCCGGAGCCTCCGCCGCCCCCGCGCAGTCAGGCCCGCTGCCCGAGGCGCTGGAATACCTGGAAAGAACCATGATCCTCCGGGCTCTCGAAGAGGCGGGCGGCGTGCAGGTCAAAGCCGCCAAGAAGCTGGGAATCACCGAGCGGAACCTGCGCTATAAGCTGAAAAAACTGGGCCTTTCCTGAGACGCCGGAGGCAACCGGGGCG
>Ga0156185_1108_pt2 | contig 10697 bp, 8 predicted proteins | sample RifCSPlowO2_12_FD_107838 | JGI IMG/M metagenome (GOLD analysis project Ga0156185, IMG submission 107838) | Candidatus Glassbacteria bacterium RIFCSPLOWO2_12_FULL_58_11 | reverse complement strand
TTTGCGGTGAGGCATTCAATTTAGGTGTAATCTGATATTAAGTTGCCATCCTAGCTATAGTAAACGGTCAGTCAAAACTGCGCCAGCGGAAGGTGTCGGAGGGGATCGTGAAATCAAATCTTTATCTATGTAAACCGTGATTCCGAACCACGGATGCCACGGATAAAAATGCGGGTGTCACAGTCCGGAGATTCGCCTGTTTTTTCTTTTCGCTTGAATGCAGTGTGGTCTGATTGTCCTGCAGGTAAAGCCTGTGATGCCCCTGCGGCACTTGGCAAACCTCAATCAGTTTAGCGCCTTCCAAATCAAAAGGGGCCGCCTTTTAATGGCGGCCCCTTTTCGCTGAAATATTTATTACCCTTGCTCGATCCTTATCCGAATTTCCTAGCGGCTCTCGATCTCGCGCAGCTTCAAATAAACCCCGAGGATCAGGGCGATCAGCACCAGAGTCGCTCCGCCCAGCCACCAGCGCCTTTTTTCGTGCTCTCCGAGCAAGCGCCCGGCGCTTTCCCTGACCTGTACGGCGAGCGCGATTCCCGGCTCGGCCACCTTGCGCACCCGCTCGTCATCGAACGAATGGATCGTTGTCCGGGCCTCGATCAGGCTCTGCCGGATGTCGCGCAGGTTGAAGCCGAGCTCGGAGGTTTCCATGCCCTGGTTGCCGGCCAGCTCGACCAGCCGGGTGTCTTCATCCAGGACCAGATTGAGGCTGTCGAGGACGTTTTTCATGCTCAGGCCGAGAGCGGAACCGGGGTCCTCCGCGGACTTCTCGTGACAATTGCCGCAGGCCGAGTTATCGCCCAGGCCGAGCATACTCTGATCGGGGTGCTGGACCCCGTGGTTGCCGTGGCAGGTCTCGCAGCCCGGGCTGTCGAGGTCCTCGAAGATCTGGGCATGGAAGCTCTCGCGGTACAACTTCTCGTTGTTCACGTGGCAGAGCCCGCAGACCTGGGCGATGTTCAAAACTTCGACCGGGATCGCGCCGTGGTTCCCGTGGCAGTCGTTGCAGGCCGGCGCCCCGACATCGCCGCGCTGGAGCAGGGCCACCCCGTGGACGCTCTGCGTGTACTGCTCATACTGGTTGGTTGGGATACCATAACCGGCCATGTGCCCGGGGTCCGAATGGCAGACCGAGCAGGTGTGCGGGATATTGGTCGCATAGACCGGAGAGGCCGGATCGCGCACCTGACGGATATCGTGCACGCTGTGGCAACTCACGCAGGAGGCTACCCGGGTGTCTCCATTTTCCAGGAGCAGGTGCCCGTGACGGCTGGTGCGGTACTTGACCAGTTGATCCACCGGCAGGGAAGGGTTATACTGTTTCATGTAATCGGCGTTACCGTGGCAGCGGTCGCAAAAGGCTGGGATTTCTTCCGGTTTGGGCGCCCCGAGAAAGTGCTGCGAGGGGTCCTTGCGGTCGTGACGGACAGTCTGCAGCGGGTTGCCGCCGTGGCAGTCGGAGCAGATCAGACCGGCCTGGTTGTGGATATCGCTCTGGTAGAGTTTGGCCGGGGTGGAGTATTTTTTCATCAGCTTGGAGTGGCATACCGTGCAATTGTTGACCGTGGCCGCCGCCAGGCCGGCCGCGGCGGCGAGAATTACCAGGGCGACTGCTGATATTATTTTTTTTCGGTCCATCGGTATTTCCTCTCGCTCAAAGAGGCCTGGAAAGCCGGAGAAGGCGATTCGTTTTCAGGAGAACGGAGAATCAGGACAAGGCGTAGCCGATCATGGTCATGACAATGATAAAGCCCACAATCGCCACCCCGATCCAGGAGATGTACCGGGCCTTCGCGGCATCCGTGCCGGTCCAGCGGTCCCAGAGCGGGAGGGTCAGCCAGAGCAGCCCGCCCAGGCTGAATACCGCCAGGCCGACCAGCTCTCCCTCGATGGAGCCGATCGTGGGCGGCAGGAATTTCAGGGTCTGAAACATGAACATGAAATACCACTCGGGCTTGATACCAGCCGGTGCGGAAGCGAATGGATCGGCCTTTACACCCAGCTCCCAGGGAAAGAAAACCGCCAGCGCGTTAATTACCGCCAGGGCGAACATCCAGAACATTAGCTCCCGCAGCACAAAGTTGGGGAAAAAGGGCATGGTTTTCTTCTCTCCCGCAGGCAGCTTATCCCAGGAGAGCGGCTGGCTCATCCCCTGGCGCTGAAGGAGGAAGAGGTGGAAGGCCAGCACCAGCGTAAAAATCCCCGGCAGCACGGCCACGTGGATGCCGAAGAAGCGCGAAAGGGTGGCCCCGGTCACATCCGGACCGCCGCGGATCACCCGCACGATGAAGTCTCCGACCGCTGGCAGGCTGCCGGCCATGTCCGTCCCGACTTTGGTGGCGAAAAAGGAGAGCTCGTTCCAGGGCAGCAGGTAGCCGCTGAAACCGAAACCCAGGCAAAGCCCCAGCAGGACCATGCCGCTCATCCAGGTCATCTCGCGCGGCTTGCGGTATGATTTCATGAAAAAGACGCTGAACATGTGGATAAATACGCAGAGTACCATCAGGTTGGCCGACCAGGAGTGGAGGTCCCGCACCAGCCAGCCGAAATGGACCTTGCTGACCAGAAACTGCAGGCTCTCATAGGAGGATTCCGGGCCGGGACGGTAGTACATCAGGAGCAGGATCCCCGAGGTCACCTGGACCAGGAACAAGAACAGCGAAATCCCCCCGAAATAATACCAGATCGAGTGGGTCGAGATCGGAACTTCCTTGTGCCGCATGAAGCCGATAATCCCATCGACATCGATCCGCTCGTTCACCCAGCCATAGGCCTGGTCGTAATATTTTTTCAGCGGCATGCTCAGGCCTCCTTCGATATGAAGATTGTACCTTGCTGGATATTGACTTTCAGGGGGAGCAGCGGCCGGGGAGGGGGGCCCGAGATATTGATTCCGTTCAGGTCGTACTTACCATTATGGCAGGCGCACCAGATGACACGGTCCTTGGCCAGGTACTGCACGGTGCAGTCCAAGTGGGAGCAGACGGCGATAAAAGCTTTGAACTCACCCGCCTTGTCCCGGATCACCAGCGCCGGCTTGCTGCCGAACTTGATGATCTTCCCGCTGTCGTTCGGAAAGTCATCTGATTTTCCGGCATCCACCGCGGTCACCGCCGCGTCATTGGCCGCCGGAGGAGTGAGGAACTTCAATACCGGGTAAAATATCGACGCCAGAAAGGTGAGGGAACCGCCGCCCAGAATATAGTTGAGGAACTGCCGCCGACCGGAATTCGGGTCCTGTGGCATATCTGGTACTCCTTTCAACACGCGCGCCGAAAAATAAGTAGCAGTTTTGGCAGACCGGTCTCTTAAAGGAATAATTTACGGCTGTTAAGACCCGAGATCCGGAAGGGTTGAGTGCGCCGGAAGGCCTGGCATGGGGATCCGCGCAGGGTTGCTTTGCGCCGGCGCGCCGGGGCGTTGAAGCCAGGCCGCTCAGGAAACGGCCGGCTTCTGGTCCTTCCAGGGCGGCAGGATTTTAACCATGACGGTCAGTATGATGAATGGCAGGACCAGCAGACCGATGGCTATCAAAAGGCCCTCGAGACCCAACAGCTCCATTTTATAATTTGTCAGACCGCGCAGGCTCTTGCTGAATAGCTGCCCGCCGATTACAACGTTCCAGCGCGTGCTGAAAATGCCGATCTGCACCAGGATGGCCGAGAGGAAAAAGAGCAGCCTCTTGAGCTCATCGGGCAGGCGCAGGAACTTGGACAGCACAAGCAGAGATATGGGTGCCAGCGTGCCGAGCAGCAACTGCACCACGATCAGCGAGATGAAGAGTTTTTGCGAGATGAGCTGGCCCATGATATTGATCGACTCGACCGACTCATAGACCCGGTGGATGAAATCCAGGGTTTCCAGCGACAGGTCGATTATCAGCACGTAGAGCAGGTACGAGGCGAGCTTGTTCATGCAGGCCATGTCGATGCTTTTGCCCCGGATCAGCGTGGAGAGGCCGTAAACCAGGATCATCAGGGCGATGCCGGAGACGATGGCGGAAAAGAGGAAGACTATCGGCATCAGCACGCTGCTCCACCATGGGTTGGCCTTGATCGAGCCGAAGATGAAGCCGACATAGCCGTGGAGCAGGAAAGCGGAGGGGATACCGACTATGGTGATAAAGGTCACCGCCTTGTGGTCGAAGCGCAGGGATTTTTCCGAATGGTCCAGCGAGCCCAGAGTGAGCAGGTAATGCAGATATTTCTTCCAGCCCTTCCCGCTCCTGGCCCAGCGGCCCAGGTCCTCGCGGTATTCGAACCAGATTTCCAGCACCAGCACCATCATCAGGTACCAGATATAGACGAACCCGAACATCGCCATCGCGGACTGCAGGTGCGGGGTGATCATGATCTCGAACGAGCGCTCGGGGTGCCCCAGATGCAGCAGCAGCGGCAGCGGGGCTACAATCAGGAACGAGAGCGCCGTCAGCAGGGCCAGGCGATAAGTGGGCATGATCTCTTTTACGTTGAACACTCTTTCGAGCGAGGCCAGGATAAAGGCGCCCGCCACCAGGCCGGTGATATACGGGTAAACCACGACCAGGATACCCCAATGCAGCTCGATCTCGTTGGGATAGATGAAGCCTACCACCTGAGACAGGTTGTGCTGTAATTGTTCGATGAGTTTATCCACGGTTATTTTACCGCTCCATCCAAGTTGGCGTAAAAGACTCGAGGTTCGGTATTCAGGTCTGGCTTCAACACCTGGAGCTCGTTAAAGCGCATGAAGCGGGTCAGCTGACTGCTGCGCACCCCGATCTCGCCGAAAATCCGCGCCCTGGTCGGGCAGACCTCGACACAGGCCGGTACGAGACCTTTGGCCAGACGGTGGTAGCAGAAAGTGCACTTATCCGCGGTCTTCGTTTCCGGGTTGAGGAAGCGCGCGCCGTAGGGGCAGGCCTGGATGCAGTAACGGCAGCCGATACAATAGTCCTTGTCCACCAGCACCACGCCCTCCTCGGTCGAGAAGGTGGCCCCTACCGGGCAGACCTGGACACAGGGCGGATTGGCGCAGTGATTGCAGAGCTTCGGAATGAAAAAAGAGCGCAGGATCGCATCTTTTTCCTTAGTCTCCGGGAAGCCGCTTATCCCGCCATCCGGGCTGTCCACTACCACGTCGCCGTCCACCGTGATCACATAGCGCTCGATCCAGGTCCGGTAGAAAAAGGGCTCGCGGGGGACATTGTTCTCGATCTTGCAGCCGTTGACACATCTCCCGCAGCCGATGCATTTATCGACCTGGATGCCCATGGCATAGTGATGGGTAATAGTTTCTCCGCTCTCCGTCACCTGGGCCACGGAATCTTTCACCTTCGGTCCGATAATGAACAGCAGGGTGCCCGAAAGGGCGGCTTTCTGGAAGAACTCCCTGCGGCTGATCTCCATTTCGCGTCTATCCATCACAAAGCCTCTGGGTAATGGGGGTAATGGCACTGCCAGCACAGATGCCCATCGCCGTGGGAATCCATATCCACTCTGGGTATTTCCTTGGGACTGTCGGCGCTCCGGCTGTGGCAGCCGCCGCAAAAATCCCGGTTGGCCGGTTTTCCCGGTATGGCCGCTCTGGGACTGATCTTGTGCAATTCCTGGGTCTGGTGGCAGAACGTGCATTCGAGCGAGGCGTGATGGGAAACCGATTTGGTGCGCGCAATCTCGCCGTGACAAGCTCCGCAGGCGGAGGGAGTGGTCGGCGGCTTGGGATCGTGCGGATTATGGCATTTGATACAGGGATCGGCCGGGTTATGCGTCAGCGGTTCGATCTGCGGAAATCCGGTCGGCTTGGAGGCCGTGTAGCTGTGGCAGACCGTGCACAGAGTGCGTTCTTTCGCGGGCAGGAGCGAGTTGGCCGAGGGGTCGTCCAGGTGTTTGGCCCCGGGGCCGTGGCACACCTCGCAGGAGACATCCCGGTGATAGCTCGCCGTCTTGACCGCTCCCTCATCGACATGGCACTCCACGCACTGGGACTGGCCGACAAAAGAGATTGGCAGCGCGGCGATCGAATCCACCGCCGCGGCGCGGTAGTAACCGCGCTGGCCAAAAGTGGGTGGCACCAGGTGATGGCGGACAACCAGCCACCCCGTGATAAAAAAGACGAAAATAATCAGCAGCCGCTTGGTCTGATCCGGGAAGGGCAGAGCATTCCAGATTTTTCTAATTATATCCAATGAAAATTTCTCCTCCGCGGCCGGCCAAGTCGAATTTTTTTTAACGATGTATTCCAACTATAGTGGAATGCATAATATTCTGATTGCGGAAATTCTGCAGAGAGGAGTCCGGAACACCCGGTCAGCGTCCGGGCCCGCCCGCCGAAAGGCTGATCGGCACAGACATTTTACCTGATTGATAAATAAAAATCAAGCTTATTCAGCCGGGCAAGGAACACGTTTGATGAATATTTATAGTCTTACAACTTATTGAAACGTACAAAGATATCAAAAAGTTACCGGTAAGGCACAAGCTCGCTGAGCTGCGTGCCAATCCGGTCCAGGTATTCCTGGTACAGCGCGCTGTTGTGGGCACCCCGGCTCCCGTCCTGCTCGAGCAGGTCCGCCATGGCGCGCAAGCTCGCGACACGACCTCGGTTCGCCGTGGAGACTCCCGCGGAATCCGCCCGGTCCAGCAGTTTCTCTATGTTCTGTAATTTTTCAGCGTTCTCGCTCTGCCACTCCGCCAGCATCTTGTCGTAACCCTCGTCGTGGCAGGTCAGGCAGGCTTTCCCCTCCGGCCGGACCACCGCCTGGTCCTCGTTCAGGTGGCATTGCTGGCAGGTGACCTCCGCCTCCTGCATCGGGTCCGGAGTGCCGGCGCCGAAAGCCGTGCCGGTATAGACCGCGTTCTGTGACTCATGGCAGGGAGCGCAGTTTTCCTGCGCGGTCCGCTCGGCCTTGTGGTGGCAGTTCAGGCAATCGTTGCGCTCGAGCACCATTTCGCCGTGGCGCCGCATATTGGAGTGGCAAGTCTTGCAGTTGTCGATGCCCGCTTTCTCGAGGTGGCGGCGGTGGTTGAACTCCAAGCCGAACACCTGAACCGTATCTTTTTCCACGTTTTGTTCGTGGCAGTTGGCGCATTCCGAAGGCGCGAGCTGGCTCGACCATTTATAAGCCGTCAGCCGGGCTGGCGATCCGGCGGCCTCGAGGGCCTGTCCGAGCATCGAATGGGCCGCCTGCAGGAGCCGGTCGGTGTAGGTGATATTATGCACGCCCTTGCCGAACTCCACCATGTGGTAATTGTACAGCGCCTTGTTGTACAACTCCCGGCCCGCCTTGCCGCGGCCGCGGGTGGTATCGGCCCGCACCAGCTCCCGCTCGACAATCCGGGCGCTTACATCGATCGATTTCAGCCGCTCATCGGTGGAGATCCGCCAGGCCTCGAGCAGCTTGCCGTAACCCTTGCCGTGGCAAGGTTCGCAAGATTCTCCACGCGCCACGAAGGTTTCTCCGGCAGGCTGGAAGCCTCCCAGGTCCTTATGAAAGATGTGGCAGGCCTGGCAGTTCAGGCCGCCCTCGAACATCGGGCTTGGATGGTTCTCAACCCCGTAGCCGCCGGTCCCCAGGAACAGCTCCTCCTGTACCTTGTGGTAGTCCGGATGGCAGGCGTTGCAGTCCGGCTTGACCGCCGCGCTGCGGGAGACGCTCTTATGCTGGATCGCCAGGTGGCACTGCTGGCACTCGATCTTGTGCTTGGTGATATGGTTCAGGTGGACAAAGGTGGTGTCCGAATAGCGGGCCAGCCGCTCCTTCTCGAAATGGCAGTTCATGCAGTTTTCCATGGGAACGGCGCCATCGCCCACCACCATCTGGCCGTGGCATTTCATGCAGGAAATATTATGCTCCCTGACCTGGGTGTGGTCGTAACTGACCTGCCGCTCAGGGGTGGCTACCGGCGCATCGTGACAGCTGGTGCACTTGGCCGGGGCAATTTCATCCTCCAGCCCCTTGAAATGGCAGAGAAAACAGGTGGTTTCGGTGACCGATATATGCTCGCCCTGGACGATCTGCGAATGGCAGCTCGTGCAGCGGAGCTGCTTACCTCTTCTGAGCTGAGTCAGGTGCGGGGTATGGTCGAAAGTGATATTTTCCTTGAATTTTACTTTCCCCTCGAGCAGCCGGGCCTCGTGGCAGCCCTCGCGCAGGCAGCTCGCGTCCGGTATCTCGGCCCAGGGCTTGGATCTGCGGTAGCTCTGGGTGGCGTACTTGAAGAGCTGTTCCAGGCCCTTTACCTTGCCCTCGAACGTCGACAGAATACCCGGCGGGTAGTGGCACTGGATACAGGCCACGTTATTGTGCGAGGAATGTTTCCAGGCCTGATAAAAGGGCTCCATATAATGGCAGGGGTTGCAGAACTCGGAGCGCGAAGTGTACTCCATCGAGCCGATACCTAGCAGTAGCAGAAGGACAATCCCGCCAGCGGAGTATAAAAAGATTTTTCTGGTTTTCGTCATATTAATTGCCGCTCACGACATTAAAAAAATAAGTCCCTGAACTGCACTCCGGCCGCTTGACTTTCCGAATATGGAAGATATTTCCGGAAGATGGCCGGCTGAGGAGTTCCGGGACTCTCAGCGTCTAAAGGATGTCCGGACGCCCGGAGGGAATAATAAAGACTGGGAACCGGCAAAGGGCTCATTGATGGCACAGGGAGCAGGCTATCCCGGAGATGCCGCCGGACAGGTCCGCTCCGTGACAGAGGGTGCAGCCGGTGGTTCCCTCATTTTCCACTTTCGTGCCGTGGAATTCGGCGCTTTTTGAATCGAACCAGCCGAGAGGATGGCCGCTCGGCCCATTATGACAGGTATAGCAGCTCACCCCGGCGTCCCCGCCCTTATAGTCAGCCCCGTGGCATCCCGCGCAGTACTGGGTCCCGGTCTGGGACACGCGCAAGCCGTGGAAATTACTATCTTTGGAATTAAGCCAGCCGGTCGATGGATGCCCGCTCTGGTCGGCGTGGCAGATCTTGCAGGATTGGCCGCTGATCCCGCCCTCGAAGTCCTGCCCGTGGCAGGCCGCGCAAGCCGGTAACCCGCGGCCGCTGGCAGCCAGGCCGTGGAAATTCGAGCTGGACTTGGACAGCCAGCCGCCGGCCGGGTGTCCGCTCGGGCCATTGTGGCAGGTGAAACAACTCACCCCGGCATCGCCGCCCTTGTAGTCCGCGCCGTGACAGCCGGCGCAATAAGCCGTACCGGTCTCGGCCAAACGGGCGCCGTGGAAATGCTCATCGCCCTGCACCAGCCAGCCGGCCGAGGGGTGCCCGCTCTGGTCGGTGTGGCACTCGCCGCAGGATTGGCCGCTGATCCCGCCCAGGTAATCCGCGCCGTGGCAGACCGCGCAGGCTTTCAACCCGCGGCTGCTGGCGGCCAGGCCGTGGAAGGTTTCACTGGTCTTATCGAGCCAGCCGGTGGCCGGATGCCCGCTTGGACCGTCATGGCAGGTGTAGCAGCTGACGTTCACGGAGCCGCCCTTGAAATCAGCCCCGTGGCAGCCTGCACAGTAGTTCTCGCCGGTTTCTGCCAGACGGGCGCCGTGGAAGTTCGGGGCGCCGGAGGTCATCCAGCCGCTGGCGGGATGGCCGCTCTGAGTGGAATGGCACTCACTGCAGGAGACGCCGCTCGTACCGCCCTTGAAATCCGTGCCGTGGCACTCCGCGCAAGCGGACAGCCCGCGGGTGCTGGCGGCCAGCCCGTGGAAGCTGGCGTTGGTTTTATCCAGCCAGCCGGCCGAGGGGTGCCCGCTGGGCCCGTTGTGGCACTCGAAGCAGCTCACCCCGGCATCCCCGCCTTTGAAATCCGCGCCGTGGCAGCCCGCGCAATAGGCGGTGCCGGTGGCGGCCAGACGCTGACCGTGGAACTTGGCGTCCGCCGGATCGAGCCAGCCGCTCGAGGGATGCCCGCTCGGCCCGTTGTGGCACTCGAAGCAGGAGCTGCCGTTGCCCTCAATACCTTTATAATCCACGCCGTGGCATTCCGCGCAGGCTTTAATTCCGAGACGGCTGGCCGACAGACCGTGGAAATTCTGATTTGTCTTGTCCAGAAATCCTGTGGAAGGATGGCCGCTCGGCCCGTTGTGACACTTGTAGCAGGAAACTCCGCTGTTGGCTTTGCCCTTGTAATCCGTACCGTGGCAAACCGCGCAGCCTGTCAAGCCCTCTTCGGCGATCTTCTTGCCGTGGAAAGCCGCAGAAGTGGGTATCAGGTATCCGGTTGGATGTCCGCTCGGACCGTTGTGGCAATCGAAACAGCTAACCTCGCTGGTTCCGCCGCGATAGTCCTCGCCGTGGCAGCTCGAGCAGGAGATCAGCCCGGCCGCGGCAATCTTGGCCCCGTGGAAATCCTGGGAATCGGTCTTAATCCATTCGGCGGGATGGACTTTCTCCGGCTGGCTCGGATTCTTGCGCTCGGCGCAACCGCTCCAGAGAAGCAGAGACAGCGCCATCAGCAGAAAAAGATATGTCGAATATTGCTTCTTCAATTTACCGGCTCCAAAACTGTTCACTGCTCGGATTTTCCCTGGTGACAAGCCGCGCAGACAGGCTCGGTATCCGGCTCATCGCTGTGGCAGACCACGCACTGCTCGATATTGATCTCCGCCTGAAGGCGGTGCGCGCCGCCGCTTACCGTATTAGCCCAGGAGGAGCGCTGGTGCGAGCGCGGGTAAACATTGCGCTCGAGATGGCATTCAGCGCAGAAAGAGCGTTCATCGT
>Ga0156185_1254_pt1 | contig 10752 bp, 7 predicted proteins | sample RifCSPlowO2_12_FD_107838 | JGI IMG/M metagenome (GOLD analysis project Ga0156185, IMG submission 107838) | Candidatus Glassbacteria bacterium RIFCSPLOWO2_12_FULL_58_11 | reverse complement strand
CCATCCGCGGAGCGCTCGAAAAGCGGCAGGCGGTCCAGGATGTAGCGGCAGTACTTCCAGTAGTAGTCCGGGTCTCCGGCCGCGGGCCGGGGCGCCTCGAACCTGCCAGTGGGACGGTGGGTGATCAGGATGCTGCGCTTCCAGCCGAACTCATAGCTGCCCCAGCGCCGGCCGCCGACAGTCAGCTCCAGTGAGGAGTGCATCAGCTCATGCGGATCGATCCGGTAAGTAAAGGCGGTCCGCTCGCGGTCCAGAGGAAAGCTGCCGCGCTCATAGACACCCTTGTAGTTGTAGCTGACCACCCCAAGCGCGAGATTCTTCCCGACCGGAGCACAGACCAGCTCGCCCCGGTTATCGCCCCAGCAGACCCGGCCGAGCCGGACTTCCGAGACCACCAGCGGCGGAGCGCCCAGGTAAAGGTCGCCGAAATAGAGCGGCGCGCCGACATGCATGCGGTCCGGGCACCACATGGTGACCTCATCGCCGTACACGCCCCGCTGACGGATCGCATTGAATCCCAGTACCCGCCAGGGCCCGGGCTGCTTCCCCCCAGCCAGGATGACAATATCCACCTGCGCCCTCCAGCCCCGGCTTTCGCGGCTGACATTTACCTGGTAATCGAGCTTGCGCTCGCTTAGCTCTGCCGAGCGCCGGTCCCAGGCCAGGTGGTTTTCGCGGGTCTGAAGGCAGACCGCCGAATTCTTGCCATCCGGCCAGACCGTGATCCGGAAAAAGTCGTGGTGGTTGTGTTCCAGGTCGAGCAAAATCTCGACACGGTCATCACCGAAGTACTCCTCGCTGATCTCACGTCCCATTTTATCCGGAAACGGCTCCTCGCAGTCCACACGCAGCCTGAGCCGGCGGCCATCCGTGGCCGCGGAGAGACTGGTCGAGGCCCGCGCGTAATGGTTGCCGTCAATGCCCAGCTTGTCCGGCAGCTTTTTAGGATTGATCCCGGAGCGGGTCAGGAAATCGCCCAGCGGGGTGAGTTTCTCCAGGTTGCCGGCTAAAGCAAGCGTTGCGGTCCGCTCGATCAGAAAGGTCTCCGGCCGGAAGCCCTGATAGCCGGTGGGATCGGAAAGATTCAGCCGCAGGGTGGCATTCTGGGCTGTCAGGGGCAGCTGGAAGAGGAGCAGCGCGGCGCTCAGGATAAGAACAGCTCTGCGAGATTTAAGCGTAGTTTTACGCTCCGGAATATGTCTACCCATTCGGTATGCCGGATGTCAGATGAAGTTTTTGAAATGAGGCGATTCGCGAATCGCCCCTACGATTCAATGGGCCGTATTTTTGGGACCTGAGGTAACACTACAGTCAACCGGGCCGCTCACTCGAATTTCAGGTCCGGGTCGCCGCTCTCGATGCGCAAATCCACCAGCCGCTGTTTGAGCCGCTCGACCTCGCCGGCATACTTTGTATCGCCGTAAAGATTATGCTCCTCCAGCGGGTCGTTCTGAAGGTCGTAGAGCTCGAACTCGTGGTCCGGGAAGTCGTAGTACTCGATATATTTCCAGCGCTTGTCGCGCACGCCCTTGTTCGGCCTAACCATGTGCCAGCCCGGGTATTCGTAGTACTCGTACAGGAAGTCTTCGCGCCACTCGACCGGCTGGCCCCCGAGCAGGGGCCGCAGGCTTTTTCCATCCACCTCTTTGGGGACCGGCATCCCGGCGAAATCCAGGAGAGTAGGCATGAAATCGATATTGAGCGCGAACCGCTCGATCCGCGTGCCGGGCTTGATCGCCCTGGGGTAGCGCATGACCAGCGGCAGGCGCAGGCTGGGTTCGTACATCAGCCGCTTGTCGAAAAAGCCGTGCTCGCCGAGGAAATAGCCATTGTCCGAAGTGTAAATCACCAGCGTATTTTCGGCAATCCCCAGCTCATCAAGCAGGTCCAGGATGCGGCCGACATTTTCATCCACGCCGGTCAGCACCCGGTAGTAGTCGCGGACAAACTTGTTCCAGTCCTGAACATAGGAATACTCCCCTTTCCCGCCGATTTTCATGTCCGCCTCGCGGACCGCCCTGGGCTTGCCCTGGTAGTTGGTATTGAAAGTCGGGGGTTTGGGGAAGTCAATGTCGCTGTAAAGGTTCCCGTGGCGCCTGGCCGGCACGCAGCCCTGGTGCGGAGTCTTGAACCAGTGGCAGAGCATGAACGGTTTGCCCGCCTCTTTGGCCCGGCGGATAAAGCCCATTGTATGGTCAGCCAGGATGTCCTCGACCCAGCCCTCGTATTTTTTCTCGGGGCCATCGTTCTCCCGTATCAGGGGGTCGACATACTCGCCCTGGCCGCGGAAACCGAAATAGTAGTCGAGGTTACGGTCACGGCCCCAGGGCTTGTTGTGCCACTTGCCGACGAAAGCGCTCAGGTAGCCATGGTCACGGGCGCGCTCGAGAAAAGTGGTCTCTTCCAGCGGGAATGTCCCCTCGTTGAACCGGACTCCCGTGTTGTGGGAGTATTTGCCGGTCAGACAGGTGGCGCGGCTGGGTCCGCAGAGCGAGTTGGTGACAAAGCAGTTGCTGAAATAGGCGCCCTCATTGGCAATCCGGTCGATGTTCGGGGTCTTGAAAAAAGGATTGCCAGCGCAGCTCAGGCTATCCCAGCGCTGGTCATCGCTCATGAAAAAAATCACGTTGGGGCGGTCCTGGCTCAACTCGGCCCTGGCCCGGCCTCCGGAGGCGAGCGTTCCGAGGGCGAGCGTAGCGCCCAGGCGGGTGAAATCACGGCGCGACATTTTATCCATGCGGGGGCCTCCTGAAGAGAAAAATGATACCTGAGCAGGCTCGATTGGACAGTAAGAGGCTTGAGCGAATATTTATCTAAATAATACAAGGCAGGAGAATTACGAAACTCAATTCAACAGGGCAGATGCAATATCTTAATCTTAATAAAGTTAATGGATTAACCATTATAGATTGCGGCAGTTACGACTCTGTTGGAGAACTATAAAGTAATGGTTCAGGCAGCTATTGATCCAGTTCTAATTCATTTTGCCGGTCGTTATTGACCTCGACTTCTTTTTTCGCCTTTTTAAAGGTGACATTAACCTGAGACGGCGGCGGATAATCTATTCCCTTCCCTTCCAGAAGTTCCTGAATCGTCAAGATCTGCAATACCGGATGCCGGGTGCGCCAGGTGGGAGACTCATATATACCCGCCCCTGCCGCCTCCGCTCGCATGGGCCGGGTGGGTTCCTGCAGGGTGATAAGGACACCGATGACAGCTTTTTCCCGCTCCAGCACTCCGCGCAGGTCCCGGATATGGGCCACGCCAGTATGGCCGGATTTGACCGAGATAACGATTTGTTTGGTCGGTGTCTTTGGGTCATCATGGAAAAACAGCCGGCCGTCGATCCCTTTATCCGCGCCTTTTCTTTTCTCCACCGGTCGCGCCATCACCAGGCTCAGTGCCCACCACTGGAACTGATAGGCATCCTCTTTAGCCAGGGATTCCGCATCCGGAAGGGATACTGGCTCGCCGATAATCTCATATTTATTTTTAATTTTTTCACCGAAGGTATTATGGAGCCTGTGTTTCATCAGAGAAATCGCCAGGTGTGTAATATCTATACCGATCCATTTCCTTTTCAGCTTTTGCGCCACAGCGATGGCAGTCCCGCAACCGCAGAAGGGGTCGAGGACCACCTCTTTCTCTTTACTGCTGGCCTTGATTATCCTTTCAAGCAGGGCTTCCGGTTTTTGGGTGGGATAGCCGAGTCTTTCAGCAGCTTGCGACTGAATTGGCCGGATATCCGTCCAAACAGAGGTAAACGGCGTACCCGGCATTTCATCCAAATATCTTTTGTATCCTGGAACCTTTCCAGGTTCCCAAACAATCCGGCCGTCCTTCTCCGCTTTCAGCATCCTTTCTTTTGTCCAGCGCCAAACCCGGGTGACACCTTTAAATTCATACGTCAGATTGGGTCTATGCTTATTTGGATTTGTGAGATCACCGATTCTGTACCTTCTTCCAGTTTCTGGCTCAGTAAACCTATAAAATTTATCAAGATAGGACTGGTCGTGCGGGCGGTAAGTCAAATGGAATTTTGAGTTTTCAGATTTTGAATAAAAAAGTATGCTATCGTGCGCATTCGAAAATCTTTTCTTGATATGCGATTTCGGTGTCGTTCTTAACCAAACAATTTCATTTCTGAAATTTATCAGACCAAATACCGCATCCATCAGCATTTTCAGGTAATGGCTGGCTGTCGGGTCGCAATGCAGATAGATGCTGCCGGTTTCCTTTAACACTCGCTGCAATTCCACCAGCCTGGGCGCCATCATCGACAGATAGGCCAGCATGTCATTCGCGCCAAGCATCTGACGGAAAGCTTGCATCGCCAGAGCCACCTTTTCCGGCCCATTCTCGACAACATTCTGGAAAGCCTCAACCGCGGCCTGGTCCCAGCGCCAGGTATCCTCGAAGGCCTTGATCTGCGAGGCGGCCTGGGAACCATTTTTCTCGGAAAATAGAACGTTGTAGTCCTGGTTGGAATTAAACGGCGGATCGAGATAAATCAGATCAACCGATTCATCCTCGACGTACTTCTGCAATATTTCCAGGTTGTCGCCATAATACAGCTTATTATCCACCAGCATCCCCTGAGTCCTGAGTTAATTAAATATAACAGTATTTCAGCCCGCACGGAAACTAAAGTAGGTTTGTTTTGCTTCGAAAATTCAGAGCCGCACCGGCCCGAAAGGCTCTTTTTCTTCTTTCAGCAGCTCCTCGATCCAGCCGGCCACTTTCTCGCGCAGGCCCACTACATATTTGCGGCCCTCGAGCACTTGCACCCGGTCCTGCGCCTCGCCGCCCAGCACCTGCTCCATTCTGCCCTGGGGCACCGAGGCACGGATTTTTTCCAGCTCGGCCCGGATTTCCCCGGCGCGTGACGATTGGCTGTTTTTGAGCAGATACTCCAGGGTGGTGATATAGCGCATGTCATCCGCGGCCTCGCGCATCCCCTCCCAGGAGACCGAGTAGACCGGCGGATCGCCGGGAGTGCGGGGGGGCCAGACCATGCTGGCCGAGCTCTCCGCCAGGGAGCCGTCAAAATCATCGTACGGGTCACCATTGCCGTAATTGTAGGCCCAGAACCAGACCCCTTTCGCCCGGTGCGCCCAGGGAGTCCAGGCGTAGCTGTGGCGCAGGGCGGCGGCATTGCGGCTGGAGCCCGAGCCATAGAGCCAGAAAGGCTTGCCGGTGCTGTCCGCCAGGGCGCTGATCTTATCGAAATCCCCATTGGCGACAAAGATATCCACCATGTGGCTTATCGCCGCGGCCCACTCGATACGGTCCATGGTTACTCCGTAGATCCGCAGCTCGGGCCAGAAAGATTTCAACAGACGGTAGCGGTCCTCATGCTCGGCCATCAGGCGCTCGGTCGGCTCATCGTAGATAATGAAAACGATCTCGGGCCAGCCTTTCTCCTTCGCATGGTCACGGATCGCCAGGAACACCTGTTTCAGCAGGCTGTTCAGCCTGGGGTTGTGGATATCGGCGAAATCCAGGGTCTTGCCGTCGATTGTTTCAGGCTTTTTCCGGGAGAGGTTGAACAGGCCGGCCAGACGGTTTTCCAGGTGGCTGCGATGGTCATTGCCCATGGACCAGACGACAGGGCCGGCCATCCCGGCCTTGCGGAAATCCTCCATCCAGCGGTCGACTGTGGTAAAATCGATCGCCAGGCTGTCATCCACATTGGCCAGGCCCACCGAGACACTGCCCCAGAAGAACTGGAGCGCATCGAACCCTCGTTGGGCCAGGTCGGCAAGCTGCGCCGGCGTGATATCGACATCCCGCGCCCCACAGAAGGCTCCGTAGAATATATCGGGGTCTTCGTACAGCTTGAATGGCCGGACTTTCAAAGTCAGGGCGGCCGAGGCCCCGGCCAGGCTCAGCTCGAGCGGATAGTCTCCGGGCGGGGTCTGCGCTCCGGTCTTGAATGTCAGGTAATAGACCGCCTTATCTCCGGCCGCGGCGGATACCGTGTAGCTTCTTTCGAGCAGGTAGGGACTGGTGATTTCCCGCTCGCCGCGCAGCTTCCGGCGGTAGGGCGCGACTCGGTGAATTTCCACGCTCATGTCCGCGGGCAGGCCTTTCAAACTGATCGGCTCCTGGTTCAGCGGTTCACCCGTCTCGAGCAGGAAAGCCGCGGACTCGTATTCGCCGACAGCGAGCGCGGTCTGTGGTGCGACAAGCTCATCCAGCGAATCCACCGCGCAGGGAAGGTCGAGCGCATCCACAAACTTGAGCGAGACCCCGCGGCTGTTCCGGCCGGAGCAGCCGGCCAGAAGGATAATCGATAAACCGAGGCAGATAAATTGACGGCGCATGACTAGCTCCTGGCGAAAAAGATTTTCAATGACATGGATCGCTAAACGAGGCTGGAGTCTTCTCTGAAGAACGCTGTCGAGGCCGGGATTCCGCCCAACGGGTAAGCGCGCCCGCGGCAAAATACCATCGAAAGCGTCAAATGTAATCTTCTCGCGGAACAATCCACTGTCAAGTCTATAATGTACTACAGGCCGGCCAGTGTGTGCATCTTTTCCACCTGATGGGCATTATATTCAAGTCTCCCTTGTCCGGCTTGAGAATGTGTTACTTTTTTGAATTCCTGCGTTATTTATGTATATTCCTTAACACGAGAATTTTTTCTGACAAAACCAACATTCGTTCGCGGAGAGGGGAATGAGCGAAATAATCGACAATAAGGCCCAGCGGATCAGGACGCTGAAAACGATTATCAAGAAGCTGCACAGCGGGGAGCCGGCGGAAAATGTCCGCCAGGAGCTCAAGGAGCTGGTCAGCCAGACCGATTCGACTGAAATCGCGGCCATGGAACAGGAGCTGATGGCCGACGGAATGCCGGTGGAGGAGGTTCAGTCAATGTGCGACCTGCACTCCAAGGTGCTGCGCGACCTGATCGTCGAGTCGCGGCCCATGGATGTCCCGCCCGGCCACCCGGTGGACACCCTGCGCAAGGAAAACGAGGCTTTGCTGGAGCATGTCGGCCGGATGCTCGAAATCCTGGCCCGGATCGGCGGCTTGAAAGATGAGGACAGCCCGGCCGGGCTGCTCGGGGAGTTCCGCGGGCATTTCAACAACCTGATGGACGTGGACAAGCATTACCGTCGCAAGGAGAACCTGCTTTTCCCCTGCCTGGAGCGCCACGGGGTAACCGGCCCCTCCAAGGTAATGTGGGGCAAAGATGATGAGGTCCGCGAGCTGCTCAAGGCTCTGGGCGAGGCGCTCGGCGAGAGCGGAGCCTCCGCCGGAGAGTGGAAGCTGGTCGCCGAAACTGTCGCCGCCTCGGCCCTGGATGCGGTGCAGGAGATGACATTCAAGGAAAAGGAAATCCTGTTCCCCATGGCGCTTCAAACCCTGACCGAGGGCGAGTGGGGCGAGATCTGGACCCACTCGCCGGAATACGGCTGGTGCCTGGTCGAACCCGCGGATGAGTACCGTCCCCCGAAACCCTCCGAACCGCTGAAAGCGGCGGCCCTGGGTCAGGAAGAAGCGCTGATGTTCGAGACCGGCAGCCTGAAATTCGAGCAGTTGCGCGGCCTGTTGAAAGCCTTGCCAGTGGACCTCACTTTCGTGGATGACCAGGACCGGGTGGCCTTTTTCTCCGAGGGCACGAAAAGAATATTCTCGCGCAGCAAGACTATTATCGGCCGGAAAGTGCAGCATTGCCACCCGCCGAAAAGCGTGCACACCGTGGAAAAAATTGTCGGCGATTTCCGCTCCGGCAAAGAGGACGTGGCCGAGTTCTGGATCCAGAAAGAGGGCGTGTTTATCCACATCCGCTATTTCGCGGTTCGGGATGAGCAGGGCAAGTACCTGGGCACTCTCGAGGTCACCCAGGATTTGACTGCGCTGCGCAAGCTCGAAGGCGAAAAGCGCCTGCCGGATACCGGACATTAATCGAAGGGAGATACACAAATGGCGGAACAGTTAATTATAAATCCGCAGACCAGAATCGGCGAGCTGCTGGAGGCTTATCCGCAGCTGGAGGAGGTGCTGATCGCCCAGGCGCCGATGTTTGACAAGCTGAAGAACCCGCTTCTGCGCCGGACTGTCGCCAAGGTAGCGACATTGGAAAAGGCCGCGGCGATCGCCCGGATTCCGGTGGCCGGCCTTGTCGGAGCGCTGCGCCTGGCGGCAGGCCAGAAGTTCACCCCCGGCGAGGACGCTGGGCTGAACGCGGGAGCCTCAGCGGACACGGCTGTCGGGACCGAGCGGCCCGCCTGGCTCGATTCCAGCAAGGTAATCGAGACAATCGATGCGGATGAATACCTGAAAAAGGGCGAGCACCCGCTGAACAAGGTAACCGGACTGGCCCGCAGCATTAAGCCGGGCGAGCTGGTCAAGATTATCAGCTCGTTCCCGCCCATTCCCTTGAGCGACACCCTGAAAAGCCAGGGCTGCAAAACTGTAATTCTAAGCACCGCCAGCGGAAAATACGAAACCTATATCTCCGGCAAGGAGGATTGAGCCGCCATTCAATTCCGGTCCATAGCGGGCGGACAAAACCTCTTTCTCAGGCAACCCGGCCAGGCCATCCAGGCTATCCGATGGGTGAGTGAAAAGTCCTTAGCGGCGGAGTTATTTTCTCAGCGCATTTTCGAGCAGAGGATGGGAGTCCGGGGTGATCCCGGTAGGCGTGGAATTGCGGATGTTGTGCGTGAGCTGGATCGAGGGCCGGGCATCCTCGATTCCGAAACCGTGGCCGGAGAGGATGTTTTCGTAAGAGAGGGTGTGAAGGTCCCGGAAGCCCTCGGAAAATTCGATTTCCCGGTCATCGATCCGGATCGAGCGAAATGTGCCGCTCTGTTCACCGGCATTCTCAAGCGGCAGGTCGTTGCGGTCAATCGAGAGGTACCAGCGGATTTTCGCCCGCTCCAGCTCCAGGTAGCCGGAGGTTTTCAGCGGGTCCTCGTAGTGCACCTCGCTGTGTTCGACCGGTCCGAACAGCCAGAGCAACAGGTCGAAAAAATGAATCCCGATATTGGTCGCCAGCCCGCCGGAGCGCTCCCGGCTGCCCTTCCAGGAATACTGGTACCACTTGCCCCGCGCCGAGATGTATGTCAGGCTTACCTCATGTTTCTTTCCCCCCGGCTCGCTTCCGAGAGACTCTTTCAGATCGCGGAGCAGCGGGTGCAGCCGTAACTGCAAGATGGTGTGAATCCGCGTGCTGAATTCACGTTCCAGTTCCTGAAGGACATCGCAGTTCCAGGGGTTTAGCACCAGCGGCTTTTCGCAGATCGCCTCAGCGCCGACCCGCAGGGCGAACCGGATGTGGGCATCATGCAGGTAATTGGGCGAGCAGATGCTCACGTAGTGGACCCGTTCCGGCTCGCTTTGGCGGCGCAGTTTCTCGATATGACGGTCGAATCGCTCGAACTCGGTGAAAAAGCTGACTTCGGAAAAATAGCTATCCAGAATCCCCACCGAATCGTGCGGATCGACAGCGGCTACCAAGCGGTTGCCGGTCTGCTTGATAGCGGTCAGGTGGCGCGGGGCGATAAAGCCGGCTACGCCGATAAATGCAAAATTTTTTCCAGCCATGCGGAAATCCGGTAAAAGTTATCCTGGATAAGCACGCGCCAGGCGCCACATGACGTTCAAAATAATGCCTGCCGATAGAATCCGAAAGAAATTCGCCGGGCGCAAAGACAGTCTGGTTCCCGTCACCGGCTGTCGCACCGAATTCCGGCGGACAGTCAGGCGCTTATTTATAGCTTAGCATACTTTGTGCCGAAATACGGCCAGCTCTTCCGCGGGTCAACTTTTTTTGCTGACATATTTATAGCTGTTTGTATATTATCAACATCCGCCTGGCGGATATGTGCCGAATGTTTGTGGCTGAGCCTGGCCGTAATATTTCGATTACGATTCTATTTTCCTGCAGCCATTAAGGAGCTTCGCTTGACCAGCCAGCCCCCTCCTATTTCGGTAGTTATGCCGGTTTACAACGGCGCGCAGTATATCGGGCAATGCATCGGGAGCCTGCTCGGGCAGTCATTCCCCGATTTCGAGCTGATCATTGTCAATGATGCCAGCACGGACGATACCGTGAAAGTGGTCGAGTCTTTCAGCGACCCGCGGATCCGGCTGGTGCACAACGAGCGCAACCTCAAGATTTCGGCGACAATCAACCACGGCCTCGAGCTGGCACGCGGCAAATATATCGCTCTGGCGAACCACGATGATATTTTCCACCAGAACCGCCTCGAAAAAGAGTACGCTTTTCTCGAGCGGAACCCCGGTCTGTCCGGAGTCGGGTCCTGGTATAAAGAGATCGATGCCGCGGGGAATTTTCTCAGGCTGGTAAAAACACCCTCGGAGCCGGAGGCAATCGCTATCCGGACAATCATCGAAAATTCGATGGCCAACAGCTCAGTGATGCTCTCGGCCGGGGTATTCAGGAAAATCGGCGCCTATGACCCTGAAATCTTAAGCGGACTGGAGGACTGGGACCTGTACTCCAGAATGATTATCGCCGGTTTGAAGATTTACAATATGAAAGTCCCGCTGATGGTGTACCGGAATTACCCGGAATCCTATTCCAGGTCCACTGGCCTGGCCCGAAGAGAGAAGGAACAGAACGAGCTGACCTGGAGGAACCTGAAAGGAATGGCCGGACTGGAATTTACTCTGGAACAGACCGCCCTGCTGGTCAATGCGCGCTACCACCCGAATATGCTGACCGCGGAAACCCTTGCGGAGGCGCTAGAAATTTCGGAAGTGTTCATAAAG
>Ga0156185_1019_pt2 | contig 10765 bp, 6 predicted proteins | sample RifCSPlowO2_12_FD_107838 | JGI IMG/M metagenome (GOLD analysis project Ga0156185, IMG submission 107838) | Candidatus Glassbacteria bacterium RIFCSPLOWO2_12_FULL_58_11 | reverse complement strand
CGCAAGTACACCGAAGCCCTGGCCGATTTCGAGGCGGCGCTCCAATATCCGCTGAACCTGGAGGTCGGAAGGCCGCGGGATGGTGGAACGGACCCGGAAGCTTATTATTTTATCGGTCTGGCCCGCGAGGCGCAGGGAGACAAAAAGAAAGCCCGCGAGTATTTCCAGAAAACCGCCTCCGCCGAAATAAATGAATATTCCGAGCTGAGTTACTTCCAGGGACTGGCCCTGCAGAAACTCGGGCAGAAACAACAGGCCGGCGAGTTATTCGGCAAAATGGTCGAGAGCGGCAGAAAAGCTCTGGAGCGCGGTCACGGGGAGGCTTTTTTCGCCAAGTTCGGCGACCAGGAGTCCGAGAATGTCCGTCTGGCCCAGGTCCATTACACCATTGGACTGGGTTACCTCGGCCTGGCCGAGCGGGACAAGGCAGGCGAGGAATTCCGGAAAGCCGTCGAGCTGGACGCCAATCAGTATAAGGCGGCCCGGCGGCTGGCGGAAATTTAGGGCGGGAGCTGAGAGAATTTATTTCGGTCACAGCATGCTGATGACCCAACATTGAATTTTTTTGGATTGTGAAAAAAAACAAAGGGGCGGCCAATTGGCCGCCCCTTTGTTTAACAGATCATTCCTCCAATTCCGGCAGGAATTTTCTTATTTCTTCCGGTTCACGATATCGCCGAATTCGGCCAGCGTCTCGAAATTCTCGCTCCAGGTGGTGTACATGAGCCCGGTCGAGCCTTTGGTCTTATCCAGCGCTTCCAGCCAGGCCCGGGTCCCCTCCGGCCCGCCCGAGCAGGAGCCGAAGGTGCGGAAGCCGTTTTTCTGGAAATGCTCCAGGCTCTTGTCCCGTTTTCCGGAATTCCAGCAGACCATGATCAGGTCCTTGGGGATGTAGTTCCAGGAGTTCTCGAAGGTCTCATCGACATGGTAGAAATAACCCTTGTGGTAGTCGCCCGGAGCATTATGGGTCGGATCGAACATGTCGGACCAGATGAACAGCTCGGCCTTGGGGTTCAGCTCCCGGATTATCTGCTCCTGTTTGGTGACACAGTCGCCCAGGATTTGCGCGACGTTCAGGCCGCGCTTCCCGCAGGCCTCGCATGAGCCGGCCTCGCGCAGCTCATCCGTGCCCAGGAAATACTTGTTGGGTTTGACATACTCGTGGACCATCCGCGCCGTCTTGCGCCAGATTTCGTAAAGCTTCGGCTCGGACATGCAGGCCGGGGTCTGGCCGTTGTAGATCGGATAGTTGTGGTAGAAGCTCACCCGGAGCCGCTCACCATCCTTGATCCTGCTGCCGGGCAGGATTGTGACCGGCGGATCGGGATGGTCGAAGAGCAGGGTCATGACCGGATCGCTGACCGGGGCGAAATCGCGGCCCTCCTCGTAAGCGATGCCGCTCTGCTCACCGCGCACCACCAGGGGCGTGCCCTCCCGGCGCAGCACGTTGACCAGTCCCTCCTCCTCGATTTTCAGCTCATCGACCCAGAACTTCCCGCTCTTGCCGGCCGGCGTGCCGACCGAGACCAGCACCTTATCGTTACCCCGGCTGTTGAAGCCGATTACCGCCCGGACCCAGTCGCTGGTTCCGGGAACCGGCGGGATGTAATACTGCAGGCGGCGTCCATCCGGAGCCTGCACCAGCATCGGGAACACATCACCGGAGCCCTCGAGACCCTCGGTTTTAACCCAGCAGCTCAGCAGGTAGCAGCGGTAGGGATGCACCGCCACCTCCTGGGTCGCCAGCTTCTCGCCCTCCTCGTACTCTTTCGACATCGCCACGGCCAGCGAGGCTGAGCCCGCTTTCGCTACTGTCTTGTCCAGCGCGACCGTCTCGCCGGAATTATCGTTCAGGGTAAAATTGGCCGGTGCGCCGGCCTCGGCCATCTCGAAGCCGCCGTTGGCGATCTCCACCGGCGGATCATCCGCCAGCCGCGCCTCCTTCCCTGACACGACATACAGGGCGTCCTTGACCGGCAGACCCTCGATCAGGTTCTTGTCGTGGGCCAGCAGCGGCGCATTGTAGCCCATGCCGAAAACCGCGGGAATGAACTCGAGGTTGTTGTCCTTACAGATCTGCATAATCACTTGAAGGTTCTTGTAGTTATAGGGCGGCTCCATATCGATCCGGTCGAAAAACGCATCCAGGACCAGCCCGTTCAGGCCGTGCTCCGCGGCGGTCTTGGCGACTTTGCGGATCAACGCCACCTGGTCCATATTCTCCAGCGGCTTACCGTGCATGTAGACCCAGCGGTTGGGATAATCTTTCGCCTGGCCGCAGCCTGTGGTTCCCAGAAGAGCGCCCAGAACAAAAATCAGTAAAGCCCGGAATCTGCCTTTTGCCATATTCGAATCCTCCTCCATAGACCGGCCAGTCAGACCGGTTTGCAGGGTGATAAGCCGCCTGGTATCCGGTGGCAATTCATCGTTCAGGGTGACTACAGTTTTTGCCCGGGCTTTTCCGGGACCTGGTGGCTGGATACCATGTCGCCGAACTCGCCCAGCAGCCCGTACTTGTCGAGCCAGGTGGTGTACATGATCCCCTGGGCACCGGGCGTGGCATCCAGGGCCTCGAGCCAGAGACTGTCATTGGCCAGGCTGTCCTCATCGTAATAGCCGCAGGCCAGGGTCCGGCAGCCCAGGCTTGAGAAGTGGTCCAGGCTCTCGCGCCGCATCCTGAAACTCCAGCAGGCGATGATCAGGTCCTTGGACAGGTTTTCCCAGGAGCCGGTGAAAGAATCATCCACCAGGTAGTAATAGTTGCCCTCGCGCGGACGGGCATTGTGGTTGGGATCCAGCATGTCGCTCCAGATCACTATCTCGGCCTGCGGGTCGATCTCATGGATGATCGCTTCCTGTTTGCGGATACAATCGGCGAGAATCTGGCCCATGGTCAGGTGACGGTCCTGGCAGGCCTGGCAAGTGCCGCCGGCCCGGACCTCATCGACACTGACAAAATATTTTTTCGGCGCCAGGTGCTGCTTGATCAGCTGGACATCCTTGCGCCAGATCTCATAGACCTCCGGCTCGGACATGCAGGCGGTGACCTGGCTCTGGTAGACGGTCATGCCGTGGTAGTAGCTCACCCGCAGCCGCTCGCTCTCCTTGATCCGGCTGCCCGCGGGGATCGTGATCTGCGGGCCGTCATGGTTGAAGCGGAAACTGAGCTCCGGGTCGGCCACGGGGTCGTAGTCTTTTCCCTCCTCGTAAGTGATGCCGCTCTTTTCTCCGCGCACGGTCAGGGGCGTTCCGTTCCGGCGCAGCACATTGACCAGCCCGATCTCTTCCATCCGCAGATCATCTACCCAGAAGCGTCCGGTCTTGCCGCGCCAGACTCCGATGGAGATTTTTACGCTGTTGTAGGTCTTGCTGTTGAAACCCACCACCACCTGTTTCCAATCCTGGGTCGTGCGGACGCGCGGATCGTAATAACTCAAGGGACGCTCGCCGCCGCCCAGCACCTCGACCCGGAAGCGGCCGGAGCCGAAAGGATTGGCCTCGTCCAGCCCCTCTGTCCTGACCCAGAGGGACAGGCGGTACTGGCGGCGAGGCTGTACCGCAATTTCCATAAACAGACGGCCCGGATTGTCCTCCTTGCCGCCGAAATTCTCGAATCGCAGTGCGGTTTTGCCCTCCTGGACCACGGTCTTGTCCACGAAAACTATTTCGTCCAGCGGTCCGCCGAAAGTGAAGCCGGGGATTTCTTTTTTGACGACTTTTTCGAAGCCGCCGTTGACGATCCCGACCGGCGGATCGGCCACGACCCGGGCCTCGCCTTTCTTTACCACAAACAGGGTTTCCTCGACCGGCAGGCCCTCGGCCAGGTTTTTGTTGTGAGCCAGTACTCCGCCGTTATAGCCCACATCCAGGCAGCGCGGGATGATCTCCATCCCCAGGCTGTCGCAGATACTTTTTATCCGCGCCAGCCGCTCGAAATACTCGGGCTGCTTGAGGTCGATGGCATCAAAGCCCGAGGAAAGATACAGGCCGTTGAGCCCATGGGCCGCGGCCACCCGCACAATCGAATCGAGTTCCGCCACCTGGCTGTCATCCGAGAGGTTGTTGCTGGCATAGACCCAGCGCAGAGGGTAAATCTTCGGTTTGCTGCAGGCGCTGAGGCTAAGCAGGGCAGCCAGGAGCAGCAGACAGAATGTCCAGCTTTTCATTCCGGGACCTCCGGGTTGAAGGGAAAATGGAGACGCAGTCTCGGCTATTTATTCAAGTATAATGAAACTCGGCGGTAAGGGTGCAATTTTCGCTGGAGACCAGACGCGCCCAGTGGGCGCTGAATCCAGGCGGGAACACATGATAACGGTATTCGCCGCTCCCCAGGCTGAGCGTTTCGCAGGTCTTCCAGGTGCCGTCGCCCAGAAAATCCACCTCGACCGCGATCTCGGTTCCGGAGCCGCCTTCATGCGCCAGGTGCAGGACTTTTTTGTCGAAACCGGTCATCAGGATCGGATCGGAGGGTTCTCCAGCGGTGACCGGCTGCTTGCGCCAGGGTCCGCCCCAGCCCTGGGGCTTTCCGAAGCTCCACAGGTCATCGGTTTTGCCGAACCAGATGCCGGACTGGGCCTGGGGCGAGAGTAGATTGCCGCCCACCGGGGTGGCCTGATTGCCCGCCAGAACAAGCATCCCGCGGAACGAACAGAAATCCGGGACAATCCTCAGGTGGCTGCAAACCGGCTTAACGCCCCAGACATTGCCGCCGTAAGCCATCAGCGGAAGCTCGTAGAACATGCCGTGGCAGTCCATCAGACAGCGCTCGGTCTCGACCTCCCGGATGCGGGTCCACTCGGTGGTCCAGCCGTGATCGTAGGCGTGGCTGGCTTTCGGCAGACGGTAGGTCCGCCATTGTCCGGCAGAGCAGACTTTCAGGATGGCCGAGGAATTATCCCAGCCATTGGCGAAAATTACATCATCGAAAGATTCGCGGCCGGCCACCTCCATGAAAGGCTTGTTCACCAGCACGGTCCATTTCGAGCCGTCCCATTCCGCCAGCTTGCCATCGCGGTCTTCCAGTGAATAGTAGCTGTTGTTCGCTACCACTACTTTTCCCTGGGCGGTCCAGCCGCCCTTGAAATGCGGGCTGGAAATGGCGAAGAGTTTTGTTAGATCGAACAGCTGCCGGACTTTCAGAGTAAAGACGTCAACCTCGAAAAACAGGCCTTCCATGGTCAGAAAATAGAGCAGACGCTCCGGCTCGTTAAGGTGGGTCAGGGTGGCGGTAAGCCGGTGGTCCAACAGGTCCTCGATCACACGCACCTGGCCGTCGAGATCTATCATATAAGGGCCGATGCTGACCTGGTTGGACTGGGGGTGCAGAAGGCGGTTGGCATAGACGCCGTTGCTAACATGGGTCTGCTCGATGTCCAGGTTTTCATCGATCCGGTAGAGTCCCGTGCCAGTGCCGGACTTGCCGCCCCGCGAGCTCACATAAGTTACCGCCCAGAGCATATCGGCCCAGGCGATAAGCGCGCCCACACCACTCTCGGTCCGGCTGGGACCACTGTCCGCCCGGACTCCCAGGATCGGCACCTCCGGCTTTCCGGCGAATGCTGCGGAAAGCGGGGCGAAAACGCCACAGGCGGCGAGCTTAAGGGCTTCTCTCCTGGAAATGATCATGGAAGATCGCCTTTCATGATTTGCTAGAGTTCACGTGCCCGGCCCGTCACTTTACCTCCACCCTGCTCACCCCGTACCAGCCCTCATCATCCCGGCCTTCGATAGCCAGACTGATCCGCGGCTGGAGGCTTTGCGGGTCGAGCAGGGCCAGGCGGATTTCATAGCTCCCGGCGGGAAGATCCGGCGGGAGCGCCAGCTCGGCGGCGGCCTCCGAGGTCCCGGGCAGCCAGCCGGTGATATCGATTTCCGTATCGAATGAGTATGGCTCGCCGCCCCCCTCCGCGGCTTTCAACTGGAATTTCAGCGGGTGCTTCAGGTAGCAGGGAGCCACGCCCCGGTTTTCCCAGGTCATTTTCAGCGGCAGGCTGCCCCCGGCGGATACCCGGTCCGGGTGCTCGAGACGGGTCAGCACGAAACGGTAGCCCATCTTTTTCTGGAAAGCCTCGACCTGCGGCCACCACTCATCAGGGATCGGGAACGACTTGTTATTCAACACGGAAACATGCCAGGCCAGGGCCTGGTTGAGGATAGAATCCACACCCCAGCCGTTTTCCTTCCACTGGCCGATATTCCAGCAGGTTTCCAGCACCACCGGCGCGTGTTTCCAGGTGTCCGGGGCGACAAAATTGCCCAGGATGCGCGGGTAGCGGTCGTGCATGTGGTTCTCCGGATGGCCCGTGCTGTCGTAGAAGAGGCCGGTGCTCAGATCACCCAGGCAGTCGGCGCGCCAGCCGGTGCCGCGGGAGATCGCATAAGCCAGGGCCGGGCTTTCATCCAGGTTCATCACCACCGGGGTTTTGCGGAAACTGTCAACATAGTAATCGATTATCTTGCGCCGGCTTTCCTGGGTGGGCATCGGCAGGTCCAGACCCTCGGTGTGCCATTCGCCCCAGCGGCCTATCGAGCCGATATCGACATGGTCCAGGTCCGGGTGCCCATCATAGCGCTCGCCCAGACGCTGGATCAGCGCGCCGTGCCTGGCCAGGAACAGCGGGTCATCATAGTCCGGCTGCCAGCCCCGGCCGTCCGGATAGGGAAAGCCGGCGGCTCCGCTGTGACGGAACCAGATAGGGACCTCGAGCTTCTCGGTCACCGTTTTGTCCGCGACCTCATGGCCGTTCTGGCACATCACCCGGAAAGCCAGCTTCTCGCCTTTGGAGTGGGCCAGGGCCAGCAGGCTGTCCAGCATGGCGAAAGCGGGCTTGCCTTCTTCCGGCTCCATTACATCCCAATACCAGCGATAATAGGCGATCGAGCACTCAGGGTGGTTCCGGTTGATCTCATCGCCGTTGAAGCTGTAAAAGGTGGTGAATCCCATGCCCGGATTTACCAGGACCGCATCGGTCTCTTGGGGTATCACCACCACTGTCCGGGGTCTGGCGCAGCTTAAGATCGAGGCGAAAAGAAACAACAGAGAAAAGCGAAGAAAAAATTTTTGCAACATAACAGGTTCTCCTTAAAATCAATAAACTGAAAAAAGCCCCTGATTGGCGGCGGACATCTTTCGTCAGGCTCAGTTCATCCCGGCCCAACGCAGGTAGGTACCATCCTCGATATCTTCCTTCGCTTCCGCCACGCCCTTGGCCGGCCCGTAGAACACACTGCCGCCGAATGTGGTCAGGTAGAGCTGGTCCGGATTGCGTGGGTCCGGCACCGGGCGGTGCCCCCATTTGAAATTGTAGCCCGGCAGACCATGCCAGGTTGCACCCCGGTCCTCGCTGCGGAAAGCCGCGCTGTCGAAGGTGTTGATAAAGACGATATCCGGGTTCTGCGGATCGAGCGCCGCGGCATAGACATGGGCCTGTTCATCGAAAACCCGCTGCCAGGTTACTCCGCCGTCCTCAGTGCGCAGCAGGCCGCCGCCGCTTTCCTGCCCTTTAAGCGGATAGGGCCAGCAGCTCAGATACATTATCCCGCCACCCCGGGGATCGCACAGCAGGTCATTGGGTCCGGTGACTCCTTTAGGCAGGGCCACGGGTTGCCAGCTTGTGGCGCCACTGTCGCTGTGGAAGAGGCCGCCATCCACCACTTTGCCATCCTTAATCGAGCGTACCACCAGCAGGTACAGCATCCCCTCCGGCGAACGCTCGATCCGCCAGGCGCTGGGCCGCTCACCCAGGCCGCTGTTGGCCTCGATCCAGGTTTTCCCGTCATCCACCGACTTGTAAACTCCTCTTTCCATGGCGCAGACATAGAGAGTGCGCATACCGGCCGGGCTTTCAGGGTCGAGCAGGATGTGCGTGCACACCGAATTGGGCGGAATGCCGCTGCTGCTCACCTGCCAGCTTTTGCCCCCATCGCCGGAGACCGCCACGCCGCCCTGGTACTCGCCGCGGGCAATCGCGCCGGAGCGGAACATCTTCAGGCGGGGCAGGTCGTGGCAGTCCGAGCGCACGGTCCAGATACGGTCCTTGATCTCAGGATCGAAAACCAGCCAGTAAGTAGTGTTGATCCACTCACGCGGAATGCCTTTAAGCGCGTGGAACCAGCTCTTGCCGCCATTGAACGAATGCCAGAGACCGATATCCGTGTACGAGATGAAAAGGTGGTTCCTGTCAAAGGGGTCGAAATGCACGCCGTAGGTGGTGGTGACATCGATGCCGCGGCTCCTCCAAGAACCATCCGGTTGCTTTTCAGTGTAAACCTGCTCCCAGCGCTTGCCGCCATCGCGGGTGACATAGGTCCGGTTGTCGGTCACATAGCAGATATCCGGGTCGGCTGGGCTGACACCGAAGGAATGCGGGGACTCGCCCCATTCCGGGCCGTAGCTCTGGTCCTCCCAGCCCCCGCGGAGATTCCTGGAGTAGATGCTGTCCTCGCTGGCGCGGTAAACCCAGCGCCAGGCGTCGCCGGCATTATCGGTTTTGAAGATGCCGAACTTGCGGTCTCTTTTGGGCCGGTTGGGCATCCACTCGATCTCGTCGATATAGATATGCGCTGATAAGTACACGACCTCCGGCCGGCTCTCGCAGACTGCCAGGGTCTTGAAATAGGGAAGCTGCGCGGTGATCTGCCAGTCCTCCAGCAGGCCCTGGCTGACCTGGCTCCAATTGTGCCCGCCATCGGTGCTGCGGTAAATCCCGCCCTCGGCCCGGGCTCCCGCCTGGCGGAAATTCGAGAGGACATAATAGATCGCCCCGGCTTTTCCCTTTCCGCCATCCGCGGCTCTTATCCGCGCCTCTGGCAGGCCGAGCTCGACCGCCGCTCCGCCCGAAAACGATAGCTGATAACAGCTCCGGTCTGTGAGCACTTTGACCTGGTCCGGCTGATCTTCCCAAGCGCCGGGGAAAAGAGCGAGCACTTCCCGGCCGGGCAGGCGGGCCAACAGGCTCCACTGCGCTCCGCGGTCCGAGGATACCAGGATTCTGACGCTGTCGATAGAGCTGAACGGACCCTTGACCGGGTTAACCCCGCCGGGAGGGTCGAGTCCGATCACGATCCTCCGGCTGTCCGAGGGATCGACCAGCACCTGCGTAATCAAGCCGTCCGGCATGCCGGATTTGGTCTCGAAATACTGCTCGGCATGGTCGCCGACCATCCTTTCGGCGATAATATCCGCCGGATCGGGATAGATCAGGCGCCAGCTCCGGCCGAGGTTCTCCGAGCGGTAGAGGCCGGTATTTGAGGCATAGACAGTGTTCGAGTCAGCGGGGTCGAACTCGAAATCATAAATTACAGTCCTCAGATTGAACATGCGCCAGCTCCGGCCGCCGTCATAGGTAACCTGAGCCCCGCTCATATCGCATTTGGAAAAAACTATCTCCGGGTTAAAAGGGCTGACCGTACAGGCGAAATGGCTTCCGCCGCCGCCGGGCCCGAGCACCTTCCAGGAGGGCGCGACAACCGGCACAGGCGGAGCAGAGGGGACCGGCGGCTTTTCGACCGTTTTCACCGGCTCGGGCCTGGCGCAGCCGGTTAAGAAAAAGGCTGACAGCAGAACTCCTCGGGCAAGCGATTTCATCACGTATCCTCCGGGGACAGCAAATCGTTTATCCGTTTAGAAGCGTGTTGTATGATCATCTTTAATTACCGATTGATACATACGCGATATTTTACACAAAACGTAACATTAGAACATACAAGCATTTGTAGGGGCGGGTTTGAAACCCGCCCCTACGGTGCCTGGAAATAACAAGCCGCATAGGAAATATTTCAACCCGCTTTTAGAGAGCCGGAATATCAGGATGCCGGCGGACTATTGCTGGCTGACCACAATCACATCGTAAATCTTGAGCTGGGGGACCGTGAACCGGCAGCGGTCGCCGGACTGGGTGAACTCCAGAGTCTGTCCGCCCTCGCGGTCCGGAGAGACCAGTTTGACCGCGGCGGCCTTGCGGCCCTGATCCAGGCGGACATCCACCGGGATATTAGCCAGCGTATTGCCCTCCCGGTAGTTCACCAGGTGGATGATAATCAGGTTGTCCTTGGCCACCTGCTCGACCGCCACCCAGTCCGGGAGTACGGTTTCGAGGCTGAGACGGCCGCCGGCCGCGGTACGGATCGCCCCGGAAAGCTCGCGCCAGTTCGAGGGCAGGATCCAGGTGCCCTCCCATGAATCCCCATCCCAGGAGCCCTGCCAGTTTTCCGCCTGTTCCTTATCCGGCGGAGTGATCTCGGGGATATACACCACGCGGCCCTCATGGCTGATCTCGACTTTATCCGAATATGACCCGTTCAATCCCCGGCCCCGGACGCGGCCCTGGCCCTGGTCCAGGCCCATCAAATCCGCCAGGCCGGGGCGGGTGCGCTGACGGGCCCACTGGTCGCGGCTGGCGGTCCGGCCGGTAAGCACCAGGCCGCCTCCGGAGTCCACGAACTTTTTGATCCAGGCAATATTGTCATCGGAGAGGTTGTTCTGGCCGGCCAGCACCAGCACTTTGTAGCGCGACAGGTTGTCCATCTGCTCATCGAATATCAGGTCGAACGGAACCTGGGCCTGGATCAGCGCCTGCTCGAACATGCACTGCTCCAGCTCGGCGCGATGGTTGTCATAGGCCATGCTGGCGTAGGAGCGCAGACAGGCGGCATCCTCGCGGTTGACCGTGCCGGTGAAGAGATCGCGGTTGGCTATGAAAAAATCGTAGTATTTACGGTCCGCGGAATTCCGGCCCTCCAGCTCGACATTGCCCAAGGTCTGGTT
>Ga0156185_1213_pt3 | contig 10856 bp, 13 predicted proteins | sample RifCSPlowO2_12_FD_107838 | JGI IMG/M metagenome (GOLD analysis project Ga0156185, IMG submission 107838) | Candidatus Glassbacteria bacterium RIFCSPLOWO2_12_FULL_58_11 | reverse complement strand
GTTCGATATCTGACTTTGACGGAACTATCCGCAATGAAAGATGAAACGGAAAACAGCCCCTGTACGCTCTGCCCGAAAGAGGGGGAACTGGCCCGCCTGGAAACCCGGCTGGATTCCCTGGCGCAGCGCGCGGAGGATATTTGCGACACACAGCTCCGCCTGGTGGCCCGGCTGGACGAGCTGATCCCGGCGGTGGCCCGGTTGGAGGTGAAAGCCGGGGTCTGGGGCGGCGTGGGCGGGATACTGGCGGCGCTGCTCTTGATCGCGCTGGCTGTCGCCGCCCGTTTATGAGCGGCAGGAAGCCGAGCTAGAAACAGCGAAAGGAGGTGAGGCGGATAGACAGGCAAGGTAAGGATTTCAGTTTCGGCGAGCTGCACCGCCTTTTCCGGCACCTGCGCCGGGGAGGCACACGCAAAGGCGCCTGCGGTTGGGCGGAGATTCCATACGAGCAGCTCGAAACCCGCCTGGCCGGGGACAAGAAATTCGCCGCTCTGGTGGAAAAAACCGAGAGGTATGTCCTGGCCCAGGATGAACAGCGGCTGGACAAGAATGTCTGCCGGGGTGACCGCCAGTGCTTGCTCTACCGCCTCAGGCGGACCTATGGCGCAGAGTGCGGCCGGGGGAAAAGAGAATTGAGACAGACCACGGATGAAAAGAGCCAGGCTTACGCGGAAATCGAAAGAGAGATCGGCGCGCTCGGGGCGGAAAAGCGCAAACAAACTGTTGGCGAGTATCGCGAGGCTGCCGCCACGGTGGCGTGACCGGGCCCTGGGCTGCCTGGATGTCGGCCTGTTCGCCGAAAAGTTTTTCAGTCATTACTGCCGCGATCCGGCCGGCGAGTTCCACCATGAGCTTTACCAACTGCTCGACGAGAGTATTCGTGACAAACCGGGCCACCGGATCGCGGTGGCCGCTCCGCGGGAGAGCGCTAAGAGTACTATCGCCACCCTGATCCTTCCGCTTTGGTGTATCTGCTACCCGGAGCAGACGAAAAAAAAGTTCATCCTGATCGCCAGCGACACGGCGACCCAGGCCGAGCGGCATATCGGCGATATCAAGATCGAGCTGGAGTCGAACGAAAAGCTCCTGCGTAGTTTTCCCGAAGCGACCGGCTGCGGACCGGTCTGGACCAAAGAGGAGATTGTCACCAACAGCGAGGTCAAGGTGACCGCGCGCGGCACCGGGGGCAATATCCGCGGCTTGCGCCACCGTCAGTACCGCCCCGATCTGCTGATCGGCGATGACCTGGAGAACGACGCCAACAGCCTGACCGCGGAGCAACGGGAGAAAATCACCGACTGGTTCTATAAGGCCTTCTGCAAGACCGGCAGCCGGGGCGTGGATATCGTGGTGATCGGCACGATCCTGCACTATGAGAGCCTTTTGGCCCGTCTACTGGAAAACCCCGCTTTCGAGGGGCGGCGCTACCAGGGGGTGGTCCGCTGGAGCGCGGAAAGCGCGCTCTGGGAGGAGTGGGAAAGGCTCTACACCAACCGCACGGTTGATGAAAAGGAGCGCGCGAAACAGGCGGATGAATTTTTCGCGGCCCACTCCGCCCGGATGACCGCCGGCACGCAGGTGATCTGGCCCGCGCACCGCAGCTATCTCGACCTGATGAAGCTGCGGGTGGCCGAGGGGCCGGCCAGTTTCGACAGTGAGATCCAGAACGAGCCGGTGAACCCGCGGGACTGCCTGTTCCAGAGCGAGTGGTTCACCTGGTTCGAAGAGGAGCGGCTCGACATCGAGTCCCTGGTACTGGCCGCGGCTGTCGATCCCTCGCTGGGCGGCGGCAACCGTCACGATGACCCCTCGGCGATTGTCTGTGTCGGCCGGGACGAAAACGGAACACTCTACGTGCTGGATGCCGACATCGAGCACCGGCCGCCGGACAAAATCATCGAGGATACCCTGGAGCTGTACCGGCGCCGCCGTCCCGCGGTGCTGGGAGTGGAGACAGTCCAGTTCCAGGAATTTTTCAGGGACGTCCTGCAGAAGCGGGCCGCGGCCCTGGGTTTTTACCCGCCGGTGCGGGGAATCAAGACCAGCAAAGATAAAAAGCTGCGCATCCAGCGCCTCCAGCCGCTGGTGAAAAACGGAACGCTCAGGTTCCAGAAACGCCATATCACGCTCTACGACCAGCTCCGCTTGTTTCCCAGGGCAGGCCACGATGACGGGCCGGATGCCCTCGAAATGGCCGTGCAGCTGATCGAAACGCTCGCCGGCACGAAGCCCTTCCGCTTCGACCGGCCGCAAACCGGCAGGGAACATCTGAAGAGGGTATTCGGCTGATGGCAAATAACGGCAACAGAAAAAGAAGGAGAACCAGGCGGCGGGGCCGGCTTACCCTGCGGCCCGGCAGAGAGCTCTCCAGCCCGGCCGGCGGGAAGCTGGCCGGGATTTTCGGGCGCTACCTGGAAAATCCCGACCGGACCCTGGAGGAACACTCGAGCGATGGCCTGAGGCTCTACAGCGAGATGCTGCGGAAGGACGCTCAGCTCGCTCTCTGCTTCCGTCAGCGCGCCCTCAATGTCATGGCCCAGCCCTGGCGGATCATGCCCGGCGGCGATACCCGCGAGGACAATGAGCGCGCCCTCTGGGTGGAGGATGTGCTGAACGGGGTGAAAAATTTCCATCTCAGCCGCACCCGCTTTTTCCGGGGGGTCTCCCACGGTTACGCGCCGGCCGAGATCATGTTCGCCCGGCGTGACGACGGGACGGTGGGGATCGACTCTTTCCGCACCCGGGACCCGGAGCGCTTCCGCTTCGATGAAAAGGGCGGGCTGCTCCTGGTCGGCGAGGGCAACACTCAGGCCGAGCCGATGCCGCGCGAGAAGTTTGTCCTCAACACCTGGGGCTCGGATGAAAGTCCTTACGGCAGGGCGCTGCTGCAGGAGCTCTACCCGCTGTGGTATTTCAAGAACAATGCGCTCAAGGAGCTGGTGCGTTTCGTGGAAAAATTCGGTGCGCCCTACCTCTGGGCCAATTATCCGCGTGGCATCCCGGAGAGCGAGCAGGAGGCTCTGCTCGAGGTGCTCCGGCAGATGCAGGGCAACACGGTGGGCATCGGTCCCGAAGGCACCGAGTTCAAGATCAACGAGGTAGGCCGCCAGGGAGTGGTTGAGGTCTTCCGTTTCATTATCGAGGAGTATGTCGACCGGCAGTACGCCAAAGCGATCCTGGGCCAGACCCTCTCGACCGAAAGCGAGAGCGGCACGTACGCCCTGGCCAATTTCCAGAAGCGGGGGCTGCAGAACATAGTCGAGGATGACTCGCTCTGGCAGCAGGAACAGCTCGACGGGGTAATACGCACCCTGATCGACCTTAATTTCGGCCCCCTGCCCGCCAGCCGCTACCCGCGCTTCCGGATCGCCTACGAGGAGGACAAGGACCTGCAGTTCTACCTGCAGGCGGTGTCCCTGGCGGTCAACGAGCTCGGGCTCACGGTGGGCCAGTCCTGGCTGCGCGAGCAGATCGGCTTTCCCGCGCCCCTGGCGGATGATCGCCCTCTTGAGGGCCGGATGCCTGTCTCTACCGGCTCCGCTGGGCCGGAAACCGCTCCTGAACTACAAGCTGAATGAGGATGGATTACCGATGAGCACCGAAAGACTGAACAATGAATTGATTGACGGGTGGTGGGATATCGCCCGGGCGGGAAGCTGGAAAGGCACGCTCGCCGGCGCCCTGGCTCAGATCGAAATCACTCCCGAGGACCTGCTGCGCATGGCCGGTGACTATGACCCGCTGCTCCAGGAGGCGCCGGTCACCGTGGAGCACCGCCGGGAGGGCCCGGCCCACGGCTGGGTCGCCGCGCTGCGGGTGGCCGGCGACCGGCTCCAGGCCAGGTTCACCGACCTGTCCGACTCCTTGAGAGACTGGCTGCGCAGCGGGGCCTACCGCAGCCGCTCGATCGAGATGTACAAGCCTTTCGAGCCTACCGGAGGGGCTTACCTGGGCGCGGTCAGTTTCCTGGGCGCGGCGCCGCCGGCGGTCAAGGGGCTGGCCCCGCTGCCTTCGCTGATGGCCGGAGCCGGGGAATCGGGGATTTCGATCCGGCTCGAGTGCGCGGCGATGGAACTGGAGAAGTGTAAACCCGAAAGTGGAGGAGAAGAAATGGCTGAAAAATCGATTGCCGGCCGGGCGATCCATTCGCTGAAAGAGATGTTCGGCGGAGCGGAAAACCACCGGACTGAGAATGGAGCGGCGGCTCCGGCCGCGGAAAACCCGGGGATGGAAGAACCGGTGGAGCTGCGGGAAGCGCTGGAGTCGGAGCGCAAAGCCAGGCTGGAGGCGGAAAAGCGCCTCGCCGAACTGGAAAATGCCCTGCGGTCCCGGGAGCGGGAAGCCGAGCTGGCTGAGTTCGCCGCCGCGCTCGAGGCAGCGGCCAAAGCGGAGCGGCTTACCCCAGCTGAGCTCAAAGGCTACTACCGCCTGGGCGCCCGCCTGGATCGCGAGGGCCGGGGAGCGATCCTGGCCGAGGTGGCCGAGAGAAGGCCGCTGGCTGTGTTCCGCGAGCTTTCCGCACCCCCGCAAAAAGATGATACGGGAGGTGAAACGGAGCGCCACCGGGCCCAGTTCGATGGGTTCCCCGAGGACCCGGAACACGATGCGGCCCTGGAGCTGATGGCGGCGGAGCCCGCCCTGACTTTCGCCGAGGCAATCAAGCGCGTGCGGCTTAAGAAAGGCGCCTGAGAGGCGAGACTTTAGCTGTCAACCGCGAACAAATTCATAACCTAGGAACGGAGTGCATGGAAATGACAGTCAAGCTCAGAGAAAAGCTCGGCAACACGGATACTTTCACGGTCGGCACGAGCGACATCCCGCGCGGCACCTGCGTGGTGCTCAACAGCGGAGTAGTGGACGCCTCGGGGGCCAATGCGGCCAAGTTCGTGGGGATCACCACCGAGACCGGCTACGCCGGCAAGGATCTGCGGGTGGCCCAGGGCGGCAGCACGATCCTGGCCCTAGCCGCCAATGGCAGCGTGGCCGAGGGCGACTGGCTGCTAAGCGATGCGGACGGCAAGGTCATCACTGCGGCGGCAGCCGCTCAGGGCACGGCCCAGCATTTTGTCGGCTATGCGCTGCGCGCCTCCTCGGCCGAGGATCAATTGATCCCGGTCGTGGTCTGGCCCGTGCGGGTCGATAACCCGACCTCCGGAGCGTAATATCCGTATAAAAAGTTTAGCACACAACTTTTCAACCAGTCGCTAACAGGAGAAAAGCATGTCAGATAGATACTCTACCCAGAACCTCAACCGCACCCTGACCCAGTTCGCAGTCGAAAATATCGGGCTGGGCGGACCTTTCGTGGCGGACCGGGTTGCCCCGGTGGTCCGGGTCCCGACCACTACCGGCAAGTACTACAAGTTCTCGAACACCGAGGCCTTGCGGGATGATTACGATGCTCTGCGCTCGCCGAAAACCGAATCCAACGAGATCAGCCGCTCGTACAGCTCCGAGACCTACACCTGCAGCCAGTACGGGCTGCGCGAGCTGATCGCCGATGAGGAGATGGACAATGCCGACCGGGCGGTGATCGACCCGGAGCGCGATGCAATCGCGCTGATCAGCCGCAAGCTCAAGCTGCCTATCGAGCGCCGGATAGTCTCGATGCTGATGTCGGCCGCGGTGATCACCAACAACGCCGCGGCTACCGCCGCCTGGAACGCGGAGAGCGGGGTCGATATCGAGGGAGATATCGACGGGGCCAAGCTCTGCGTGCGCAAGAAAGCGGGCGTTGAACCCAATACGATTGTCATCTCGCCCCAGATCGCCGCGGCGGCCAAGAAAGACAGCCAGATCCGCGACTTGGTCAAGCACACCGACTCGACCCTGCTGGTCAACGGCGAGCTTCCGCCGCGGCTGTTCGGGCTGGAGGTGGTGATCCCGCTGGTCCTGGCCGATTCCGCCGCTCCGGGTGTCGCTGCTCCGGATGTGGATTTCGCCTGGGACCAGGAAAGCGTGCTGGTCTGCTTTGTGGAGCGCACCGCGCCCAGCAAGCGCTCGATCTCCCTGGCCTACCAGTTCCGCCGCCCGATTGCCGGAGCGCTGGATATCGCCGCCTATCGCTACCGCGATGAGGGCCGCCACGCCACCGTGGTTGAGGGCCTGATCGAGCAGAGCGAGGAGGTAGTCTGCGCGGATTGCGGCTTCCTGATCACCGGTGCTTTCAGCTCATAACCGGCGGAGTGGCGGATGAAAGTCAGGATTCTCCGGCGCTGGCTCTGCGGCGGCCGACTGGCCGAGCCAGGAGCGCGGCTCGAGCTTCCCGAGGGACTGGCTAAAGACGGTATCCGAAGGGGTCTGTGCTCGAAGATGAAGCCGCGCAAATCCGGCAAGTTGGAAAAATGACGGGCCAGCCGGTATAAAAACTATAATACTTTTCCTTGGCGGGTGGACTGATGGCCTATTCAACTATTGCCGACCTTACACGCTGGATCGAGGAGGACGAGCTGGTGCGCCTCTGCACCATCGATCCGAACGCCACCCTGCAGAGCGGAGATGTGGCCGCGGTCTGCGGCGAGGCGATCCAGAACGCGGATGCCCGGATCGACAGCTTCCTGCTCGGCCGCTGGCCGGGCCTGCGCGAATATGTCCCGGTGCCTGCCGAGATCAACCGGCTCAGCGCCATGCTGGCGGTCTTTAACCTGTATCTGCGCAAACGGGCGGTGAGCGGGGACTGGCGCCAGAGCTATGAGGACTGTATCGCCGCGCTCAGAGCGGCCTCCCGCGGAGAACTCAGCCTCGGACTGGATGAGAGCGGGGCTGTGGCCGGAAGCGCCGGGGCCGCCTACCGCACGGATGCTGTCGCGGAGGACCGGATATATACCGCCGAGCGACTGGAGAAGTTTTAGAAGGGTCCGGGCCGGCCGGCCCGGCCTTCAGCCGGGCTGCCGGCGGCGGGAAGGGCGGGAAGGTGCGACGACCTTCATAGAGAGGGCTTCCGCGGCGATCCGCAGGAAGCGGTGATGGATGCTATGACCGGGGTGAGGCCCGCCGCCGGCCTCGGCCGGCTTCAATCGATAGTCGTTCTTGTAGCATGAATTCCTGGAGGCCTGAATGGCTGCTGCAATCAAATCTATTTCCGAGGCTTTGATAGGGCTGCTCGCCGATGAAGTTGCAGCTCTCAATCCGGAAACTGTGACCGGTTTCGCCGGTTCGCTCGAGGAGTTCGTCAAGCTGGGCCGCGGTCTGCCCTTTGTGGGAGTGTCCCTGGCCGAGGCCCGCTATCTGACGCTCAACTCGGACAGCAGTCTGGCCGAGGAACACCTCACTTTCCGGCTGACCGCGATCGCCGGGGATTTTCGGGGACCTCAATACAGTCTGGAAAACAGTTACGGCCTGGTGGACAGCCTGCGCGACACGCTGCTGGGCCGTGACCTGGGCCTTTCGGGGCTGGCGCCACTCAGTCTGCACCATTGTTCGATGGACCGCGAGGCCGAGAAGACGGGACTGACCGTGTACCGGCTCGAAATCTCCACCTGGCAGGTAATCCAGCCGGCCGGACTGCCTTGAAGCGGCTTTGCAGCCGGATCGGTACAAAAAATAATATACTGCGCCGCGCTGCGCCGGCAGCGGCTGGATCAATTTTTCAATAGTGTGAGGACAAGATGGCACCTGTTCTGAGAACGGCGAGCAAGCTCGCCTGGCCGGTCAAGAAGCAGGCCTCGTTCGGCAGTCCCCTGGACAAAACTGATTTGACCGGATTTATCAAGCTCAACGAACCCCTGATTATCGATGAGTCCGCCGAACACTGGACCGACAGGGGGATGGCCGGCATGGGCCACGACTGGGTGACTCAACGCGGCAGGCTGCGCCAGTACGTGCGCTTCGAGATTCCGGTGCAGCCCCTGCCGGTGGGATTTGTCGGTTACCTGCTGGCCCTGCTGTTCTCCGCCGACAGTTCGCAGCAGCTCAGCGGCGGTGCCTATGAGCACACCTCCCGGTTCCAGCCGCTTTCCGGCCGGCCCGAGGCCTATTGCACGACATTGGCGGTCCATGAGGACAACGGCGATTACTATATCCAGGATGTGGCCTGCGCCAGTCTTACCCTTCGCGGGTCCGGCACGGACCGTCTCGAGGCGGGCGGCTCTTTCCTGGCCTCGAAAATCGGCGGCACTCTGCAGAGCTTTTCCTGGCCCTCGGCCGTGCCCCTGCGTTACCTCTACAATTACGCCGGCTCGTTCAGTATCGGCGGGGACAGCGGTAAAAGGTCCCAGTTGCGCTCCTTCGAGCTCAGCCTGGAGGCTGGGATCAATCTCGAGCTGGCCTGGCGCAAGAGTGCCACTGAAGAGGCGCGGATTTACCCCGCGGCCTGGCCCTGCGGCCCGGAGCGGAAAGCCGCCCTCAAGCTGACCCTGCTCGGCGAGAGCGGCGACCTGGCCTCTTTCCGGGCCGCCCAGCAGAATGGCGCACCGGCCGGGTTTGTCCTTTCCTGCCTCGGCGAAAAGATTTCCGGCACCAGCCCGGAGGAGTCGGATGGGGTGGAGCTGACCATCCCGCAGGCTTTTTATACCGGCCTGGATTACGGCTATGAAAACGGCCTGCTTCAGCTCGAGCTGAGCCTCGAGGGCGGCTATGACCAGGCCACCGGGGGACCGGTCTCGGTCAGGACAGTCGAAGGCGATATCAGCAGTTACTTCCCGGCCTGATCCGGGCAGTCGGCAGAGGGATTATTCAATGATATATAAACTAATATACCGTACAGGTCTGCGGCGATTGAACTGAAAGGAGGGGCGCAGGATGAGCAAATCGAAACAGTTTCCCCTGTATCCAGCCGGCAGCGAGATCGAAATCTTTCTGAAAGTCCGCGCCGGGGGAGAGACTTACGGACTGGTGCATGTCTTCCGCGAACCGACCGCCGCGGACAAAAAGATATTCTGGGGCCGGGTCAGCCGGAGCGAACTGGCTCCCCGCAAGGAGGGCGAGCCGGGAGGCGACTACCTGGAGGCCAATGAGCAGTTCTATGACCGCTGTATCCTGCGGGTCGAGGGTTACGCTCTACCGGCTGGCGCTCCGGAAACGGAACCCGGCTCCTTGAAAGAAACCATTCCCTTGGAGCACAAGCTCTGGGCGGTTGAGGAGCTGCTGGCCCGCGCCGGGACCCTGGCTGCGGACACGGCAAAAAACTGATCCGGGACATCCGTTCCCTTCTCGAACGCGCGGATGTCCCTCAGGGAAATTCAAGCTGCCCCGGGCTGGACTGCTGCGGCTGGACAGTACCGGGTCCGGATCCTTGCCGTGGCTGTAAGCTCCGCGTGCGTGCGAGCCCTCAGCCCGCCTATTTCACTTCGCTCTATGCGGCGTTCCTGGCCGAGTATCTCGAGACACTGCGGCCCTCGCCGCAGGAAATAAGCTGGCTTGATCTTGAACTTTACCAAGTGTTTGCCGCCGCTAGAAACGAATACCTGATCAATAAAGAGAAAAACAGCGGACAAGCAAAGAATAACCCACGCTTGTAGTATAAAAATAATATAGGAGCGGGCGGTGAACAGGATGAGATCAAATTCCAGCGCGTCTGGCGGGTTTTCCGGTAACAATCGATTTGAAAACGGTCCTCTGACAGCCGGGATTGTCGCGGATTTGACCGGCGCACTCAAGTCGCTGCAGAAGGCGGCGGAGCGGCTTGTCAAGGCCGGTGGGCTGCGGACAACCGCTTCGGCGCGGACGGCTTTCCCCGTGCTAAGCGCTTTTCCACTCGGTCTGGCTAACCCCGGTCCGGCTGTTTTACCCATTCGCGCCAACGCCGATTTCTTGAATGGCTTGGCGGAAATAGAGCGCCGCTACCAGGAAATGCGGAACCGTGTCAGGGCGGGAAACGCCGAGCTCTTGTCCGGTTTTATACGCACCTTCGAACAAGTGAAGTCCGGCGGCCGGGAGGCTTTCAACTCTCTGGGAGAGCGCTTCGAAGCGCTCTCCGGCACTTTAAATGATAGCCTGGGTGACTACGCTGTGAATCTCGGCGCGGTTTCCGGTTTCGCCTCGAAGGCCTTTACCGCATTCCGCACTCTCAACCCGTTCGCCGCGGCTTTCGCCGCGGCCGGGCTTGGCGCCCTAGGACAGATGCTGCGCCGGTTGTCCACAGGCGGAGGTGGGAAAGGCGGCACCTCTTCCGGCTCCTTCTCTCTCGGTACAAGTTCATCCGCCTCGCCGAGTACGAATGCCGGCAATGACTCCTGGCGCGGTCCTCAGGTGGTTAACGTCTATATCGATGGGCTCAGGAACTCGAGCCCCCAGGAGCTCGACCGCACCCTGGGCCGGGCCGGAGTGGATCGCGAGCTGAGGCAGCGCATCCGGGAGCTGGTGCGTACAGGTTCGAACCCGGTGCGCGTCCAATAATTACCTAAGGATAAAGGCCTTGGCCGGCACAGCCGGCTGGAGCCTGGAGGAAGGATCGAGATGGCAGAATTTCCGCATATCCTGGCAAAGAACCTGCTCGAGAACGCTACCGTAAGCGGGTCAGGTTTTACCGAGCATCCAATATATAAAATTGAATATATCGGCGACCGCTCCCGGATGAGCAAGTGGCAGGGCTCCGCCGGCTCGGCGACTCAGAGGATAATCTGGTCCTCCGTCGGCGGCGCGCAGCCGGTGGACACCTTCGTTTTCGACCGCAACTTCGACCTGAGCGGACAGAACCCCAAGGTCACCTTGCAGTACGCCGACAGCGCGGGCGGGCCTTGGACCACGGCAAAAAAAGAAGACGGTTCTACAGATATGGTTCTCTCCGCTCTGGACAGCTCCCGCGTGTACTGGCAGCCGCTCGAGCCGCGGACAAAAGGCCACTGGTCGCTGCTTCTCGAAGGTCTTGCCGGCATGCAGCGGCCGCCCTCGATCTTCAATGTCTGGCTGGGGAGCCG
>Ga0156185_1251_pt2 | contig 10873 bp, 9 predicted proteins | sample RifCSPlowO2_12_FD_107838 | JGI IMG/M metagenome (GOLD analysis project Ga0156185, IMG submission 107838) | Candidatus Glassbacteria bacterium RIFCSPLOWO2_12_FULL_58_11 | reverse complement strand
CACCCAGACCACCCTGCCGAAAGCCCGGCCGGAGGAGGTTCGCGAGGAGGTGCGGCGGACTATCTCCGCTCTCGGCCCCCTGGGCTATATTGTCTGCCCGGACCAGGACCTGATTGGCGATATCCCGACCGCCAATATCGAGGCGCTTTACAAGGCGGCGCGGGAGTACAAACTGTAAGCCAGTTTCCCATCTCCCTGTAAAATGAAAAGGGACACGCCTTATGGCACGTCCCTGAATTATCTACCGAATGAATCTCCTGAAAAATTAGAACTGGATAGTCAGGATATTATCGGCGATTGTCGCTGTGTATTTGGTCAGCGCCCGCGGCGCCGGCCCTCTGGCCACCGAGCCCGAGGTATTGTACTGAGAGCCGTGGCAGGGGCAGGTGGCGATCCCATTGGACTGAAATGCCCCGACCTGGCAGGCCTGATGGGTGCAGGTCCGGTCCAGCACCACGTAAGAGGTACTGGTGGCCCGGATGATAAAGATTCCGTTTCGGGGCAAACCGGCAAAAGCCGAGGGCGAAAGGGTCACTACGCCGCCCACATTTGCCAGCCCCGCCAGTTGAGGCGAGGAAAGATCGAGCTGCGCCGGGCCGCTGGGTCCGGTAACTGACGGGCTGCCGCCGCCCCCGCCGCAGCCAGTGATCATGGAGAGGATAGCCGCGCTCGAGGCGAGAACAGTCACTTTTTCAATTGAACCGGCCAGGAACTGTCGCCGGCTGGGTGAGCTGTTTAAAAGGCCTTCCGAAAATTTATCTTGGCTCTCAGGAATGCTCTTCGCTCCCGTTCCCATTTTCATTCTCCGCTTAGGTTTTACGGCGTTTTGACTTTCAGACTGCAACACATTCGCAATTCTTGACGAAATATATTTTTCCAAGATGTCTCTCCTGTGAATTAAAAATTCTACACATCCGCAATCTATTGGTTCCAATTCACAAGCCTTTTCCGGCAATGCTTAATTGAATCACCTGAAATTCATTGCTTGAATATGCCCTCGTTCAGTGGTAGTTTTCGGTATCGGACAGCCAATCAAAAACCTCACAGGAGCGGATTATCATGCTAAAGCGCCGTCAGTTTTTTCTAAGCACGCTGCTGCCCCTGGGGCTCGCCCCCCTGGGCGGAGCGGCCTGGGCCATGGGCGAGGATCGGGAGGGCCAGGACTATGGTATCGCCAAACTGAGCCGGACAGTAGTGGACCGGATCGGCGAGCACACTCTTCAGGAGCTGCGGGACCTGCACCAGCGCGAGCTGGATGTGGATTACCTGGGCTACTGGGAGAAGCACGGCATAGACTGGGAGCATGGCGTCGTAATGCCCTACCGCGAGCTGATAAAAGGCATGCCCTACCTGGCCAAGCATTACTACCTGAAGCAGATGTATTTCCAGGGCCGGGCGCTCTGGACTTTCTCCTACCTTTACAACCATTTCGGGAAGAATGAGCGCCACCTGGCTATTGCTAAACATACCAAGGATTTTATCTATAAGTACGCCCGCAACCCGGATGGCACCTGGGCCTCGGAGCTTACCCCGGAGGGAAAAGTGCTTCAGCCTGTGTCGGATATCGACGGCGACTTTTACGTGGCGCTCGGCCTCACCGAATACTACCAGGCCACCGGCGACAAGGAGGCCCTGGAGACGGCGCTGAATACGGTCTATGCGGTCAACAAAAAAATCCTGGCCCCGGATTTCATGTTCTACGGCGCGTGGGATGCGCGCCCCTGCGAGCCGGGGACCAAAATCCTCGGGGTCTGGCTGCATTTCCTCAACACCCTGATCCCGATGGCCTATGTCACCCGGGATGAGCGGGTGGAAAGGATCGCCGAGGTGTGCGTGCGCAACATCGTCGAGCACCACTGGCGTCACGAGGAGGGCCGGTTTGTCGAGATGCTGGACGCCAATTTCCAGCCCCTGGGCAAGGAACACCACGACTCGAACTGGCACGGGGTGCAGTCGGCCTGGATGGTGATGAGCCAGGCCCTGCGCACCGGCGACCGCAACCTGTTCCTGGACGCCATGACCATGGGCCGCAGGCAGCTCTTGCGGGCCTGGAGCGAGTTCGAGAAAATCGATATCAACGCCCCGCTAGAGGACCTGCCGCGCTGGGGACCGCTCGAGGACTACATGCTCTTTTGCCTCTTGAGTATCGAGCACAGCCATGCGCCCTGGGCGATCTACTGGTGGGATAAGGTGTTCCGGTTCGCCTACCAGCGGCCGGACCGTTTCGAGCAGTACGACCTGCTGCACCAGCCGAGGCGGCTCTTTTTCACGATTCAGATTCTCGACCGGATGATTGCCAGGCAGGGGAGGGTCTCGGATTTTTTGGAGGTGTGAGGGGGGTGGGGAACAGGCACAACAAAAGGCTACAAAACTGGTAGAGCGCTCAGTTATGAGGGATAGGCTTGTTATTTTCTAACTTAATAAGGGATCATTGGATATAATAACAAAATTTTACCCAAGGAATATTCTCCTGGAAAAAATATTTATAAACATAATGACTCTTTACCGGAACAATTAATGCTGAAATAACTAGGGAGAATATGGAAAAGGCAAGACCATAATGGCCTTGCCTTTTAAAACTTTTTCAAATATGAGATTTTTTCTCAAAATCGCAGTTACTCTTGCCGACCATCTTCCCGCAAACAAGGCAGCGTGCCTATGCTTGATCATTTATCTGATTTTTGGAGTATCTGTTCCCCTATTCCGATCGCGTAACCCTCTGACTTTAATATTATGTTTCCGTTCTTATCGGTCAGAACCAGGAAAGGATAGTGAATATCAGATAATGAATCACATTTTGTAATCTCTTGTAGAATCTTAGAATCAATATCGACTGAAGATAGAGAATTAGCAGGAAGTCCTTTAATGCTTTCAAGCTTGAAATTATTGCTCGCTTCAGACTGGCATGAAAGAAAAATGAAATATCCGCCCCAACTATCAAGTTCAGATTTAAGAAGTGGCAAGTCGTTGAATAAATGTTTAGTAGGTTCTTTATCCGGGTCAATCCACGCTAAAACTATTCCTTTATCTGCAATACTTTTAAAAGTTATCCCGGATTTATCAGGTAAGCTGATTTTTATATTCAGGTCTATAGTGCCAAGTATTTCTTCAGGAGAAACATCCTTCCTCAATTTAATATCAATTGCCTTATGTTCATTCTCTTTCAGTTCGAAGAAAGATAAGGTTGAAAGGATTTTGCCATCATCCATCCTGTTGCCTGTCACCAACATATAGTGCCCGGGAGCCAGAGCAAGTTCATCCTTAAAATTTGCAATGTCCATTATATTAAAAAGGGTGTTATATCGTCCATTTTCAAAATGTGCAATAGTAAAATGGTGAAAATATTTCGGGACCGGATTTTTCTCACTGGACGAAAATCTGATAAACCCTTTTCCGGGTATAAGTTGATTCTTTCCTGCGTCCCAAACATAATGCCATTCATTTTTAAAATAAAATTGAGGGACATAGTCATTATCGAGTCTTGAAGGTATTCCCAGACTCCGGCATAAGGCAACAAAGTAAATATCACGTGAAAGTGAATCCGAAACTTTCAGTTCATCAACCCCCTTTGGTGAATTATTATAGTATTGTTCGCTATCTTCAGGGGTTATAACAATATTATTATTGACGTACTTTATTAATATCGATGGATCATTTATTGCATCCTGTCTGAAACCGGCAGGCATGCTTTCAAAAAGGTACTTACGCCAGGCAACAATCCTTGCATTATCATCTGCAATACTCGGATTAAGCACATACTTTGAATAAAGTTCATAATCATAGGCACCATGAGTGTTTTCGAACCTGATAACGTTATTCAGATGATCAGCAAAAACTTCCTCTTTGGTAGTTCTCAGATCTTGATCTGATACTTGTTTTAATAAATTGATTGCCAATGATCTATCTGAAACAGGAGTATGAGTAAGAAATGAAGCTGTATTTTTGTAATTTCCCATACTCCGGCTGATAATATCCTTTACAATCTCAGGATCTGAGCCAAGTTCTTTAGCCAAGTTTGCTGCCTCTTCCGGCTTCATCCATGAATCGATATAAGCCTGGCGAATCATGTTCTCCTCATTAATCCGTTTAGTATTTGCTGTTATCAATTCAGCTGCAGGACCTTTTAGTGGTGCGCGTAATATAGGGATGACAAGATCGAATTCCTGGAAACCATTATCGGCAGGCTTGAGGTTAAGTATCAGATTAAGTGTATCTATGTCATATACTGAAACTTTTTTGAAATTAAAGTCAGCTCCCTTTCGAGCCCAAATTAACAGATCACCAAGTCCGGTTTCAAACCGACTAATACCAAATTCATCAGTTGGAACCTCGGCAAGCGCAGAAAAATATGCATGAACGTAAAGCATATATTCTACAAGAGCATCTTTAACAGGTACATTATTCGTATCTAAAACCTTTACACAAATTTGTTTTGTAACTGCATATTTTGAAAGATTATTCACAAAGGAAAAAGTTCTATAACATTCAGTTGTATTTTCCTGCCCATATTTTGCACCGAATGACAGTGTATATACCAACATTGCACGTCTGGCTGGTTCAGTAAACCAAGCCCAGTCAAGAACCGGTTCAGGTTCACCGGCACCCATATAGTACCATTTGCCATTTATCCACACCTCTACCCAGGCATGATCAGCATAGTCATGTTCCCAAGGTAAGGATGGTGTGTGAACCCAACGTGCAGGAATGCCGGCTGTTCTTAATGAAGCCACTGCAAAAATTGCTTCCATTCCGCATCTTCCCTGTGCTGAAAGAATTGTACTGACAGGTCCGGTGTTACCCCCACTGATGGTCCCATAAGTCACTTTTTCGTTGCACCAGTGATTAATTTCGAGAGCAGCGTCTGTAGCATCCATTCCTTTCACCCTGCCCTGAATTTCATCGTAATAAGCAATTCTGAATGAATCGACGTCTTCGTTAACTATTCTAAAAGGAAGAACATAATGAAGAAAAATATCTTCCGGAATATCTTTTCCCCAGGTTGACTCTTTTCTTGTTTTTAGTGCAATATTTGCATTTGCAAGGAAAAAATCTCCATTGTAATTAGCCAGATCACTTAGTGGCATATATGCGAAGAGGAACTTAAGAGCTTCTTGCTGCTGAAGTGAAAGACCAGATCCAAAAACATTGAATAGTTTATCTTTCCTGTTTTGAGCTAGATGTTCCCGTTCCTTAAATGCAGATTCCACTTTAGAACGGTATTCCCCCTTATTAATAAGGTGGCTTCCTGAACAACCACCATCACCAGACCCTGCAAAGAGATTCGTGCCGCTCACGGCAATACTAATGATGATTGAAAGAATTTTATTCATTTTATCGATATTCTCCATTTAAAATTGAAATAGCAAATGATAGCCTTTTTCTTCGATTCTGAGCGAAATCTTTCGTCTTTCCCAGCTTGAATGGAAAGATTCTTTATCAGGAACCTGTATATTCAAAAGGTGAACCTAAAAGAAGAGCTTTCACATCTAGGTGTCGCACTTTTCGACCAGCCCTGCCGCACTTTTTAACCGCCGTTTACAAAGGCGTGGATATTTGCCTTAAAGCTCGGGAAATAAAGCATAAGCAAGCAGATTTATACCATTTACTAGATTCGTTTCCGAGGGCAGGTCACTGTATGCTCTTTTTCTACCCCAAACTCCACCTACTCTATCGGCTTCAATAAGAAGATCGTTAGTTCCTGTGGCAATGTAGTTATTCTAACCTCTTCCAAGTCTCTCTCCAAACAACGTCACCGGCTTCCACAGTAAGGATTAACCGTTCTTGTTCAAGCTGGTAATTGATCGATGCGGTTTCGTTTACACGATTAGGATTTAAAAAATAACTCAAGTGCTCGGTGTAAGTGCTCCCTAGAATAGTGTACGTGCCCCCGTTTGCTGAAAAGGTATTAAAGGCTTCAACTGTTTCCTTATCAGATTCTCCCATAATGAACTTTGGCCGGTTTGGCTTCTGACCAACCGTAGCGAAATGAGAATCAGAGATGATTTTTATCGCGTTCCAGTCGGCTTGTGTGCGTTCAATCGTGGTATCCGGAGAGACGTATTCCCCTGATACGAATTCCCAGACACCTTCTATATCGTTTTCCCCCACGGCAGTAGCCTCAGCCTTATCCTGAGTTTTCTGACAGGCAATTGTTTCCACCATAGTAAGAATCAGCAGATAGAAAATTTTTCTTCTCATGATCTCCTCCTTGACTCAGAAATTATCAAATATCTTCATTTGCTCTTTCAATTAACGCCCTTCTATAACCAAATAAGTTCTCCACCTTCGAGCCAACATCCGATAAGATATTGATTTCAAAAGGCATCCTGATTACCGCTCATTCAAATGAGGCCTAGCTTTTCTTCGATGTTTTAGTAAAAAATGGAGTTATTGTTTGAGCTACGGACTTACTGCTACAGGCTGGGCAGGTGATTTTTCCGCTGTCATGCTGGCTGATAGTCATTGTGAGCTGAAATTCTTTCTCACACTTTTTGCATCTGTAGCTATAAATGGGCATGGCGATCCACCTCCATTTGAAGGCGATCTGAAAAGTATTCGGAAGGGGTCCTAATAAATTCTATGGCAGGTTGGTGGAATTATCAATGGGAAAGCGGTTTTAAGGTCGCTGGTCAGCGAAAACACAGGGTTATCTGGAAATAATGCACTTCCCTCTTAATCGACCCTCTTCGGGTAGTATGTGCAATGCTCAAAGTAGCCGGGTAGCTTGCCGCGGCTTGTGTACAATATCCAGTAGCCAGGCTAAATTTTTCCTGAAAGAAACAACTTACCGGTGTCTTCTCAGGTTCATCAAAAGCAGTCTGGCCATTCTCGGAGCGGCGAGCCAGGCCAGAAGAACAAAAACCAGCGGAACCACGGTCAGGAAAACCCTGAAGCTGATTTCATCGTTGTAAAAACTCAGCCGGTAAGTGATTACCGTCGCAACCGCGGCGGCACAAATCGCGACTCCCAGGCTGATTAGGTAAGACATGATATAGGCGCTTGCCTTCAAGAAAGGGCTGATTCTTCTTTCCGGGCTTTCCAGCACTCCAGCGGTCATTTTTGCCTCCCATCTCAATGGCGTCTGGTAACAATTGTGCACAAAGGCTGCAAACATGGATTGTAGGGGCGACGTCCCGATAATATCGGGATCGCCCCTACGGTAATTCCTTGTATTTCAAATAACTAAACCAGGTCATCCAACACTATCATTTCACTGGTCCTGAATCTAGTCGCTGATAGGGGCTTTTCAACTCGTGGTCTTTACTAAACATTCTAAAGATTTTGGCTGATGAGCGAGATCTACGCCTAAGGTAGAATTCAAAGTTTAATTAAGCCTGGCCCCGCTCTCAATCTATCCTTTTCGGAAAATATGTATAGCGCTCATAGTAGCCGAGCAGCCTGCCCCGGCTGTCCCGGATCGCTCTCATGTATGTGCGCTGGCCCGGCTTGTCGGTTATCTGCACCTCCTCCTCGCCGTTACGCAGTTTCTCCAGCACCTCGGCCATCTTGCGCCGGGAGTCCGCATTGTGGCAATCCAGCAGGGAGGTGCCCTCCAGCTTCTCTCCGTTTTCGAAATGCTTTTTCGCCGCCGGGTTGCAGTACAGGATCAGATGCTCCGTATCAGCGATAACCACCGGGTCCGGGATATTCTCCACAAAAGCCTCCAGAAGGCTCCTCTTGTCCATTATCTCTATTCTCCATCTATATATTATAGCCGGCACGGCCTGAATCTCAAGCGCGCAGGCCGGCCTCTTTCATCAGGCGGGCGGTAACCTGGTAGGCCTCGCGCACCCATTCCACGATTTTATCCGGCTGATGGCAGTACTCCAGCTCGATACTCAGGCTGCCCTCGATCCCCAGCCCGGCGATCGCTTTCAGGTAGGGCTTGAAATCGATTACCCCTTTGCCGGGAGGCAGGTCGCCGTGCACCTTACCGTTACAGTCCGAGAAATGAAGGTGATGGGCCAGGCCCTTGAGCAGGCGCAATTTTTCCGGCGGGTCGCCGGCCAGGTAAACGTGGCTGACATCGATATTGGCGAACACCGCCGGGGAATTGACCTCCCGGATAAAGCGGGCCATCAATTCGACATTGTTGACAATCGAGAGCTTGAACGGCTCGAGCTCGATAACGATTTCGACCCCCTGGCTCTGGGCGTAGCGGCCGATCTCCCGGGTGCACTCGACCGCCCAGGCCCACTGCTGAACGGGCGGGATCACCTCCTGCTGCCAGAGATATTCGCCAAGCACCAGCAGCACGTTCCGGCCGCCGATATCTTTAACCAGGTCGACAAATTTATTAGCGCGCTGGACATGGAACTCGCGCACCGGATCGTTGAAATCGGCGATACCCAGGGCGCAGCAGGGCGCGGAGACAATCGGCAGGGAGTTGGCCTCGCACTCCCGGACAATTTTCTTTTTCTCCTCCTTAGAGATATTCCAGGCCTCGGTGAAAATATCCACCGTATCGAAACCGATCTCCCGGATGTGGCGGATGCCCTCGGAAAAGTCCATTCCGACCTGGGAGAAGGCGCTGTTGATCAGTCCGAGCTTCATCTTAACTCTCCTTGAGCCATTTTGCGGGGGATACCGCAGTGTGTGTCTGGTACGAGCTGTAAGCCGCCTCGACCAGGGCCATGGTGCCCAGGTTATCCGTGCCCGAGAGCGATTCCGGCGCCGCGCCGGTTTCCAAGCTGCAAAGCAGCTCGGCCAGCGGGCCGGCAAAAGCATCCGGGAACCAGACCGCCTCCCAGCGCGGGCTATGCCACTTGCCCTGGTCCTCGACAGTCGTGTAATCCAGCGTGCTGGGCGTGCGGGCCGGGTATCTAGGCCAGCCGATCGTGCCCCGGGCCAGACCCCGGGTGCCCTCGATCCGCCAGCGGATGTAGATATCCTCTCCGGCGCCCTCGCGGGCCGGACCGCTCCAGACATCATCCCAGGCTGCGGCGCGCAGGCCGGTCCGGTCATACTCCAATATATACAGGCAGATTCCATCGGTGTGGCTAAACCGCGTGCGCGGGTCGGGACGCACGCTGGCATAAATACGGTCCGGGTCGCCGAACCAGAAGCGGAAAGTGTCCAGGTGATGGATCGACATGATCCGCAGGGTGCACCAGCCCTGGCGCTCCTGCCAGGGCATCCAGTGCGGGATCGCGCGCATCTCGATTGTCGCCAGCACCGGCTCGCCCAGGACACCCTGATCCAGCAGGGCTCTGGCCGCGCGCACTGACTGGTCGTAGCGCATGTTCTGGTTTACCGCCAGGGTGATCCCGGCCTCGCGGCAGAGCCGGACAATCTCCGCGGCCTGGTTGTAGTCCGCACCCAATGGTTTCTGGGCCAGGATGCCGCGGATATGGTCGCCATGTCTCACCGCCTGGCGCACAATCGAGAGCTGTACATCCGGCGGCACGGCGATATCGAGCACCCGGATTTCGGGATCTTCCAGGAGCTCCTCCGGTGTGGCGTAAACCTTGGGAATCCGGTGGCGCCCGGCGACAGCCCGGGCCTTTTCAATGGACCGGGCGGCAATTGCCAGCGGGTTAAACCCGGCCGCGCGGTAAGCCACCAGGTGGCAGTCGGCCATGATAAAGCCCGCGCCGATACAGCCGATCGGGATATCCCGGTTTTCAGGCATGCGCGGGGAAAAGTTCAGTTCGAGCTCCACTTTGGCTCCAAGTTCAAATTATTTAACAATTTCGAACCGGATAATTGCCTGCGATTTAATCGGCGCATCTAGAAGCACAGGCCCTGCATTACTTCAAAAGGCTGCGCAACCTGGCGCGGGCCAGCGCATAGTCCTCGCCTATCTCGGACCAGGGCACCGGATCGTTTTTGCCGACAGCGCTGAATGCTTTAGGCACTATCGAGCGGACAATCTCCAGCACTTTGTCCTTTCCGGCTTTCTGCGCGGCCAGCCACATCAGCTCATAGTCCTGCTGCCCGCGGCGGATGTTTTTCAGGCGGATCGAGGGCAGTATGCGGTCCAGGCCGCGGTCCTCATCCGGGTAATAGGGCATCCGGCCGGGGTAGTAGAGCACGCCGTCCGAGTTGCCGTAATCCCACCACCAGTTGATATAGGTCAGCGGGTTGGAGAAAACGCGCTGGTGCAGGTGCGCCTTGGGGCCGGAAGCGTTATGGTCCCAGTGGGTGCTTTCCCAGATAAACCAGGTGCTTATGCCATAAAGGTACTTGATCCAGGCATTGACCATCAGGTCGGCCGGCTCCACCTCCATCTGGGTGTGGCCCCAGAACGGCCGGTTGCCATTGTAGAACCAGTAATCCTTGCCCTCTTTCAGCACCTCTTCGCGCTTCTCCAGGTCGATGGAGCCGGCCCAGATATCGATTGATTCCCGGATGTCCTCGGTGTATTCCCGGGTCAGGAAAACGGGCAGTCTCTTGCCCGGGCCGGGGTTTTCATGGATCGCCGCGGAGATGGATTTGATCCAGGAGAACTGGCTCTCGCCCGGCTCATCGATAATGTAATAGAAATATTTCACGCCGGGCGCATTTTTCTCGAACCACTCGACCCAGAGGTCGCTCTGGGCCTGGATCGATTCCCGGCTTTCCCGGTCCAGGACATCCGCGCCGTACATGCCGACAGGAAATAGCTTTTCGCCTTTACCCTCTCCCGGCCCCTCGTAACCATTCTCCGGCGTGAACGCGTTGCCATCCAGCCAGGGTTTGTAATCCTCGAGAATCTTTGTATCGTAGCGCGATTTATGAGCCTGGCTGCCGCCCACCAGATCGATACGGTGACGGTGGGAGATGTCTTTGAGCATCCGCTCGACCTCTGCGGCGCTAAGCTCGGGGAAATAGTTCTCCACAGAACTGTTGAAGAGCCAGAGATTGGAATGGTTTTCATCCGGCAGATACTGGG
>Ga0156185_1028_pt1 | contig 10919 bp, 11 predicted proteins | sample RifCSPlowO2_12_FD_107838 | JGI IMG/M metagenome (GOLD analysis project Ga0156185, IMG submission 107838) | Candidatus Glassbacteria bacterium RIFCSPLOWO2_12_FULL_58_11 | reverse complement strand
GCGGCGCGCAGGGCCGGCAGGCCCGCTGAGGGAGTATATTTGGTCACCCCGTCCTGGATGGCTTTGATCGCCGCCTGTTTGATATTCTCCGGCGTGTCGAAATCCGGCTCGCCCGCGCTCAGGCCCACTACATCCAGTCCCTGGGCTTTCATCGCTTTGGCCTTTGCCGTAATCGCCAGGGTGATTGATTCCTCGATCCGTGAGACGCATTTGGAAACAGACATTAAAACCTCCCGCACTTAAAGAATTTTGGCTGGCAATTGCATTAATAACCGATAACACCTGAAACGACTTCAAACAACGTGCAACATCATTTCAATAGTAGTCAGGAGTCAGAATTCAGGGGTCAGAATGGAAGGCAAAAATTTTTTATGCAATGTCTTTATTCTGACTCCTGACTTCTGAATTCTGTCTTCTATCCTTTGCATCAGTCCTTAAGCCCCAGCACATCCTGCATGTCATAGAGGCCGGGCCTGGCGCGCGAGGCGAACCTGGCCGCGACCAGCGCTCCACGGGCGAACGTGTCCCGGCTGTGCGCCCGGTGCGTGATCTCGAAGCGCTCGCCCAACCCGCCGAAAATCACCGTATGCTCGCCGACAACATCCCCGGAACGTACGGCATGGATCGCGATCTGGGCCGGATCTCTTTCGCCGGTTATACCCTGACGGCCGTAGCAGGCCACATCTGCCAGCTTTCTTCCGAGACTGTCGGCGATCACCTCGGCCAGGCGCTTTGCGGTCCCGCTCGGGGCATCGCGTTTCAGGCGGTGATGCGTCTCGACAATCTCCACATCGAAATCCCCGCCCAGCACCCCGGCCACCTCGGCGGCAACCTTGAACATCAGGTTCACCCCTACGCTCATGTTTGGCGCCCAGACCACGGCCACTTTTTCCGCGGCTTCTTTCAGCTTATCCGACACCGGTTGGGCGATACCGGTCACCCCGGTCACCAGGGCCACTCCTTTTGCCGCGCAGAGCCCGGCGGTGCGGCCCACCGATTCGGGCAGCGAGAAGTCGATTGCCACAGCGCAGCCCTCGAGAGCCGCACCCGGCTGATCGGACACGCTCACTCCCAGCGCCTGAACCCCGGCCAGCTCGCCGATATCCTTTCCCAGCGCGGGGTGTCCGGCTGATTCGACCGCTCCCCTGAGATGCAGGTCGGTGCTTTCCGCAAGCGCCGCGGCGATCATTTTGCCCATGCGCCCGCAGGCGCCCACCAGGCAGATCTCGATCATCGAATGATTCCTCGAATTTTATAATTTCAGATTATTTTGACCGCCGGAATCCAGCCCCGGTCAGATCAGCCCCATGCCGCGCATGACTGTCAGCAGCTTGGCCTTGTTACTTTCCGCCATCGGGCAGAGCGGCAGGCGGTACTCCTCCCGGACCTTGCCCAGAGCGGCGACTGCCGCTTTGACCGGGATCGGGTTGGTTTCGATAAACAGCACCTTGAACAAGGGGAAAAGCTCGTAATGAATTTTCCGGGCTCCTTCGGCATCACCAGCCAGCCAGGTTCCAGTGAGCGCCGCCACTCGATCCGGGACCACATTGGCCGCCACCGAGATCACGCCTTTCGCACCGACCGACATCAGCGGGAGGGGGAGGGAGTCATCCCCGGAGAGGATCGTAATGCCGCAGAGGCTGGCGATCTTGCTCGCCTGATCTAGGCTGCCCGAGGCTTCTTTGATCGCCGCCACTTTCGGGACCTCGCTCAGGCGGGCGACTGTCTCGGGCTCGATATTGCTGCCGGTGCGCGAGGGCACGTTATACAGAATGATCGGGATTTTGGAGGACTCGGCGACTGTCCGGTAGTGCTGGTAGAGGCCCTCCTGGGTTGGCTTGTTGTAATAGGGGCTGACCAGCAGCGCGGCATCGGCTCCGAGACGGCCCGCCTCGCCGGTAAGATAGACCGCTTCCCGGGTGCTGTTGCTGCCCGTTCCGGCGATTACCTGAATCCGGCCGGCCGCGGCCTCGAGTACCACCTGGATGCAGCGGATGTGCTCCTTGTGGTCCATGGTGGCCGACTCCCCGGTGGTCCCGCAGGGAACGACAGCGCTGGTGCCATTGGCGATATGGAATTCCACCAGCTCGGCCAGGGCTTTTTCATCCACTGCGCCGTTATTTAACGGGGTGACCAGCGCGACTATCGAACCGCTGAACATGTTTCCTCCTGGATGGATGATAATATTCCAATAATTTTCTATCCCGTTAGCCAGGCTAAAAGACGAACTTGACCTTGTCCAGCCTTTTGCCGATCTCGGCGGCCACGCGCTTTTCCTCCTCGAGGGAGGGAGCGACAAAAGTGGCGCTCAGACGAAGGTAGCGGCCGGCGGTGTCCTCGGGCACAGTCGAGATCAGGTGCTCGCGGATCAGGTACTGCGAGCACTCCTCGGCGCTGGCGAAGCGCACCGAGCCTTCGATTCCAACCGGGCTTTTCATATAAAGATAAAAGGTGCCCTCCGGCAGTCGGACCGTAAAGCCGTGGGCGCGGAAAACTTTGCAGAGCAGGTTCAGCTTGCGCTCGTATTTCCGGCAGATTTCCCCGGTAAGCTGCGGGTTTTTCAAGCCCAGGGCCGCGGCGCGCTGGATCGCGGCGAACTGGCCGCTGTCCGAATGGTCCTTGACCTCGGCGAAGGCTTTGACCAGGAGCGCATTACCGCAGACAAACCCGATCCGCCAGCCGGTCATATTGCAGGACTTGGACAGCGAATGCAGCTCGATCCCGACCTCCAGAGCGCCCTCGACCGAGAGGAAGGACAGGGGGCTCCGGCCGTGGACCAGGGCGGCATAGGCTGCGTCCTGGACCACGATGATCCTGTTCCGGTGGGCGAATTCCACCGCGCGCCTGTAAAAATCCAGCGTGGCGCACTTGCCGGTCGGGTTATTGGGATAGTTGAGCACCAGCACCTTGGCCCGGGCCAGGGTTTCGCTGTCCAGGCTATCCAGGTCGGGCAGGAAACCGTTTTGTTCGGTAAGCGGCAGGTTGACGATCTTGGCGCCGTACCAGGCGCTGTGCGTCCCGAACACCGGGTAGCCCGGCACAGTCATCAGTACGATATCCCCGGGATCGACCAGGGCGCTGGGCAGAAGCGCCAGGGCGCTTTTACTGCCGATCGAGTGGTTGATCTGAGTCTGCGGATCGAGTCCCCGGACTTGGAAAACTTGTTCCATGTACCAGGCGGCGGCTTCGCGGAATTCGAGGATCCCGTTGTCCGTGTAGCCCCGGTTTTCAGGCTGTCCGGCTCCGCGCTCCAGCTCGCGGACGATGATCTCCGGCGTTCCGCCGTCCGGCTCGCCCACGCCCAGGTCGATCAGCTCCACCTCGGGGTGCGCCTTGACCGCCGCGCGCTTGGCTCGTTTTATCTTTTCGAACTTGTAAACGGTCGTATCTTTGCCGAAATTTTTTCCGCCGATACGCTCGGCGATAAGCTCCTGAACCAGAGAATCCGCCATATCCGTTATTTGCCTCCGAGATTGTCGCTCAAACACCCAGCTAAGCGCGCGGACTCGCCGCACGTAAATAGCAAAAACACATGCTCCGTCCCGGCAATCCGGGACGCCCCTCTTTGGAGGAGATATTCAGTTAGAATGCCTCAATCAGGCCAGCGGCCGGTGTAAACCTCCTCGGCCGGCCCGGTCATGAAAACGCTTTCTCCATCGCGCCATTCGATAGCCAGCGCGCCCCCGTTGAGCAGGATATCCACCTTGCCGGGACAGCAGCGGCCGGTGCTGATCGAGGCCACCGCCACCGCTGAGGCACCGGTTCCGCAGGCCAGGGTTTCGCCTGCCCCGCGCTCCCAGGTGCGCTGGCGGAGCAGGTTCTCCCCGCGCACGTTGACAAATTCCACATTGGTCCGGTTGATAAATATGGGCAGGTGCTCGATGATCGGGCCGTAGCGCGAGACCTGGAAGTCCTCGACCGGCTCCTCGAGAAAGATAACCGCGTGCGGATTACCCATCGAAACACAGGTCATTTCGAACCTCCGCCCTTCAACCTCCAGCGGCTGCCCGATTATCCGCTCGCCCTCGAGCCGGACCCCGATCTTTTGCGGGGAAAAGCAAGGCTGGCCCATGTCCACCCGCACTGAGGGGACCCGGCCCTCCTCGATTGTCAGTTCCAGTTTCATCAGCCCGGCCAGGGTCTCCACATTAATCTTTTCGCGGACTATTTCGCCTCTTTCGTAAACCAGCTTGGCCACGCAGCGGATAGCATTACCGCACATCTCGGCCTCGCTGCCATCGGAGTTGAACATCTGCATCCGGCAGTCTGCGCCGTTGCCGCGGGCGGGCAGGACCAGCACCAGGCCGTCCGCGCCGGCTCCGAAGTGACGGTCGCTCATACTGCGCGCCAGGGCCGGGAGCTGAGCGGGAGGGGGCACATTTAGGCAATTCAGGAAGAGATAGTCATTCCCGCAGCCCTGCATTTTCACGAACTCGAGCAAAGTATCAAACCTCCTCGCCGCGTATGAGGTCGTCATAAGTTTCGGCGCGCCTCACCACCCGGTACTTGCGGCCATCCACCAGAACCTCGGCGCCCCGGGGCCGGCTGTTGTAGTTGGAGCTCATCGTGTAGCTGTAGGCTCCAGCGCTGTTGACGCAGAGCAAATCGCCTTCTTTTAATTTAGGCAATTGACGGTCCTTGGCAAGCCAGTCCCCCGATTCGCAGATCGGCCCGACCACGTCCATTTTCACCTCCGGTCCGCCGTTGGCATGGACCGGCAGGATCTCGTGGTAGGCCCCGTACAGGCTCGGCCGGATCAAGTCGTTCATGCCGGCATCCACCACGGCGAAATTGCGCACGCCGGTCTGCTTGAAATGGATTACCCGGGTCAGCAGGACGCCGGCATTGCCGCTGATAAAGCGCCCCGGCTCGAGGATGATCCGGCAGCCCAGGGGCTCGAGGATTGGCCGCACGGCCGAGGCATACTGCTCCGCGGTCAGCGGCGTCTCATCCCGGTAGGCGATTCCCAGCCCGCCGCCGATATCGCAGAACTGGAGATCGAAGCCCTTATTGCGCAAAGTGTTGAACAGGTCGGCGATTTTCCGGAAGGCCTGAATGAAAGGCTCGAAGCTGGTGATCTGGGAGCCGATATGCGTGTCAATTCCCCGGATCTCCAGGTTGCGGTAGCCGGCAGCCTGAGCGTAAGCCTGGAGGGCTCCGGCATAAGGGATGCCGAACTTGTTTTCCTTTTTTCCGGTGGCCGTGTATTCATGGGTGTGGCTTTCCACATCCGGGTTGATCCGCAGGCTGACCGGGGCGCGCTTGCCGAGAAGGCCCGCCTCGCGGTCCAGCGCCTCCAGCTCCGGCAGGCTCTCCACATTGAAAGAGAGGATCCCGCTTTCCAGCGCGTACCGGATCTCCTCCCGAGTTTTGCCGACTCCGCTGTAAACTATCCGCTCCGCCGGGACCCCGGCTTTGAGGGACCGGAAAAGCTCGCCCCGGCTGACAATGTCCATCCCGGCGCCGTGCCTGGAGAGCAGGCTGAGCACGGCCAGGTTACCGTTGCTTTTGACCGAGAAACAGATCAGGTGCTCGACACCGGAGAAAGCCCGGTCCAGGTCTTCGTAAGCCTTCAGCAGCGCCGCGGTGCTGTAAACGAAGCAGGGCGTGCCGATCTTTTCCGCGATTTCGGCCAGCGGGACATCTTCACAGTAAAGCTCGTCATTGCGCAAGGTAAATTCCATCATTCTCGCTCCCGATCAAAAACCGGCAAAAAAAAACCGCTGTCCTTGGAAGCTGGCCAGCGGATCGCTATTCAGGGTCGGTCATGGTCCTAAAGCCCTTTGCCCGGGATTGCCGAGGAATCGGCATTTATCTGAAAGGACATGGGCAGCTCCGGATACCACCCTCTGCGGCCACAGGCGCCAGCGGGTGAATCGGCACTCTCAACTTTCGAGTCAGGATAGACATTCCGTCACTTGGATAAAGGTTCATTTTATGAATTTATTTTCGCTTGTCGAGCCGGCCGCCACTGTCAAATGTATCCGCCGCAATGATCAGACAAAGGTCTGAAACGACTCGGGCGCTGAGGCCATTTTTTATGATGCTAAAAGTAATTTTATCGCGGGAAACTGTCAAGAATAAAGGGTCGACGCCAGGGCGGACCGGACCGGAGATGAATTATGAATTAGATGCACTTTTTACTGCAAATTATTACTATCCTGAAGGAGCAGCCGGGGGGCGCTCACGGGCCGTGGTTCAGGCGATTCCAGCCGCTTCAATCATAATCATCGAAAGAGTCTTCTTCCTCTTCTTCCTCATCGTAATATTCGTCCTTTTCCAGTTCGTCGTCGTACTCCAGGTCGTCCTCGAACAGGTCTTCCTCCAGCTCCTCATCCTCCAAATCGTCGAAATCTTCTTCCAATGGATCATCGCTGTTGTTGTAAGAATAGTTGTCCATAGACCCTCCTGGAACGTTGGCCGGGAAATAACAAATTTGATCCAAAGCTGTGTAACTTCTTATAAGTTATACAATTGGAAGAACAAAAATCAGCTTTCGAAAAAGTTGCCTTATTCTATTATAAAAAACCCGGGCTGTCAAGAGGCAGTGGGCATAAAATCTACTTTCCGCAAGGCTCCCGGCGTCATGTTGTTTATAATCCGTACCGCTGGATAAGTTCCGCCAATGTCGAATTGCTTTTTTGCGTGAAAAATCATATAGTTTTCCGGCGGATTTTCCGTTAATCGCCGGCGGCGGCAATTTGCTGAGATTTTTTTAAAAACAGAGGCCAGGGGAGGAATATGGATCCGGTACTGGACCGCGAAATGGAAGAGGCTTACCGGGAGGAAGGCTATGTCCTGGTGGAAGGCCTCCTGGATAGAGGTGAACTGGCAGCGCTGGAGGAGATCGTGCCGGCGCTTTCCCGGCGTCTGCTGGCGCGGCCGGACGAGAATGAACACTTGTTTGAAAAGGACGGCGCGGGCCGGATTCTGGCGCTGCGCTGCATCCACAATCTGCTGGAGCAGCACCCGCTGTTCAAAGAGCTGGCGCGGAAAAAACGGCTGCTGGAGCTGGTCTCGCGTTTCATGTCGCCGAGGCTGTTTTTCTACCGCGGGATCATGGTCCTCAAACAGCGGGGGGTCGGCTCGGCATTCCCCTGGCACCAGGATTTCGCCTACTGGGGAAAGGGTCGGCCGGAGCTGGCCGGCTGCTGGATCGCGCTAAAGAACGCCGGACTGGAAAACGGCTGCCTGGAGGTGATTCCCGGCTCGCATAAATGGGGAATACTGAAAGTGGCTGAGCGGGACCCGGGCAAGCCGCTGCTCAGCTCAGAGCAGGAAGCCCGAGCGATTCCTGTCCCGGTCAAAGCCGGGGGCGCGATAGTGTTCCATAGCCTGCTGGTCCACCGCTCGAAGCCTAACCGCTCCGCCGAGGACCGCTGGGCCATAGTCTATGAATATTCCGCTCCGGAATTTGAAAACGGTCTGCACCGCTTCGACCGCCACTGCGGCTGGGACCCTTACACGGACAGGCTGCTCGAGCTGAAATAGAACGGACCGGCTTTGCGGCGATTGCAGGGGAGGGGGTCAGGGCGTGAACGGGCGGGCGACATTGATGTTGAAGCGCTTGAATTCCCAACCGTTGGCGGTTGTCCCGATGCCGGTGGTGAAAGCCCAGGCCAGGGCGGTGATCGTAAATTCGTTGGCCCCCACGGCCAGTTGGTCAATTCCGATCAACTGGCCCTCGGCGTTCACGACATGCGTCGTATCGCCGAGCACCACGGTGGTATTGGCTACCTGGAGACGGTTGGCGCGGGTATCGATCAGCCTGACATCTCCCACCAGGTCCGGTTTCGGAGTACGCGGCGCGGCGGTTGAGTCGAAAGCTTGGACCCTGTTGGCCCGGATAAAACGGCCGGGAGAGAGCACCTCGCCATAGACCGCGACATTGTCGGACACTTTCAGGGAATCCACCCGGCTAAGCGGTATGTTTACCACCAGGGCGCTGTCTGTCGAAAATTCCACCTCGTGAGTATCGCTGGCCTGCAAGCCCCCGTGCGTCCAGCCGATTACCAGCTTTATTTTCCCGGAACGAAAGTGCTTTTTGTAGGGCAGATCGACAAATGTGATCCGGGTGCGCATGTTCAAAGTTATGACATCCACAGGCACATGCAGCACATCCGGGCCGGCGTTCTCCACGGCCACATCGATAAAGAGATGCAGGCTGTCCGAGGAGGTGTCATCATTGGCTACCGCCAGAGCCGGCTGGTTCTCGGGCGTGCCCTGACGGACAGTCAGCGTGATATCGAGGGCTGCTTCGGACTGGTCGGTGGAACCTCCGCCGCCGGGCTGAGTATCATCGCCACCCGGGTTGAGGAGGCCCGAGGGAAGCCGTGAATCGCCGCAGTCGAAAAGTAATAGCAGGGCCAACAGGGGAAAAAAGTGCAGCATGGCGCGGACGATTTTGTTCGACGATCTGTGCATGCGACTGATCCAGCCCTTTAACAGACGTTATTTGCGGCACAGGAATTCTTTCCGGCCTCTGAATATTTTGCAAGGATTATACCAGCAAAAAAATCGAAAATGGCTTGACAGGAACAGGGAAGGCTTTTATAATTAACCAACTGATTGGTTAAACTAAACGGTTAGTTAATTTATCGGCGAGTAACTTATGAAAGAAAACCGAACACAGCCGCAAGCGGAGTTGTCCACGCGGGAGAGGATTCTCGATGCCGCGGGGAAGGAATTTATCGCCCATGGCCTGGCGGGCGCCCGCATGCAGAGAATTGCCGCTGGCTGCGGGGCCAACAAGGCGATGATCTACTATTATTTCAATAGCAAGGAGAATCTCTACCGGCTCGTTATCGGCAACGCTTTTTCCGGGATATTCAGGAACATCGAAGGCATAATCGGCGAGAAGGCTCCGCTGGAGAAAAAGATCCGGGCCCTGGCGGAATTTTATGTCAAAATGTACAGCGAAAATACAGGATTGCTGAGGCTGATGATGAGCGAAATCGCGGTCGGCGGGGAGGTCCTGGAGGGCGTGCTGGAGGAGCTCACGGGACGGATCAGGGATTATGATTTCCCCGGAGCGCTGAACGAAACACTAAGCCAGGGACAGCGCCTAGGTGCGGTGCGCCAGGTGGACCACCGTCATACGCTGATGTCGCTGGTGGGCATGTCCTCCATATTCATTCTTTTCCGCCCGGTGGCCCGGGTGGTCCTGTCTCTGGATGAGCGGGAGGCGGAGCGATTCGCTAAAGAGCGGGCCGGACATATCGCCGACCTGCTGTTGCACGGGATTTTGAAAGCTGAAAAAGGAGGCGACAGGTGAGGAGTTTTGCGCTGGGTTTCATCCCGCTCCAATTGCTGCTGTTAATGCTGATGGGGTTCCCGTCGCGGCTGGCGGCTGAAGAGGAGATGGGGCTCTGGGACTGTGTAGAAGCCGCAGTGACCGGACACATTGCGGTCAAGGCCGGCCGCTGGCGGGTGGAGCAGGCCCGGAATACGGTCGAGCAGGATCGTACGCTATTCAAGCCCGATTTTTCTTTCGGAGCACATTACACGGCGAACAGCTATGTGCCTAAAATTCCCCTGCCGGGCCGCAATCTGCCCCTGGGCGGACACAATGATGCCGGGATAAGTATCGAGGCCGGACACTTGCTTTATGATTGGGGCGGCCGCCGCGATAAGCTAAAGGCCGACCAGGACCAGCAGCAATCCAGTTTCGAGTCGCTGAGAGCGCTGCGCGAGACTCTCGCTTTCGAGGCCGGGGCCGGTTACCTGCGCCTGCTGGCCGCCCGGAGCGAGAGAAAGATCGCCGAGCGCTCCGTGGAAACCGCGGATGAACATTATCGTCACCTGCAGGCGCTCGGCAGCTCAGGACTGCTGACCTACGATGAGGTCCTCAAGGGCCGGGTCCATCTGGAACAGGCCCGCCTGATGTTGAGCCGCAGTGCCAATGCCGAGAAACTGGCCCGCTCAGAGCTGCTGCTCAGGATCGGAGTTCCCCTGACCAGCGCGGCCGAGTTCGCCGACAGCGCCGGACAGATTCCACAGCCGCTGCCGTCTGAGTCTCGGCTCGACTCGGCGCTGGCCCGGCGGCCTGAGCTGGCGGCCTACGACTCCCGGTTGGCCTCGCTCGAATCCATGGCCGCGGGACTGGCCTCGGAAAACAAACCCGTGCTGCGCCTTTTCGCCAATGGCAATGTGGCCCGGCCGGGTATCGATCAGTTCAGGAACGAGTGGATCGGCTATGGCCGCGCCGGGATAGGGATGAGCTGGAGCTTTTTCGACTGGGGGCGCAAAGATTACGCGGTAGCCAAGCTCAAGGCCCAGTGGGAGGAGACCCTGGCGAACCGCCGGATACTGGGCCAGCAGATCGCCCTGGAAGTCCAGCAGGCCTCGTTGACGGCAGAGGAGGCCGGGGAGCGGATTTCCGTGGCGCACTCTGGACTCGAGGCCGCGGAGGAGCAGTTCCGCATTGTCCGCAGCCGCTTCGAACAGGGCCAGGTGACCAACACCCAGTTTATCGACGCCGAGGATGCGCAGACAATCAGCGCCATCGAGGTGACCAGGGCCGAGCTCGACCTGGGCCTGGCCCGCTGGCAGCTGGCCTATGCCACCGGTGAGCTGACCGCCCGGATCGATGAGCGCTGGGCCGAAAAACAGACAGATGAACGACAGGATAATCATTAACCGACAGCCGTGGAGGAGAGAATGAGGTTCGATGGTACGGTCCGCTGGATAAAGAGGGCATCCGGGAGTTTGGCCGCGCTTCTGGCGCTAATGTCCCTGGGGCTTTTGGTCGGATGCGGGAAAGAACAGGAAGCGTTTTCCGCCTCGGGCACTTTCGAGGCGGTGGATGTAGTGGCTGGCAGCCTGGCTACCGGGCTGCTGGTCAGCCTGAACAAGGAGGAGGGCGACCTGGTGGCCCGGGGCGAGCTGCTGGCCAGCGTGGATTGCGAAAAGCTCGAGAT
>Ga0156185_1143_pt1 | contig 10923 bp, 8 predicted proteins | sample RifCSPlowO2_12_FD_107838 | JGI IMG/M metagenome (GOLD analysis project Ga0156185, IMG submission 107838) | Candidatus Glassbacteria bacterium RIFCSPLOWO2_12_FULL_58_11 | reverse complement strand
TGGCTGGCGGCCTCCTCCATGGTCCAGCGGGTGTTGTAGAAAGACAATAAAGTGCCGCTGGACTGTATCTTGAACCCCAGGCTGGAGAGCAGCTCCAGAACTCCCGCATCCAGGGTCGAGATCTCGGGGATCTCCATACGGTTGGAATAATTGGCAAAGATCACGAAGGCCGAGGGCTTGATGTTGTACTTAATCGCCTCTTCCATCTCCCGGTAGCCATTGTAAGGGAGCGGATAGAAATTTATCCCGCTGAAAGCCTGCTCATCATCCGGATTGTAGATCAGGAAAGGCTTTTTAATCGTCTCCAGGGTGAAAAAAAAGATTATCCAGCGGTGCCGGGTCGTGCCTTTGAGCCCCAGGAACTCGCTCTGGATATCATCAAACGCGCCCTGGCCGGAAAAAATCCAGCCGTCCAGGCGCTGATCGAACATATAAGACTGCATGCTGCGTATGATCTGCGGGGAGATTAGCTCCCGGCCGCCCTCGGGCTTGATTTCGGCGCGGGAAAGGGAGAAACAGAGGCAAAGCAATATAACTGCCGGGGAAAATCTGACCGGGCCGATCATCTGTGCCCTCCAATCTTGTTCCGGTGGCTGAACGCTATTCGAGCAGCAGTGTGCCATAGACACTGGGCTGCCGGAAAGGACGGGCGCCGCACCAGTCCCAGAGGTGCTCCTGCGCGCCCTCGGCATCACCGGAAGCAAAATCTATACCGAGCTTTTGGCCTGCCGCCGGACTCAGGCCGATCTCGCTCCAGGGCACGGCCAGCTCCACACAGTAGCCGCGGTCCTGGTCGGTCGAATCGTTCAGGGTGCCCTCGTACTGAACCGCAAACAGCGCCGCGCTTTGCCAGCCGGCATCGCTCTTCGCCACCTCGCCTCCGGGAGTGCCGCGGTCATCCTTGACCTGGCCCAGCACGTTGATATGGTACACTATGTCATCCTCGAGCCAGAGGTCGGTGGCCTCCCTTCGCGGATCGAGCAGCACCTCGATCATATCATCCTTGTAGAGGGCCTTGTGGTCGCGCTCGGTCTGGAAGCCGACCAGGTAGCGGTCGGCCACTTCATAGGAGACATAGAGGTAATTATTATCCCAGAGGGTGTAAATTTTGACCTGGTTGGGGTCGGAAACATCTGCCGGGTCATCTAGCCGCAGAGTGTCGGCAGCTTGCCAGAGCTCCTCGATCCGGCCATCGACCGCCGGTGCCTCGGAAGCCTTGCGGCAGACCAGCATTTTTCCAGCTTGTCCGGCTGATAGCGCCGGCGCGGACTGGTCCACGGCTGCCTGGCCGGGGCTTTCGGTTTTTCCCTGGCAGCCCGGCCAGAGGAGCGTACAGACTGCCAGCAAGGTCGCCAAGCTAGCTAAAAATAAAGTTTTTCGGGTGAAAATGGCGCTCATGAGAGACTCCGAGTTTGAGGTGGGAAAAAGACTATCGGCAGCCGGCGGCCCGGGGAGGGTCCGCTACGCCGGCTACCGGGAAAAGACTTTGTGAAGTTTTTCCAGGGTTTCCCGCGGGTCCTCGACCAGCACCCGGGAGCCCTCGCTGATCATTTCGAGAAGGCCGATCTCGTGCCGGTGACGGGGGACAATGTGGCAATGAATGTGCTGGATGCTGGCTCCGCTGGTCGCGCCCACATTATAGCCAATATTGAACCCGCTCGGCTGGAAGACCTCATCCAGCGCGGCCATGGCCCGGCCGGTCAGCCGGTGCATGGCCAGAACTTCCGGCTCGGACATTTCCCGTATGTCGGTAAGGTGGCGCAGCGGAAAAACCATCAGGTGGCCCGGATTATAAGGGTATAAGTTGAGCGAGATTAACAGCAGCTCGTCGCGGAAAAGCTCGAGCCGGGTCACCTGCGGGTCATGGTCCCGTATGGCGCAGAGGATACAGGGGACATCCGGTTTCTTGCCCCGTACATAAGCCAGTTTGCCGGGGATGATCAGGTTTCTTTCGATTTTCATTTCGCGGAGCCTATCCGGTGAAATTGCCTAGGACCTGTTCAGGGTGGAAAATTACCATCGCCTGGGTTTAAGCGCAATAGGTTGAAAGAGCAAAAGCATTCCAGCGTAAAGGCCCGGTGAGTAAGCCGTGTAGCTCGGAGCAGGGGGCGGCGCGCGCCTGGAACAGACGCGCGGGGCCGCCGGCGCTGACGGCCGGCGACCCCGCCTGGGCGCTTCGCACAGGCGCCGCCCCCGCGCGAGGCCCGGCCTTCAGCAGTCTCCTTCATGGAGAACCATACGGAATTGCGGCAATAATCTTGACAGGAATGAAAATTGCCTTATATTTATGAACCATTGTGCATAATTATTCATCATAAAGCAGCCTTTAAAATTCGAATTAAAATGCCGTCGGATAAACAGAAAAGACGCTCGATAATCCTGCATATAATCTCGGGTGGTCCGATCGCCAGCCAGCAGCAACTGCTCGAAAAGCTGCGAAGGCGCGGGGTACGGACCACGCAGGCCACGGTTTCGCGCGATATCCGGGAGCTCGGCCTGGTGAAAGTAGCGGACAGCGCAAACGGCTACCGTTACCTGCCGGGCGGAGCCGGCCACGGCGGACCCGCCCCGATTGCCGAGGGAGTGGTTTACTCGATTACCGCTTCCAGCAACCTCCTGGTGGTGCGGACCCGGCCAGGGCATGCCCAGTCGGTGGCGGCCGGGATTGATTCGCTGGGCTGGAGCGATATATTGGGTACAGTGGGTGGAGATGATACGGTTTTGATAATCCTGGCGGGCGCGGAAAAAGCGGCGGGAATCGGGAAGCGGTTGGGACAGTTTTTCGCGCTGCGCTGATGCGAGGAAATTTCTCAAGAAATGATGGGAGCAACATGATCAAAGTCGGCATATACGGTGCGACCGGCTATTCCGGGTACGAGCTGGTGCGGATTCTGCTCGGGCACCCTGAGGCCGGGCTTGCTTTTATCACCTCGGAGACTTACCGGGGCAAGTTATTTTCCGAAGTCTTTCCTTTCGGCTTGGATCAGCCGCTGGTGGCCATGGATGAGGCGCAGCCGGAAGCAGTGGAGGCGGTGTTCACCTGCCTTCCGCACACCACGGCCATGGAACGGATTGCCAGAATCTACCGCCCCGGGCTCAAGGTCATTGACCTGAGCGCCGATTTCCGGTTCTCCGATGCCGCGGAATACAGCCGCTGGTACAATACCGAACACCGGGCGCCGGAACTGCTGGCCGAGAGCGCCTATGGCCTGCCGGAGCTTTTCCGGGAAAAAATCCGCCGCTGCAATATCGTGGGCAACCCCGGCTGCTACCCCACCTCCGCCCTGCTGGCCCTGGCGCCGCTGGCTTCCGGAGGTCTGCTCAAGGACAGTGAGGTGATCGTGGATGCCAAGAGCGGAGTAAGCGGCGCCGGCCGCAAGGCCGACTTGACCTCGCACTTTGTCGAGGTCAACGAGGAAATTACGCCTTACAAATTGGGCCGGACCCACCGTCATGTAGGCGAAATGGAGTCCGTGCTCTCCGGGCTGGCCGGCAGGAGCATACGGGTGGCGTTCACTCCACAGCTCGCGCCGTTTTCGCGCGGGATACTTTCGACAGTCTATGTCCGTACGGATATTTCCGCCGGTGAAATCCGCGGTGTCCTCGCTGCGGCGTACGAAAACGAGCCTTTCGTAACTGTACTCGAATCAGGGGAACCGGCCCGGCTCGCCCGGGTGCAGTACAATAACCGCTGCGTGCTGGGAGTCCACGAGATTGCCGGTACCTCCCTGGTGCTGATCACCTCGGCGATTGATAACCTGATAAAAGGCGCCGCGGGCCAGGCCGTGCAGAATTTCAATATCCTTTTCGGACTGGATGAGACAGCGGGCCTTACCGCACCAAGCGGGAGGATCTGATGCCGTTGGCCGCGGACTTGACGCTGCTCAAGGTGGGTGGTGGGGAGGTTGACAGTCCTGAATTTCTCGCCTCGCTCACCCGGCTGGTTTCCGGCCGGGTGGGAAAGCTGGTGCTCGTGCACGGAGGCGGCAAGGATATCGGCCGCCTGCTCGAAGCGCTGGGGGTCAAGTCGGAATTTCACGAGGGGCTGCGGATTACCGGCGACACGGCAATCGAGGCGGTGGAAATGGCCCTCTCCGGACTGGTCAACCAGCGGATAGTCGGCGCGCTGGTGGCCGGCGGAGTCACGGCTATCGGACTGTCCGGCCGGGACCTGGGGCTGATCCGGGCGCGCAAGCTCGAGGCCGCGGTGGACCTGGGCCATGTCGGCGAGCCGCTGCGAGTGGACCCGGCCCCCCTGCGCAAGCTGCTCGAGGCGGGATACCTGCCGGTCGTCTCGCCGGTGAGCCAGGATGAAAAGGGCACTGTATTCAATATCAACGCCGATCACGCGGCTCGGGCGGTGGCCGTGGCCCTGGGAGCCCGGGACCTGGTATTCCTGAGCAACGTGCCCTGCGTTTACGATGACGTGCATCAGATCGCCGAGCTAAAGCCGCAAATGATCGAAAGCCTGATCCAGAGCGGAGTGATCGAGGGGGGGATGATCCCCAAAGTCCGCTCGGCGGTCGAGGCCTTGAACGGTGGAGTAAAAAGAGTGCTGATTTCGGATCTGGCGGGCCTGGAGAATTTCCTGGCCGGAAAACCTGCCGCGACAATTGTCACCAAGTAGCAGGCAGTAAGATCTATCACTAACTACGGAGCGGATTCGATGAAAAAGAAGATCAAAAAGGTGGTTCTCGCCTATTCGGGCGGTCTGGATACCTCGGTGATTATCCCCTGGCTCAAGGAAAATTACACGGGCTGCCAGGTCATCGCTTTCTGTGCGAATATAGGGCAGCGCGAGGACTTGAGCGGGCTGGAGAAAAAGGCCCTCAAGACCGGAGCCAGCAAGTACTATGTCAAAGACCTGCGCGAAGAGTTTGTCACCGATTATATCTACCCGGTGCTGCGCAGCGGCGCGATCTACGAGCGCAAGTACCTGCTGGGCACCTCGATGGCCCGGCCGCTGATCGCCAAGTACCTGGTGGCGGTGGCTGAGGCGGAGGGCGCCGATGCGGTGAGCCACGGAGCTACGGGCAAGGGCAATGACCAGGTACGCTTCGAGCTGACAGTCATGGCCCTGAACCCCGCGTTGAAAATAATCGCACCCTGGCGCGAATGGAACATCCGCAGCCGCGAGGATGCGATCGACTATGCCGCGGCGCACAAGGTCCCGATCACGGCGACAAAAAAGAAAATCTACTCGCGGGATGAAAACCTCTGGCACCTGAGCCACGAGGGCGGAGAGCTGGAGAACCCCTGGAACGAGCCGGTGGAGGATATGTTCCAGCTCAGCGTGTCCCCGGAAAAAGCCCCGGACAAGCCGACTTACCTGGAGCTCGGGTTCGATAAAGGCCGGCCGGTGGCTCTCAACGGGAAAAAGCTCAAGCCGGTGACGCTGGTCGAAAAGCTCAACGAGATCGGCGGGGCCAATGGGATCGGCCGGGTGGACATGGTAGAGAACCGTCTGGTGGGCATGAAAAGCCGTGGAGTGTACGAGACCCCGGGCGGCGCGATACTTGTTTTCGCCCTGCGCGACCTCGAATCGATCTGCTTGGACCGTGAGACCCTGGCCTGGAAAGACATGCTGGCCCAGAAATACGCTTTCCTGACCTACAACGGCCAGTGGTTCACCCCGCTGCGCGAGCAGCTCGACGCTCATGTCGAGAAAGCGATGCAGTATGTCTCCGGTACTGTGCGGCTGAAGCTTTACAAGGGCAATATCATCGCCGCCGGGCGCAAGAGCCCGCACTCGCTCTACCGCGAGGATTACGCCACTTTCGGCGTGGAGAGCGTTTACGACCAGCACGATGCCGAGGGCTTTATCAACATTTTCGGCCTTCCGCTGAAAGTTGAGGCGATCCTGGAGCGCGAGGGCGCGCGGCCCTCGGAGCGCCGTACATTCAAACATTAACCTGTGACAATATCAGATGACGAAGAAGAAACAGAATCCCTGGGGCGGAAGGTTCAGCGGCGGGATGGACCGGCTGATGGAGCGCTACAACGCCTCGATCAGCTTCGACCGCCGGCTCTGGCGGGAGGATATCGAGGGTAGCCGGGCCTATGCCGAGGCCCTCAAGCGGGCCGGGGTGCTCTCCGGACAGGAGTGCGCGGCTCTGCTTAAGGGACTGGCGGAGGTGGCCGCCGAGATCGAGGCCGGCAAATTCGCCTGGAGTGAGGCGGATGAGGACATCCACATGGCGGTGGAGCGGCGGCTGACCGAGATTGCCGGCCCGGTGGGCGGGAAGCTGCACACCGGCCGCAGCCGCAACGACCAGGTGGCGACAGACATGCGCCTCTGGCTCAGGGGCGCGGTCGCTGAGCTGCGCCAGGAGCTGCGGACCCTTCAGCAGGCGCTGCTCGAACAGGCCAGGCCGCGGCTTAAGACCCTGATGCCCGGTTTCACCCACCTTCAGCAGGCCCAGCCGATCAGTGCGGCGCACTACCTGCTCTCCTTTTTCTGGATGTTCGAGCGCGACCGGGGCCGTTTCAGCGACCTGGCCCTGCGGGCGGACGAGCTGCCGCTCGGCTCCGGCGCCCTGGCCGGCAGCACGGTGGGGATCGACCGGGAGTGGCTGGCCCGGCGACTGGGTTTCGCCCGGGTGAGCCGGAACAGCCTGGATGCGGTGAGCGACCGGGATTTTGGCGCGGAGTTTATCTCCGCCGCGGCCCTGGCAATGCTGCACCTGTCGCGGCTGGCCGAGGACCTGATAATATATTCGAGCTCGGGTTTCCGTTTTGTCAAACTCAGCGATGCCTATACCACGGGCAGCAGCCTGATGCCGCAGAAAAAGAATCCGGACGCCCTGGAGCTGGCCCGGGGCAAGACCGGCCGGGTGATCGGTAACCTGACCGGGTTGCTGGCTACTCTCAAGGGTCTGCCATCGACTTACAACAAGGACCTCCAGGAGGACAAGGAGCCGCTGTTCGACACTTTCGACACGCTGGCCGATTCGCTGCGGATTATCGCGGGCGTAGTGGCGACCCTGGAGTTTCAGCCGGAGGCGATGGAGGCCTTTCTGGATGATTTCCTGCTGGCAACGGACCTGGCTGATTACCTGGTACGCAAAGGCCTGCCTTTCCGACAGGCCCACGAGACAGTGGGCGGCCTGGTGCTGGAATGCGAGAAGCGCAAGTGCGGCCTGCGGGAACTCCCGCTGCAGGTGTACCGCAAGCGGAATGCGCTGTTTGCGGAGGATGTAAAGGAGGCGCTGGATTTTTCAGCATCGCTGGCGGTCAGAAAAGCCACCGGGGGAACGGCGCCCGCCGCGGTGAGAAAGCAGATCCGGCAGGCCGAGGCGGCCTTAAAAAAAGATTAAAAGTGAGGATACGGTAATCGAGATTTTGGCGATTTTCCCGTAGGGGCGACGCATGCGTCGCCCCTACATGAAATTCGAAATACGAAATAAATAAAAGGGGCAATCCATAGCAGATTGCCCCTTTTGATTGTCATTCTGCGGGAATTAACGCCCGAATATCAACCGGTACGGCTCAACCATTATTGGCGGCGCCAAGGGCCTTGGCGACCAGCTCGGCGCGCAGCTCGATTATCTCGCCGGTGCGCGGGTTGTCCGGGTAATCCTTGATGGCCTGGTCCATTACCTGAAGCGCCTCCTCATTACGGCCATCCATTGCCAGGACGCGGCTCAAATCGCTCATGATCTCGATTTTCTGGTAATCGTAGGTCGCTGCCTGGAGGGCCTCGCGGTAAGTATCGGAGGCTTGCTGAAGGTTTTTCTGTTCCTCATAGGTCGCGGCCAGACCCACCATACAGTTGAGCCACAGCGGATCAGAGTGGGACATTTCCTCCCGGCATTTCTGGAAATGGGTCAGCGCCTGGTCGTATTCGCCGGCCTTGAAGCGGGAATCGCCGGCAAAAAACTCGGCTTTCCTGGCCTGCTCGGTGCCGGAGTAGTCCCCGATCAGCTTTTCGAAATCCGAAGCCGCCAGGGCGAACTGGCCGTTCATATAGAGTCCCTGGGCTTTGAACATCGCCAGCCCGGCATCCTGCCGTCTTTCAAACCGGTAATTGATGAACAGCCAGATCGCTCCGGCCAGGGCCAGAACGCCGACAGTGCCGAGGATCAATTTGGTCAGGTTTTCCTGGATGAAATGTCCGGCCTCGAATGTCGCCGAGACAAAAGCATCCTCCTTGAGTTGTTTTTTGGTGATTCTTTTACGGCTCATTAAAATTCTCTCCTTTGACCAGCGGGTATTCCCTTTTCGATAGTCGGCCTCGATAGCTCAGGCCCGGACGGAAGAATATAACTAACTAAGCGCAGGGAGGCAAGCGGTTTAAGACGGACAGATTCGTCAAAGTCCTTCTGCTTCGTTGTGCGGCATCTCTCGTCACTGCGGCGCACCTTTTAGTACACCTCATTCCTCGATCCTTGCACGCCTCGTATCTGGAACTTTTGAATTTGCTATCCGCACCCTGATTTCTTACAAAACCAGCAAGACTTTAGCGGATACTCCGCGATGCGGGGGCAAAAACAATCAATTCCCCCAGCGCCAGCTCGAGGGGAAATTGACGAGACCCTCGAAGGCGCCGGGCACGCCCATGGCCGGCCCATAGAACACGCTCCCGCCGAAACTGGTCAGGTAAAGCATGCCGGGATGGTGGGGATCGAATATAGGGCGGTGGCCCCACTTGAAGTTATAGCCTTCCAGGCGGTACCAGTCCTCGCCGTAATTGTCGCTGCGGAAAGCGGCGCTGTCGAAGGTGTCGATGACCAGCGAGGCGGGCCGCGACGGGTCGACCGCCGCGGCATAGACATGGGCATCTCCGCGGAAGACCTGGCTCCAGGTGGCTCCGCCGTCCTCGGTGCGGTACAGACCGCCATCGTACTCCTTGCGCGGAAGTACCGTGCGGTCGATCCAGGGCCAGCAGCTCAGGTACATTCGCCGGGGCTTCGCTGGATCGTAAGTCAAATCGTTGGGGCCGGTCACCCCGGCTGGAAGCACCAGTTCCTGCCAGCTTTCCGCCCCATCCACGCTGCGGTATAGCGCCCCGGGAATATCCCCCACACCTTCCTCCCAGCCGCGAGCCACCACCAGGTAGAGAGTGCTGTCGGGCAGCCGGACCAAGCGCCAGGCATTCCGGTTGTGGCCCAGCCCGGCGCTCTTGTCCTGCCAGCTTTTGCCGCTGTCGGTGGACTTGTACACGCCCCTGCCGAAGCCGCAGACATACAGAGTGCGCGAGGCGGAAAGGCTGGCCGGGTCGAGCAGGATATGGGTGCAGATAGTATTGGCCGGCATGTAGGAGCTGGAGGTGCGCCAGCTCCGGCCGCCGTTGTCCGAGACCGCGACGCCGCCATAATAGCCCTGTTTGGCGAATACTCCTGAATAAAACATCTTGGGCCGCGGCAGGTCGTGGCAGTTCGACCAGACCGAATAAATCCGGTTTTTGACTTCCGGGTCGAACTCCATCCAGTAGCAGGTGTTCATCCAGTCCCAGGGAATGCCGTTGATAGCGTGGACCCAGCTCGCGCCCCCGTCAAAGCTCTGGAATGCGCCGATATCGGTGTAGGATATCGTGACATGCAGGCTGTCGAAGGGGTCGAAATGCACGCCGTAGCAGGTGGTGACGTCCAGCCCGCGGCTGGTGAATGAGCCGCCCGGCAGCTCGCGGCTGTAAACGGTTTCCCAGGTTTTCCCGCCATCCAGAGTATGGTAGGCGTGCCCATCCGCGGCATAGCAGATATCCGGATTTGTCGGGCAGATCCCCAGCTCGTGCGGGCTGCCGGCCCAGGAGGGGTCATAGCTCTCTGTGTACCAGGTATCGGTGAAATTGTTCGAGATAATGCCGTTCCAGTCGGCCTTGTAAACCCAGATCCAGCTCTGGCCGCCGTCGCTGGTCTTGAAAATTCCGAAAGGATTGGGCGGCTCGGCATTGTAAGGATAGGACTCGCAGGCCAGGTAAACCACCTGCGGATGGCCCTGGCAAACCGCGAGAGTGTTGTAGTACGGGGCCTGGCTGTTTCTCGGGAAGCCTTTGGTGAGGTCGCCGTTGACCGGGGTCCAGCTCGTCCCGAGGTCCGCCGAGCGGTATACTCCGCCGAAAATGGAACTGCCGCTGAGCCGCATCGGGGAGAGGAGGTAAAAGACCGGCCCCAGGCTGTCCCGGCCGGCGTCGGCGTAAAGCAGCGGCTTGTCGGGCAGGGCCAGCTCAGTCCTATCGCCCGTGCTCTCATCGATCCGCCAGGCGCCGTTGTCATTGATCACCACTGTTTCGGAAGACTTCCCCCACCAGCTTCCGGGGAAGATCGCCAGCGGGTCGCCCTCGGGCAGGTCAGCCTCGAGGCGCCAGCTCGCGCCGCGGTCGGCGGAGACCAGGAGCCGGGCGGGCCCATCCCAGACCGAGTTCAGGCCGAGCCAGAGGTGGCGGCTGTCCGCGGGATCGACCCGGATTTTGCCGATCCAGGCGTTCTGCAGGTCATCGCCGGTGACAAACAACTGCTCGGCATGGTCGCCGGCCATGACTTCGTAAAGGACAGCGGAGGGGTCGGGATAGACCAGGTCCCAGCGCCGGCCGCCGTCCTCCGAGCGGTAGAGGCCGGTGTTGCAGGCATAAACTGTGGCCGGTGCGCTGGGATCGAACTCGAAATCCGCGACCACCGTGCGCAGGTTGAACATCTTCCAGCTTCCGCCGCCGTCAAAGGTGGCATAAGAACCGGTCATATCACAATGCAGAAGGACATTGTCCGGGTCGTTAGGGTTGACAGTTGGAGCATACATGGCCCCGCCGCCGCCTGGACCGAGCACGCGCCACTCGGCGGCCGCGGGAGTTATGGTGTGCAGGTCACTGCGGACAATGCAGACAAGCAGGCCCAGGGCATCCAGCAGGTTGAAAGTCCCATCGCCGTTGAAATCCGCCCGGCTTTCGGCTGGGTTATCCCGGCCCAGGCGCAGCAGGGAAATAACATC
>Ga0156185_1112_pt3 | contig 11003 bp, 9 predicted proteins | sample RifCSPlowO2_12_FD_107838 | JGI IMG/M metagenome (GOLD analysis project Ga0156185, IMG submission 107838) | Candidatus Glassbacteria bacterium RIFCSPLOWO2_12_FULL_58_11 | reverse complement strand
TAAACCTGCCGTAGTCGCAGATCCCGGCCAGCTCCCGCCGGACGGCCGGATCAGTCACCACCACGAACTCACAGGATTCCTCCCCCCGTCCAGTGGCCGCCAGCCTGCCCGCATCGATCAGGTCCTCGATCTCCCGGCGTGTCAGCTCCTTCGGGTCGTAGCTGCGGATGCTTCTTCTGCCCCGGATTGCCTCGAGGGCCTCCATCGGAATTCTCCCGGCTTTAAAGGCTTTCGAGAAATAATAGAGCGATCTGTCAGCGTCGCACAATACGGCCCAATTGATTCGATTCCCGGAAAAACAGCTACAAAATGAAACGATTGGTCAAGATATGCAAGGGAACCGGTGCTTCCGGCCGGCATTTTTATGATCGATACAGTTTGAAAATAAGGGAAACAAACTGCAGGCGGAGGGAGTTAAATATGTCACATGGAAAGTCTTAAAAACAAAATCTTTGACTTAACTTTAAAAATGTATTATCAAATATCCCCAAAGTACGGTAAAAAAGCCGGATTTTAGCCTGCCTTTAAGAATAACCTGCCAAATCAGGAGATCGCCGGATGCATTTCAGCGCCCAGGAGGAATACGGACTGCGGTGTGTCTTACAGCTCGCCAAAAATTTTGGCGGAGAGGCAGTCACCGCCAGACAGATCAGCGAAAGCGAGCTGATCAGCTTGGATTACGTCCATAAGCTTCTCGGGATCCTCAAGCGCAAAGGACTCATCGAAAGCACCCGTGGCATCAAAGGCGGATTCCGCCTTAAAGGGGAGCCGCAGAAGATAACGGTGTGCGATGTTCTGCAGATGCTTTCCAGCGAGCTCAACTCCGATGGTCATTGCACGAAATTCAGCCGCAAGAAGCTCCAGGCCTGCCGGGGCACGGTCGATTGCGATGTCAAGCTTTTCTGGGACACGGTGTTCCGGTTTTACGAGGAGTTCGGCTCGAAAGTGACCATTCTCGATCTGATCGAGAAAAAAATCCCGTCAATCCACGTCTCTTATTAGCTCCGTTCTTTCGCCCGCCCGCTCAGCTTAAAACCCGCGTCGACTGCCCTGGCTTTTGCCAATCCCGGCCGGCAGCGCATTCCTGTTTACCGTTTTCCGGCTGATGCCGATGCAATAATCCAATCACTCACTGAGCGCATTGGAGTAGGCCCGCAGGACCTCGAGCCCCTCCTGGCGGATGGCGAAGCGCAGGTTCTGGGACCGGTTTAGAATTTTATAGCAGTGTGCCGCAGCCTGGTATTCGAGAGCCGCCTGTTCCAGGGGCAGAACATGGCCCATCGGATCGGAGGTATTCGAGAGCACCAGGGTGCGCGGAGCCAGGGCGGAGGCCAGCAGGGGCAGGTCATACTGCGCCAGGGCCCCCAGGACTGCATTGTCGAGCTGACCGCGGTGGTATTTGGCCTCCACCACCGCTTTCCAACTGGCCAGCCCGCCCTCGATTATCACCGAGGAAATCCGGTTGTCGAGCGCGGCGGCGTGCAGGGCGGGCACCCCGGCGGAACCCTTGGCCAGGACAGTCATTCCGCTCTTCCGGTCTCCGCATAGCTCGGCCAGCGCGTCCAGCGAGCGTACGAGGTCCACCGCGCGCATGCCCACCAATGATTTATTTACGTGGAATGCCATCAACGCTAGCGCCCAGTCCCGGGAGAGCCAATCCTGGAACGGGCCGCTTTTCCCGGAGAGCCGGGCTCCCTCTCCCTTGCCCCGCACATCCGGAGCGAGCACCGGCCGCCCTCCGGCCGCCAGGGCGGCGATATCCCCCGCGGCATCCTCGGACTTGCTCCAATCCGCGGCATAGAGCACTGCAGGCAGCTCCCGGCGGACTGAATCCGGCCGGAAAAACAGCGCGGGCAGGGTGATCCCCGGCTCCGGATCGTAAGTGATCAGCTCAATCGACATCCCGGGCCGCCAAATCGAGCCACGGTTCTGGAGGTTCAGCGGCGTGGTGAACCTTTCAAACCCAGTCAATTTCCGCACCTTCCCGAGAAGCTCCTCGCGCCAGCGCTCTAACGACTCGACTGAATTGGGCAGCCCGGGCGCCGGCATGATCTTTTGCGCATAGGCCGCGTTCAGTGAGGCCACGGTCTGCGCATCCCGGTAGCTGGTCAGGACCTGGCCGGTGGGACTGGCCCAGAGGTTGCGCTCCCATTCGGTGGTGAGCTCCGGCTCTTTCTGCGGTCCATCCAGCCCCAGCATGTACTTGCCGAGCCAGCCCATGCAGGCCTCCCTGCGCGGCCGGCTGTAGCCATGCTGGTCATCCGCCTCGAACTTGGCGAACTTGTCTCCCGCGCCGTACAGCTCGTATATCCGCTTGACTTCCGCATAGGTTTCCCGCGCCCCCAGGATACTGAAAAAGTCCTGGATCGCCAGGTTCATCAGAAAGGGCCGGGGCGCGAAAGCGATCGCAAAGTCGCCGAAATCCAGGCCTGAGCCGATAAAGGGGAGGATGTTCTGTTCAGCATCCTGCGGGCCGATAGTCTCCCAGAGGCGGCGCCAGGCGGTCATGTAGCAGCTCGGGACAGCGGCTGTCAGGCGGTCATCCAGAGCCGCGATATAGGCGGTCTGCGTGCCGCCCCCGGAGTTTCCGGTGACCGCCACCCGCTGGGGATCCACCTCAGGGCGGCTCAGCAGATAGTCCAGGCTGCGGATCATGTCCCAGATAAAATAGGTCGCCTCGCCGGTGCCGGTCAGCATGCACTGGATGCCGGACAGACTGTGGTCTGTCGTAGTGCCCGGGGGCAGCGGCTCGCCCAGGTCCGCGTTCCAGTACATCATGCGCTCACCCTGGCCGGGCGGATCGAAACTGAGCACCACGAAACCCATCTTGGCCAGGGAAATCCAGAGAGTCTGGTAAATCGCCGCGGCCTTGCCGTTGTTCGTGTGGCCGCAGGTGCCGAGCACCGCGGGAAAGGGTTTCTTCCCCGCGGCGGGGATGTACAGGTTGGCCGTGACATAAAAACCGGGCTGGCTCTGATAGACCACGTTTTCCACCGTGTAGCCCTCCCGCTCCAGCCTGCCGGTGACCTGCGCTTTCAGGTCGGTCTTTTTCGGCAGCGGACCGAGCAGGGCCAGAATCCGCTCGCGGATGAGCCGCTTGCGGGCTTCCGCCTGGGCGGGGGTACTTATCGCGGCAATCTCCCTTTCCCGCTGGTCCAGGTAATCCCGGGCGATCCGGGTCAGGTAATCGTAAAGCAACTGTGATTCGGCCTGTGCCTCGGCCTCGCTTTTCAGCACCGCCAGGTCCGACTGCGAGGCCGCCCTTCCGGGCAGAATCAAGGCCGCAAGGATTGCCGTAAGCATCAGTAACCGCCCAATCGATGACCGCATGGTAATTTTCTCCAGCAGAGTTGAAGATTAACTGACACCGCTGATAGCTAATAATGTCTTTCAGACTGAAAGCACCGCCAGCCGGGAAAAAATGAAGGAGACTTTTTCATGATAACATAATACTGGGCTGTCGCAAGGAAAAATGTAGGCCGCGGAAGGGGCGGAGTGCAGGCTTAAAATATATTCTGGGCTCCGGTAATTTCCACATCAAATTTTTCGATGTGCCCGAGGATGGAGATCTGGTGGCTGTTCAGCAGGGTGGGTTCGGAAATGAACTCTATTCCGAAAACGACCGATTCCAGGGAAAAAATAGTGTTTAACCGGGGATCGCTGGAATCCAGCTCGAAAGTGGCGGGGAGGATCTGTTTCTGGGTCAGGATCACCGCGTTGGGGTCGTTATAGATGTCGAGCTGGTTGCCGATCAGCAGCCGGAGGTTGGTGGTGCCGGAGAAATTCTGGCCCTGGAGAGTCATGCGGAACAGGACCGCGGCTTTTTCCAGGTGCAGGGACTGGTAACCGCCCCCGGAGATTTTAACCTCCACCGGGGCGATTCGCGCCGTATAGCTCGTGCCCGTGCCGTTCGGCAGATTCACGCCCAGCGGCAGGGCGTCGGACAGGGTGAATGTCTGGCTATGGTAGTTGACGACTGTGGCATCCAGGAAAGTCAGGATATCAGTGACCGTCTTCTGTTCCTGCTTGCCGCAGCCGGCTGCCAGTATAGTTGCCAGAAGGATCAGCCCCGCCCGGGCCATTTTAAGTTTTTCAGGCATCCCGAAACTCTCTATACCACATAGAGGAGCGTTAAAAACTCTCCATTTACCATAAAAATCAAAACCAGTAAACAGATAACGCAGGATGATCTGGTTTAATCAAAAAGAATTCCCCGTAGCTTGCTGCGAGGTAAACAGTAATCGAGTAAAGGTAAAAGCTTAAATCCCCCCCGCCCCCCTTTGTCAAAGGGGGGAGTAAAAGCGGGCTCAAAAGTCCCCCTTAGAAAAAGGGGGAATCAGGGGGATTTAATCAGATACCTCGCGGCTTGCCGCGGGGTGGTTCATTTATTTGAGATATAAGGAATTATCACAGGGGCGACGCATGCGTTGCCCCTGCAACCCATTTTTAAAACCTTTATGCGTGATTATTTCAACATGCTTATAGAGCATAAGAACCGCCGGGCCGGGCGGATTGCCGGAAGAGCGGCAGGGAAAAAACCGGTCCGCTCTGGATCTAGAAGAGCGGACCGGTTCGGTTTTGCAGCTCTGATGCGGACCTTCGGCGCTCAGGCGGTGACTTTGCGGGTAATTTCGGCCCCGGTTCCATATCGCTCCTGCCAGAAAATGAGCACCGGCGCGGCGATATAGATGGTGGAATAAGTCCCGGCGATTACACCGATAAAGAGAGCCAGGGCAAACGGCCGGATCACCTCGCCGCCGAAAATGAGCAGAACCAGCACTACGAAAAATACGGTCAGGCTGGTGATAATCGTGCGCGAAAGTGTATGGTTGATGCAGTTGTTGATCACCTCCGGCAGCGACAATCTCTTACGCTCCTTGGGGTATTCCTCGCGAATGCGGTCGAAGATGACGATGGTGTCGTTGATCGAGTAGCCGACAATGGTCAGGAGCGCGGCGATAATGGTCAGGTTGATTTCCTTGTCCATAATTGAAAACAAGCCCACGGTCACCATTACATCGTGAATCAGGGCCGCGATCGCCCCTACCGCGTATTTAAAGTTGAATTTAAGACAGATATACCCCACCACTACTATGGAAAATAAGATCAGGGCGATGGTCCATATGTCCGAGTTCAGCACGAATCTCAAACTGCTGGCCGCCAGTACGAGCAGGCCGAATATAAGAGTGATAAGTACGCCGAAGAAGCTTTCCGCCTCAAAGCGAACTGAAATGTAGATGATCATGCCGATCATCGAGAACAGCAGCGCCAGCAGGGCCTTTTCTCTTAATTCGGTGCCGATCTTGGGACCCACCAGGTCGTTCTGGTCGATAACGTATTTATTACCGGCAAACATGGTATCGAGCTGCTGCTGAATCGGCGTGAGATAATTCTGATTCGTTTCGGCCAGCTGGAGTCGCACCAGCACGTGTTTCTGGTCCCCGAAATGAGTCACCTCGTAGGACTGAATACCGGCCTGACGGAGGGCCTGACGGACTTCCTCGGCGCTGATATCTTTCTCGAAGCTGAAAGTGATCGCCGCTCCGCCGGTAAAATCGATCCCGTAGCGCGGCCCGCCCCTGAGGATCATGGACAGGATGCCGAGACCGATCACGATCAGCGAAATTATAATCGCCTTATAGCGCAGAGCGATAAACTGGTAGTTCGGGTTCTTGAATATTTCAATCATGACTTTTTCTCCTGATTCTTTTGCTGAAAGTACAGCGCATCATACATAATCAAGTATCAAAGTGCTATTGATTTCACATTCTTTCTCGAGGTCCAGAGGTCGAAAATAACCCGGGTGACATTGATCGCGGTGTACATGCTGGCCGCCAGGCCGATACTCAGGGTCACCGCGAAGCCCTTGATCGGACCGGTGCCGAATTGGAACAAAACGACTGCCGTGATGAAAGTGGTCAAATTGGAGTCGAGAATGGTGGAGAAGGCCCTGTCGTAGCCGGCATCGATAGCGGCGCGGAGGGTTTTCCCGCTTCGCAGCTCTTCCCGGATGCGCTCGAAAATCAGCACGTTGGCGTCCACCGCCATGCCGATGGTCAGGATCAATCCCGCGATGCCCGGCAGGGTCAGAGTGGCGTTGAACCCGGCCAGCGCCGCCAGGATCAGGATCATGTTAAATACCAGGGCCACATTGGCCACCAGCCCGCCGAATCTATAGTAAATCACCATAAAAATGACTACGATCAAAAAACTGATAGTTGCGGAGAGGCTGCCTTTCCGGATCGAGTCCGCGCCCAGCGAGGGGCCGATTGTGCGGCTTTCGGCAATAGTGAGCGGAGCGGGCAGCGCGCCGGCGCGCAGCACGATCGACAGGTCCCGGGCTTTCTCCATGGTCGGGACGCCTTCGATCTGTGCGTGGCCGCCGGGTATGCGGCTCATGATCCGCGGAGCGAACTTGACGATTTTGTCCAGCACAATCGCCAGGTCCCGCTGGATGAAACGCTCGGTGATCGTCTCGAACGAATCGGCGCCTTCGCCGGTAAGTTGCATCAATACCAGCGGTTTATTCGCCGTTTTGGGGTCGTACCCGCTGCCCAGGGTCGCATTGGCGTCGGCCAGGAAACCGCCGGTCATTTCGGGCTTCTTTTTCATCAGGAAAATCCGCTTGTACTCCACGCCGTTCGGCCCGATAAAATTGGTATCATCATCGCCCCAGAGCACCTCCAGGGTGTCCGCCTCATCGCCCTCATCCGGGCTGTGGTAACGCAGATAATCGACCTGGTTATTTACCTCGGCCAGCGAGACCACCTGCTGCACTTCGGGCATCGCCAGGTACGCGCTGACCAGGGCGATATTATTTACCGGCACCAGCAGCTCGCTTTCGCGGCGCGCTCCGGGTTGATTGAGGCTCTCCTGGAACATGAGACGGCTGAGAGGTTTGCGGTTTTCGCCGGTCATGGCCGATTCTTTGACCGCCGCTGAGGTATCCGCGGCGGTGGAGTCGGCTTTCAGCGAATCGCGCTGGGCCGAATCCTGCGGAACTGCGGTTTTTCCGGAGTCCGGCTTGTTCTCGTTGAAAAGCTCCATCGGGTTGAATTCCTCCCCGCTCTCGCCCTTCTTTTCTTCCGCCGGGGTCGCCGCCTGCTGTTTTTCCTGTTCCAGGAGATAGAGGTCGTTTTCACGGATCACCTCATCCGCCTGGGCCAGTACGTCAAGGAACTCACTCTGCGGCTTGCAGAGCTTGAATTCGAGGTAAGCGCTCTGCTCCACCAGCGCCCGGGCGCGGGCGGTGTCCACCACGCCGGCCAGCTCGACGATGATCCGCTCATCTCCGGCCTTCTGAATCAGCGGCTCGCTCACCCCGAACTGGTCCACCCGGGTCCGGATGATCTCCAGCGCCCGGTCGATCGCATCCGCCCCCTCCTTCTCACCCATCTTGATCTTGGACTGATCGAGCTCGAGGACCAGGTGCATGCCGCCCTGGAGGTCCAGCCCCAGCTTGATGCTGCGCTCCTCCAGGTCTTTCAGCCCCTGTGGATCGGACAAGCGCATCACTTTCAGCTTTTCAGGCGACATCCGGGCCAGATAAAAAGTGGGCCACAGGTAGTAGAGCGAACCAGCGAAAAGGACCGCGATAATTGTTATCTTAAGTTTCATATTCTTGATCATCTGGCTAAGCTCCATTGCTGGTAAACGTTAGCAATTCATTTAATTTTTCCCATCGCCGCGGCCTCCCCGGCCCGGCTTTTTGGGGCTGCCGGAAGAGGGCGGGAATAAACCATAACCGTAGTAAACTATAAAGATAGAAATTGCTTAACTTCTTGTCAATATAAATATTCCGTGTATATTAACCTTGGATTGACCGCCGCTTGCGGATTTGAATGCTTTCCGCACTCAGGTGCAGGTTGCGGGATGGGGGAAGAAAGATTGCCCGAAGTCAGCGTGATAATTCCGACTTACAACCGCGCCGGCATGCTCGCCGAGGCGATAAACAGCGTTCTGGGCCAGAGCTCCCGCGACCTGGAGCTGATTGTAGTGGATGACGGGAGCACGGATGGCACGCCGGCGCTGCTTGGCCGGTGGGCGGGACGCATCGAGGCGCTGCAGACCGGCCGTCACGGCGTCTCGGCGGCCAGGAATGCCGGGGCCGCCCGGGCCCGCGGCCGCTGGCTCGCTTTCCTCGACTCGGATGACCTCTGGCTGCCCGAAAAACTCGAGCTGCAGCTCGCTGCTCACCATGCTGCGCCGGAGCTGCTTTGCAGCCACACCGCTGAAATCTGGGTCCGCCGCGGAGTACGGGTCAATCCCATGCGCAAGCACGCCAGGCAGGGAGGGTGGATCTTCGAACACTGCCTGCCCATGTGCCGGATCAGCCCCTCCTCGGTGCTGATCGACCGCTGGCTGTTTCAGCGCCTGGGCGGGTTCGACCGGCGCTTCCGGGTCTGCGAGGACTACGAGCTCTGGCTCCGTCTGACCGCCTTGTTCCCCGTGCTCTATCTCGACCGCCCGCTCGTAATCAAGCGCGGGGGCCACGCCGACCAGCTTTCCGCCTCCCACTGGGGATTCGACCGCTTCCGGGTCCGGGCGCTCGTGAAAATCCTGGGAACCGATCTGAAACCCACTTTCCGACTGGCGGCCCTGCGGGAACTCTCGCGCAAAGCGCGGATACTTTTTGAGGGCTGCCGCAAGCGCGGCAAAAATATCCAGGCCAGCCGCTACGCGCGGCTGGCTGAATGGGCCGACTCCGAGACCGGGAAGCTCGAATCTCCTGTCGCGGCGCAACAATAAATTATCGCCATGGTGAAAAATAGATGAGCGGCACAGGTATTTTCAATGGCGGACGGCTGGTAGAGCTCGGCCTGGAGGAACTGGACCGCAGCGACCGCACATTCGCGCTGAGCTGGCCCGCCGAGCGGGACCTCGAGCCGCTGGCCCGGTCGATCGACGCTTCAGGGATGCTCCAGCCGTTGTGGGTGGTCGTGGGCGCAGAAGTCGGCTGGTGTCTGGTGGATGGATTCCGCAGGCTGGCCGCAGCCCGCCCTGCCGGACTGGGAAAAGTCCCGGCGCTGGTTCTGGCGCTGAGCCGGGAAAATCCGGCGCTTTTCCGGGCCCGCCTGGCCGCCACCGGGGAGCGCCTGAGCGCAGTCGAAAAGTTCAGGGCAGTGGAAAAAGCACAGACGCTTTTCGGACTGAACCGGGTGCAGCTCGCCGGAACTATTCTGCCCCTGCTGGGACTCGGCAGCTCGAAAAAGATGCTGGATGAGCTTACGCTATTACGGAATCTCGAAGACCCGGTGGCCCGTTTCTGCGCCGACAACGCGGTGGCCCTGCGCGAGGCCGCGCTCTGGGCGGATTTCCCGCGGGAGGGCCAAAGAGCGCTGCTGGTACTGGTCCGCGCGCTGACTCCGGGCCAGAACCTCCTGAGAAATTACCTTCAGCTGGTCAAAGAAATTTCCCTGCGCGAGGCGCAGACCGTCCAGGAAGTCCTTCAGGATGGGGAAATCCGCGCGGTGCTTCTCGACCCGGAGCAAGCCCGCTCCGGGGGCAGGGAAACGGTGCACCGGATCCTGCGCCGGAAAAGATATCCCCTGCTCGATAATATCGAAAAGACCTTCGATACCGCGCGCCGGAAGCTTACCCTGCCCGAGGGCGTGGCGGTCGAGCCGCCGGCCGCTTTCGAGGGCGATACGGTAAGCGTTTCTTTCAAAGCCGGCTCACCGGCCGAACTGCTGGAAAAAGCCCAGGCCCTGGCCGAGGCCGCCAAAAGCGGGAATGCCGGCGCGCTGTTCGAGGCCCTCGGCGCGCCTCCGGATAAGACCGGGGCCGGAGCATGATCCGCGCTTTCGACACGATCTACTGTCACCCGGAGCTCAAGGAGCATCCCCGGGCGAAAGCGCTGCTGGAGAGGATTCCGCACCGTAAGCTGAAAGAGCTCGCCGAGCTGGAAAGTCTTTCCCGGGCGCGGAAAGAGGCCCCGCTGCGCTCGGTGGTGCGCGGGAAGTACAACCTGGCGCTGGCGCCCTATAAGGGCCGCCTGGTCGAAGGCTGCCCGGCGAGCAAGGGCATGCGCTGCTGCCGCTACCGGGTGATAAATCTTGTCTCCGGCTGCCCGATCGACTGTTCCTACTGTATCCTTCAAGGCTACCTGAACCGTCCCACAATCTATCTTTATCCCGAGCTGGAAAAGGTTTTCGCCGAGGTGGACCGGGAACTCGCCGTGCCTGGCGAACTCCCGCTGCGCTATGGCACCGGAGAGCTTTCCGACAGCCTGGCCCTGGACCACCTGACCGGGTTCTCGACCGAGCTGCTGCAATTTTTCGGCTCGAGCAAAAGCTGCTGGTTCGAGTTCAAAACCAAGAGCGCCAATGTGGACAGCCTCTGCGCGGTGGAAAAGGCGCCGGACAATATCGTGGTGAGCTGGTCGGTGAACCCGCAGCTCGTGATCGACAGCGAGGAACGCGGAGCGCCCTCCCTGGAGGAGCGCCTTGCAGCCGCCGCCCGGGTCCGGGAGCGCGGCTACCGGCTGGGCTTCCATTTCGACCCGATCTTTCATTTCCCTGGCTGGGAGGAGGCCTACAGGGGAGTGGTCGAGCGGATTTACCGGGTGGCCGCCCCCGGCGCAGTGGCCTGGATCAGCCTGGGCTGCCTGCGTTTCAGCCCCTGGCTGGCGCCCTATTTCGCCGAGCGCTTCTCCGGCCACGCGCTGCTGGCCGGGGAGCTCTTCCCCGTGCCCCCGGATGGCAAGTACCGATACCCCCAACCGCTGCGGATTGAAATCTACCGCAAGCTTCACCAGTGGATCCGCGAGCTCGATCCGGAAGTCTATATCTATCTCTGCATGGAGAGCGCGGCTGTTTTCCGCTGGGCCTTGGGAATGGAGGTAGAAGGTGATTGCCTGGCAGTGGAGAGCGGCTTCCCGCGGCCACCGGGATGGAATGAGAAAAAGTCGGCTTAAGTTGTACTGGAATACTGCCAATGGAAGGCGTATAAAAGAATTGCAGCGATATCTTGCAGGGGCGGCCCCCCGTGGCCGCCCGAAGGGG
>Ga0156185_1129_pt1 | contig 11056 bp, 8 predicted proteins | sample RifCSPlowO2_12_FD_107838 | JGI IMG/M metagenome (GOLD analysis project Ga0156185, IMG submission 107838) | Candidatus Glassbacteria bacterium RIFCSPLOWO2_12_FULL_58_11 | reverse complement strand
TGCGCAAGGGCAAGGGCGAAGCGGAAAAAATGGGAGTGGAATATAGCCGCAGGTTTATCGCCGGCGCGGATGTGGTGCTGTTTGTCCACGAGGCCGGCAGCGATTTTGTTTCCGCCGAGCGGGAATTTCTGCAAGAATTCGCAGGCCGCAGGATTGTGCGGGTGGTGAATAAGATCGATCTGCTGCATAATGGAGACCGGGGAATCCCGGAGGGCTTCATTGGGGTCTCGGCCCTGGAGTCGAGCGGGATCGGCGAGCTCAGGGAAGCGCTTGTCCGGGCGGTTATGCCTGGAGGAGAGCCGGATAGCCGGCCGCCCGCGGGAGGCCGGGTCACCTCGCGTCGCCAGAAATATCTGCTCGAGGAGGCGCTGCGCGTGCTCGAGGGGCTGGATCACCGGTTATCCGCTGAGTTCCTGGCCGCCGAGCTGGCCGAGGCCGGCGACCGTCTGGGAGAAATCACCGGCCGGATCACCAGCGAGGATGTGCTGGAGCGCATTTTCAGCAACTTCTGTATCGGCAAGTAAAGCTGAGGGACAGGAATGTTTCACGTGAAACATTCTGTCCATTCCAGCGGGATAAATTTCGATGTTTCACGTGAAACATAATGGTTTCGCAAAAAGTACGATCCCGGAGAGCAAAGAAAAAAGCTCCGGATACGAGGCGGGCAAAGATCGAGGAGTGAGGCGTACTTAATGGTACGCTGCAGTGACGAGAGCTGCCGCAACAACGAAGTAGATGAACTTTTTACGAAGCTATCGAACATGGCTGCTGAAAAATACTCACTGGCCGTTATCGGCGCGGGCCATGCCGGCTGCGAGGCGGCCCGGGCCGCGGCCGCCCTGGGCGAGCGGGTCCTGCTCTTAACCGGCGATCCGGACAAGATCGGCCGGATGTCCTGCAACCCGGCGATCGGCGGCGTGGCCAAGGGCCAGCTCGTCCGCGAGATCGATGCCTTGGGCGGCCTGATGGGCCGTGCGGCGGACCTGGCCTCGATCCAGTTCCGCATGCTCAATACCAGCAAGGGCCCGGCGGTGCGCTCGCCCCGCTCCCAGTCCGACCGCCGCCTCTATGTAGAGGCCATGCGCTCGCTGGTCGAGGCGCAGCCCGGAATCACCCTGCGACGGGCTCTGGTCAGCGGGATCCGGGTCGAAAAGGGCCGGGTGCACTCGGTCGAGACCAGTACCGGCGAGTCTTTCCCGGTCAAAGCAACGGTGCTCACCGCGGGGACTTTCCTCGACGGCCTGATCCGGATCGGCGAGCGCTCCTTCCCGGCCGGCCGCGCCGATGACCCGCCCGCGGTGGCCCTGGCGGAATGTCTGCGCGCGCTCGGCCTGCCTGCCTTGCGTTTCAAGACCGGTACGCCGCCCCGGATCGACGGCCGGACTGTGGATTACTCCACGCTTGCCGAGCAGCCCGGAGAGGGCACCGCTTACCGCTTCTCGTATTTTTACACCTGCCCGGCCCTGCCCCAGAAAAGCTGTTGGCAAACCCGCACCACTCCGGCCACGCGCGAGCTGGTGCTTGCTAACCTCTCGCGCTCGAGCCTTTACGGCGGCTATATCAAGGGCCGCGGCCCCCGCTATTGCCCCTCGATCGAGGATAAGTTCGTCAAGTTCCCGGAGCGCACGATCCAGCACCTGTTCCTTGAGCCCGAGGGGCTGGATACGGATGAGCTGTATCTCAACGGCCTCTCGAACAGCCTGCCCGAGGAGATCCAGGAGCAGCTCGTGCATTCGGTCGAGGGCCTGCAACACGCCTTGGTCCTCAGGCCGGGCTATGCAATCGAGTACGACTGTTTCGACCCGCGGGAGCTGCACCCGACTCTCGAATCCAGGCTGATCTCCGGGATGTACCTGGCCGGCCAGGTCAACGGCACCTCGGGCTACGAGGAGGCGGCGGCCCAGGGACTGGCCGCCGGACTGAACGCGGCCATGGCCCTCCAGCGCAAGGAGCCGGTAGTCTTTCCGCGCTCCGGCAGCTATCTGGGCGTGCTGATCGATGATTTGGTGACCCAGGGTGTGGATGAACCCTACCGCCTGTTCAGCTCGCGCGCCGAGTTCCGTCTCAGCCTCCGTCAGGACAATGCCGACCTGCGGCTGTCACCCCTGGCGCACAGCCTGGGCCTGATATCCAACAGCCAGTATGCGCAGGTGGAGCGCAAAGGCGCGCGGGTGCGCGAGTGCCTGGAGCTGCTCCGCCGCACACGGATCGGCCCCGAGCGGCTAAATCCATATCTCAGGCAGGCCGGCAGCGCCGAGGCCGCAGCCGCGCTGTCCCTGGACAAGGTACTCAAGCGGCCGGAAGTCACGCTCGAAGGCCTTTTCGCTTTCCTGGGTAAGGATTTTGACGGCTGGGAAAGCGATCTACTGGCCCAGGTCGAAATGGAGGTCAAGTACGAGGGCTACATGGCCCGGGAAAGAACACGCTTTGAGGAGCTGCGGAAAGTGGAGCAGGTAAAAATCCCGGAGGGGTTGGATTTTAAAAAGTTTGATACGCTTTCGACAGAGAGCCGCGAGCGGCTGGCCCGTCACCGTCCCGCCACCCTGGGACAAGCCTCGCGGATCCCCGGGCTGCGGCCGGGAGACCTTACCGCGCTGATGGTCGAGCTGGGGAAACAAAGGCAGGAGCGGAAAGCGGCGGAATGAGGGAAGATATTCTAACTAATTGATATATAATAAGATAGGTGCTATTTCCCGCGTGTTTCACTCGGCCAGAGAAGCTTGTGGAGCTGGAGCTGAAGCCGGACGCTGAGCCCATCCTCGATCATCCAGCCGGCCAGCTCGGCCGGGTCAAGGCTGCCGGCCACCGTCGAGAAAAGCACCTTGCAGCGGCTTTCCAGCTTGCATTTGCGCATTATCGATAGGGACCAGTCATAGTCCTTACGGTCGGCGAGCACGAATTTGATCTCATCGCGCTTGCCCAGCAGGTCCAGGTTCCCCCAGTGGAATCCCTTTTCCGTTTTCGCGCTCGGCGGCTTGATATCAAGTACTTTCATCACCAGCGAATCCAGCTTGTCGCACAGCCGCGTGCCGCTGGTTTCCACCTGCACGTCGAAGCCCTCCTCCAGCAGGGCGCGGCAAAGCTCCGGCAGTTCCTCTTGCAGCAGCGGCTCTCCGCCGGTCAGCACCACCTTGCGGATCCGGTTGGCCCGGCAGATCGACATGATATCGCCAATCGAAACCGGAGTGCCTTTTTCCTGACGGGCGTAGGCGGTGTCGCACCAAGCGCAGTCCACATCGCAGCCGCTGAAGCGGATGAAGGTGCTCACCAGGCCCTGCCAGCCGGATTCACCGGCCAGGGATACAAATGTCTCGCAAACTGTCAGCAACTGAGGTCCTTTAATTTGACTTATAAGTCCCCTCTACCAAGATAGGATTCAGGGGTGTGTCGCCTTTCTTGCTTTTGTCTTTCAATCCAAGCTGTTACTCCCCTTAGTTGTTTTATGGTCAGAAATTCCAAACATTTCATCAATTTTCGCTGAAAACCCCGGCTATCTCCGCATTGCACTCCAGGCAGCGGCCTCCGGCGCTCAGGCGCCTGCGCAGCACGCGAAAACCCAGCCGTTCGAGCACCGCTTTTCCGCACGAGGGGCAGAGTGTGTTTTCGGAAAACTCTCCGGGAACGTTCCCCGCATAGATATAACGCAAGCCGGCCTCCCGGCCGACCTCGAGGGCCATGCGCAGAGTCTCGGACGGGGTCGGAGCGGCATCCAGCCATTCGTTGTTCGGGAAGAACCGGCTGACATGCCAGGGGATGTCCCGGGAACACGAGGCAAGGAAAACGGCGATTTGCCGCAGCTCCTGCTCGCTGTCGTTCATCCCGGGCACGATAAGGGTGGTCACCTCGGTCCAGACGCCCTGTGCGCACAGGGCGGCGATTGTATCCAGAACCGGTTGGAGCGAGGCTTTCAAAATACGGCGGTAGGTCTGTTCGCTGAAAGCCTTCAGGTCGATGTTGGCCGCGTCGAGCAGCGGCCCGAGCTCTTTCAGCGGCTCCTCTTCGATAAACCCGTTGGAAACAATGACGGTTTTGAGCCCCTGCTCCCGGGCCGGCCTGGCCATATCGAGCATGTACTCGAAGAAAATGGTCGGCTCGGAATAGGTAAAACAGAGGCTGCGGCAATTCGAAGCCACGGCCTCGGCGGCCACGCTCTCCGGCCGGGCCTCGAAGCCGGAGGGCTGCGGCATGCGGCGCACGGCCAGGGAAAGGTCGTGGTTCTGGCAGAAGGGACAGGAAAGGTTGCAGCCCACCGTGGCGACAGAGTAAGTCCGGGAGCCGGGCAGGAAATGGAACAGCGGCTTCTTTTCGATCGGGTCGATGTGCGAGGCGGCGAGCTTTCCGTACACCAGGCTGATCAGGCGTCCCTGCCGGTTTTCCCGCACCGCGCAGATTCCTCTTTTTCCCGCGGCGATCTTGCAGTGGTGCGGGCAGAGCCCGCATTCCACCGCCCCGCCTTCCAGGGGCGTGTAATAAGACGCCTCGCGCATGAAAATTATTCCTTGGTGGCCATCCGCTTGGCGACATCGAACCCATATGCGGACTTCAGCCTTTTGGCATCCAGGAAATTGCCTTTTTCCTCGAGGTGGCGGATTACCCTGGCCACCTCGGTCAGGATCTCCACCTCTTTCTTTTTCCAGGCATCCGGGAAAGCGCGGAAATCGAGCTGATCCCGCATCTTCTTGTACTCCATGGCCCCGTCCGCCAGCTTACAGATCGAATCGCAGGCTGATTTATAAAAGCAGGACTCCCCCTCTTTCAGAAACTTGAAAATCTGGCAGCTTTCATCCAGATGAAAGAACTTTCCTCTGACCAGCATATTTACTCCTCCGGTTTGAAATCCTCGTGGGGGATCTGAGTTTGCACGATCCAGGCAAATTTATAGCCGTAGGAAAAGGCCCGCTGGCGCTCGAATTCGGCGGCCTCCAGGTTCCTGAATGAGCCGATCCGCAGGCTGTACCGGCCCGCGGATTCCTCCAGTACGGGACGGGTCCCGAATTCACGCTCAACCCGCGCCAGCAGGACCTCGAGCTCTTTTTTGTCGGCTGAGGAGGCCAACTGGACCCGGTAGCCCCAGGCCTTTCCGGGGGCGACCAGCTCGGCCGGAGCGGGCGCCGGATTGAGCTCCGTTTGACCTGCTGCTTTCGCCGGCCGTTCTTGCAGGACCACCGTATCCACCGGCACGGCGCTGCGCCATATGGAATCGAGCGGAGAGACTACCTCCTGCGCGGCCGGGGCCGGCTGCGGATGGTGCCGCAAGGCGCTCAGCCGGGCCTTGAGGCCGGCGCAGCCTGAAAGCAGCAGGACGCCTGACAGCAGCAGGAACAGGCAGCCTCCGCCGTTGAATTTTATTCCCTTGTCTTTCAAAATGTCCCTGCGCGTTAAGCGGCCGAACTGCGGAACGGCTTAAATTATGATAATCAGATTCATTGCTAATATAAAATGCAAACCGGCAATTAAAAAGGCACGCCACAAAAAATCATCGACGGAGCCGGGAATTTAAAGCCCCTCAGCGTTTTCTTCCACCGAAATCGCCTCTTCCTCATCCGGTTCCGGCAAGTTCTCGCGCAGCCATCGTCGCTGCTCGGGATCGGGCATCGCATAGGGGACTTTGATCGGCAGGCGGCCCGCGAGTTTGTACCCGCATTCCTCGAGCGCTTCCTGCTTGTCCGGCGTGTACCAGCCGACCAGCACCCGCTCATCCGGGCCGACAAATGCAAAAACGCCGCGGTAAATCCCGAGACGGCCGATATTGTTCGAATCAGATTCGCCGCTGTCGGCAAAGCGCTCCAGCAAGTCCTGCTCCACCGGTTTCAGAGAAAATTTCTCCAGGTTCTTGAGCACCTTTTCATCCAGTTTGGCCCTTTCCAGGCCCAGGCTTTCCTGGCGGCTGCGCTCGAATTCGCCTTCGGGCAGGTTCTCCGCGATCCATTGCAAATCCTCCGGGCTGCCGGAGGCTCGCGGGAGCGCCGGGATTTTTTCCTGCCCATGATAGCCGGCCTCGGCGATTGCTTTGAGTTTCGCCGGGGTCTGCGGGGTCACCTGGAGCACCCGCTTGCCGTCGACAAAGAAAAGCAGCTCGTCGCACAGGTAGTAAAGCCCGGCAAGCTGGGGATTCACTTTTTCCAGTACGAGGCAGCGCTCGAGGAATTCCGGGCCGAGCTCTTTCAGATGGTGCCGGACCGCGATATCGGCGGCCAGGTGGTCTTCTTTCGCGTGTTCCAGCGCTTCGATCTCCTCGCGGCTGCGCAGTATTTCCCCTTCGGGCAAGTTTTCGTTTCTCCAGGCCACATCCTCCTCGGATTCGCCGGAGAAAGGCAGGACGATCTTCCGGGTGGCCTGTTTGTAAACGGCTTTTTCCAGCATTTTGATTTTCGAGGGAGTATAAGGAGTGAGCCAGACGCTTCCATCCGGCCCGACAAAGGCAATCAGGTCTTTCTGGATCAGGTAATGTCCGATCTGGTCCTCATTGAGCTCCGGGGTCTTTGCCGAGCGGGAGGCGAGCTCCTGGGGAACCTGCTCCGCGAGGCCGATTTTTTTCAGGTGGGCTTTCAGCTCCTGATCTTTCTCCCTCTTTTCAATCTTGCGCAGCTCCTCCCGGCTTTTTCCCAGCTCGCCTTGCGGTAGATTGCTCTCGAGCCACTGCTGGTCCTCCTCGGTGCCCGAGCCGTAGGGCACGCGGATAAGCGCCTCGGGAAGGCTGTATCCGGCCTCTTTCAGCGCTTCCTCCTTCCAGGGCACGTGCGGTGTGACAAAATAATACCCATCCTCATGGATGAAACAGGTCACTCCGCCGCGGGAACAGTAGTGGCCGATAAGATCGATCTGCCGAATGTCGGTCCGGGCGCTGCGCTCGAGCAGTTCTGCGGGCAATTTAGCGATCTTGCGCTTCTCGATCAGCTTGCGGATCATCGAGTCGAGTTCTGTTTCCGACTCTTCGGCGCGCTCTCTGGAGCTTTCGTCCAGTTCTTCCTGGGAGAGGTGCCTGCGGATAAAGTCCAGGTCAGCCTGGGTGCCCTCCGAGCAGGGCAGAATGAACCCGGCGACCGCCGGCTGATAATTGGCGGCTTTAAGCAGCTCGATTTTCTTTTTGGTGGATGGGGTGATATAAACCACTCCGACCGGATCGACAAAGCCCAGGATATCGTGCCGGACAAAATACTGGCCGCAAAAATTGAGCTGGCGGGTTTCGGTCTTTATCGAATGGTCGATCAGCGCGGAGGGCAGGTCTTCCAGTCCCAGGCTGCGCTGTCTTTTCTCGGCCTGTTCGATATCGATCCGCTGCAGTTCGGCCTCGGCGGTTTTCCGGGCATTCTCCCAGAGTTCCTCGCTGATATGCGTCTTGAGCCAGAGGATATCCTCTTTGGATTTAAGCGAATGCGGTACTTTTATCCCGGAGCCCATGAACTGGTAGCCGAGGGATTTCAGCAGCTCGACTTTGGCCTGGGTCGCCGGCGTGACATAAGTCCTGGCGAGCGGATCAGTGAATGAGAGGATCCCGTTATGCGACCCGGCCAGGCCGATGTAATTCGGATATTCGACCTCGCACTCCGCCGATTCGGCCAGCAATTCGGCGGGCAGATCCTTGAGGCCGAGCTGTTCGATTTTCGCTTTCGCTATTTGCAGGCTCTCTTCGAGATGGGCCTGCTCCACCTCTTTTTCGGTGCGCTTCCACTCCTCCGCAGGAATATTGCGGGCCAGCCAGATCCGGTTCTCCTTGCTCTCCAGCGAATAGGGCACCTTGATCATCGATTCCACATATACGTAGCCGTGGGCCTCGAGAAGGGCTTTTTTCCCGGGGGAATAAGGGGTGACCCAGGTATCGGCTTCCCAGTCGGTAAAAGAGAGGATTCCCCGGTAGGTGGCGCAGAGGCCTACGTAATGATAAAATTTCACCTGCACCAGGACACAGCGCTGATTCAGGAATTCCTCGGGCAGCGCTTTCAAGCCTTCCAGATTGATCTTGAGCAGTCCGTTATAAACCCTGGGTTCCATTTTAGGCAACAGGTTTTCCTCGACCGAGCGCATGATCTCCGCCTTAGGGAGAGCTTTGCGCAGCCAGCGTTTGCTTTTGATCGTTCCATCCGAGAAGGGTACGCCGATCGGCGGCTTGGGTCTGTTGAACCCCGACTCCTGCAGAATGTCGAGTTTCAGCCGGGTGCCGGGGGTGACAAAGACCTGGCCCTCCCAATCGACAAAGCCGATCAGGCCGCCCTTGAAGCCATAGCAGCCTTTCTGTTCCGGCCGGGTTTCCCCGGCCGGCGCGCTGCGCGCGATAAGACCCGGCGGAGTTATCTTCTGAATCCCCTCGGCCGGGGCCTCGGCGGCTGGGTCCTTTACCGCTTGTTTTTTTGCATCGGCCATTTCAGGGTTCACGTCTATAAGGAGCGATTGCTCTGGAAATAGAGGCCGTGGATGTTCTGATTCAATGTACTAACAAAATCTCTCAATGAAAATATTTAAACTCGTAAAAGACGATTTTTATATACTCATCAACCACCATTTGAAGCTCGCGTTCGCGGCTCCACCAGCTTTCCGGAGAGAGCTTTTCCCTTTCAAAAGGCACGGAACAGAAAGTCATTTTAAGGGGCAGATCGCCGAGGCGATGCTTGTAGGTGAGACAGACCCGGCGCATGTTGAAGGGCGAGCTGACGACCAGGATCGAGCGCAAACCCAGCTTCAGGACGGTCTCCCGGGTGGCCCGGGCATCCTCCCAGGTCGAGGAAATACCGGGGTTGATCAGTAGAGAGTCCCGCGGGATACCGGCGGCCGAGGCCATTTGCATGATACTTTCGACCGGATCGATGGGCATGCCGAAATAGTAGGACGTGTCGGAGACATTGAAGATCAGGCGGTCCGCATAGCCCCGGCGATAGAGCTCGATGGCCCATTGACGGCGCTCCTGACTGCCGCTGACCGCCACGATCGCCCCGGAGCGTTCCGGCGGCTGGTCCACTACAAGGTACGCGCCGAGCTCCGCGAGCCACCAGTGACGGCTCAGCCAGAGGCCGGCGAGAATCAAAACCGCCAGGGCCGCCAGAATAAGAAAGCCGGCACAGAGCCGCCGCAACATCGGTCGCTCCCGGGAGGGTAAGGGATTCGGGTGAGCAGAATATTCGAGGAACGTAACCGGGCCTGCCGGATGGGATCAGGGATTTTTGCCGGGCTATTTCTTTTTCAGCCGCTCGATATTTTTTTTGGCTGCCGGGGCGAGCTCGTGGTCGGGCGCTATCTGGACGAATTTTTCATAATTTTCCACGGCCCCGTCATTTTCCTGGCCCAGCTCGCAGGCCAAACCGATATAGTAATAAATCACCGGCTCATCCGGTTTCAGCGCGGCGGCCTTGCGAAAGGCCTTTTCAGCGGTCTGGTATTTTTCGAGCTGACTGTAGACCTGCCCGAGTTTCATGTACAACCCGGGATTGAGGGAGTCAAGGGCCAGAGCCTGCTCCAAGAGCGAGCGGGCCTGGTACGGCATCCCCTTATCGATATAGATCGTCGCCAGCAGGGTCAGGGCGTCGATCCCGTCGGGCTTCATCTCCAGGGCTTTGTTGAGCGCCACGATTGCCTCGTCATAGCGGCTTTCCAACATGTAGGTACCGCCGATGCCGAATTGAGCCCAGTAGTAAGTCGAGTCTAGCTCCAGCGCTTTCTTGAACTCGGCCCGCTTGTCGGCGAGCGCATCGAGGGCCCTTCCGTAAAGAAAGTGGTAGAGCGCGGAGCTCGGATGCTGGCCGAGCATGTTCTTGTACATGACAGCCACCTCGGACCCGCGGCCCACGCTGCGGAAAGCATCCATGTAGCGCAGGTGGGCCTGGATAAAGTTCGGATCGAGATCTATCGCCTGGCGCAGCTTGGTCAGGGCCTCGTTAAATTTCTCCTGGTCGGCGAGAATGAGGCCTTCATTGTAAAGGACGACAGCTTGAGCGTTTGTGCTCGTGAGCTGCTGGGCCAGGCCGGATGAAAATATTCCGGCGGCTAAAAGTAAAATGAATATCCATTTCAGGTTTCCCGTTTTTTCTTCCAATTTCCAAATGTGCCGCATTCTGCCACTCCATGTTGAACCGGACGGGTATAAAATAGCCTGGCTTAGCTTTACCATTTTAATTCCCCGGCAATTATGGGGCAATAAAATTCCGGTGCGGTCAACCTTGGAAGCCCCTGGAGATTTGGACGCTAGAGCGGGGCTATTTTATCAGAATATTTTAACAGGGTTGACGGATCAGCCGCGGTATTTAGAACCCAAGGTTCTCGTATGGGCTACGTCCCGATAAAATCGGGATCGCCCCTACGCCGTCCTGTGGAAGACGCATGAATAAATTTGCTGCGCTCCATTGGCTGCACCTCCGAACCTGTGGTTCCTTTCAAGTCTCCGGCCCGAGTTCGCGCAGCACGGCGTTGACCGCGGCCCTGGATTCCTCGATATAGGGAATCCAGCCGCAGTCATCGATAACCGACGCCTGTTCCACCGCCGCGCGCAGCTTCTCCAGCAGGTCATCCCTGCCGGCTTTCTCAGCCCGCTGCCAGGCGATCCGCAGCGCCTCGTAGTCCTGGATACCCTGGCGCAGCATCTCCCAGCGCATGCTGTCCAACGGGCCGTCCGGCCCCGGATAGACAAAGAACATGTCCCCCGAGGGCCAGGTAAAGAGCGGTTGGTTCCAGGGGTCTTCCGGGAACAGGTTCACCGCCCAGCGGATATACCCGTCGAAACCGTACTTCCAGGCCAGCCAGGCCAGCAGGCGCGACTCCCGCAACGGGGAGAAGATGAAAGTATTCGGGAAATGGGGCATGCAGGCCGTGTAAAAGGTGATATGGCGCTTTTCGTCGGCATGGTACTTTTTGACCAGGGGCTCGACACTGGCCCAGCGGACCGGGTTCAGCATTTCGTCGATATGGATCACTATCTCATCGGCCAGCTTGTGCTCATCCCCCGGGAAGCCGCCCGAGGAGGCGAGCTTGAAATCCGGCGCCTCGGCGGCGATAAAACCGAAAATGATCCGCATCACCTTTTCCGGCTTCTCATCGAACCCCAGCACGGCGATATCGAACCAGCCCTTTT
>Ga0156185_1258_pt1 | contig 11061 bp, 8 predicted proteins | sample RifCSPlowO2_12_FD_107838 | JGI IMG/M metagenome (GOLD analysis project Ga0156185, IMG submission 107838) | Candidatus Glassbacteria bacterium RIFCSPLOWO2_12_FULL_58_11 | reverse complement strand
TCGGCAACCCGCTGGACGCCAGTCCGCCCCCGGGACTGGACTGGGACATGTGGCTGGGGCCCGCGCCCATGCGCCCCTTCAACATCAACCGTTTCGGGGTGGTGGATGACGGGCGCTGGTCCAGTTTCCGCTGGTTCTGGGACTATGCCGGCGGCATGGCCACCGATTGGGGCACTCACCTGATCGATATCGTGCTCTGGGCCATGAAAGTCAAGGGCCCGGACCGGGTCACCTCGCTCGGCGGCAAGCTGGCCTTGCTGGACAACCGGGATACGCCGGACACCCTGATGTCCACCTTCGAGTTCCCGGGGTTCGTCCTGACCTATGAGAGCCGCAAGTGCTGCAGCCAGACTACCGACGGCCGCAGCTACGGGATCGTCTTTCACGGCAGCGATGCCGCGCTCTTTGTGGACCGGGGCGGGTTCGCTCTGGAGCCCGAGACTATCGAGCGGGGGAGCGAGAGCGAGGCCCGGATGGTCCCGGTCAAGGGCGATGGCAGCGAGCAGCACCAGACCCATGTCGAGACATATATCGACTGTGTCCGCAACCGCAAGCGCTTTATCTCGGATATCGAGGATGGGCATTACGCCAGCTCGACCCCGCACCTGGCGAACCTTTCGCTCAGGCTCGGCCGCAGCCTGCGCTGGGACCCCAACGCCGAGCGCTTTATCGGCGATTCCGAGGCGGATGCCATGCTTAGCCGGCCCTACCGCGCGCCCTGGTCGCTGGGCTGAAAATAAAGGCATATCTTGCGTAGGGGCGACGCATGCGTCGCCCCTACAATAAATAATTTCGATTCTTCATTAGTGTGCGAAAAGGGTGATTCTTCCTGGGTTTATTCTGCCAGGATTATCACCCATTAGCCAGAATAAGCTTCATTGCGTAGGGGCGGTTCGCGGAGCGCCCTAGGCTCCAAAGTCAGTCTCGACCGGCGTAGGGGCGACGCATGCGTCGCCCCTACACGAATAAGCAGGTATAGACCCAGGGCGACAGCCTCCATGAGCGGCACTTTTTTTCTCATTGGCCGGTTTTTCTCTCTCTCTTTCGCCGGATAAAACCGGACTACTTTCCCCTGTTTGCCAAGTGTTAGAGCAAGGCCCAGTTCCACTATTATCCACAACTTGTCCACAAAGCCACGGCGCTCGGCGCGACTTTTCCGGCCCGCGAGGGTTTTCATGTTAACTCTTGTAATGTAAATAAGATATGAAAGATCGTGTCAAGTTATCAAAGTGTTAAACTGGAGCGCCGACTCCAAATATCTCCTTCCTTGTGGATAACTCTATATAAATCCGTTAACCCCTTATCCGGCGGATAAGTCGTTGTCAATCCGTTAACCTCTTCAGCTTCAAATGATACCCGTCCGCTTTTTGTTCCGGCCGGGATTTCAGGTCTGCCGATCCGCAAATCCGGCCGGGATTTTCCCGGCCCCCCCTCCGACTGAAATATTCTCGACCATCCGCCTTATTTTCCGCTGTCCCGGGACGCAACTGGTTACCCGGCAACCGGTACCGGATTAGGCCTAAATATTCCGCGCCCGGCTACCGATATTATGTATTAAGAAGTGTTTCGCATTCGGGACAAGGCCGGAATGCGCCTGTATATTTTTATGGATTTCCGGGACTGGAAAATCAGCCGCGGCAGTTTAGCCGGAACTATATTATTGACCGATTCAGAGGATCATGCCGACAGATATCTCAACCCTTATTTCTAACCTGAAGCTGATCAGGAGCAGGTATCCGGGCGTACATCGTCAGTTGAACCAGAAAGTAGTGAACACCGTTCTTGACGGTTTGTACCGCTGTGAGGATGAGCGCTATGCTTATCTCGTGCAGGATGAGCAGCAGCACAAGATTCTGATCAAAGAATCCTCCCGCCGGGTTGACACGAGCGGCAAGCGCCTGGTAATTCTTCTCGGAATCGGACTCGGCTACCAGCTCTTCGAAATTTACCGTCAGCTCGCTCCTGAGCAGTTCCTGATCGCCGTCGAGACCCGCCCCGATCTGCTCTGTAAATCTCTCTATGTCCACGACTGGAAGGAGCTGCTCGAATCCGGGCGTTTCATGCTTTTCCTCGGCTCGGACAGCCGGGGCCTCGAGGAACTCGCCCTGCAGATCAGTCCCGCTCCCCGGAAAAAAGACCTTCTCGTGCTGGATAACAAGGTGCTGGTCACGATCGACCAGAAACCCTACGCCTGGTGGAACATTTATTTCTCCCTGATCTCGGGGCTGGGCTATGATGGGATCCGGGCGGTCAATGCGATTATGAACGGGTTCAACCTCTGGAACCCGGACAGCCTTTACCTGAACCTGCCAAACAAGTTCCTCGGCCGCCGGGTCTCCGAACTCGATCCGGATGAAATCTACGGCCGCTTCAACCTGCTCGCCCGCTCCCTGGCCTCGGGCCTGCGGACTCTACGGCTGGGCAACCTGGCCGAAATCAAGGGGCCGGACGGTTCGACGGTGCGGGGAAGGGTCTCGATTGTCCTCCTCTGCTGGAACAAGGAGGACTATACCCGGCGCTGTATGGAGAGCCTGCTCGAGCGGACCGATTACCCGGATTTCCGGGTCATCCCGGTGGACAACGGCAGCACGGATGGCACCCGGGAGCTGCTCGTTTCGCTGGCCCGCCGGGACAGCCGGGTCAAACCGGTATATCTCGAGAGCAACCTCGGGATACCGGCCGGCCGCCAGGCCGGGATCGAGGCCGCGGATGGCGAGTTCATCCTCTTTCTGGATAATGATACCGAGGTGGAGCGCCCGGATTTCCTGCAGGTGCTCCTGGATGCGCTGAACAGCCACCCCAACGCCGGCTCCAGCGGGGCATTTGTCAATATCTATGTGAGCGATGAGGATGACAGCCTGATCCAATGCGTCCACGTGCCGGGCCTGGTGGCGCCGGTGGCCTGGTGCAGCGGCTACTGCCTGATGGTGCGGCGCGCGGCCCTGGAGGAGATCGGCGGAATCGACGCCGTCGAGTTCGAGGCCTATGGCTCCGAGGATGTTTACCTGGGGTACAAGCTGCGCGAGCACGGCTGGATGACTGTCTCGACCGCCGACCTGGTGGGAGTGACCCACCACATCGCCCACCGCCACAACCACTACAATTACGATTGGGAGGAAGCCGGCAAGAAAAACTCCGAGTTTTTCTACCGCTCATTCGGCCCGCGATTCCGCCTGCTCGACCCGGCCCGGGACAACCGCGTAGCCGCCGGGCTCTGGGACAGGGCCACGCAGAGCTTTATCCCCGGCAGTGAAGATTTCAGCCATTCCCCAAAAGAGACCGACTTTGCCCCAAATCGGGCATGACCGCCGCTTTTCTACTTGATCAATCCCGCCGAATTGCTTATTTTCCGGTTTCATCCCTGCTCTATCGCCCGCGGCATGGTGTTTGCCAGAGGCCATTAGTTCGTATGCCCATCCAGACTTATCTTTGCGGCCGGAGGCCCCGACGGACCGTCAGACAGTTTACGCGCTCCTGACCGAGCACACAAAAGGCGAGAACCTGATTCGCCACTGTCTGGCTGTGGAGGCCGCCCTGCGGGCCTATGCGCGCAAGTACGGCGAGGATGAGGCGCTCTGGGGCGCGGTCGGACTGATCCATGATTTCGATTACGAGAAGCACCCCAGCCTGGAAGAACATCCAATGGTAGGCTGCGGAATCCTGCGTAATCTGGGCTGGCCCGAAACCGCGATCCGGGCGATCCTCTCCCACTCCGACCAGAGCGGAGTGGCCCGTGTCAGCCGGCTGGAAAAAGCCCTCTACGCGGTGGATGAGCTGACCGGCTTTATCACGGCCGTGGCCCTGGTGCGGCCCTCGCGCTCCCTGGATGATCTGAGCGCGAAAAGTGTGCGGAAAAAAATGAAAACGAAAGCCTTTGCCGCGGCAGTCGACCGGGAGCAGCTCCTGGCCGGCGCCGCTGTGCTGGGCGAGGATTTTGACGCTCACGTGGACTTTGTCATCCGGGCCATGCGGCCGATAGGCAGCGAGCTAGGATTCGAGAGCCAGGCCTGATGGATTACAGGTTCCGCGTATGACATATTACATTTTCGACCCCGGAGTGCTCCGGGCTACCGCGTATTTTATAAAACTTCAAACCAACTCACAGCCATGATAAAAATAGAGAACCTGACCAAGTACTACGACGCCACTCTCGCAGTCGATTCAGTGTCTTTCGAGGTGCAGAAAGGTGAGGTGGTGGGGTTTCTCGGTCCCAACGGGGCGGGTAAAACCACCACGATGCGGATTATCACCTGCTATCTCAAACCCACCTCGGGCAAGGTGACCATCGAGGACTTCGATATTTTCGAGCAGCCGATCGAGGTGCGCAAGCGTATCGGTTACCTGCCGGAGAACTGCCCGCTCTACCCGGAGATGAATGTCCTGGACTATCTCAACTATATTGCCGAGCTGCGCCAGATTCCCCGCGCGGAGCGTTCGAAGCGGGTGCGCGAGATGATCGGAGTGACCAGTATCGGGGATGTGCTCCACAAGGACATCGGCGAGCTCTCCAAGGGCTACCGTCAGCGGGTGGGCCTGGCCCAGGCCATGGTGCACGATCCTGAGATACTGATCCTCGATGAGCCGACCAGCGGCCTCGACCCGAACCAGATTATCGAGATCCGCCAGCTCATCCGCGATATCGGCCGAGAGAAAACGATCATCCTCTCGACCCATATCCTGCCGGAGGTGAGCGCCACCTGCAACCGGGTGCTGATTATCAACGATGCCCGCCTGATAGCCAGCGGCACACCCGATGAGCTGGTCAGCCGGGCCCAGGGGGCCGAGGTGATCACCGCGGGTATCAAAGGCCCGGAAGAGGCGGTTTTCGAGGCGCTCCGCCAGGCCGACTTTATCGCCGAATTCCGCAAAGTGCGCGAGGAGCTTGCCGGCGAGCAGTCCTGGCTGACCCTGGAAATCCAGGGCCAGGGCGATCAGACCAGCGAGAAACTGTTCCATCTGGCGGTCCGCCAGGGGTGGACTCTGCGGGAGCTGCGGCTCGAAAGGCTGAGTCTGGAGGAGGTCTTCGCCAGGCTGACCACCGCCTGAGCGCCGCGCATTTATTGTCGCTGTTAAACCAGTAACCCAAATTTACCGGGATCGATATGAGAAATGTAATCGCGATTGCCAGGAAAGAATTCAAATCCTACTTCGATTCACCGATCGCCTATATCTTCATCACCGCCTTCCTGCTCCTGGTCAATTTCCTCTATCTCTGGACTTTTTTCGTGGCCGGCCAGGCTGACATGCGCCCCTTTTTCGGTTTCATGCCCTTTGTCTTCCTGTTCCTCGTGCCCTCGATCAGCATGCGCCTCTGGGCCGAGGAGCGTAAGATGGGCACCCTGGAAATCCTGCTTACCCTGCCGATCCGGGAAGTAGATGTGGTGCTGGGCAAATTCCTGGCCAGTTTCCTGTTCCTGGTGGTCATGCTCCTGATGACTTTCAACGTCCCGCTGCTGGTGGGTTTTCTGGGCGATCCGGACTGGGGGACCGTAATCTGCGGCTACCTGGGTTGCCTGCTGCTGGGCTCATCTTATCTGGCGATCGGGCTATTCGCCTCGGCGCTCAGCGAAAACCAGATCGTCGCCTTTATCCTCGCCATCGCCATCTGCACCGGCATGCTGATCGTGGGCGAGGCGTTTTTCCTGATTCTGGTGCCCGACTTTTTAGTGCCGCTTTTCGAGTACCTGGGTCTGGGCTCGCATTTCGAGAGCATGGGCCGGGGCGTGGTCGATACGCGGGACGTGCTTTATTACCTTTCCATAATCGGCGCTTTCCTCTATCTGAACATAAACACAGTCGAACACCGGAGCTGGGTCTGAATCCCGGGGTAACCGGATAATAATCAAGGGTCGTTCACCATGGATGCTACAAAAAGAACAGGCAGTGTATCGAACCTCGTTTACGTGGCCATTATCCTGGCAATCGTGGTGGTGGTCAACGTTCTGGGCAACACTTTTTTCGGCAGGCTCGACCTGAGCGAGAACAAGCTGTACTCGATCAGTCCCACCACTAAGGAGATTCTCAAGGGCTTGGATGATGTCGTCTCGGTGAAGGGCTATTTTTCCCAGAGGCTGCCGGTCCAGGTCAGCCGCCTGCCCAAAGAGATCGACGACGTGCTTAAGGAGTACCGGGTCTATTCCGGCGGCAATATCCACTACGAGCGGATCGATCCGGGAGACAATGAAGAGCTCAAGCAGCAGCTCGCCCAATCCGGAGTGAATCCGGTGACCATGACCATTATCGAAAAGGATGAGCGCCAGCAGATCAATGGTTACCTGGCGATGACTGTCTCCTACGGCGAAAAGACCGAGGCCATACCGCTCGTGCAGAATACCGATGACCTGGAATACGAGCTGACCAGCCGGATTTTCCGGGTGACCTCCGAGCCCCGGCATGTCGGCTTCCTCGCCTCGGGCATGCGCCACAGCCTGACCGGCGATTACGGTTATGTGGCCCAGGAGATCCGCAAGATCCACGAGATCGAATCGGTCGATCTGGACCAGAACCCGATAGTCCCGGAGAATATCAATGCGCTGATCGTGGCCGGGCCCGGTGATTCGGTATCGGAGAAAGTCAAGTTCGGGATCGACCAGTTTATCATGCGCGGCGGCAATGTGCTGTTCCTGATGGACAACCTGATCGTCGATCAAAACCGCCAGCCGCGGCTGATCAACCACGGGATGAACGGCATGCTGCTCACCTATGGTTTCCGGCTGAAAAGCGATGTCGTGCGGGACCAGAAATCCAATTCTCCGGAGCGAGTCTCCCAGGGCATATTCACATTCAATCAGCCCAACCCGTTTTTCCCGCACATCGTCAAGAACCAGTTCGGCGATAACCCGATTGTTTCCAGGCTAAGCGAAATGACCCTGCCCTGGACCGGCTCGCTGGAGATCGCCGCGCCCGGCGACAGCAACCTGAGCTGCACCGTGCTGGCTACCACCAGTGACGACGGACAGAGTATCGGGCCGCCGGCCTACCAGCCCTCCGGCGTCCCCTCCAAGCTGCCGCTGATCCTGTTCGCCACCGGAAATTTTCAGAGCGCTTTCCAGGGCAGGACCGACCTGGCGGCCCCGGGGGACTCGATCATTACCCGGTCGGTCAAGCCGGCCAACCTGTTGATTGTCGGCAGCTCGTCGTTCGTTCAGTCCAACTATCTTTATCCGGGCAATCTCGAGTTCATGCTCAACGTGATTGATTATCTTACAATCGGCGACAAGCTGATCTCGATCCGCACCCGGCCGACTACCGACAGGCCGCTGAAAAATTTGAGCGGCGAGATGAAAAATTTTCTGCGTATCGTGGACATCGTCGGCGTGCCGATATTTGTCATCCTGTTCGGGGCGATGCGTTTTTATCTGAAGAGAAGGGATAAAGCGGTACGCTCCCGGCCGCTCTGATTCGAATAAATCTCTCTTCCGGCAACTCAGCCGGGTGCTGCACCGGAAGCCAGGCCTGGAACTTCAACCGCATAAACGGAAGATGAAAAAATTCGTTAAACCCCTGATATTGCTGGCGGCGCTCCTGGCCGTCTGGCAGATCGTCCGCCTGACTACCCGGCGGCCCGACCGTCCGAATGCCGAGCTGGCCCTGAGCGTGACGTTCGACCCGGCGGCGGTCAGCCGGATCGAGATCAGCCGCGGGGCGGAGATTGTCACTCTTCTCGGTGGAGAGGGCGGCTGGAAAGTCAAGACCTCCCAGGCGATCAAGCCGGCGGACAGCGCGGCGGTCAACGGCGCTTTAAGCAGCCTGGGCGCGATCAATTCCACCGACATTGTCAGCCATAACCCGGCCAAGCAGGAGGAATTCAGCGTGCAGGAGGGCGGCGGCACGCGCGTGCGGCTTTACGGCCGGAACGATGAGTCGCTCGAGGACCTGATTATCGGCAAGCTGGGCGGCTTCGAATCGCAGCAGATGGCGATCCAGCGGGGCCAGATCAACGAGAACCAGTTCTTTACCTACATGCGCCGCGGAGATGGGGACCGGGTTTACAAGGTCCAGGGCTTTTTCGGCGGCTCGCTGGGTACGGACTCCGAGCAGTGGCGTGACCACGACCTGCTGAAATTCAACCTCGACAACTGCAGCCGGATCAGCCTGACCTATCCCGGGGAAAAGGTGGTCGCCGAGCGCGACACCAGCGGCTCCTGGCGGCTGATCGAGCCGCAGACCGACTTTCCGGTGGATACGGTTGCCATCGAGCGTATCGCCTCCACCTTAAGCACGCTGCGGGCCGGCGGATTTGTCGATTCCGTGGTGCCCGCCGAAATACTGGGCCTGGACAAACCTGCGCTGGTGGTCGGGGTCAGGCTGACCGATAATTCCGAGCAGCAGGTTTCGGTGGGGGCGAAAATCGGGGAGGGCGACCTGTACTACAGTCTCAAACAGGGCGACCCGCAGGTTTACACCCTGCCCGAGTATCGGGCCACCCAGTTCATGAAACATGCCGCGGACCTGATTAAAGCGCCGCTGCCGGGAACAGAAAAATAAATTTGCCGGTGCCGGTGGCAGCGCTTGTGTCCGGCCCTTCCAGACAGGGCGTCTCTCTTTACGGGAGGCGCTTTTTTATTGGCCGCGGCGGTATTGCCCGGAAATCGCGCGGCTTGCCCAGTGCAGGAAGCGGATATTCAGGTAAGACCTTGGTATTACAGGACAAGGAATATTTTAATTACATCAGTTTTCCCGGTTGCGAATCTAACTTTCAGGGTTGTAATTTGAATGGAAATTATGTAAATTGATGAAACCTTTTTATTGCATCTGGTGTGTATATTGAAAAGGGGTGGCGGAGCTAAAAAACCGGGTTTGCGGGAAAGCAGTTGACAGCGCCGATACAATGTATATTCCCGGAGTTTTATTTTAAGGTAAACCGTTTTGCGAGACACAGCGCCGCCTGGTGTTACTCTCGGATTGTGAACATAGTCGGTCCAGGGAGACCGAACGGCTGAACGAGGCAATTCAGCAATTGCGCTCTTCCTCCCGGACGCCGGTGGAAGAGCCGTTTTATTTGGCGTTCTGAATCGCTAGCGGCGCTCCTGGGTTTGCCGGAGCGCCTGATTCCCGCCTTTCCGCGGGAAGGAGCATTGAAGATGAATGGGAAGAAGCCTCCTCACGGTAAGCTCCAGCCAAAAGGCAAGAGCCCCAAGAGCCGGATTAAGACCCTCGGTCCGGTGTTTAATCTCGAGGAGCACGTCACTCCAGACTGGTGGAACAGGATATTCAACCACCTCTACCTTAAAACCGATGGGGATGTGGTCGAAGATTCCCAGATCACACGCAATGAGGTCGATCAGATCATCGGGATCCTCGGGCTCTCGCCTAAAGACCGGGTCCTGGATCTCTGCTGCGGCCAGGGTCGTCACACCCTGGAGCTCGCCCGGCGCGGCTTCCGCTCCGTCGAGGGTATCGACCGTTCCCATTACCTGATACAGAAAGCCAAAGAGTGCGCCAGGAACGAAGGCCTGAGCGTCAGGTTCAGAGAGGGCGATGCCCGTAAGCTGTCCTATCCGCCGGATACTTTCGATGCCCTGCTGATCCTCGGAAACAGTTTCGGCTATTTCGAGACCCTTCAGGATGACCTGCGGGTGCTCAGAGAGGTGCTCAAGGTACTCAAGCCCTGGGGCAAGGTACTGATCGACATCGCCGACGGCGGCTTCCTGAGACAGAACTTCCAACGGCGCTCCTGGGAATGGATCAACCGTAAGCTTTTTGTCTGCCGTGAGCGCTCGCTTTCGCTGGATGGCGACCGGCTTGTCTCGCGCGAGGTGATTACCAACGTAGATAAGGGCATTGTCGCCGACCAGTTTTACGCCGAACGGCTCTACTCGCGGGAAAGCCTCGCCAGGTTGCTGGCCGAGGCCGGCTTTAACGGGACGGCTTTTCCGGCCGAGGTGGCCACGGATTCCCAGCGCGCCCAGGACCTGGGCATGATGGAGCGGCGGATTATAGTCACCGCCCACGCGAAAAAAGAGTGGGCCCCGCTGCGCAAGGTTTCCGGCAAGAGCGAGAGGAACGTGGTCGTGCTGCTGGGCGATCCCACCAAGCCGGACAAGCTTAAACCGGCCAATGTCTTTGATGAGGATGACTTTTATACCATCGACCGCATGAAAGAGGCCCTGCACGAGCTGAAAGGCTACCGGTTCACCTATCTAAACAGCCACGACAGCCTGATGCAGGATTTGGCCAAGCTGGCGGGCCGGGTGGATTATGCCTTGAACCTCTGCGATGAGGGTTACAATAACGATCCCCGGCTGGAGCTCCACGTGCCCTCCATTCTGGAGGCCCTCGGAATCCCCTATACCGGCGGCGGCCCGCAGTGCCTGGCCTACTGTTATGACAAATCGCTGGTGCGCGGCGCGGCCAAGGAAATGGGTATTCCGGTGCCGGAGGCTTTCTTCATCCGGCCGGAGGACTCCGCCTTCGAGCTGCCTTTCGACTTCCCGGTGATTGTCAAGCCGAACCTGGGGGATTCGAGTTTCGGGATCACGGTCAACAGTGTGGCCTATAAGGCCGAGGAGCTGATCAACGCGATCCAGGGCATCCGCCGCCAGTTCGGCTATGAAAGACCGATCCTGGTCGAGGAGTTCCTTACCGGCAAGGACCTCAGTGTGGGCATTATCGGTACGCCTCCCAGCTCCTACGTGGTGCTGCCGATAACCGAGGAGGACTACTCCTGCGTGCCAGATGGTATGCCGAAGATTTGCGGCTATGAGGCCAAGTGGGACCCCGAGTCGCCCTATTGGAAGATCAAGTCCGTGCCCGCCGATCTTCCTGATGATGTCGAGAAAGCGATAGTAGGCTGGTGTGTCGAGCTGGCCGAGCGGCTGGAGTGCCGCGACTATGTCCGTCTGGACTGGCGCCTGGACTCCAATGGCACCCCGAAGCTGCTCGAGGTCAACCCCAACCCCGGCTGGTGCTGGGATGGGCACCTGGCCAAGATGGCCGGGCATGCCGGGGTGGACTATTCGGAAATGCTCGCGGCAATCCTGCGCTCGGCCGAGGTCCGGCTGGGGCTGGAGAATGAGGATGATCTGCGCGAGCTCAAGAACCGGATCGAGAGACAGGTAG
>Ga0156185_1113_pt1 | contig 11097 bp, 9 predicted proteins | sample RifCSPlowO2_12_FD_107838 | JGI IMG/M metagenome (GOLD analysis project Ga0156185, IMG submission 107838) | Candidatus Glassbacteria bacterium RIFCSPLOWO2_12_FULL_58_11 | reverse complement strand
CCACCCCGGCCAGCACCCGGGCGATTGCGTTGCGCTCGATCTCCTGCATGGTCTGGGCCTTCCGCGCCGGCTCCTCGCTGTCCGCGAACTGCACCTCGCCGTATTCCGAGATATCATTGGCCGGGTAGGCCGGACGAGGGGTAGCGCGGGCCCGCACGATCTCAGGGCCCCGGCCGCTTTCCGCGCCCGCGGGATAAGCCGCCGGAGAGGGAAAATTGCGCGTGTCGGACAAAAGCTGCCGGATCTCGTGCACCTCCTTCTGGAGGTTAAACATCATCTGGTACAGCAGGCCGATCCCCGCGGAATCCTCGACAGTCCTTTCCTGTCCCGCGGCATGGGGCAGGGGGATCGGCAGAAGGCGCTCCGGGCTGCCCCGGCGATAGATCTGGTCCGGGATGTCCCTGGCCCGGATGCGGCTGCCCAGGCTGAGCACTACCATTGACTCGGCCAGGTTGCGCAGCTCGCGCACATTGCCCGGCCAGTCGTAGTTCTTCAGGATTTCCAGGGCCTCGGGGTCGATCCCGGCGAAAGTCTTGTTGTTTTCGCGGCAGAACTGCTCGATAAAGTAATTCATCAGGAGCGGAATGTCCTCCCGCCGCTCCCGCAGGGGAGGAATGTAGATCGAAAGCACCTTGAGGCGGTAATAGAGGTCCCTCCGGAAATTGCCGCGCTCGACCTCGAATTCGAGGTCCTTGTTTGTCGCCGCCAGCATGCGCACATCGACCCGGATCTTGTTGCTCCCGCCGACCCGCATGAATTCTTTTTCCTCGAGTACCCGCAGCAGCTTGACCTGCAGAGCCAACGGCATCTCGCCGACTTCATCCAGGAATATCGTGCCGCCCTCGGCGATCTCGAAATGCCCCTTGCGCAGGGCGGTGGCCCCGGTGAACGAGCCCTTTTCGTGGCCGAACAGCTCGCTCTCCAGCACGCCCTCGGCGATCGCCCCGCAGTTGACCGCGATAAAAATCTTATGGCGCCTGGCGCTGAGCCGGTGGATGGCCTGAGCCACCAGCTCCTTGCCGGTGCCGCTTTCGCCGTAGATCAGCACAGTCGATTGGACCTGCGAGTACTGGGCCACCCGTTCGATCATCTCGCGCATCGGCGGGGTGCGGCCGATAATCTTTACGCTGTCGATCAGGCGGTTGCGCTCCAGCAGGCGGGCCACCGCCTGGGCCACCTCATCGCCCTCCACCGGTTTCTCGAAAACCTCATCCACCCCCAGTGAATCGAAATAATTAAGCTTCCCCGGCTCGGTCGGCTCGACCAGGCAGATTACGCCCAGGCTGGCCGGCGCTTGCTTGATCCCCTCCAGGAAGCGCAGGGTGCTGTTCTCGTGCACCCCCCCGGTGATAATCACCAGCGTCACAATCTCGCTGTCCGAGATAATGCCGGCGATTCGCGGCGGATGCACGGTTATTTCGGCCAGCATTCCCCTGGCGCTCAAGCTGCCGAGCACCCGCGAGGCGGCCTCGGCGTCGTTATCGGTGACATATATCCGGTAGTCCGGCTTCGGCATACGAAAAAATTCCAGCGAATAATTTAGAGTTATGACAATTTGGCAGACCCCTTAAATTTAGTTTTTGACCTGACGCTTGTCAACAGCGGCCCTCAAATGCCCGGCCCTGGCTGTCAGAATGAACTAGAGCGGCGGATTTTGCGGCATAAGGAACCACCCAGCTTACGGATATTCTCCGGGGGATTGAGCACAGGAGTGATTTGAGCCACTCGGCTTTATCCGGGCTTCTTTTAATGACCCGAATTTGAAAGTAGAAGCTAAATTATGTGGAGCCTAACTTTTTAAATTATATGATAAAATACAGGCTGATTTAAAGTAATAGTTTAAAATAATTTATCGTTCATATGAATTACGAAAATCAAGCTGAATCTTAGACTCCGGCCGCGAGTGCCTTAAGGCTTTGCCGGATTGAATTAAGCGGGTTGTCCACAAGGAATTTGGCGCGGTATTGACATTGCCTGCGTGTGACGGTATTATACAAGGAATTAATCTGGATACTATTGAATTGCTTATTCCTGTTCAGAACGACAATTCGTAGCGCCTGCCCGTAATTGGAAGCCGATATATTTCTAATGATCGCTGCGCGGAGCGGGCATGCTTAATCCAAGCCCTGGAGAATGTAATGGATGTAGATAGCTCCGCCAGAGAACTGGGCCGTCTGATCGCTCAGACCCCGGAATACAAATATTACAGCCAGTGCGCCAAGGATGTGGATCAGGATGAGGAAACCTCCCGTCTGCTGCAGAACCTGAAAGCCTGCGAGCAGGAGGTCATGGAGGCGCAGAAACAGGGCCGCGATATCAGCGAGGAAATGAAAGCCGCCTATACGCGACAACTGCAGGAAGTGCAGGGAAAGTCGATGATCAAAGCGCTGATCGCCAGCCAGGAGAATTACCTCAAGCTGATGGACAAGGTCAATCAGAGGATCTCGGAAGGAATCCGCGACGGCGCTCAGAGCCGCATCATTACCAATTTCTGAGCCGGGCCAGATGAACCGATCCGCAGCCTCACCCGCCTGTCTCTATATTGTCGGCACCCCGCTGGGCAACTTGGAGGACATTACGTTCCGGGCGGTGGAGCTCCTCAGACGGGTCCCGGTGATTGCCTGCGAGGATACCCGCCACAGCGCCCGGCTGCTGGCCCGCTATGGAATTAAAGCCCGCCTGATCAGCTGCCACGAACACAACGAACAAGCCGCCGCGGCCCAGGTCGCCTCGCTGCTGCATTCCGGCCTGGAGGTCGCGCTGATATCCGATGCAGGTACGCCCGGGATTTCCGACCCGGGATATCGGGTGGTCAGCCTGGCCCTGGAGCAGGGCCTGCAGGTAGTGCCGGTACCCGGCCCCTCAGCCCTGACCGCCTCCCTTTGCGCAGCCGGACTGCCCACCGACAGCTTTTACTTCGCCGGCTTTGTCCCCGCGCGCCAGAAAGCCCTCGAAAATCTTCTTCGGGAGTTGTCCACGCTTAAAGGCTCGCTGGTGTTTTATTGTCCGGCGCGCCGGATCAAGGCGGTCCTGCCGGTCATCCGGGGCTGTCTGGGCCAGCGCCGCGCGGCGATCTGCCGCGAGCTTACCAAGATCCACGAGGAATTTATCCGGGGCACGCTCACCGAGATCGAGCGCGGGCTTGAGACGCGCGAAACGCTGAAAGGCGAGATCGTGCTGATTGTCGAAGGCCGGGGCAAGAGTACCGTGGAAAGCGAGAACGCAGGGGCCGATCTGGCCGGACGCCTGGAAAAATTCCTGGACGGTGTGACGGAGGCCCGCGCGCGCGGAGCGAGAAGCTTGACCGTGCTGGCGGCCGAAGAACTGGGGGAGAAGCGCAACCGGATTTATCCTCTGGTCTGCGCCTGGCTCAATCGACTGCGCTGAAGGGATAGAATCAGTTGGCAAACTGAAGGGCAATGCGGCCGGGCTGATAAGGGTTCTTGACCTGCCAGTTGATGACACCGCCCGGGCTCAGATTCGTTATTTCGCCTGTCGTGCCGGTGACATAGAGGGTGCTGTTGCGGTTATCGTAGATCAAACGATGCGGTTTGCCGAGGCCGGTAACCTGAGCGGTTATTTTACCGTGCCGGTCTATTTCGAAAAGTTTGTCGGCGTCCGGATCGGTGACCCAGCAGAAATCCCCGTTGATATCGACCGCAATATCCGATGGATTGCTGAAGCCGCCCAGTTTCCAGGCCACTCCGCTGTTGTCCACCTGAAATACCTTTCGCGCGCCGGAATCCAGGATATAAGCCAGAGTTGAATTCTGCCCTACTACAACTACCTGCGGGCTGACAAATTCCGGATCGGTAAACTGGACGATATTTCCGACAATCGGATCGAACCGGGCCACGGCCTGGCTGGACGATCCTACCCAGATTTGTCCCCGAAGGTATTCCAGGGCTAGCCAGGTGACCGGAAGGTTAGTGTTGAACGAAGAAAGGAGCTCGCCGCTGGAGGAAAAATGATAGACAATCCCATTGTCCCCATCCACAGCCACCCAGGCTGTAAAATCCTGCTGGTTGAAGCGAAAGGCTCTGACCGAGTTCAAGATGGCACCCTCGTCCAGCGCCTCGCCGTTCAAGCTGTAACGGTTGATCTGGCCCGATGAGCCGTCCAGGACCCAGACCGCAGGTCCGACCTGGATATCGATGATACCCGGGAAGGAAACATTCAGGCTGGTGATTTCATCTCTGAAATCCGGAGTCATCAGCACTACCTCGCCGTAATCGACCAGCTCCAGCCAGCCGAACACCTCTCCAGGAGTGGCCAGGTCCGGCTTGCTTTTCGGCCGCTCGGAGCTGCCGTTGAGCATGAACTGCAAGTTGTAGGAATAGGTGGTGCCGTTCTCGGCGCTGTTATCGAGGAAAAATGTCGATTTAGCGGAAAGCGAGCTGTCGGTCAAAGTCAATGTGTCGCCGCTGCCCTCGACGGCCCGCTGCACGCGGATTCCCCGGAGGTCCTCGAAAGTAAGCTGATCCCAGTGCAGAAGAACCTGTTCATTGCCGGCCAGAGCATTGAATCCGGCATTGGCATTATTGCTATCCGTATTCTGCGGGTCCAGGGGGTTGGACCGCGGGCGGTCCGAGCAGGCGAGCAGGGTTATAAAAAGCGCCAGCGCGGGCAGTGCGGGATTGAAGCCTGAAAATAGCTGAGAGTGACGAATCAACAGCGGTATCCTTTCAAGCAGACAGATACAAGGCTCAAAACTTAAAGGCCAGCCCCGCCCGGTGACCGGAGATTTTCAAAGATAGTCCGCTGCTTTCTCCGGTCGAGTTATGGCGCTCGGGCAGGACGAAGCGGCGGATCAGGATATAACCGAAATAGCCGAACGAGATGTCGCCGGTGATAATAGTCACCTTGGAAAGTCGGTCATTGCGGCGCATCTTTGAATAGGCGTCTTCCCTGGCCCGGGTGCCTAGCAGTCTCAGGTACCGGTCGTAATGGCGGTCCGCTTCCTTGTTAAAATGGACGCCGCTGGCTACCAGGGCGATGCCGGCCGTAAAGCTCAGCACCAGCTCCGGGGTCATCAGTTTCCTGATCGGGGACCGGTACTGAAAGACCTGCAGCTCCTCCTCCGGGCCTTCATTTATGATCTGGGGCTCGAGGCTGACAAACAGCTCATTGCCGGACTCTTTCAGACGGTCGAAATGCAGCGGCACAGTCTGGAAACCCGGGGCTCGGACCATTACCGAGTCATCGGTGCCGGTGAGGAGGAAGAATTGGCCGGGAGTCCGTCCCAGATAGCGCCCCCGGTATTGGAGGATGGCGGCATCCGGCTCGGAGCGGATAAGGAGCAGCTCGTTGCGGGTCAGGTCGATGGTCCGGTGTCCGGCGGCGCCGATTTTAAAAGGATAGATGAGGTAGCGGGGAAGCCAGACATCCGCGGTATGAAAGGGGTAGAAATTCAGCACGTGCTCGCCTGGGGTGATCTCGATCTCCAGGGTGTCCTGGACCGCCAGGGTGTCATTATCCAGCAGGATCACACCCGGCATGGTCACCACGCTGAGCCTGGCCGGTTCATCCTCGGCGCGGAGGGGACTGGTGGAGCGCCAGATCAGGAAGAAGGCCAGAAACACAATATATTTTCGGACGACGGATTCATTTAGCGTGAAAAGCATACACCGTGCCTCTATCCGAGCAGTAATACACGAAATCCCGGTAGATCAGCGGCGAAGCGCTGATGCCCTCATCGATCTTCTGGCTCCAGAGCTTCTCTCCGCTGTGACTGTCCCAGGCCGCCAGCTCACCGCTTTTCGTCCCGGTAAAAGCATATTCGCCGGTCAGGCTGGGCGGCGCTACTGTAATTCCCTCCAGCCTGGACTGCCAGAGCACCGAACCATCCTCCGCCGAGAGCTTGATCAGCCAGCCATCCCTGGCGCAGATAAACAGCGAGCTGTCGGAAAATACCGGTCCGGAAAATAAAGGCCGGTCCAGTTTCACGGACCATTCTTTCTTCAGGCTGTCCGGCTCCAGGCAGAAAACCTCGCCATCGGATTTAGAGCAGTAAAGATAGAAGCCATCCGAGCACAGATCACTGAACAGATAGCTGCCCAGGGAGGCCTGGCAGACCTGCAAACCGGTGGTCGAGTCCAGTTTGTAAATTTTCCCGAGGATGGTCGGGATGAAAAGATAAGGGTCCTGATAGACCGGCGCATACTCGATATTTCCCTGGATCTGGCTTTGCCAGTTCCGGAAGCCGATATCGGTATTCATGCTGTAAATTTTGCCGTATTGATTAAACAGGAACATCCGGTCCTGGTCGATAATCGGCGAGACCACCGCCGGGCCGATATTCCGCTCGATGTTCTTGTGTTTGCTGTTGATTTCAGTGCAGTAAACCTTGCCATCCGGGGCCCGGGTGTTGAAATACATCTTCGTGCCCTGGATCAGCACCGAACCGCCGAACCCGCCCTTGTATGTGCGTTTGGCAATTTTGCCGCCGCTGTTGCGCTCCAGGACAATGATCCGCCTGTCACGGGTGGAAACGAAGATAAATTCATCGGCGGCGCTGGGAGTCGAGCCGATCGAGCGGCCGGCGCGGTCCTTCCAGGCCAATTCGAGGGGGACTTTAATCAGGGGGTTGACCGAGGCGGTCCTGGAGTAACCGGCTTTATCGATCAGCCAGGCAGCGTTGATATCGGTGAAGAAGTTGATTTTGGCCTTGGCAAAAAGCTCGCCGGCGGGCAGCACGAGTGCCAGGGCAAATGCGGCCAGCCGGATTTTAGCCTTAAGCGCGCCATTAGAGGGGAAAAAGTAAGCCATTAAACGATAGCCCCTTAGGTTGCCGGAATTTCCAACTTACTGCTTTTATAATACTTGCCGGTAATCTTAAAGTCAAACCAAATGAGGTGTTGACGCGCTTATTCGGCAGGCTTAAATTAATTTTCAATATCCGTGCCGGGCAATACTATTGATTATGTGTATCTACCGGAATCAAACCGAAAAGTTCCCTTTGTCTCCCGGAATATTTCGCCCGGCGCCTTGTGAGACCATCCCGGTAATGTTTTCACTCCGGGGCGGAAGGTGCCTTTTCTCTTTTTTCAGGTGAATTTGAGTTTGACCATACGCATTCTGGCGATCGGTAAGGTTCGCGAGCCTGCCCTGGCGGAGCTTTGCGGAGAGTACGCTGAGCGCGTGAGCCGCTACGGCCATAAGATGATAATCGAAGAGGTCCGGGAAGAGCCTGGCGGCAGGGAACCAGCGCACATCCTGGAAAAGGAAGCCGAAAGACTGCGCGCGCGTTTGACTGAGGCGGCCTATACAGTTGCGCTGGACCGGGAAGGCGATGAGCTCGACTCCCAGGCCCTGGCCGCATTTCTAGGCCGAATACAGGACCAGGGCCTTAAAGAGCTGGCTTTCCTTGTGGGCGGACACCTGGGGTTGAAGCCGGAGCTGGTGAAAAGCTGCCGGCGGGCGATTTCTCTCTCAAAACTTACCTTTACCCATGAAATGGCCCGTTTGATCCTGCTCGAACAGCTCTACCGGGCGAACACGATATTGCGCGGAGAGCCATATCATAAATAAACCTTTAAAAGGGACTTATCTTTTCCGATTCCGCCTGCCCAGGAAGATATTACTGCAGGTCGGCAGGCTAGGCGCATTCACCTTCCCGGCCGGGTATTACCTTTACACCGGCAGCGCCTTGGCCAGCCTGGAGCCACGCCTGCGGAGGCACCTCGAAGGCTGCCCGGAAGGCAAATGCCGATGGCACGTGGATTACCTGTCGCCGCTGGCCGGGGATAAGCAGTTCCGCGTTCTGCTCCTTATGGCGCGGATGGAATGCGAGCTTAACCGGGCGGCGGGCAGTCTGCAGGGCGCCAGGGTGTTGGTCCCGGGATTCGGGTCCTCGGACTGCCGCTGCCGGAGCCACCTGCATTATACCGGCGCTGCGCGATGGCCCGCTTTCCCCGGCCTGACAGCCTGGCCGGTAAGCAGCACGGCAGGCGCTTGAAGGCGGAGAGATTATATCAGTTAAAAAGCATTTTGAAATATATATTCTGTGCGGCTGGTTGTTTTCAGGCACGGTAGGGGCGGGTTTCAAACGCGCCCCTACAAATGCTTGAATATTCAAATGTTACATCGCCGTGTTAAATAGTATGTGTCTCAATCTTTAATTAAATAATGATAATTGAACATTACTTTACGGCACAAGGGAATTGACGGCTCATGGCCTGGTACAAAAAAGCTTTCGGCAGCGCCTATCTGGATGTTTACAGCCATCGGGATGAAAAAGAGGCCGGGAAAGCGCTGAAACTTATCGAGAGAGTTTACCGGCCGCTGCTCGAAGCGTCAGGCGGGCGGCCGCTGCGGGTTCTCGATCTCTGCTGCGGCCAGGGCCGCTACAGCGTGCTGCTGGCTGGACTGGGGCATGAAGTGGCCGGGGTGGATCTGAGCGGGGAATTGCTGGCGCTGGGGGCTGAAAAACTCGCCCGCCGGCCGGAGCTTCCGGGAAGGGTCTGGCTCGTGCGGGCCGACATGCGCGAGGTGCCGTTCCGCGGGGCTTTCGACCTGGCTATCAACATGTTCACCAGCTTCGGTTATTTCCGCGAGGATATAGAAAACCGCCGGACCCTGGAGGCAATCTCCTGCGCTCTGCGGCGCGGCGGCAGGTTCGTGATCGACTATCTCAACCGGAACCATGTAATCCGTGAGCTGGTGGAAGAGGACAGTTTCGAGCAGGATGGACTTGCGGTCACCCAGAGCCGCAGGATCAGCCCGGATGGCCTGCGGGTCGATAAAACCATCCTGGTGGAAGGTCCGCAGGGCCGCGATAGCTGGGTGGAGTCTGTCCGGCTTTATAACCGGGAGGAGCTGGAGTGGATGCTTGCTGAATCGAACCTGGAGGTCGAGAAAGCTTATGGCGATTACGAAGGAGGAGAGTACGGGCCGGATTCTCCCAGGCTTATTTTGACAGGGGCGCGACAGTGACTGATCTCAATCTGAAATTTATCACCGGACGGCTTGAAGGCAACCGCCTGCTGGAGGAATACCTGGCCGCCACACCGGAGGCCTGCCGGTTTTACGGGGGGCATTTCGCGGCCTCGGACCGGCTGGAAAAACGGGCCGCTGAGGTGGACCGGCGCCTGGACCGTCAGCGCGCGGCCGCCGTGCTGTCTTCCCAGCGCACTTTCGCCCTGGTCAAAAATGGCGGCAGGCGAATCGCTGGCTTCCTCGAAAAGCGGGGCTTCATTACCACTACCGGCCAGCAGCCTGTGTTGTTCGGCGGGCCGCTGTACATCATTTACAAATGCCTGACCGCCATCCGGATGGCGGCCTACGCCGAACAGGCCCTGGGCGTGCCGGTGCTGCCCGTATTCTGGAACGCCAGCGAGGACCACGACCTGGCCGAGGCAGCTTCTCTGAGCCTGCCGAACCTGAACAACGAGCTCGAATCCCTGTCAGTCCCCGCGGAAGCGATAAACAACCGCCCGCTCTGTCAGGTTGAGGTCGGCCCGGAGGTTGAGGCCCTGCTCACCCGCTTTCAGGAAATCTCCCCGGAGACCGAGTTCCGGCCCTGGATTACCGGCCTGTTGGGTACGGCCTATACCAGGGACCGCGACCTGGGCCTGGCCTTTTCCACTTTTATCGCGGCCCTGTTTGCCGATCAGGGCCTGTTTGTGGTGGATGCCTGCCATCCCTCGATCCGCGAAGGCAGCCGGGAGCTTTTCGAGCGGGAGATCTTCCGGGCCGGGGAAAGCCGCCTGGTGATTGAACAGACGAGCGCGGAGCTTGCCCGCTCCGGTTATCCCCTGCAGATCGCTATTCAGCCCGAGGATACCAGCCTGTTCCTGATCCGCGAGGGCCGGAGGGAAAAGCTGCAAACTACCGGAAACGAGAATGAATTCAGGCTTAAAGCCTCAGGCGATTTAATTCAGGCCGGGGAATTGCGCCGGATATTGGAAAACCATCCGGTCTCTTTCAGCCCCGGCGTGATGCTGCGGCCGCTGGTCGAGGCGCACCTTTTCGGCAGCCTCTGCTACGCGGCCGGACCCGGCGAGATCAGTTATTACGCACAGATGGGCGGCCTCTATGAGCTTCACGGCCTCGGGATGCCGCTGATCCGGCCCCGGCTCTCCGGGATACTGCTGGAACATAAGATCGGCCGGATCCTGGAAAAATACGGTCTTGGGGCCGGGGATTTCAGGCAGGGCGCGGATGCCCTGTCCGGCCGTCTGCTGGGCCGGGAGGGGCCGACAGCCCGGCTGATCGCAGAGCTGGGAGAGTTAAGAGGCCAATCCGCGGCGGCCCTCGGGCGCATCCGTGAGCTGGCGCTGAGCGCCGATCCCACGCTCGCCGGGCCGGTCAGCGCGACCAGTGAGGCTCTCGCGAGCAGTTTGAGCCGCCTGGAGAACCGGATCACCGCGGCGGCGAAAAAGCAAAATGAGGTCCTGGTCAGCCAGCTCGGCAAGGCCGCGGTTCACCTGCGGCCCCGAGGGAAACCGCAGGAGAGGGAGCTGGCCGGGATTTACTACCTGGTCCGCTACGGAGCAAAGCTGATCGATTTCCTGTACGAACAGGCCGGAGTGGAGACCGATTGAAACCCTGTCCGAACGTAAGGTGCGGGTAAGGCCGGCTTGCATTTTATCCCGGCCCGCTTTAGTTTAGGGACAGATCGAGCCGGGAGGGGAGAAAGTGACGATTGAAGAGAATCTAGCCGCTCTACGCGAGAGAATATCCGCCGCGGAAAGCAGGGCCGGCGTGGCTCAGGGCACGGTGCGGCTTGTAGGGGTCACCAAGACCAGGACACTTGAGGAGATAGAAACCGCAATCCGGGCCGGGCTGACCGATATCGGCGAGAACCGCCTTCAGGATGCGCAGGCTAAGCTGCCGCAGCTCGTCCTGCCGGTAACCAAGCATTTCATCGGGCACCTTCAGCGCAACAAGGTCCCCGGAGTCCTAGACCTGTTCGACCTGGTGCAGTCGGTCGATTCGGAGCGGCTGGCCCGGGCGGTTGATGAGCGGGCGCAGGCCTTGGGCCGCAAGGCGAGAATCCTGCTGGAAGTCAATGCCAGCGGCGAGGCCTCCAAATTCGGCGTGGAGCCGGAGCGCGCCGGGGAACTGCTGGAGACAATCGCTGACTGCCGGAATATC
>Ga0156185_1174_pt1 | contig 11100 bp, 10 predicted proteins | sample RifCSPlowO2_12_FD_107838 | JGI IMG/M metagenome (GOLD analysis project Ga0156185, IMG submission 107838) | Candidatus Glassbacteria bacterium RIFCSPLOWO2_12_FULL_58_11 | reverse complement strand
CGAAATGCTCCCCATTGGTTGAAATAACCAGGGGCCTGTCAGGTTTCCAGCCGGGAAACGGTTTTTAAGTGACCTGTTGAGCCGGATAAAATTTTCACCTGCAGAACTGGAGGGGTACCGGATGAGAAAAACCGCGCCGCAGGCTTAGAAGTCTCGCGTCGAATCTTAATTTGCCGCAGCATTTGGAAGGTCCCGGATCACTCTGTTAATCTTTCAGGGGAATCAAAATGAGAAAGTTAACCGTCAGGCCGATAATATATATTTTGTCAGTTTTAATTTTTCATCTTACCGCGGCCGCCGGCCATGGCGCCGGACGGAGCGGCGCAATCGAGGGCATGGTAACGAACAAAGTGACCGGCGAGCCGGTCGGCGGAGTGAGCATCGTTGTCCAATCCGGCGAAACACCCGGCTCTATTCGCGCCATTACCTCTATCAATGGCCGTTATTTCATCAAGAACCTCGCGCCGGGACGCTACAAACTTAGCACCAGGAGATTGGGTTACGAATCCATTCAACAGGAACTGGAAGTAACCGTGGAAAAGATTGAAAAGGCGTCCTTTTCAATTGGTGAAAGAGTATTCGAGGCGCCGGAAATCGTTATTGAGAGCAAGACCCTCACCGGCGGTCTCGAGAACATCTTCCGGCTGCCCGGCTCAGCGCATTACCTCGGTAAAACCGAGTTGGAACAGCACAATTACAACGATATCAACCGGATTTTAAAGGAAATTCCCGGGGTCAACATCCAGGAGGAGGATGGCTACGGGCTGCGGCCGAATATCGGCCTGAGAGGCGCCCCGGTTGAAAGAAGCTCCAAGATAACGGTCATGGAGGACAACACCCTGGCCGCCCCGGCTCCCTACTCCGAGCCTGCGGCGTACTATTTCCCCACAGTAGGGCGGATGGAGGGCGTGGAAGTGCGTAAAGGGTCGAGCCAGATCAAGTACGGTCCCCTAACCACGGGAGGAGCCATCAACCTTATTTCCAGCCGGATTCCCGAGCAGTTCCAGGGTGAAGCGACCTTACTCGGGGGTTCAAACGCCCACCGCCGGTTACAGTTCAAGGTGGGGGACAGCTATAAGTATTTTGGCTGGCTGGCGGAATCCTTCCAGGTCAAGGATGATGGGTTCAAGGAACTGGACGGCGGCGGAAACACCGGCTTCGACATCAAGGACTACCTGCTCAAATTCCGGCTCAACAACAGTCCCACGGCTGGCGTTTACCACTCCCTGGAGTTCAAGCTCGCCCAGACTGATGAGATTTCGAACGAAACTTACCTGGGGCTGACCGAGGCGGATTTCGCCCTTGACAGCAGACGACGTTACTTTGCCTCCCGGAACGATGTGATGAACACCGGGCATGAACAATACAGCGTAAGCTACTTCATTGCTCCCAGTGAGCTGTTCAATATCACCACCACCGCTTATCACAACAATTTCAGGAGGAACTGGTACAAGCTGGACAGAGTGAAAGCCGCCGCAAGTGGCTCCAGCGTCTCGATTGACGATCTGCTGGCGGACCCGAGCTCTCACCTGGGGGAATATTCTGTCATTACCGGGGCCACCAGTTTCAATGATGACGCCCTGGAAGTGAAGGCCAACAACAGGAAATACTTCTCCCGGGGAATCAGATCCGAGATGGAGCTGAGCTTCGATACCGGCGCCTACACGCACGATCTGGAATTGGGCCTGCTGTTCCATGAGGACGAGATTGACCGCTACCAGTGGGTCGACAAATACAAGATGGACAGCGGAGTTATGGAACTGACCGGCCCCGGGATTCCCGGAAGCGAAAGTAACCGTGTCGCCGGCGCCACGGCCCAGGCGATCTTCTTCCAGTACGCCTTCTCCTCGGATCACTGGAGGATCACCCCTGGAATCCGGCACGAGAGTATATCGCTGGACCAGAACGACTACGGTAAAAATGATCCCGGGCGCAGCGGCGCTAATCTCAAGTATCGCAAGAATGAGGTGAATGTCTGGATTCCCGGGATCGGCATCGGATATACCTTCAGCCCGCACCTCAGCTCGTTCGTAGGTATCCACAGGGGCTTCTCGCCCCCGGGCTCGACCGAGGGCGCCAGGCCAGAGGAGAGTATCAATTACGAGGCGGGGCTGCGTTACCGCCGCAACAGTATGAGGCTGGAGGGTGTTTTCTTTTACAATGATTACTCCAACCTGCTTGGCTCGGACCTGTTCGCCGCCGGAGGCAGCGGCTCCGGTGACCGGTTCAACGGCGGAGAATCCTTTGCGCGGGGATTCGAGCTGAGCGCTCATTATGACCTGGGACTGGCAACCGGCAGAAAGTACTCCATCCCGGCCAGACTGGCCTATACTTTCACCGAGGCGCGGTTCGAAAGCGATTTCAACAGCGATTTTGAGGCGTGGGGTTCAGTCAGGGACGGTGACAGGCTGCCCTACCTGCCGGAGCACCAGCTCTTCCTGGGCCTCGGACTGGAAAAAAGGCTATGGAAGGTGAACCTGACTTCGAAATACATGGGTAAAATGCGCACCACGGCTGGCAGCGGACCTTTCATTCCCTCGGAGACTGTCGAGGAGCACATGGTCCTGGACGCTTCCGCCGAGTACCTGCTGACAGCTAATAACCGGCTTTTCCTTGGTGTGCAGAACCTGACCGATAATAATTATGTAGTTGCCAGGCGACCGGCGGGGCTGCGTCCCGGTTTGCCGCGAACATTTTTGCTTGGGATAAAGACCTCCTTTTAACCCCGTTTATGCATAAAATTTGAATTATGGTCCTGAAAGACAACCTCCGCCTGCTTTCGGCAGGCACCCCCTTTCTATGGGGGAATTTTCTTTTTCCGCAATACGCTTGCCGATCCGCGAGGGAAACAGGGGGTTGTTCAGGATCGGATAGACCCGGACTGGGAACTTATGAATAATCCAATTTAAGCTTCTTGGCTGTCGAGAGCTGGGCACTCTGTCAGGATTCCATTTGATATTGCTCATCAGGCCGCTCCCTCTCCCGAACCGCTCCGGCCTCGATGTTACTTCCGCGGATACAATAGCCTCCCGCGGGTAACATTTTGAAGGCCTTTTTAAGGCCTGCCTGAAGAACCGTGTCTGGGCTGTAAGTAATTGATACATAAATAGTTTCTGCGGCATAATCCTTTTTTCGGGAGCATGGCACACCCTTTGCTTACTCCCTCAAGTGTCTCTGAAAAAATCTGTCCAGGGTAAATAAGGCATAACACCGGCGGAAAGGCAGCAGGCGGACTGTTGCTTCCGGGAGGGGGACTCTTCGACCGCCGGTTTCAGCCCCGCTTTTCTGCCAGGCGAAGCGGGGCTTTTTTTTATCTTTTGCGGCAGAACCGGCGTGATCTTGACGGTAACTGAATCAAAGTTTAATTGATTGACTGGAGGGGCTTGAACCCTTGGGTGAGGGCTTCGGGATTGGCGGAAAAAAGGGGCGCACAAGGGTGCGCCCCTACGCAATGCATTGAATTTTTGATTGATACGTATTTGAGAGGTGGACCTTATGCCAGTCGATAATCTGGTTTCCGCGATTCAACTGATTCTTCGACACGTATTTTAAAATGGCAAATAATTCTCTCCGAAAACCATTTTCCCGCCGAGATGGCCGGAGAACGCTATCAGAGCGGTCGAAACCAGGATGAGCAGGAAATAGGGCAGACGAGCCCGGCCCTGGAGCTTTTCCGATCTGGCTATCCTGAGGATAAAAGCAATCACGCAAATCAGCACCACGCTCAGATTGATGTTCCGGTGCAAGGTCATCAGCTTGATAAAATCCGGATCGCTGCCCTGGGATTTGGACAGGATCAGGCCGCTGGTCACCGCCGGGATGAAACTGAGCAGGGTGAGGATCAACACGTAAAGGCCGAACCGGGACCATTCGGGCTTGCCGGTAAAGAGCGCCGCTGTTTCGATCAGCAACAGAAGGGTCAGCCAGGCGATCGGGAAATGGATCACCGCCGGGTGCATCCGGCCCACGATCTGCAATAATCCGGGCTGGGCGGCGGGAGCCGCCTCGACCGGCGTGACATCCTGGATTTCTTCGATTTCTTCAATCGCCTCGGTGTCCGGAGCGGCCTGCGCCGCGGTCGAGTCCGAGGCCTTGATCTGAAACACAACTAGAGCGGAAACCAGACAAAAACTCAGCAGGACGAGCCGCGAAAGCTTTAGTTGGTAACGCATGGTGTCAGTCCAGGGAGAAGATTATTTTGTCATCCGACAATTTGGCCTCGAATGCTTTAAGAGGTTTTTCCGCCGGCCCCTTAAGCACTTTCCCTTCGAGGTCGTAAGTCGAGCCGTGGCAAGGGCAGATCAGCGCTTTAGCCTCAGCGTGATATTCCACCGTGCATTTCTTATGCGTGCAGGTCGGATCGAGCACGCGGATGGAATCCTCGGACTCGCGGACAAAAAGAAGCTCCCGCTCCTTGATTTTCAGCAGGGCGGACCCGCCCACTTTTTTCAATTTTTCAGCCTTGTCCAGGCCCAGAGCCAGTTTTCCGGCTTGCAGCAGCCTGGGCAGGCCCGCCAGTACTCCGGCGCATAGGGAAAATATCCGAAGAACATCGCGGCGGCTGCTCAAATGCGCTCCCTGTTAAAGTTGAGTCAATCCCGAAGCAGAATTAAAGGTTGATTTCCCTGGTTATCGTAAAGCCGACTATCGGTTTGTTCATGGCCCGGCCGGCATTCGCTACAATCCCATCCGCGCTCATATACTGGTTGTTGCTGATGATGATAGAAAAGGTGTGGCGATTGGTCAGAATTTTCAGTCCGCCGGTAATTATCGGATGCGCGGCGTGATAACCGATAACGTTCGCAGCGGTCTCGAACTCCAGGGCGAATCTGGAGTTCAGGCGCAGTTCCAGCTGCGCCGGTACGGCGACCGAGAAATTGCGGTCGAGATTCGATTTCAGATCGTTGGATGATTCGCTGTGATAAAGAAGGCCGGTGCCGAGAGTGAGACGCCGGAGCACTGTTTTGCCCAGCAGCAGCTGGGAGAAGAGACCCGAGGCGTCCTCGCCCCCTTTCTGGGAATACCAGGTCACTCCGCTGCGCAGGGCCAGCCCGGGGCAGCGGCTGTTTTCTTTTAGCAGACTATATTTAAGATCGTATTCATAAACATCGAAAGCCTCGAGCGTTCCATTCAGCCGGTAAATGCCGGTCTCCAGGTTGTCCAGCAGTCCGTAGCGCAACCCCAGCCCGATCTTTAGCCCGCCGGCATCGTACCCCAGAAAATCATCGAATGATTCCTTGTTCGCCTCTTTGCGCGTCCGGTGCTCGATCACGATCAAAAAGGAATTTTTTCTCAGGGTGCGCGGGGTCAGCAGGTTCACTCCACGATCGAGGATTGGAAAGTTTTCCGAATCCCACAGCGAAACCGGGCTGACCTCCTCTACCGCTGTGATTTCCTCGACTTCTTCCGTCTCATTATTCCCGGTACTGTTCTGCGCCAGCCGAACACCATCTCCGGACACCTGGGAGGAGCTCGAGATCGGCAGGACAAGAGATAAAATCAGGAGCACAGTAAAGGCTGATAGTGTTTTCATGGTTTCATCCTATCTCAATTTACCATCGTCCAGCCAATCCTGGAACAGCTTGCGGTCCGCTGCCGACAAACCTCCGTCCGGGGGCATTTGACCGGCCTGGATATAGGCGTTGACAGTCACGGCATTACTCACGAGCTGCTCGTAGGTATCGTAATTGGAGTTCGCCGGAGCGCCGTAGCGTGTGATGCCGGTTTTCTGGAAGCTGTGACAACCGAGACAATTATCAGTAATTAGCTTTTGGATCTGGGCCGCATAAGTCACGGTCTGCGGCGCCGTTACTGCGGGCTTGTGTGAGCTGCCGCAGCCGGCAATAAAAGTTGTCAAAAGAATAAAAATCAGGAATGCGTAAGTAAATTTAAGCATCGTCAGCTCCTAGCGCGGGAGACCCGCATCTACCCATTGTTGAATTAGCGCACGATCTTCTAACGGAATACCCCCGGTCGGCGGCATGGTTCCAGCCTGGATCCGCGGATTGGCCCGGCTGATTGCGGCCGCTATTCCCTCGTAAGTGTCAAGATTTACATCCGGCGGCGCACCATTGCGATAATTTCCGGTTTTATGCGTGGAATGGCAAAATATACAGTTCAGATCAAAAATCTCCTTCGCTGTACCGGCGTAAGTCACCTGCTCCGTGCCGCCGCCGGTCGGAACAATCTGGCTCGGATCGATTTTGCTCCCGCATCCGCCGAGGACTGCAACACCGGCCGCACAGAAGCAAAATATCAAAAAAGATTTTCCCATGGGCGCCTCGCTATTGCGAATTGGTCGATTAGAATTTAAAAAACGTGTTTATCCACTCGCCCGGGCAGGAATGGGTGGACTGAGTGGACACAGCTCAAGAAAATGTTCTGAACCGGTCGCCAGCCTCCGAACGGCATGGCGCAGCGGGGGGGTACTGCATGAAATTCCGGTCCTTGAACCGGATTGCCATCCGCCTTCCCGGGCAGCCTGGCAAGTCTGGAATTCCGGGGAGGGGATTAAAGCGCCGTTCGCTTATTTATAAACGCAAAACACCGGAATAAGTTAAAATGATTTTAGGCAGGCTGTCAATTCATAAGTCTGGCCCGCGCCTGCGAGCCCGGCTGCTGGTGGCTTCCCGGTCCCTTCGCTGTTTCGGGAATGTTCAGCAAGCGCCACCGCTGGCGGGCATACCAACCATACCCCGGCCCGCCTTCACTGCGCACCTGTTAGTATTTCCGCAAAAGCAGGATTGGCCTATCTCCCGCCGGGACTGATATTAAATTAAAAATCTCCTGAGATTCGCGCAAGACAATTTCCTGAGTGCTCTATCGTCCGCCGCGGCATGTGCGGCATCCTCGGACAGGGGTCCGGTTCATCTCTACCCATTTAATTTTGGAGGAGGCCATGGATACTACACGCTATAAGGATTCGATCCCGGAACCGCTCGACCGGCTGGTCGAGGTCATGCGGCATTTCCATTGCGGGGAGCCCAGAGAGCTGGAAAATTTGCTGAGATTGCCGGAGGACAGCCTCCTGGGTCTTTTCCGTGAGCGCTCCCGGGAGCTGCCGGAAACAGTAGTCCGGAGCCTCGAGGCCGCGGGGATCAGGCGGGAATTTATCCTGCGGGGCAGCGGCATGATGCTATCGGACAAAATGGATGCGGGCCGCTTGCGGGTGATGAAACGCCACGCCGCGCACCTGCTGAACGTCATCTGCGGGGCGGACCGTGCTCTGGGGGAGGGTGAAGGCTTTTGCGGCATTCCGCCGCATGTCACCGACAGCCGGATCGAGCCGGTGGTTATCGAGGAAGAACTGATAAAATTACTGATTGAAGCTCTGAGCAGCAAGAGCAGCCGCGAGAGCCTGCTGCAGTTTATCCGTTCCGAGGCGGCCAACCGGGCCGCCTCGCACGGAGGAAGCGCGCTGTAAAGATGTTAACATCAGCGGTTCGAAGGAGGTACGGGCGGCGGGAGGGCAATAATGTCGAAAGAGCCGGCTTGACCGTTCAGGAAGTCCCGAGGCTTTTTCTCAGCCAGTCCAGAAGCCGCTGGCGGCCGACCGGGGAGCCGAGATATTCCGGGAGTTTAGCCAGCAGCTCGGGATCATCGACTTCGATCTCGGTGCCGCCGATTACCAGGACCCCTTTTTTCAATTTTACCGCCGCAGCCTCGGCCCCGGGCCGGGTATCGCCGAGCTCCAGGTTTTCGTTGACAAAATCGCGCAGGATTCCGCCTACATCATCCACCCTTCCGCCATCGTAGAAACCCACGACCTCCCGGCAGTAGCGTCCGGCCACCTCGGCGGGAACCTCGAAAGCTCCGCTGGTCCGGCTCCACCGCTCCAGCACCTCGCGGTTATGCTCGTACCTTTTCCGCTCGTTCTCGCTCAGCACCTCCGGAGCCGGCGGCACGCTGATTTTTACCTCCGAGGACTCATAGCCCGCGGCGGCTGAACCGGCGGCTTGAAGCTGGAGGGCCGGCTCGAGCTTCTCGTCGAGCAGGGAGACCAGGGCCCGGCGCACCGCCAGGAAACTATACAGCTTTCCACTCTCCCCGGCGGCGGATTTACGGCCCGGCGAAAATTTCGGCGGAATGGTCCGCGATACCAGAAACAGCGAATCCGGAGCGGTCTTCAGGATTTCAGCCAGGCGGACTCTCAGTCGCGGATCGCGCAGCGTCCCGCGGACCAGGTTTCCGGCGCGCTGGGGATCGGTGTTCAGCAGGCGCGACAAACCGCGCTGGTTGAGGTTTTTCTCGGCCAGCAGGCGCCGGACCTTGTGCTCATCCCATCTTCCTCTGGCGATCCGGCTCTTGAAAGAGAGGCGCTCGACGCCGATCGGCGCTTCATCCGCCGATGGCGGCTCGCCCTCTCCGAGCAGCAGCCAGTTGAGGTCCACCTGCCAGATCGCTCCCACCGCTTTGGCCAGGGCCGGGGAGACGCTCAGCGACTTGCCCTTGCGCAGGACACCGTCGTGCACGCCCAGGATTTCCGCCAGGTGCACATCGTCCAGTTCGTACCCGGCTGCCAGATAGCGCTCTTTCATCACTGTCAGCAGGTGCGAAAAGCGGCGCTCGATATCCGATACGTGAGGAGGGACGGATTCTTTCACTTTTTTTGCGGGCATGCGGAGCCGGACCGGGGATGGTAAAATTGCTATAAATAGAAATATCTTGACAAATCGTACGGAATATTGTATTTTATCTTACAATAAGAAATATATATTCTTATTCCACTTGCTTCAGAAGGCCCGGACAAGCCGGATACATTGACCCGGGCAATCGGATAACATAGTAAAAGGCGCACGATATGTAAGAAGAATTTGTATGACTGAACCTTTCTAAAGCTTACCAGAGTCCCGGAAAGATGTCAAGGGTTTGAGCGCTTTTTTGTAAAGCGGTTTTTTCCGGGTGAATTACCACATCGATAACTGCTTTAAGTTTTCAGTGTTAATGTTGTCAGTCCTTGAACGGATGTACGGCGCAGCATGGGAAAGGAGAAAAACATGATTACTGTTGCTGCAAAAAAAGCGGAATGGATCACGATTGCCCAGGCGGTCGAGCGGATGCCGATCCCGGTCTCAAAATCCACGGTCCGGCGCTGGATCGAGGAGGGAAAGCACGGCCTGGTGGCCGGGAAGTTCGGGGGGCGGGTGGTGCTGCGGGCCGACTCGCTGCCGGAAATTATCGAGGACCCGTATGCCTGAATAATCGGAATTAAGCAATCATTTTATGTAGAGCGTTATAAATGCAAATGAAAATAAATATTCTTAGTCCCCAAAGAGTATTGACATATTTCTTATCTGGTCAGTTATGCCCTGGCGTAGGGGCGGGTTTGAAACCCGCCCCTACAATTGCTTGAATTTTATAACGTTACGGTTCCTTTTAAAAATATTTTATGCCTTACCAGGAAATAGCAAATGATAATTCAACGCGCGCCTGAAGCGATAATTCAATAGGATTTGGGTATTATTTATGCCGCAGCATTTAAAGCGCTAGAAATAGCTATTTCCCGGCCAGCGGCTCGGCGACAAAAAAATACTGGTAGGGCAGGAATTTAAACTCTTTCGTGATCCGATAACCCGCCTCAGTAAAAGCGTTTTTCGCCTCCTCCCCGGAGAGTTTGTGGGCGAGCTCCCGCGGGCCGACCGGCAGGTCTTTTTTGAAGAAATCCACCACCGCGATCCTGCCGCCGGACTTTAAAGCGGCTTGCAGTGCCGCGAGGTATTTTACCCGCGCGGGCAGGTGGTGCAGGGTGTTGCACATGAATATCAGATCGACCCTGCTCTCGGGCAGGTGCGGGTTGTCCGGAGCGGCGTGAACTGTATCGATATTAGCGAGATTTTTAGCGTGGGCGCGCACCGCCAGATAGCCCAGAGCCTCGGTGTCGATATCCACTGCCAGCACTCTTCCGCTCCTTCCCACAGCCGGGCTGAACCTCCGCGAAAAGTAACCGCTCGCCGCGCCGATATCTGCCACCACCTCTCCCTCTTTCAGGCCGAGCGCGGCCACCACGCTGTCCGGCATCTGCCACTGGTCGCGGTCCTCAGGCTCGAAGCGCGGCTGGTAGGAGCCGCTGCCTTCCATCTGGCCCTGAAGAGCGGCCGCCGAACAAAGGAGAAGCGCGCTCAGCGAAATTGCGGCTGCGCCGGGAAAGCTGCTAAATACTGCCATCGACTTTACCCTCCTTCGAAATATTTTTTCCGCGCCAGAGATAATAAGCCGGCACTCCCAGGCCGACAATCGCCATGCCGACCAGCGACTCGCCGGGCTGCGTAACAATCACGTAAAACATCATCCAGAGCATGATCGCCAGGTAAAGGGCCGGAGTGTACGGATAGCCCCAGACCCGGTAGGGCCGCGCCAGCTCGGGAGCGCGCCTTCTGAGCACGAAAACCCCTAAAATCGTCAGGCTGCTGAACAGGCTCAGCATGAACCCGCAATAGGTCAGGAGCTGGACGAAACTGCCGGTGACGACCAGGACTGAGGCCCAAGCGGCCTGCAGCGCGAGCGCGGTCCCGGGGGTGTGAAAACGCCGGCTGAGCTTGCCGGCCGCGGCGAAAAAGACCCCATCGCCGGCCATCACGTAATAGATCCGCGAACTGATACAGACCATCGCACTGGTGCAGGCGAGCACGCAGACCGCGACCACCAGCGAGAAAAATCCGGCGGCCCGCGGGCCGATCAGCGCGCCCGCCGCCAGGTTGGCAACCTCGATACGGCCCGCCAGGTTTTCCGCGGGCAGGGCATAGACATAGACCACATTGAGCGCCAGGTAGAGGACCGCGACAGTCGAGGTGCCGAGCAGCAGCGCTCGCGGCAGCTTTCGGGCTGGGGAATCTATTTCCCCCGCCACATAGGCCGCTGCGTTGAACCCGGAATAGGCATAGACCACCAGGATCAGGGAGCCCGCCACGGCCGGCAGGGATTTGCCGAGCGTGGGAAGCAAATTTCCCGTACCCTGGCTTAGATTGGCCCAGTTTCCGGAAGATGAGCTGAACGCGGCGCAGATAAAGGCCAGCAGCAGCATAAGGTTCAGGATGGTGATCATCAACTGCAGCCTGCCGCTGACCCGGATGCCGAGATAATGGATCAGGGTCAGGCCCCAGA